>Ga0081527_100024_pt1 | contig 173704 bp, 159 predicted proteins | sample HotLakmasection5_FD_70992 | JGI IMG/M metagenome (GOLD analysis project Ga0081527, IMG submission 70992) | Hypersaline microbial mat communities from Hot Lake, Washington, USA - Section #5 (SPADES assembly) (version 2) | ecosystem: Environmental > Aquatic > Non-marine Saline and Alkaline >...
AACGAGATCGTTCACTTTGTTGAAATTAACGTAAGCCTTAAATATACGAAAAGGTTCTCAATCAAAGAACCTTTCGCTGTTTCGATTTACAATATCTGTTTATGTTTGTGTTAAATTCAAAAGGCATTATTCTCTTATTTATTATGATTCACCATGTGCAACGGCATTAAATGAATTCAAAAAACAGTACCGTTGTTTCTCCATACTGATAACATACTGCTTATTAACTACGAATGATTTCAATAATATGATTGACAGAGCCATTACAAAAGAGAAACCCTTTAATATCTGCTTTGTTTGCCTGGGAAACATTTGCCGCAGCCCTACCGCCGAAGGAATTTTTCAGCACCTGGTAAATGAGCGAGGCCTGCAGCCCTATTTCTATATCGACTCTGCAGGCACATCAGCTTATCATATAGGTGAACCGGCAAACAGCAAAAGCCGCGATGTTGCGCGTAAGCATGGTGTTGAACTTCGCTCAAGAGCGCGGAGATTTACAGCCGGTGATTTTGAAGAGTTCGATTTAATTCTCGCCATGGATCATGAAAACCTGCACAACATCAGGCAGCTCGACAGCCGGAACCAGCACAGCGATAAGATAAAACTAATGCGCGACTTCGATCCAAACCCCGGAGATGGTGCCGTGCCCGATCCCTACTACGGCGGCTTGGACGGTTTTCAGCACGTGTTTGACGTGGTAAAGCGAAGCTGTGAGAATTTACTGGATGAGCTGGAGGAAAATATTCAAAAATAGAACAACTATGATTCCAACATCTGTTCAAAACGCACTTCAAGATTTTTTTAGCATTTCAGTAGATTCTGTCCGCTCTGTATCCGGCGGCAGTATCAACCGGGCCTATAAAATTTCTGCCGACAATGCCGAATACTTTCTGAAGATCAACGCTTCTGCACCGCCGGATTTTTTCACCAGGGAAGCAGAAGGGCTGAGGGAACTCAACAAAGCCGGAACCGACCTAATTATCCCCGAAGTAATCACTGCCGAAGAGCCCTCGGAAGATCATTCCGGTTTTCTGTTGATGGAGTTTATCCCTTCGTCGCAGTCGGGAGATTCCTTTTCATTTGGTGCTGAACTTGCAAAGCTCCATCAAACCAAAAGAAGCCGCTTTGGCTTTCATACGGATAATTATATCGGCAGCCTGCCGCAAAAGAACAGCGATCGTGACGACTGGATATCTTTTTTTTCTGATTGCAGAATTGAGCCGCAGCTGAAAATGGCGATAGACTCCGGGAAACTCCGGTCCGCCATTCTCACTAACTGGGAGCGCCTGCTCTCAACCCTGCCCGACATGATTCCCGGCTGCTCGCCCTCACTGCTGCACGGCGACCTCTGGGGCGGGAACTACCTGTTTGATTCTGATGGAAAAGCAGTTCTGATCGATCCTGCCGTTTACTATGGCCACCCCGAAATGGATCTCGCATTCACAAAAATGTTTGGCGGATTTTCCATTGATTTTTATGATGGATATGAATCGGAATCACCTCTTGAGCCCCGATTTTCAGAACGTGTGCCTGTGTACAACCTGTACCCGCTGCTGGTTCACGTAAATCTATTCGGCGGACACTACACAAGCCAGTTTACTTCGCTTTTAAAAAGATTTTAGACCTTCAATCTAAATAAACTCTGCAACGATATCCCTTAGTCGTGAATCTAACATCAAGCTATTCAGTCCGGGCGAAACAGAAGGGTGGTACAGCATTTGAATAACGGCTTTATCGTATCGATTATATTCCGTTGCCACACCCGAATAGCGAGACTGGAAGATACTATCCTGAAAACGAGGGGAGTCTTTCCCGAACCCAAATATCTGCGTTAATTCTTCCCGCAATAAATGCCGCTGGTTAAGAGGCTCCGGCCTCACTGTATCCACAAAAACATAGGCACGGGTAAAGGTGTTTGTTAAATTACTGAACCATGTGTAGAATAATCCAAAATTCCCGTCAATATTAGATGCCGCAGGTGGATAAATGTTTACAAAATCGGCGGCCGTTCCAATAAAGAGGTAAACATTTGCCTCCAGCGTGTCTGGCGTAATGCTGATTTCAATATCTCCTTCAGCAATCAGGCCGTTTAAATCTTCAATCACAGCGTCCAGCTCCTGAAGCAGGTCTTCAGGACGTTCACCACCGAGAAAAATCTTCACATCGTCATCCCATTTTCGGGTAATCTCAGAGGCGTTTCCAAACTCAAATCCAAGGGCTACTTCTTTGAAGTACGTTATTGCCAGCTCCTGCTCTGCAGACAGTTCATTGTCTATGGGGCCTGCCGGATTTTCGGAATCGCTGCACGCCTGTATGAAAAGCAACATTACCAGCACCAGCAGAAATTGAAACCGATAGAGAGTCTGCATGTTTTATATTTGAGTGTTGAGGCTCAAAAAACTCATCCGGATCTACAGATAAAAAACCTCTCTGTTTTTACGCACAGAGGTTTAAAAAAATACCGCAATATTATTTTACTGCATTCACCAGTTTATCTACATAGTCCAGCTTCTCCCATGTAAATTCACTTCGGCCGAAGTGTCCGTATGCGGCTGTCCTTCTGAAGCCCGGCTTGGTAAGCTCCAGCCTGGAAATTATTCCGGCGGGAGTCAGGTCAAATACCTTTGAAATGGCCTTGGCAAGCTTCACGTCACTGATTTTACCCGTTCCGTATGTGTTTACATTAATGGAAATCGGATCGGCTACGCCAATTGCGTAAGCAACCTGCACAAGGCATTCATCGGCAAGCTCTGCTGCCACAACGTTCTTGGCAATGTGCCGTGTGGCATAGGCTGCACTGCGGTCCACTTTTGAAGCGTCTTTCCCGGAAAACGCACCGCCGCCATGGGCTCCGCGTCCGCCATAGGTATCCACAATAATTTTTCGTCCGGTGAGACCGGCATCTCCGTGCGGGCCGCCGATTACAAATTTTCCGGTGGGGTTTACGTGTAAAATCGTGTCAAAATCCATCAGTTCTGCAGGAATCACCTCAGATATCAGGTGTTTTTTTACATCCGCTTTTATCTGATTCGTTTCAACCCCTTCATCGTGCTGCGTGGAAATTACAATGGTATCGATACGCTTTGGCTGATTCTCATCATCATATTCAACCGTTACCTGGCTCTTGCTGTCGGGGCCGAGGTATGGCATAAGCGCGGTATTTTTTCTGATGTGCGCGAGATGGCGCAGCAGATCGTGTGAGTACTGAAGCGTCATCGGCATATACTCATCGGTCTCTCTGTTGGCATAACCAAACATCATTCCCTGGTCGCCGGCACCCTGCTTCTCTTTTTCACCGCGATCAACACCACGGCTAATATCTTCGCTCTGCTGATGAATGGCTGAAAGAACGCCGCACGAGTCTGCATCAAACCGGTAGCTGGCTTTTGTATAGCCAATTTCGCGAATAACTTCGCGTACGGTTTCCTGAATATCAACATATGCCTTTGTATTTACTTCACCGGCAACCACGGCAAGTCCTGTTGTAACCATGGTTTCAACAGCCACTCTCGAATCCGGATCATCTTTCAGCATGGCATCCAAAATTGCATCAGAAATTTGATCGGAAACCTTATCGGGATGCCCCTCAGATACCGACTCGGATGTAAATAAATTTTTCATAGACGTTGTTCTCTAAAGTAGTTTGCAATTATTCGATGCAGAAGGTACAAATTTTTTTAACCTGTTTCAGAAATCTGTGGCAGAGATTAATCAAATAATCCGGAGGAATTCTTCCCTTCCTGCCGGCGATCAGCCCCAAGATACCGGTATGATTTATCGGTTGCCATTCTGCCCTTGGGGGTTCGCTGCATAAACCCCTCCTTGATCAGAAATGGCTCATACACCTCTTCGATGGTTCCTTTGTCTTCACCAACCGCAACGGCAAGTGTTCCCAGGCCTACCGGACCACCCTTATAGTTTTCGATGATTGCTTTCAGAATGCGAACATCCATTTCATCCAGCCCATTTTCGTCCACGTCGAGTGCATTCAGTGCTTTGTCGGCAATCTTGTCGTCGATGGAGGTCATTTCTTCAACCTGGGCAAAATCGCGGGTTCGTCGCAGCAGTTTATTTACGATTCGCGGAGTGCCCCTGCTTCGCCTCGCAATCTCGAAGGCCCCTTTTTCCGTAATTCCGAAATCGAGAATGTGGGCCGTTCGCAGGGCAATGCGCTGCAGCAATTCTGCATCGTAATAATCCAGTCTCATATCAATTCCAAACCGGGCGCGCAGAGGAGCCGTTAGCAGCCCTTTCCTGGTAGTGGCTCCAACAAGAGTGAAGTGATTCAGGTCTATCTGCACGCTTCTTGCATTCGGCCCCGAGTCAATCACGATATCCAGTTTATAATCTTCCATCGCCGAGTAGAGATACTCCTCGATCACCGGATTTAGCCTGTGAATCTCATCAATAAAAAGAACATCGCCCATTTCGAGGTTAGTGAGCAAGCCCGCAAGATCGCCCGGTTTTTCAAGAACAGGCCCCGTGGTAGGCTTTATCTGAACGCCCATTTCTCTTGCGATGATATACGCCAGCGTTGTTTTACCCAGGCCCGGCGGGCCCGAAAGAATAACGTGATCCAAAGCCTCATTACGCTTTTTTGCAGCTTGCACAAAAATAGACAGGTTCTTTATAACTTTCTGCTGTCCTACAAATTCATTCAGTGAAGATGGGCGAAGCGTTTCGTCCTGCGCGTGCTGTTTATCTTCGGGATCCAAAAGAGGGTTCTGCAAATCAATAAAATTAAAATTGTTAAAACTAACTTTATGTTATAATAGTTAACTTCAATATTAAAATCAGATTCCAAACAAAGGGTGCCATAGATGCAAACAGATAATTTAAAACTTTTTGGCAGAGAATATTTCGAAAACTATGAGCTTAGCTGGCTCAAATTTAACGAGCGGGTACTTGCTGAAGCGGAAAGAACCGATCTGCCTCTTCTCGAGCGCGTAAAGTTTATCTCTATTGTCTGTTCCAATCTGGATGAATTTTTCCAAAAAAGAGTGGGAGGCCTCAAAAGGCAGTATCACGCAGGGGTAACAGACCTCACCATTGACGGCCGGACTCCGGAACAGCAGCTTAAGGAAATTCGAAAAAACGTAAAAAAGATTATTAAGCGGTATCGCAGCTGCTACTTACATGAACTGATCCCCGCTCTTGATGAAAAGGGAGTTCACATAAAGCACTACGAGGACCTCAGCGATGAGCTGAAGCTGAAAGCAGACGACTATTTCAAAAAACAGGTATACCCGATTATAACCCCCCTGGCGGTTGATGAAGCTCATCCCTTTCCCTTTATTTCGAGCAAGAGCCGTTCACTTGCCGTAAAGCTGCGAAACAAAAAAACCGGGGAAACGCTCTTTGCAAGAATCAAAATACCGGCCAATCGCCCGCGCTGGATTGAGCTGGATCAAAAAAAACAGTCTATAACCCTGCTCTCCGTAAAAGACCTGATTGTTGAAAAAATTGAACGCTTTTTCCCGGGAATGGATGTGCTGTCCGCGCACGTCTTCAGGGTAACCAGAAACGCAGATATTGAGCGCAATGAAGAAGAAGCAGACGATCTGCTGGAAATGATTGAAGAAGAGCTTCGTGAGCGCCGCTTTGCCGATATCGTGCGTCTCGAAATTGATACTCACATGCCTGCAGATGTAAAATCGTACATCTACGACCATCTTAACATCAATCCAAATGATGTATTTGAAATGGAGGGGCCAATTGGCCTGGCCGATAGTATGGAGCTTACTAAAATCAACCTATTAAGTGAACTGAAAGAAGAGCCCTGGACTCCCGTTCTGCATCCGGTTTTCAGACACGCAGTAGAGGAGGAGGCTCCCAGCGTTTTTAAGGTGATTCGCAACGGTGATTTTATCGTCCATCATCCTTATCACAGTTTCGAAACATCTACACAGCGATTTGTCGAAGAGGCGGCGAGTGACCCGAAAGTACTTGCAATAAAACAGACGCTTTACAGAACATCGAGCGACTCCCCGCTTATGCACGCTCTCATACGCGCTGCCGATTCTAATAAACAGGTAGCCGTACTTGTTGAACTAAAGGCACGGTTTGATGAGGAGAGAAACATCACATGGGCACAGCGTCTGGAAAAAGCGGGTGTTCATGTATCGTATGGAATTGCCGGATTAAAAATACACACCAAGTTAACGATAGTGGTTCGGGAAGAGAGAGACGGTCTGAGACGCTACGTGCACATTGGAACAGGTAATTACCATCCCGACACAGCTCAGCTCTATGAAGACCTCGGGTATTTCACCTGCCGCGAAGAGCTCGCTTCCGACGTCTCGGATATCTTTAATTTACTCACCGGCTATGCGCCTGACCAGACTTTCCAAAAAGCGTTTGTAGCACCCAACCATCTTCGAAACAATATTACCAAACTGATTCTCGATGAGACAGAACAGGCTAAAGACGGAAAGAAAGCACGGATTGTTGCAAAAATGAACAGCCTGGAAGATCCGCAAATTATTGAGAAGCTATACGAAGCATCCCGGGCAGGTGTTAAAATCGATTTGATAGTCAGAGGTGTTTGCAGGCTCATTCCCGGCAAAAAAGAACTCAGTGAAAACATCCGCGTACATTCTATTATTGGAAGGTTTCTGGAGCATTCGCGATGTTACTATTTTTATCATGGCGGGGAGGAAAAATACTACATTGGCTCGGCAGACTGGATGCACCGGAACCTGGATGCAAGGGTAGAAACACTCGCCCCAATTGAAGACCCTTATTTAAAAACATATCTGAAGTTTATGCTCGGCCTTTATTTGAAAGACGGCAAGCAGCGCTGGATTATGCAGTCGAACGGCGTGTATAAACGAATAAAAAATAAAAAGGGAACAGATCCTTTGGGAGTTCAGCAGCACTTAATGGAACACATCAAAGCGCTCAAAACACCCATACCAAGAGCACAATAGGGAAGTAATTTCAGGGCATTTGTTACTGGCCCGGGGATCTATCGGTTAGCTCGGCATCCAGCTTTTTGAGGAGTGCAAGCGCAGGCTTTTGAAAACGACCGTTCATCCCATATGCATTATTAACGGCTTCCCGGGCCCCGGCAATGTCTCCTGTATTTAACAGAGCATTGCCGTATAGCCACCACCCCTTTTCAATGAACGACTCGCGAACAGTTTCGATGCGGGTAACCCGCTCGAAGTGATTTTTTGCCTCCTCAAAATCTCCACTATTGTAGAGCAAAATTCCGATATTTAGTTCTGTACGTACCAGCTGGCGATCATTTAGATCCCTGTTAAGCAGCTCTCTGAACGTCTCAATTGCCTTTTCGATACTGTCATTATATGCCATTGCAACTGCGCTGTTTATCTGCAGATCGATTTCCGGAGCATCTATCCCATCTTCATCTGACCTGTAGACGTCGCTGCCAACCATCTCATCGAGTTCAATTTCGGCAATGGCCCACTGCGCGGTATTTGCACCCTGCTGATGAACTGCGAAAAACTGAATTCCAACCGCTAAAATTATCGCAGCTGCAGCCGCATATAACCAGACTTTGTAGGCGGGGCCTTTCTGTTCAGGCTCCTCCACTCTGTCTGTCTTAAAACTCTCAGGAATATCACCCTTTTTGATCATATCCTGTATCTGAACTTCGGTCTCAAAGTATCTGAACATTTCAGGGTATTTCAGAAATTCGATCCAAAGAGCATCAATTTCTTCTTGCGTCAGCCTTCCCTTTATATAGCTGTCTATTCTCTTTAAAAGCTCTATTTTCTTCTTTTTTTTCATTATCTGTAGATTATTCGCGCAATAGTAATACTCATAAAAAAATACCTCTCGGTAGTATGAACCCGATTTTTCAAATCCCTTACAAAATTTTTCGGTTTTTTTTTAGTTCAGAACAGTGAACGGATGCAATCTTCCAGCTCTTTCGAGGCTCTGTGCTTCCGTATCCAGGCGTTATTAATAGAAATATCAAATTGTTCGGCAATATCCTTCATCTCCGCATCGGGATTTGCAAAAGAGAACTCCAAAAGAGATCTGTAGTGGCCCCTCAGCCGGTCCATGCATTTTTTTAAAATCGATTGCTCTTCCTCATCTACCAGTTTTCGTATCTGATCGGCCTTCGATACCTGAAGCTCTGCATAGTCATCGATTGATTCGTAACTGCCATATTTATTTAAGGATTTGTAATACGAGTGCCTGGCTCCGGTAAGCATATAAGAGAGAAGGGCTGACGGTTTTGAAATCTCACCCTTCCTGATTTTAGGATATACATATTCAAACATCCTCTGTACGGCATCTTCCGCGTCTTCTTTAGAAGCATTCAGGTTTGATACCAAATAGGATCGCAAAATTGGCAGTGCATCGGCGCACCGCTGGTTAACGGTTCGTTCATCACCATTTAGTACTGCTTCAACAAGATCGGAATAGTCCATAAGCCTCCGTAATATTTCTGACACTGAAATATAATAGAAGCTGTAAATAGAGCAAGTAATTTTTGCGTATATAGAAGATTTTTTTGGGATAAGAACTAAATAATTAACTCTATTCAATTATTTTTTTGCTCTTAAGGCTTATATAGCTGTCGCCCGCAATAATAATGTGGTCCGTTACCGGAATATTCAACATCTCACCCGCTTTTGAAATTCGCTTTGTCAGGTTCACATCAGCTGCCGACTCCTTGAGGTAGCCCGAGGGATGATTATGAACCAGCAAGATGCTGTTTGCCTTGTTCAGGATAGCCTGCCGCAGCACTTCTGCCGGTTCTACAATTGTGGCCCGGCTTCCTCCCGAACTTATCTTTTTTATCCCCGTTAAAACCTTCGAGTTGTTCAAAAAGCCCACGTAAAATACTTCATGGTTCAGATCTCTCAGTTTTGGCCTGAAGTAGGCCGCGGCCATATCGGGCGAGGTGATCTGAATTTCGTCCCCGAGAGACGCAATCTGAATGCGCCGGCTCAGCTCAAACATAGCTTCGAGAGTAATTGCTTTTACCCTGGCAATGCCCGGTATCACCTTGAGAGCCTGCCAGTCCTGCCGGGAAAGGTTACGCAGGCCCCTGAACCGGTCGAGCAGGGCGCGGGACGTATCCACAACATTCATGCCCCTGCTTCCTGTTCGGAGTAAAATGGCCAGCAGTTCTGCGTCGGAGAGGCTATCTGATCCATACTTAAGTAATTTCTCCCTCGGCTGCTCATCAGGTCTCATCTCCCTGACGCTTCTGCCTCTATATTTTGCTGCATCAAATTCTTCCGTTTCCATAGCTTTTTATAGGTATGAACCGGAAATCTGAAATTCCTTACAAAAAAAGTTTTGCCCTTTTATTCATTTCGCGGAAATAAACGACAATATCTGAACAGTTTAATGTATTGGCTGTAAAACAGGTTGTAGATGAACAGGGCGGGACGCACCCCATTTATTTACTCCGGCCCTCCCATAAGCGGCTCATTTATTGCCCTGATGCTCGCGTTTGGAAGCCCCTCCGGGTAGTTTTGGATACTCATCTGAAGTGCCTCTATCACTATTTTCAGATGCATCTCTTTTGAGTTTTCATAAAATGTTTGTGCATCGCCGGACAGCTTCGGTTTGCCGTGAAGAGGTTTATCGCTTACGCAAAGCAGTGTGGCAAAAGGAATTCTGTACCGGTAGCCATTAGTGGCAACCGTGGCCGATTCCATATCGATCGCAACGCTGCGGCTGATGTGTATCTGTTCCACCGTGCGTTTTTTCATAAACTCCCAGTTTCGGTTTGCCGTGGTATAAACCGTTCCCAGTCGATACTGCCGGTTCATCTTATCAAGCACCTCTTTCAGATACACATTGAGCAGATGGTTCGGAGTTATCGGAATATTGAGCGGCAGATTATCGTCCAGTACACCATCATCGCGCATAAAACCGGTTGCGAGCACAAAATCGCCAATATCCTGGTGGTTCCGCAGTCCTCCGCAGTGCCCCACCATAATCATGGCGTCGGGCCGAAGAACCGCAATGTGGTCAGAGATCGTTTTTGCATTCGATGGCCCCACCCCGATATTCACCAGCGAAAACCCTTTATTATCGGGCAGTTTATAATGGTAGGCAGGCATTTGAACCGGGCGGTCGGGCTTTATACATTCCGGATAGAGGGCATTAAATACCTCTACGTGCATGTCGTAGTTTGTGAACAGAATATAACGCTGAAAGTCCCCGGACTTTGTTCCCGTGTAGTGCTCCAGCCGGTTCAGCGAAATATCGATCCGTTCGGGGCTAAAAAGGAACAGCTTCTTCTTTGTAATATCCCACTCCTCTTCATCAGCGTTATCAAACAGGGAGGGATCGTTCATCTCCACCCTTGGCCTCGAGGGAATCACATTAAGTTCGGCGCCTTTTTCCAGTAATTTTTTCATCTCCCGTTTCAGATACCAGCGGTAGGCATTCGGAACCGCGATCTCTCCTGTAATAACCGGGTTGTGCTCCGACCAGCTGCGCTTAACCAAAAGTTTTGGATAATCTCCGTCTTCGTAAATCTTTTCCATCAAATCGCACGCATCTGCCACCTTCTCCAGAAGCTCTTTTTCGTTTGAGAAGGACTCTTTTGTAACTTCTAACCGTTTACTCATAAAATATTTTCTGATGTCTGATTCATTTTCATTTACAAAGCCGCTCTGGCGCGTAACCAAAGATAAGAAACTTGTAGAAACTCCTGTTTTTGATTTACAGGAAAAATATCTGGATGCTCCCGGGCAGTCTGTCGACCACCCTTTCTACGTTCTTAATGCACCCGACTGGATCAATATTATAGCGCTTACGGACGAGGATCCCGAAAACATTGTGCTTGTGGAACAGTATCGGGCCGGTATTCACGAATCCACTCTCGAAATACCGGGCGGCATGGTCGATAAAGGTGAAAACCCCCTTACCGCTGCCAAACGGGAACTGAAGGAAGAGACGGGATATGAGTCGGACAGCTGGGTATCGATGGGAGCCGTGAGCTCAAACCCGGCCATTCTCTCAAACCGCACTCATCTGTTCCTTGCCAGTAAATGCATCAAAACCGCAGAGCAAAACACAGACGGATCTGAAGATATTGCGGTTCATCTGACCTCCCTGGATCACTTTCTATCGCTTACTGAAGAGGGAACGGTACATCATGCAATTGTGGTGGCTGCGGTGGGGAAATACCTTTTACATCAGAGAAACAGCTGAGGTTCAGAATGTTATTATAATTCTCAAACCTGCATGGTGAGAGGGCTTCATCAAAAAGAATTGTGCTGATTATTACAGAATGTGTATTATAAATGCTCTGACCGCGGCCGGCAGAGAGATGAGAACGATACTTTCGGAAAGTTGGGTTATACTGGCCGAACCTTAAACATAACCTGAGATATTATGATTGAAACCGGACAAAAAATAGACACTGATTTTAGCCTCGACATCGTGCGTAACGGAGAAGAGGAAACCGTACCATTCAGCGAACTGCTGGAGAGGCCCGCAGTTGTTTCTGTATATATGAGAAACAATACCAGCGGGTGCGACAAGCAGAACCGCAGCCTGGCCGAACACTCCGACTGGTTCGACCAAAAAGGGTATAACCTCATTGCGATCAGCAAAGACACCTGCGGTTCTCATAAAAATTACGCCGAAAAAATCGGCATCAACTATGTTCTCGCTTCTGATCCGGATTTTGACTTTGCCAAAGCAACCGATTCCGTTGTTGAGAAAAAAATGTATGGAAAAACCTTTAATGCACCATCAAGATCGGCTTTCGTTATCGACACTGACGGAACTGTACTGGGCATCATTAAAAAAATAGATACCAAAGCCCACGCCGAAGAGTTAAAAGAACTTATTGAATCACTATAAACCCATTTATGAAATCTTTAGTTATTGTAGAGTCCCCCACAAAAACCAAAACCATCAAGAAATACCTGCCCGGCGGATATGTTGTCGATTCATCCATGGGCCACATCCGGGACCTGCCATCCTCGGCTAAAGAGATTCCTGCAAAGTATAAGAAGGAGTCGTGGTCAAACCTGGGCATTAATGTAGACAATCGTTACGACCCTCTGTACGTAGTGCCGGCGAGCAAAAAGAAGATTGTTAAGAAACTAAAAGCTCTTTTAAAGGATTCTGATGAGCTGATTCTCGCTACGGATGAGGATCGCGAAGGCGAAGCGATTTCCTGGCATCTCACCGAACTCCTGAAGCCAGGCGTGCCGGTAAAAAGAATGGTGTTCCGCGAAATAACGGAAGAGGCCATCAAGAATGCACTCGAAAATTTCCGCGACATCGACATGAACCTCGTACACGCACAGGAGACCCGGAGAATCATCGACCGGCTGGCGGGATATACCATTTCGCCCCTGCTCTGGAAAAAAATATCGCCGGGGCTCTCTGCCGGACGCGTCCAGTCTGTTGCCGTACAGTTCCTGGTTGAGCGCGAACGCGAACGAATGAAATTCAGAAGCGGTACTTATTACGACCTCAAAGCCTCTCTCTCAAAAGAGAAAGATAAAAACAGGTTTCAGGCCGATCTTTCGCACCTCGACGGCAAACGACTCGCCAGCGGCAAGGATTTTGATGAAAACACCGGAAAGCTGAAAAAACCGGACAGCGTGGTTCTGCTTGACGCAGAAAAGGCCGACAAACTCCGGGATCTCCTGCACAAGGCCGAATGGACAGTCTCCAACATTGACGTAAAGGAGCAGAAACGAAATCCTTCAGCGGCATTTATCACATCTACCCTGCAGCAGGAGGCCAACCGTAAATTTGGATACTCTGCCCGAGATACCATGAGTATTGCTCAGAAACTGTACGAAAACGGGTTTATTACCTACATGCGTACCGATTCCGCCAACCTTTCGGGTCAGGCTATTAACGCCGCCCGAAACGAAGTGGAACAGCAGTATGGCAAGGAGTACCTGTTTGAGCGGGTACGAAACTTTGGCAAATCGAAAGGCGCACAGGAAGCTCACGAGGCGATACGCCCGGCAGGCTCAAGCTTTGTTCACCCCGAAAAAAGCGGGCTTAGCGGACGTCAGTTTAAGCTCTATGACCTGATCTGGAAGCGAACAATTGCCACACAGATGGCCGAAGCCCGACTCGAGTTCACCAATGTTACGATTACAGCCGAAAAAGACGACACGAAGGCAGACTTTCGAACCAGCGGCAAGAAAATTCTCTTTCCCGGCTTTTTCCGCGCTTATGTTGAGGGAAGTGACGATCCCGATGCAGCACTGGAGAACCAGGAGATTTTTCTTCCTGAAATGGCAGAAGGAGAAACGGTAGAGATGCACGAGCTGGAATCTATCTCCCACGAAACCAAACCGCCTGCACGCTACACCGAAGCCACTCTTGTAAAAGAGCTTGAAAAAAGGGGAGTTGGCCGTCCAAGTACCTATGCCTCTATCATTAGCACCATACAAGACCGCGGCTACGCACGAAGCGAAGGCAAAACCCTGATTCCCTCCTACACGGCCTTTGCCGTTACAGAGCTCCTGGAAAAACACTTCCCTCACCTTGTTGACAGTAAATTCACCAGCGAACTGGAAGATAAACTGGATCAGATCGCACACGGCACCTTCGACCCTGTAAAATATCTCGATGATTACTACAAAGGAGATGACGGTCTCAGATCTCAGGTTGATGAACGTGAAGACAATATTGATCCGCAAGAGGCTAAAGTGCTGAATCTGCCAATTGAGGGGCTGAATGGCAAAAAGATTTATGTTGGCCGGTACGGCCCGTATGTAAAAGCCGAAACCAAAGACGGCGAAGAGTTAACCACTTCGCTTCCCGCAGATCTGGACCCCGGAGAACTCACATCAAAAAAACTGGATGAACTTCTGCAGGCCGAAAAAGAGGGGCCAAAATCGGTGGGGAATCATCCCGAAACCGGCGAGCCTATTTATGTGCTTAACGGACGCTATGGCCCTTACGTACAGAAGGGAGACGTGACCGATGATAATAAAAAACCTAAGCGCGTATCTCTTCTGAAGGGTATGAAACCGGATGATGTGGATTTTGAAACCGCAGTAAAACTGCTGGAACTCCCCCGTACGCTGGGCAAACACCCGGAAGACGACAAAGTAGTAAAAGCCGGTATCGGCCGCTACGGACCGTTTGTACTTCACGATGGTACGTTCAAATCTTTGAAAAAGACCGATCATGTGCTCGAAATCGGTCTCGACAGAGCCATTGAACTGCTGAAAGAGAAGAGCCAGGGGCGGCGCGGAAGCTCTGCCCTGCAGGACCTGGGAAAACATCCGGAAACAGACAAGCCCGTTAAAGTTATGGATGGCCGGTATGGTCCCTACATCAAATACGGAAGAAAAAACATCTCGCTTCCCAAAGGTACAGATCCTGAAAAATTTACCATGGGAGATGCCGTACGGCTGATCGAGGAGAAAGGGAAAAAGTAATTGTGAAATCAGGGAGTAACAGGTTTTGTGATTTACATCCGTCGTTGGTTTTATATATTGTATCGTGGCTGATGCATATTCCACCGGCCGGATACATTACCAGAAAACAAGGTGAGCAAAGCTATGAAACAGTTTAAATGGATACCCTATCTGGCAGCATTACTGTTTATCGCCCTAGTTCACTGTTCGTCATCCACAGGCTCAACACCGGCAGATGAATCCCCGACCGATACCACTTTTGCCAACGTAACCAATGTAAGTCTCAGCGGTTCAGAAGGCCGCTATACCTTGCAGGTTGAAATTTCCAGTCCCGATACGGGCTGCGATCAATACGCCGACTGGTGGGAGGTCGTAACCGAAGAGGGGGAGCTGATATACCGCCGCATTCTGCTTCACAGCCATGTGGATGAGCAGCCATTTACACGGGGAGGCGGTCCCGCCAGCATTTCTGACGACACTGCAGTATGGATTCGGGCACACATGAACAACAGCGGATACGGCGGCCAGGTTTTCTACGGCTCGGTAAACAACGGATTTGAAGCGAAGAAACACCCCGACGACTTTGCCATGGAACTCGAAAATGAAGACCCGCTGCCTGATGACTGCGCATTTTAGCCCCTTACAACATATAACTGCATTTGTAAATGAACAATACATTTTCCCTCTCCTTTCCCGATGCGATCATTTTTGATATGGACGGAGTTATTATCGACACCAAAGAGATGGTGGAGTCATTCTGGATCAAAAAGTTTGAGCAGTTTGATCTTAAAATCCCTGAAGAAAATTTTGAGGAGCGTTTTCACGGAAAGCCTGCCCGGCTTACGATCGATCAGGAATTTTCATTCCTTTCGGAGGCTGAGCGAACGGCCATGGAACAGGAGATAGATGAATACGACTCATCTGTCGATCAGTTTAAATTAATTCCGGGTATAGAGTCGTTTATGCGAAGCTGCATAGACAGAGACCTCCCCATTGCGCTGGTAACCAGTGCCTTGCCCCCGAAAGTTGAGGTAATGAAAAAGAGCCTCTCTTTTGATCCCCCGTTCAGGACAGAGGTAACCGCCAACCGCATAAAACGTGGTAAACCCGACCCCGAGTGCTACAATCTGGCTCTGAAGGAGCTGGGAATGGCTCCGGATAACGTCATAGTTTTCGAAGATTCCGTAAGTGGAGTTATGGCTGCAGCCGGTTCAGGCGCCAGGGTTATTGGTGTGAATGAGCCGCATATGCACGATAAATTACTGCAAAGCGGAGCGATACGTATAATCCGGAATTTCAAATCTGCATCGGTTGATTCCAAGAAACAATCTCTTCACTTTCCGTCCCATTAAGAGAACGCCCCCTCGAATGCGGCCGTTATAGGAGCTGCTGTCAATCAAACAAACGAATCCACGATTTGGAAAAAACTTCCTCATCTTATAAGCAATACCTGAAGATACTCAGGTACGTAAAGCCATATAAATACAGGCTTTTAGGAGCTCTTTTAGCCTCCGTTATTGCCACACTGGTTTGGCTTGCCGTGCCGCTCGGGCTCCGGGAACTGCTCGATGCTGTTTTTGAAGAGAGCAATCCTGCGCTTTTAAATACGATTACGATTGCTCTCATCATTCTGTTTGTAGGGCAGGCCGGATTTGGATTTCTGGGAAGCTACACTCTCGACTGGATCGGCGAACGGATTGTTGCCGACCTCAGAAAGGAGCTCTACAAACACCTGAACAGTCTCAGCCTTCGGTTTTTTTCAAACCAGCGTCTCGGCGAAATTACATCTCGGTTAACCAATGATGTTGCTGCAATCCGGGATGCCGTTACGGGTACGCTCTCAGAGGGAGTAACGCAGGGTATCAGCCTTATTGGTTCCGCCGGCCTGATGATATACCTGAACTGGCGGCTCAGCCTCATTATTTTCATTACGGTTCCGGTTATATCCCTTGCGGTACGATATTTTGGTCAGCTCATAAGAAAACTTTCCAGAGATGTGCAGGATCGCCTGGCAGACACCACTTCCGTTGCCGAGGAGGCTCTCGGGGCCATCCAGTCGGTTAAATCGTTTGCCCGTGAGCCTTTCGAAATTCAGCGCTATAACTCCGCGGTGAGCATACTATTTTCAACAGCACAGAGAAAAGCGCTGTTCAGCAACCTGTTCTGGTCTTCGGTATCCGTGGTGTTTATGAGCACAATGATCATCATTTTCTGGTATGGCGGCCGGGAAGTTCTTGCAGACAGGCTCACAACCGGAGACCTCGTTGCGTTCATCTTTTTCGCCTTCAACATCGGGCGATCGATGGGCGGCATGGCCCGCATCTACACGATCTTCAGCAGTGCCGTTGGAGCTTCAGAGCGTATATTCGGGCTGATGGATCAGCAGCCGGATGTACGCGACAAAACAGATGCCAAACCGCTTGGGGAAGTAAAAGGCGCTGTTTCATTCGATGATGTCTCTTTTGAATATGAACCTGATCAGCCCGTGCTCAAAGAGATCTCATTTTCCTGCAGTCCCGGAGATATTGTTGCCCTTGCCGGGCCCAGCGGAGCCGGGAAAACAACCCTTCTGAACCTGATTCCGCGTTTTTATGATGTAAACAGCGGAAAAATTTCTATCGATGGTGTGGACATTTCGGAGGTGACGCAGGCGTCCCTAAGAAGCCATATTGCCATTGTACCTCAGCAAATACAGCTTTTCGGGAGCACGGTAAAAGAGAACATACGCTATGGCCGGCTGAATGCTACCGACGAAGAGATTATTGAAGCCGCCAGCCTTGCACAGGCTCACTCGTTCATAACGGCCCATCCTGACGGATATGAAGCGAAAATCGGAGAAAAGGGTATTAAGCTGAGCGGTGGCCAGCGTCAGCGAATCGCGATAGCCCGAGCCATATTGAAGCGTCCGGATATACTGCTGCTCGATGAAGCCACCTCCTCGCTCGATTCCGAATCGGAAGCCGCGGTACAGCTCGCGCTCGACCACCTGATGGCCCAGTGCACCACGTTTGTGATTGCCCACAGGTTATCCACCATCAGAAACGCTACAACCATTCTGGTTTTGGAGGATGGCCGTATATTGGAGCAGGGAACCCACAGCGAACTTTTACAGATTAACGGGCTTTATCAGAGGCTCCATCAGATACAATTTAAAAAATGAGCTTTCACCAACAATTATTTTCGATCTGGTACCCTGAGGTTTTGGATTAAATCCATTAATTTACTTTACGATATCTGCACTATATTCCCTGATATATGCAACGAAAATCCGAATTTATATTTCGCTACCCGCCAAACCTGCAGGAGCTCGATCTTGCAACGATGGTCTCCATGTACCGCGACAGGGGTGAACCGAGGCGTGCGGCACCGGGAAAATACCTGGCATGCGCTGTTACGCACAAGCTCCTGAAAAACGCAAAATGGTGGTTTGGCATCTACTACAGCCAGCAGGCATGGGACAGCCTTCTCACCAAAAACTCTGACGGATATCCGCTCACCGAAGCCGAACTTAACGCCCTGGGCCTTATTTACACGCTGGCTGATGACCCCCCGCAGCGCGAGTTCGTGGAAAAAAATCTGGGAGTTCTTTCCAAGCTGGGATATTTAATTATCAACGACATTCGCCAGTTTGGCTTCCTTGAAGAGAGTGAGCACGGCTTTCTCACCCTCACAGCATCGGGCGAACGCGCACTGCACGGCATTGCCCGCCGGCTCTATGGCAAACGTTTTGTCCCCGAAATGCTGGCTCTTTACCAGCAGGATCCGTCGTTTGCCAGAAGTATCTCATCTTCAGACGATCAGCCCACTCTTTTCTGATGGATCGGAGGCAAACGTATCAGCCAAAATGAAACAAGGAATTCGGATGTTAAAAACGGTATATTTGAATGTTTATGGCTGATTCGGGCAGAAAACCCCGGGGCCGCCTGCAATAAGATTCGTTAATTAAAGATTCTCTCAGCGAAACCATGGAACAGTATCTGCAAAAAATTATTACGAAGTCGCTTAAAAATATGGGCGTTTCGGAAGATGATATTCCATCCATTAAAATTGAAACTCCCAAAGACCCCTCCCATGGTGATGCTGCTACAAATATTGCCATGCTGCTGGCTAAAACGCTCAAAAAAAATCCACAAAACATTGCTGCAGATATTGTGCAGAATCTTGAAACCGATTCCGCCAAAATTACCGGTGTTTCTGTAGCAGGTCCCGGCTTTATCAACTTTACGTATGCAGAAAACTATCTTTATGATGAGCTTCGAAGCATATTAACTTCCGGCGGCGAATACGGAAAATCTCAGACGTATGAGGGAGAGCGCGTGCTCGTGGAATTTGTGAGTGCAAATCCAACGGGTCCGTTAACCGTTGGCCACGGACGAAATGCAGTACTGGGTGATACGGTTGCCAGGCTGCTGCAGTGGAGCGGAGCTAACGTTCAGCGCGAATACTATTTTAACAATGCAGGCCGTCAGATGCGAATGCTCGGGCTCAGTGTTCAGGCTCGGTATAAGCAGGATCTGGGAGTAGATACGGAGTTCCCGGAAGGGGGATATGAAGGGGAGTATATTCGCACAATTGCAAAAAACCTTGTAAAAGAGCACGGAAGCGAACTGCTCGTGGAGAATGATGAAACGGCGTTTAAAGAGAGTGCAGAAGCTGCCATTTTTGAAGAGATTAAGGGCACACTGGAGCGAATGAACATCAAAATGGATACGTTTTTTAATGAGCATACACTTTATGAAAGCGGCGCCATTGATAAAACGATCGAAACCATTCGGCAAAAAGGATATGCCTATGATAAAGATGGTGCAGTGTGGATGAAAACCACCGAGTTTGGCAAAGACCAGGATACGGTACTAGTGAAAAGCAGCGGGGAACCCACCTACCGGCTGCCCGATATTGCATATCACGCTAATAAACTCGACCGCGGCTTTACCCTCTGTATCGACGTTTTTGGCGCCGATCATATCGACACCTACCCCGATGTTATGAACGGCATCAAAATTCTTGGCTACGACCAGGAAAAGGTTGATGTACTTGTTTACCAGTTTGTAACACTGGTAAAAGATGGCAAGCCCTTTAAAATGAGTACGCGAAAAGCCAACTTTGTGACCCTGGACGAGCTTATGGATGAAGTGGGTGAGGATGTTACAAGATTTTTCTTTTTGATGCGATCACCAAACACACATTTGGAATTCGACATAAGCCAGGCAAAAGAGGCTGGCGAGAAAAATCCCGTTTTTTATCTTCAGTACGCTCATGCACGAATTCAGTCTATTCTCAGAAAAGCCGATGAAATCATCGACAGCCCGGCCATTTCAGAAGTGGATTTATCGCTTCTTTCGCACGAATCGGAGATTGTGCTTATTAAAAAACTGCTTGGCTTTCCGGATTCAATTCAGTCTGCTGCACTCCACCGCGAACCCCATAAACTTATTACTTACCTCAACGAACTGGCATCCGATTTTACCTCCTTCTACCACGACTGCAGAATTATCGGAGAACCTCACGAGCTGATGAAGGCAAGAAGCAGCCTTGCCCAGGCAGCGGCTGCCGTTCTCAAAAACGGGTTAACGATTCTTGGCATTCAGGCGCCTAATCAAATGTAGGGCAATAAAGGGGGAGCAGGATATCAGGATACGGGCTTTAGAGAGGTAAAGCAGACAATCCCTTTTACTTCCTGCTTTTCAGCTTCAAAGCCGGCTTTTTCAAACAAGCGGTTACTCTCGTTTACCGACCAGAAGTTAATGCCGCTCCACTCCGCAGAGCTTTGGATAACACGGCCATACCAGCTGTCCGATTTTATCAGGTGCATCATAAAAAATGTCCCCCCGTCTTTTATAATCCTGCGACATTCATAAAGTACTTTTTCGGGTTCACTCAGTTCATTCAGCGTTCCGCCCATGGCAAGCCCGTCAAATGTTTTGCTGAAAAAAGGCATTTCACGCGCATCGGCACGCATCAGATAGATATCGGCTTCATCGGCCTCAGCCTTTAAACGGGCTTCCAGAAGCATGGCTTTCGAAAAGTCGATGGCAACCTGTATACTTTCCGGCTCGGCCTTTTTGAGAAGACGCGCATAAAGTGCGGTAGAGCAGCCAATATCGAGGTAGAGTTTTTCAGGTCCCGGGTTCAGCCATTTCAGAAGCAGATCTCTCTCGCGCTCAATGGGAAAAGATTCTCCGGTTAGCAGCGACAGAGAGCGAACCCGCCACAGATCTTCATAAACCGATGCAGTAAGCGTCCAGTCATTGGTACTTTGTGCCAGTGAGCGCTTTTTATCGCTGGTAATTAAATCCACGATATTATTCTTGATCGGATATTCGTCCCCGGCAGCTGAACAAACCGTTCCGTTTACCGGCCGGTTCAGGTTCGAGACTTCATCAGGAATATTAATGCGTTCTTTATCGTAAAGGGGTGATCGGATTTGAAGCTTCATAATAAAATCATTTAATCTGCTTTACAGTACGGAACAGTTCCGGCACTGTTTCATTAGGAGAGAATCAAAACCGGGTTTTATCTTCTGACGTTCGTTACTTTTGAAGCACGATTGAAACCTGTGCTCCCTTTTCCACTCCCAGCATCTGCTGTGCATTTCCTTTATTGATGGCAACTTCAAGATTATCTGAACTTCCAATGTAGGCAGCCGGCTCCCCATCGGGCACATCGCCAAAGGTAGTTACGATCTCTTTTAAAATTGTATTTCCAACATAAATCCTTACCGCCCTGTCCTCGCCGGCATCTTTCAGCATTTTTGCCGGGATATTGGTAACCAGGTTTCCGTACCGGTCGATATGAACCACCCATCCCTGCACCCCGTCTTTATCGGCGATGGGCAGTGCCCAGCGATAAGTTACAAGCTGCTTCAGCGGTTCACCGAGCTCTTCAATAGGAACGCCTTTTGCAAGGTGAGCGGCGGCCGGTGCGAAAACATCCCGTCCGTGGAAAGTAGCCGACCTGTTTTTTAGCCAGTACGCATCGTTTGTTAAATGAAAAGCCTCGTGCTCAAAATCTTCAGCGATCAGGGAAAAGATCCCATTATCAGGGCCAATAAAGTACTGGTCTCTTATTTTGATTCCCACAGGCTTTCGGGAGGTGCCTACTCCGGGATCCACAACCACAAGATGAACGGTTCCGGGAGGAAATAGCATGGCTGAATTCCGAACCACCCAGGCTCCGGCCATCACGTCCTGAGGGGGAATTTCGTGCGATGTATCAATAAATCGCACGTCGGGATGAATGCGAAGCATAACGGCCTTCATCACGCTTACGTAGTGATCTCTCTGGCCAAAATCGGTTGTAAGCGTTATGATTGACGACATAATACCTGACTAAAGTCGCTATGAAAATGATTACTGTGGTTCTGCGTTTGAGGGGCAGCGAGCCGAAACTGATTGCCCGCTCTTAAGCATAGCTGTTCAGCATAACCGGCATGACGAGCATCAGCATCTCTTCCCCTTCATTTTCCTTCGCCGGCTTCACAATTCCCGCACGGTTTGGTGTGGAAAATTCGAATTTGGCTTCATCACCGTCAACATTACTCAGTACATCGGCAAGATATTTTGCATTAAAGCCAATCTCCATCTCGTCATCGCCAAACTCACAGGCAATGGTCTCTTTGGCTTCGCTGCTCATGTCGAGATCTTCTGCGCGAATAGTGAGTTTATCATTGCCAAGCTGCAGACGTATCTGGCGCGTGGTAGTGCTCGAAAAAACAGAGACCCGGCGAACGGTTGCCAGCATCTGGTTTTTATCGATATGCAGCACTTTATCGTTATCTCTTGGTATCACAGAGTCGTAATTTGGGTACTGTTCGTTGATGAGCCTTGTAATAATAATCGTGTTCCCGCTTTTAAACTGCGCATGGTCGGACGTTACCGTGAGCTCGCACTCTGCTGAATCCAGGGCTTTTGAAACAAGATTCAGGGCTTTATCGGGCACAATAAACGATAGCGGTTCTTCAGACCGGAAGTTCTTGTTTACAAATTTCACGAGCCGGTGTCCGTCGGTAGCTACAAATTTGGAACCGGTTGTGCCCACATCAAAAAACACACCCATCATTGCAGGGCGTAAGTCGTCGGTAGACACAGCAAAAAGAGTTTTCCCAATAGCCTGCTGCACCAGCTTGGTTTCGGTTTGAAGCGATGTTCCCCCTTCCATGTTCGGTACTTCGGGGAACTCATCGGCCTCTTCGCCCACCAGCTTATATTTCCCTTTATCAGTTTTGAACTCTACATTGTGATCTTCATCCACTTCAAAAAATACGGGAATATTCGGCAGCTGGCGCAGCGTTTCCAAAAGACGTTTTGCGGGAATGGCAACGGCTCCCTCTTCCTCAATGTCGGCCTGTATGTACTCTACTATAGAAATTTCAAGATCGGTAGCTGTGAGTTTAATTCGCCCCTCTTCACTTTCAAACAGAATGGTTTCCAAAATTGGCAGAGTGGCTTTCGATGGCACAGCACCAATAACTGCAGATAATCCGCTGTTTAAGTCGTTACTTGATACATTAAATTTCATAGTCTGTCTTTATATTTTTTAAATCCTGTTATTTGCCGGTTTCAGTAATCAGGCGCATTAAACCGAAAACTTATACTAAGAAATCCTGCCCCATACCGCAACACCCCCAAACTACGGAAAATCTCACTTTTATGGAGTCAGAAATACGGCTGTTTTGTCTCCATTTTCACTATTTTTTTATGCTCATATTTTAACGACGGTGCCATAAATTTGAATTTTCGTTCAGGTTTGCGATACTTCAGCGTTTTGGAGCATAACCATCCGCATATGATCTCTTTCTACGCCATCATGTTTCTTCTGCCCGCAGGCATCATTTTGCTTGCGCTTTTTCTGTCAAATAAATCCGGCAACTGATTTATGGAAGAAACCGTCCGGCTTTCGGTTCAATTTGACCCTTACACAATCGCTGCGTTTACAGGATATCTGCTGCTCATTATTGGAGTTGGCATTTATTCCACGCGGTTTTCATCGCAGGGAATTAGTGAGTTTTTTATAGGCGGCAGGAAAATGAACCGTGTAGTGGTGGCACTTTCCGCTGTGGTTTCTGGCAGAAGCGCCTGGCTGCTGCTCGGGGTAACAGGCATGGCCTATTCGCGTGGTCCGTCTGCCATCTGGGCTGTGGCCGGGTATATTATTGTTGAGCTGTTCCTGTTTCTGTACTACGCAAGGCGGCTTCGAAATTTTTCAGAAAAACGCGACTGTATTACCATTCCCGATTTCTTTTCTGAACGGTTTTCCGACAAAGATGGAGTGCTCAGGACACTTCTCGTTGTGATCTTTCTCATTTTTATGATTGGTTACGTTTCGGCACAGTTCGTTGCCGGCGGCAAAGCGTTTGCATCCGGTTTCGTGCTCGAAATGAACACCGGCATCATTATTACGGCCGCCATAGTTTTGCTCTACACCGTTGTGGGTGGTTTTCTTGCCGTAAGCCTTACCGATATGTTCCAGGCTGCTTTTATGCTCATTGCGCTCGTTCTGCTGCCGGTATTTGCGATCTTTAATCTTGGCGGTCTCACCGATATGCTGCAACAGCTCGCCCTTCTTGATGCCGCCTACGTTGACCCCTTTGCCGTAAGCGTGGGTGCGGCCATCGGTTTTCTCGGCATCGGCCTTGGATCTCCCGGGAATCCACATATACTGGCTCGCTATATGTCAATCGACGACTCTAAACAGCTGCGGGTCGCAGCCGTAGTGGGAACCGTCTGGAATGTTCTGATGGCGTGGGGAGCCGTTTTTATAGGGCTTGCAGGCCGTGTCTACTTTCCTGACGCTGCCATGCTGCCCGATTCCGACACCGAAAACCTCTTCCCGATGCTTGCGCAGCTGCAGCTTCATCCCGCGCTTTTCGGCATCGTTCTCGCCTCCATCTTCGCTGCAATCATGTCTACAGCCGACTCTCAGCTTTTGGTTGCTGCGTCGAGCGTTGTGCGTGATATCTATGAAAAACAGATCAAAAAAGGAGAGGAAGTTTCGCAAAAAAAGCTCGTGCTATACAGCCGCATCGTTGTAACAGCACTTGTAATCGTTGCTTTGCTTTTTGGATTTTTAGCAACCGACCTTGTATTCTGGCTGGTTCTCTTTGCCTGGGCCGGCCTGGGCGCTTCTCTCGGGCCAACATCCATTCTTGCACTTTATTGGAAAGGAACAACACGCGCAGGCGTTATCGCGGGGCTTATTACCGGCACAGTAGTTACCATCTTATGGTACTATATTCCCGTTTTAAAGAACGCCCTTTACGAACTGATTCCGGGATTTGCTGCAGCACTGCTCGTTACCTGGCTTGTGAGTCTCTTTACAAAACCCGCTCCCGGCAGCACCCGGGCCTTTAAAGATATGTTCGACTAATCGACTGACATACTCAGAAAACAGTGCCAAATGAATCCCGCTACCGGCTGAAGATTTTTTTGATAAGACCCACAATACCTTTCTTCTCTTCACTCTTGTCGCCCGTACGGCCGCCTTCGAGCTGATCAAAAGTTGGTCTTGGCAGACCTTTCATTTTTCGTCCCTTTTTCTTCTCACGCGGCTGTTTGGAGCGTCCGCCGTTCCGCGATTTTTTCTGATTCCGGGATTTGCCCTTTCCGGCTGAAGATGGTTTGCTTTTTTTCTCTGCCTTCGCCTTCACTCCCTTTGGCAGGGGCACCTCCTCTGGCGCATATCCAAGTGAATCACAGATAGACTGAATATCACTGCGATCCTGCTTCGATACCAGGCTGATAATACGGGTTTTTTTGCCGTCCCCAACCAGCTCTGCTCTCAGCTTATATTCACTAACCTCTTCAGGCACATCATAATTAATCACCTGTGTGGCTTCTTTCAAAGGGAGGTCTGATGCGGATAAATCTCCGGCGATCAGATGCTGAACATTTCCACTCGTAAAGCGGCCGAAACGCTCATTAAATGTGTCTTTATCGAGGCCTTTATGAATGCTTACCGCCCGCTTATTGCTTTTCCTGAAAATCTTGTAAAGGCGGTCGGCCGTTTTTCTTGATGCTGTAAAAACAACCACGGCTTCTGTTGGAACCTGATCCAGGTGCGCCATCAACGTGGATATTTTGGAGCGCGGAGGTACGTTAATGTAGTATTGTGTGAGATCTTTGGGCACGGACGGTTTTGGTTCGGCCTGTTTTTTCTTCTCTTCTTTTTTGGTGACAAGGTCCGGTTCGGTTAGCATTTTCGACTCCGCCTCCCTCAGCTCCTTGCTGTCTTTTGAAGCCGTGAATATTCGCTGACATTTCCCGATAATTCTGTTTGAAATCACCTCAACGGCTTCCCAGTCCTCTATAAGCTCGGCCTGATCAACAATCAGCTGCTGAACTTCACGGTAGACCATACGGTTTTTTTCGAGAATAGCTGCCAGCTTGGTGGGTGTGGCTACGAGAATAACAGGACCGGCAGACACCGGCGCAATCTGCTCATCCGTACTCTTATCATCCGTAATACACGCACTCTCGATAGATGCATGATAGCCGATCGCCCAAATCCACTCGTCAAGCTGCCTGGCACGATCTTTATCTGCTGCAAGAATAATTGCGCGCGTTCCCTGCCTGCGCTCAGACTTGGAAATTTCATTCAGCAGGGATGTCAGATAGCCAATCTCCGGCGCATCTCCGATCTCGGTATTTATTACCAGATCTTTTTTCTCTTTTACAGTATTAAAAATTTTCTTTTGTAAGGGTGAGGGGCTTTCAACTTTAACATCTTTCAGCCCCTTCAAAATATCGGAACTTAATCTAAACTGATTAAACGACAATGGGTTACCTCAATAATTTTTTCAATATTTCAATTAAAGTACAGGCCGGTTATTCATGCATCTAGTAAATATTCTGATGCTTATTACAAATATGCCGCAACACGTGCGGTCATTTAACTGCCTGAAGTATGTATATGTAACAGAGCTTCAATACATTTTCGAAGTCTCAAAACGTATCATCATTTTTACAATACTGCAACAAATGTGATTAAATTGATACTATAAATCAAAAATAAAGAGACTTTAAATAAAAACCGTCATTCATAATGGAGAAAATTCAGAATTATTACTGTTTTATGATTTTAACGGTTCTAAGTTCTTCTATCTTACATAAAAAACGAGGTCACTGCCATGGCAAACAGATATGCTTTTTTTATAGATAAAGAGTCCATCAAAGATTACTTCGGATTCACTTCATCAAAGGATTCTTTTTTCGCAAACCACTTTAACCTCGCTCCGGGATATCAGTTGCCGGTGATTCGAAGAGAGGGCGAGAACAGTTCGCTCACAAAAATTCAGCTTGGGCCTGATAAGAATTCAGCAACAGCGGCGGCTATAAGCGAAGATAAAGCAAGCGGGATACTTCGCAAGAATAGCTCAGCTGAACCGGTAATCCTGCCGCTGAGTGGTTTTTACATCTGGAAGGGAGACGATGAGAAAGGCCAGCCGTTTTTTGTTCGCATGCTAAACAGCTCCATCATGCCTGTTGCCGCACTGCTGATTCGAAAAAATGATCCTTATGTCCAGGTTATAAATGTGCCGGCAAATACATTAATACAGCCTATGACTGATGAGATGCCGCTGTTTCTAAACAGAGAATATTCAGAAAAATGGCTCAACTCTCCCGAAGATGCCGAAAGCTTTTTCAAAGAAAGCCGGGGTTTATTCACCATCACCGATCTTTCCGTACTTAAGGTGAGTGAAAAAGTGAATGATCTCACAGAAAACGATCCGTCATTAATTCAGCCTGAGCCCAAATAAACGGTTTATTCCGGTTTTTGTTTGAATGGTTTTTTGCCTTCAATCTGATTTTGATAGATTCTGAGAGTATCATAGGCAAAGTCAATATGATCCTCTTTTGCAAAACGTTCCAGTACATCTTCCCATATCAGCTGGTTGAGGCCGCGCCGGCTGCGGGCATTCGATAAATGCCGAATTGTTAATTTCACTCCCACATCCACAACTTCTGTGTACACAATGGGAGTGAGGTTCTTGTACTGAATGAGGTACGATTTCTTAGCCCTCCTTATTTGCTGCTCGGCATCTGCCACATAATCTTCTGAATGGCTCTGCACAATTTCGGTAATTAGGGATTTTGCTCTTTTCCAGTCGCTTTCGAACGTAACTACAATGGCAATTTCGTTCCATATAAAGTTGAAGTCGCTTGTATAATTTGCGATAGGCTCACCAAGAACCAGGTGATTTGGAATATGAATTACCCTGCCTGTGCTTTGATCGGCCTGAACCCAGTTCCCAATTTCGAGAATGGTAAACTTAAAAAAACGGATATCAATAACGTCCCCACGGTTATCCCCTATCTGAATACGATCGCCCACTTCGAAAGGTTTGCGCCACATCAAAAACATCCATCCGGCCATATCTGTAACGGGATCGCGCAGGGCAATAGCCAGTCCGGCAGATAACAACCCTAAAAACGTTGCCAGTGAGCCCATTCCCTGAAACCAGATTCTCCCTACCAGTAAAAACCCAAGAAAGCTGAGAACATACGCCAGGTTTTTCCGCCATTTATAGCGTACTGTATCACTTTCGGTCTGCCGATACACAATTTGTATAATCACAAAATGGATCAAAACAAGAACAAAAACTACCGCGATGGTTTCGATAAGATTGGAGTATTCAAGATAAGACTGGTCTATAAGCCTCTCAAGGGCTGAGCTCCCGTTTTCTTCAACTGGCTGTTCACTCTGCATATCAACTCTTTTAAATGGAAAAGCTTACAATATTTCGCGCACCGTTCGTTATTTGAATAGTGCTTTGTTAAATGTATAAATAGTGATATTTTTAAACTCTTTGCAATAAACTGAAGAAAATAAATTTATGCTTTACGGAATTATCATTTCCCTCATTACAATCATCTGTATACTTCTGATTGTTGTTATTCTTTTACAACCGGGACAGAAAGAAGGCCTTTCCGGCGGACTTGCAGCAGGCATGGCCGGTGGCTCATCCATGGGAGCACGGCGAACTGCCGATCTGCTTTCAAAAACCACAGCCGTTCTGGCTACTCTCTTCCTTAGCCTCAGTGTTTTGGCCAATTTCGCAATTGACCGCGAAGGCGCCGCACAAAGCACCATTCAGCAAACCGGCGTAGGCGGAGAACCGATTGAGCAGATGGACTTTACGGCTCCCTCAGAGTCTGAAACAGCTGTTCCGCAACAGGAAGATTTCGAAATTGAAGAGTAATCTTCGATTCTGAAATTAACGACGTGAAAAAAATTAAACCCTGTCACTTTATGGTGATCAGGGTTTTTTTATACATGTTTTTATCTGCATCTACACCCATGGGGTTTGCCCTTTTGCTGAGGCTATTTTAGCTGCATCGATGGCAATCACCAGCTCCTCGTTTGTAGGAACCACATAAATTTCCGTTTTCGACGAATCGGTACTTATTTTTTCAACCTTGCCCCGGCTCAGATTTTCATTTTTTTCTGAGTCGATCTCAATACCCAGACCATCCAGGTTTTCCAGCGATTTCTGACGGATAACCGGTGAATTTTCACCAATACCTGCTGTTAACAAAATGGCATCGCATCCGTTTAGCGCAGCTATGTACGAGCCAATATATTTTTGAATCGTATAGCAGAAAACATCTATCGCCTGCTGGCAGCGCCGGTCGCCGTTTTTAGCCTCTTCAATCAGATCTCTCATATCACTCGCGTATCCGCTCAGCCCCAGCAGCCCGCTGTGCCTGTTAAGCATGGAGTGGAGGCTGTTTAGCTGAATCTCCTCTTTTTCCATAATGTAAAACAGAATAGAGGGATCCAGATCACCGCTGCGGGTTCCCATCACCATGCCGGAGAGCGGTGTAAAGCCCATCGACGTGTCGATCGACTCGCCGCCTTTGATAGCCGCAATAGACGCCCCGTTGCCCAGGTGGCAGGTTATCACTTTTGTATCTTTTCTGGGCTTGTCGGTGAGTTTATAGTATTGGCGGCTCACATAGTAGTGAGAAGTACCGTGAAAGCCGTATTTCCTGATTTTATGCCGCCTGTATAGCCTGTTAGGTATGCCGTAAAGGTAGGCATGTGCAGGTAGTGAGTGATGAAAAGCTGTATCAAATACCGCAACGTGGGGAATATCGGGTAAGCGATCCTGTGCAGCCTGTATCCCCTTAAGATTGGGCGGATTGTGCAGCGGTGCAAGATCAAAGGCTTGTTTGATGGCGTCTTTCACTACGTCATCAATTAAAACAGAATCTTTAAACATTTCGCCGCCATGCACAACTCTGTGACCGACAGCTTTTATATCCGACGGGGAGGAGAGTACGCCGGCCTCTTCACTTAAAAGAAAATTAAGAATTTCCTGAAGCGCCTCCCCATGATCGTTGATAACCTTGGTCTCTTTTATTCGCTCTTTACCGGCCGGTTCATGTTTCAGAATGGAGGTTACGGCCCCAATCCTTTCAACAATTCCCCTGCAAATGTCTCTTCGCTCTTCGGTTTCTATTACATCGTATTTTACGGACGAGCTGCCGCAGTTTATTACAAGTACAAGCATTTGAATCTGTTTTTGTAAGCCACTTTTGAAGTATGGCTTGTTCTCTGTTTAATATTTTTTTCTCTGTGCTGATATGATCGGGTCTAACAAATAGTCGAGACCGTTCGTCTTTATTTCGTGCATCGTTGAGAGGTATTGCCCGAGACTGCCGGAGGGATATCCCTTTCGATGTATCCACTCAAGATAGGAAACAGGAAGTTCTGTTATAAACCTGTTCTGAAAACGGCCATAGGGCATTCTTGCCTTTACCAGCCTGATAAGAAATGTGCGATCGAACATAGAAGCAATATGGGCGCATTTCGTATCAATGAAATGCGCCCTTTAATGTTTTTATTTTCAGAATCTGAATTCTGCTGCTACCGTGGCGTGCATGGGCATCTCCTCTTTAGGAAGCATATACACCTTACTGCCGGTTTTAAATGCTTTGATGGAGAGCCAGTTCAGCAGGTCCACATCCTCGCCGCCTGGGTTGGAAGTGTACTGAACAGTGTGGTTTTCTTCATCGTAAAAACCCCACTTTTTCTCTCCTTTGGAGATAAAGACCGAAGAGGATTTCCCCATTACAGTGGCTTCTACAATTTCTCCAAGATTATTGGAAAATTTTTCGTCGGATGTTTTTCCCATTTTTTCGAGAGTGGTGTACATATCGCTGAGGAAATAAGACTGAATTACCCCCCATCCTTTCTCCCGCAGCTCTTTATCAGAAAGCTCATCGGGGTTCTGTTTAACAACAGTTTCCACCAGTCGGTTATAGCTGTTTACTTTTTTGTAGATCCCGCTGTTCTCGTTCAGGCCAATTACGATTAACGGATCGCCAAGATCGTTTAAAAGGCTGGTAATTTCGCGCTCGGCTTCGCGGTAAAACTGCTCCACAATCACCATTTTATCCTCTTCATTTGAGTTGTGGCCAAAATACATCGCTTTTTGTCCTTTAGAACCGGTATGAAACTGAAGCTGCTTCTCCGGCTCAATTTCAAGATATTCGTCCACAGCCGTTGGAATAGAGCCGGGAGTGATATCTTCCTGGCTCTCTCGTGTGCAGCGCAAAAGCTTCAGGTTTTGCCGGCTGGCAGTCAGTACAGTGAATGTACCGTCGATACTCGTCATAGGAAGCAGTGGTGTAATCAAAAAGTGATCGTTCACATACACCTGCTCATCCAGGCTATAGGGAAGTTTATGTACGTCAAACTTGCTGTCAGAAATATAAATGGCGAGCCCGCTTTCAGCATGTGCCCAAAACATAGGCTTATTTAGCAGATCGTAAGCAGGCTTAATGAGGGATTCTGCATATCCGTTTTTACTCTCTCTGTTTTTGATCTGTTTTTCAGCTTTAGCCAATAAATTTTTAAGTCGAATGGGATCCTGTTTTGTGTCTTCTCCTACTTTATGAGTTGGCAGCGTAATGGTCACTGCAATATTACTGTTATGGTCAATTAGCTCGTGTATTGTTTTTTCTCTTACCATACTTTTTCTTTGACCTGTTAATTAACGTTTCACTGTTCTCTATTAAAATAAAAAAATTCCTGTTATCAAGGTTCCATTTTGTATACTTGCAAAAAGATTACTTCGACAGGCATTTTTATACTTTTTTGATTAAACAGTGTTTATGAACGATTCGAAATTTACCTGGTACGGTATACGGCAAAGCCTGGGGCCCGGCCTCATTATGGCAGCAGCGGCAATTGGCGTTTCACATCTGGTTCAGTCGACACGGGCGGGCGCCGATTATGGTTTTGCCCTTGTATGGGCTGTGCTGCTCGCCAACCTGTTTAAATATCCTTTTCTGGAATATGGCCCGCGTTACGCCATTGCAACTGGCAAAAACCTTATTCAGGGCTACGCCAGTATGCACCCAGCAGCCTACTGGATTTTTGGCCTGTTTACCATTTCCACCATGTTTGCTGTGCACGCAGCCGTAACCATGGTAACGGCAAGCCTGGCAACCAATTTAACAGGTATTGATCTCCCGATCCTGGCCTGGAGCGCAATTATTCTTGTACTCTGCTTACTCTATCTTGCGCGAAATACCTACGCCATGCTCGACAGGGCTGTAAAGTTTCTGATGGCAATTCTCGCCATTTCAACGATTTTTGCAATGATTCTGGCTTTCATCAACCTCGACTATTCGCCGCCACCTCAAACCATTCAGCCAGAAATCTGGACCGTATCGGGCGTGGCTTTTTTGATCGCGCTGATGGGGTGGATGCCAATTCCAATCGATGCAGCCGCCTGGCAGTCTGTATGGTCTATCGAACGCATCAAACAAACCGGCTATAAACCCAAACTGAAAGAAGTGCTGTTCGATTTCAACCTCGGCTACATTGGTGCTGCCATCATTGCTCTCTGCTTTTTAACGCTTGGAGCCTTGGTGATGTACGGGAGCGGGCAGGATTTTGCCTCCAGTGCCGCTGCTTTTTCGAACCAGCTGGTGGAGCTGTATACAACCTCGATGGGCGACTGGGCCTTCTACATTATTATAATCTGTGCGTTTACCACCATGCTAAGCACCACAATTACGGTTACAAGCACCTATCCAGACGTGGTGAACCATCTGGTTCATATTCATAAAAACGGTCATTCCTCCCCGGAAATGCCCTCCCGAAAGCGTCAGGAATACCTGCTTGTTGGGATAAGCGCCGGCACCCTTATACTTTTGTGGCTGCTCGGAGATCGCTTCCGTTTTTTGATTGATCTCGCCACTACGCTCTCGTTCTTAACTGCGCCGGTATTGGCATTTATGAACCATAAATTAATTCACCAGCCCGAAGTTAAACCGGATTTCCGGCCCGGAAAATTGTTGTATACGCTCAGTATTTCAGGAATCGTTTTTCTTACGGTATTTGCCTTGATCTATCTCTACTGGATGATTTTTTATTAACAGCCATGAAGCAACTTTTTATCATTTCCGCATTTCTCTTTCTGATAGTGCAAGCATCATTTGCCCAGGTTTATCCCACCCAGTACCGGGCACCTGCAGACTGGAAAGAGATTAATACCGACCATTTTCGTGTGATTTATCCTGCTATGTACGAAGAGCAGGCACGCCTTTCACTCTCCATACTTGAAGCGGAATACAGCGACATCCAAAAGCTTGTAGGCGGATCAATCAGCCGTGTACCGATTATAATCAACCCCGAAAACGACCGTTCGAACGGTTTTGTCTCTCCGCTCAACTTTCGTTCTGAAATTGAACTTTCTCCCGCAATTGGCAAGAACTTTAATCCGCAGTCTGGTAACTGGCTGGAATTTGTTTTGCCGCACGAACTCGTACACATCATGCACTTCAGTGAAAATCCGCCGGCATTTACACGGGCAATCGGCCTGTTTTCACCCGATCTCAGGCGCTCGGTTCATGCTGCTACCCCGCTTGGTGTTTTTGAAGGAATAGCGGTTCAGCACGAAAGCCACAATACTATTCCAAACTCGGGGAGAGGTCATCATCCCTATTTTCGCCATCAGTTCAGCGCCATGGTCACCAGTGGCAACGCCTGGTCGATGGGGCAACTTCTGCAGACTACCGACTTCACTCCGCCGTTCGACCGCCACTATATTGGCGGTTACGAATTCACGAACTGGCTGCTCGAACGGAAAGGAGACGAAAGCGTAAAAGATGCTATCCGCTTTCACTACAAATACCCGTTTCTTGGCTTTGGTACTGCCCTCAGGCACGCAACCGGAACCTGGCCGGCCTCACTCTATCGTGAGTTCTCGGCTGACAAGCAGGAGGCCGAAAACGAGCGCATCAGAAAAAACGGGCTGAGCACCGATCAGGCCGCTACTGAACCCGGAGTGGCGGGAACTTGCCGAAGACTGAACCGGCCTCAATGGATCAATGGCGACTCCCTGCTTTTCTACGGCCGTTTTTGCAACCGTACCTCAGGATTTTACACCTATAACATCAGCGAAGAGAAAACCGGGCTACTATTCGAGATTTCCATCTCGCCCGACTTTATCTACTCCTTTTCTGATGACAGGTCAAACATCTACTTTTCCCGCTACCACACCGACCGATTGTACGACAATCTGTTTCGCGGTGATGTCCACAAACTGAATCTGAGCAGCAGCCAGTCTGAAAGGCTCACTGTAAACAGTCGCGCATTTGCTCCTGAACCTCTGCCCGGCGGGCGCTTTTTCGCTCTTAAAACCAGTGCTGATGAAATGACTCTTGCACTTTTCGATCCCGGCGGACAGCAAATCAAGCAGTATAAGAAACCGGATCACTCATCAGCGGTGCAGGTTGCTGTACATCCAATGAATCCCGACAGGGCAGCTGTTTTAGGGCGCATCAAAAGTGTGCAGGGTATCTGGTTTGAAGAGAATTTGGCTGAAGCTGAGCAGATCATGAATCGGGAGCCGGATATTGTCTTTGAAAACGCATCGGTGTATGATCCTTTATGGCACCCCGGCGGCGAAAAGCTGCTGTTCGTGAGCGACAGGGAGCAGACGATGAATGTGTATGAATATGACCTGATTAAAAATGAAGTCGTGCAGCTGACCAACAGCCGGCATAATGCATTTGAAGCGTCTTATTCACCAGATGGTTCGCGAATTGCATATATCGTTCAGCGAGAAAATGAGCAGCTGATTCAGATTCTTTCTCTCGATAATGCCCATAACCAAACTATTGATTCCGGCAAATGGATACCTTCGGCTTCCATCAAAGAAAAGCTGGCCCGTCCCTATTTGAACAGAAGCGGTTTTGATATTGATGACGAGCCGATACCGGAGACGTACAGGCCGGGAATCGGGTGGCTGAAACCGCGCCTCTGGATTCCTGAATACGATAACGAGCTTGGCAGAGATCGCTACAGCCTTTTACTCGAAAGCACGGATGTGATGAGCACGCAGGCATACTCTGCTGAATTCAGCTTTGCCGCCGATCGCCCCTGGTACGATATATCCTACACTAATACCCGGTTTTTTCCGGGGTTTGAGGTCGACTTTTTCAACCGACCTTCGTTTACCTCTTTCAACGTGGAAACTCCGGACGAATCCGAGCAGCGCGTAACGCTTTTGCAGCAATCGCAGGGGGCTTCTTTAAAAATTCCCATTCCGGTTCGCATCAGGAGCAATGCGCGTTTTACCTCTTTTTTAGTCGAACCTCAATATTTTTTGACCCGCCAGCGATTCTTCAGCGCCAAAAACACCAGTGATGCCGCATCCGAATTTGGAACCCGACACACCGTTGGCTTACGAACCATCGCTAATATTCGTGTCAGGCAGTATATCCGGGATGTTCAGCCCAACAGCGGCCTTGTTTTATATGCCGAGGGACGCCAGGGCCTCAACTCCGACCGTATTGATATAGATACAGGACTAAACGAAATAACGGGTAACTTAACCCGTCGACAGGGTATTCGCACGGGTTTGATCACCTATATTGCGCCTCTCTCAGGATGGAATCAGTCGCTGAGACTGCAGGGAGAAGTGTATTCCCAAACCAATGTGCCTGTCTTTAACACAGATTCCCGGTTTTCCGAGCTGTTTTTTAACCGGCCGTTCGAAAGTGCCAGAAATGTGGGCTTTATCAACAGTCGCTATACCATCCCGCTCGTATATCCCGACAATGGCGGGCTGCTCCTTCCCGGCTATCTCTCTAACATCTACCTCGTTCTGTTTACCCAAACAGCCGCCGACCTGAACAGCAGCAACCTTCGTTCGGGTTCAAGAACAGTATACGGTGCGGGAATCCGATCGCGTTTTCGTCTCAGCAACCTCGCCTTCGACTTCGGTATCTCCATCGGGTGGGAGCCAACCCGGGATGAAATCACATTTTTTGCGGGTGATTTTTAATGTGATCCCTAACTTACATCTCTAAATTTTTCAGTGCTTCAGGTATTGGCTGATCTCCGGAAACCAGGTCAAACTCCAGTCCCGACGTGGAGTCATCATCAAACACGGCTGCGAGAACAGCAGCAACATCGGCCCTGGGAATTTCACCGGAATCAAGATTTTTTCCTGCTTCTATCAATCCACTGGGTGAATCGTCAGTCAGCCGTCCGGGTTTTACGATAGTGTAATCTAATCCACTCTTCTTCAATGCGTTATCGGCCTCAAGTTTCGCTTTTTGATACACCCGAAACACCTCACTTCCGCGGGGAGTCTCCAGGCCCATAGCGCTAATCATCACATAGCGATGAATTCCATTGGCTTTACAGGCATCTATCAGTTTAATGGCACCGTCGCGGTCTACACTCCACTTTCGTTCTGCGCCGCTGCCCGCGCCCGCGCCGGCTGCAAAAAGCACTGCATCTGCATCACCCACTGCGTCAGAGAGGTCCTCTTCGGCCTCGATGTCGGCCACTACCGGTTCCACCCCTATCTCTTCCAGGGAGTCGGCCTGCTCTTTTTTTCTGATGATTCCCCGCACCTCATGTCCCGCTTCAATCAGCATAGGGTGCAGTAAACGTGCGATTTGTCCATTAGCGCCTGCAATTGCAATCTTCATTGAGTCCTTTTTTTCGTTATAATTCTCTGATTCGAATATTTCTAAACTTGACGACATTGCCGTGATCCTGCAGCCCTATATGTCCCGAGGGGGCATTTCCGAACGATGGCCTGCACTCAAACTTTGAGTTTTTTACCATACCGTACCATTCCGCATTCCAGCGCTCGTACTCCACAACTTTCTCGCCGTTCTGCCAATACTCAACATGAGGGCCGTCTGAAACGATCCGTACACTGTTCCACTCGCCCTGAGGTTTCACATTTTGGGGTACGGCCGGCTTCATATCATAAAGAGCGCCCGACTCCTGTGCTTCCGACAGTCCGTCATATCCATCTGCATCAATAATCTGCACTTCAATCCCCGACCAGTATATCGCTACCCCGGGCTGTTCTACCACGCTGTGAAAGATCCCGCTGTTTCCGCCTTCAGAGATCCACCACTCCAGCTCCAGTTCAAAATCGGTATACGTCTCTTTCGTGATGATATCGTTCGCACCCATGTTTTCAGCAGGCCGGAAAACCAGTTCATCGCCCTCAATTTCCCAAACCTCTGAGGGAAATTCATTCGAATTGTATCCACGCCAGTGGTCGGTAGATTCTCCATCAAAAAGAACCACCCAATCCTGTGTTATCTTTCCGTTTGATTCGTGCTCAGCTTTATCTTGATCTGTTGCCATAGCCACGGTAATCATTAAGGAGGCGAGCAACCCTGCAAGCAGTATATTCATCATTTGTCTCATTTTATCATTCCCATTTAGTTGATTTATCCCATCTGCTTATCTCACCCGGAGATGTAGAATCAGCAATAACTGTCTGCACTTCATGCAGTTCAACATATGCAATCGGTTGGTAAATCTCACAGAATTTGCTGTTCATCATATCATTTTGATAACAATACCGCATCCGGATTGAGCAACCGGCTGTTTCTGTATAAGTTCGTAGCTATGAAAATGACAGACATCACCAAAGAAAATTACTGCCTGAAAGAGTCCGCAAAAGAGGTCCTTGCCAATAACAGTACCGGCCGTTTCACCAAACCTACGGATAATCTCTATCCTCATCAGTGGTCGTGGGATGCAGGATTTATTGCTATGGGATATGCGCACTACAACCAGGCCGCAGCTGAGCGTGATCTGCTGCATCTTTTTAGCGGCCAGTGGGACAATGGCATGGTTCCTCATATTGTTTTTGATGACCGCGGTTTTGAGGATAAGTATTTCCCCGGTCCCTCTTTCTGGAAAACAGAACATGCCGCGAATACACCAAATACAGTTCAAATTTCCGGAATTTGCCAGCCGCCGATCCACGCAAGGGCGGTACGTCATCTCCTGCGCCACGCTCAGAATCGTGAGAAAGCACTTTCGTTTGCTGATGCCATTTATCCCGGAATTGCGGCCTGGCATAATTACCTTTACCGTGAGCGCGACAAAGAAAACGACGGACTTGTTTATATCCGGCATCCCTGGGAATCGGGCCAGGATAACTCGCCTCTGTGGGATCCGATTCTGAACAGCATGGAGACTGATTCCTCAGAATTACCGGTTTATTTGCGAAAAGATATCACACATATTCATGCTGCTGAACGGCCCACTGACCTGGATTATGATCGCTACATCTACCTCGTAGATTTTTTCAGAAAGAACAGCTATGATGAAAAAGCCATCAGAAGAGAAGGCCCGTCGCCTGTTTACCTATCTGAACACACACTGCTTTTGCCGGTTCGATGATGCCTGCTATGCGGCACCGTCATACGAAAGAAGCAGTCCGGAATCTCAGAAAGTAAATACTGGAAAGGCCCTATCTGGATCAACCGTAACTGGATGCTCTGTATAGACCTGGATAAGTACGGTTATACAGACTATGCACAACGCATCACGAATTCAATTATACAGCTTTCTTTCATGAGCGGTTTTCACAAATATTTTGACCCCGACACAGGCCGGGGTTACGGATCGGATAACTTTTCATGGACCGCTTCACTGCTGCTCGATGTTCTTTACACGAGGGAAAAGTCAGCCGGTAATAAGCAGTAGCTTTATTGCCTCACGGGACTCTCATCCAGTTTTCGCAGCCAGATGTTTCGAAAACTTACCCTGTCGCTGTGATCCTGAAGCTCAATTCCATCCTCATCATGCACGGTGTATGAGGGGGGACCGATATATTCTGTGTCTCCCTGCACTTCAGCTTTGTGCTGTACCAGTACTCCGTTCCAGAATACGGTAATGTATGCGGGCTTTTTTACGCTTCCGTTTTCGCGAAATTCGGGAGCTTCAAAAATAATGTTGTATGTATTCCACTCGCCGCGGGGACTTGCCACATTGGCGTAGGGCACATGCTGTTTATAAATGCTGGCCGCCATGCCGTTTGTGTAGGTTTCATTTTCGTACATATCCAGAACCTGTACTTCATAGCGCCGCTGCAAAAACACACCGCTGTTTCCCCGGCCCTGTCCGTCACCATCAATCTCCTCTGGTGATTTCCACTCGAGATAAAGCTGGATGGAACCAAACTGATCTTTAGTAACAATATTGCCGGTACCGGGCTTTACGGTCATCGAGCCATTTTCGAGATCCCATTCAGCATCTCCACCCCGAACCGATTCCCACTTTGAAAAATCAGTACCGTCAAACAGAACGATCGCATCAGAGGGCGCCTCCTGAAAAACCGGAGCCGACTCTAGTACCGGCGGCACGGGCTCATAGAATTCCGTGTCTTCCGGCACCCAGTCTCGGCTCTGGCTGCATGCCGTTTGTACCGTTATTAGCGGAATTGTAATCAGCAGCACTATTCCGGAACTTAAAAAGTTTCTTATAATTAATTTCATATCCAATTCCATTTTGTTTTTGATTGAACTTTAAAACTACCTAATTCCACGGGTTTTTAAATAGCTTTTTTGAATCAGCACTGTTTTGAAGGCTCAAATACAGCCATTTAAGTTTTCGTTTTTATATTTATTCCAGAGAAAATTCTGCTATTTTACTTATTCGGGGAAAAACTCAGAGCCTAATTAATTAATCATAAGTTCAGGAATTAACATGCCGCAATCATTTACTGCAGAGTTCTCGGTTCGGGATTACGAACTTGATACCCAGGGAGTTGTAAACAATTCTACCTACCAGAATTACCTGGAGCATGCCCGTCATCAGTTTCTAAAACATATTGGACTAAACTTTAATCAGCTTCACGAGGACGGAACCGATGCCATTGTTCACAAAGTAGAGCTTGAATATAAGCGTGCGCTAAGGGGAGATGATCGTTTTGTTGTACGTACAACTGCAAAGCAGCAGGGGAATGTGCGTTTTGTTTTCAACCAGAATATTTATCGCCTTCCAGACCAGGAACTCGTATTAAAGGGAAAAATTACCACCGCATTTATGAATAACGGGCGTGCTATTCGGCCGCCCGAAAGCGTTATTTCAGCAATAGACAACTATCAAAAAGAGAATGAGTAACTACTGTGCATAAACAAACTCAATAGTGCTATTTCCGGAATTAAGGCCGGTAAACCCGGGTTAATTTCTTTATAAGAAATCAATTTTCACCTAAACCAACACTATCCGATCATGAAATCAATCATAAGTATTTTTATTTTTATTTTTGCCGTTTCGGCTTGTGAAACAGCCCCTGTTGAAACAGGACCGACAGACTACCCCAACCAGGAGCTTTTAATTGATGCCAGGGATCTGGACGCTATTAAGGCAGAATCAGGCGTCATTGTAATTGATGCGCGGGAAGAGCCCGGCGATACGCTTGTGCCCGGCAGCATTCATTTTGCAGCAAGGTCTGAGCTTTCGGACCCCGACCATCCCGTTGAGCAGTACCTGGTAGGCCCTGAGGAGTTTGAAAATAAAATGCGGGATCTTGGCCTCACCGGCACAAGCCGCGTTTTTATTTACGATGGCGGCGATCATCTCTCATCAGCCCGCTTATTTTATGCTCTTGAATACTATGGTTTTGATAATGCAGCCCTGGTAAACGGAGGAATACAGGGCTGGCTTGACGCCTCCCTCCCTATAGGTGATCAGCATTCAGAATTGAGTGAAGGTGATTTTGAAGTGAGCGTGAATGAAGCGGTAATGTGCGATTTTGAATATGTTACTGCCGCCTCTCAAAACGAGAATATTGTGATTTTTGATGCGCGTTCCGCAGATGAATACGAAGGCGAAGATGTACGTGCAGAGCGTGGCGGGCATATTCCAAACGCAGTTAATTTTGAGTGGAAAAATGTTCTTGAAAGTGAAGGTACTCCATACTTTTTGCCAGCCGACAGCATACAAACCATGCTTAAGGATTTCGGAATTACACCCGATAAAGAGATCATTACCCACTGTCAGTCAAACGTTCGGGGTGCTCACGCATATTTCACACTGCGGCTCATGGGCTATGACTCCATTCGGGCGTACGAAGGTTCATGGTTCGAATATGGCAACAGAGATGATGCGGTAATAGAAAACTGATGACTTGTACATACACTTAATTCTAAGCTAAAGCCTGCTTATGGAGTTCTCAAAAAAACTAAAGATCACCGAAGATCAGATTAACCAGCTCGAGATGCACTCGGTAATCAACGTTCTTTCGGTGATTATCGGGCAGCTGCAGGTTATTCAGCTAACATCTAATTATCCGGCCCTGCTCGATACTGCAGTGGCTGCCAGTGAGCGGGTTATTGAAGCCGCACGAAAACAGAATCGGGAGATCTTCGGAAAATCATCCATAAGCGGTTTTAAAGATGAGGTTTTTACAGCTCTTGAAAACCTGAAAAGCAAACAGCTGGTTTTAAATGATGATACTCCTGTAGACGAATATATAGCCATATTCTGGGATATATTTAATGTCGCATCCGTTCGAATCAGAGAACTTCAAAATCGATGGAAGGCACCTGACCGATGGGAGGTATTTACAAAAGAGGAATTCAGAGAGGATTTTAAGAAGTTCTTTCACGCCATGGAAAAAAACAGTAAAGGCTCCTATCGTATCATCTATAATATTGCAGAGAAGGAGGAGAAAGATTATCTGATTCAGTTTGAGGTGACCAGCGACAAAAACGGAATGATTTCTTTACCTATACTTTTAAAAGACGTAATCCGAGATTTGATCGCAAACGCCAGAAAATATACACCGGCGGGAGGACAGATCAGCATCGGTATATCACAAAAAAATAATGTCTTCAGGTTTGTTGTTGAAGATAACGGATACGGCATACCCAAGCAGGAGCTCTCAAAAATTGTAGAGTTCGGTTACAGGGGAAGTAATGTTAAAAGCTCTATCAGAACAATGGGCGGCGGATTTGGCCTGACAAAAGCCCTTTATGTTACCCAAAAATATGGTGGCAAAATGTGGATAGAATCGGAGCTTAATGAGGGCACAAAGTTTACTATAGAGATTCCTGTTGAGCCCGCAAAACAACCTGTTGTTTAATGAAGTTAACCAAGGCTGATTTTTTAGATTTTTTAAACGAAAATGACGGTACTGTATCCACCGACAGCGCGCACGATATTGCTCATATCCGTCGGGTCGTGAAAAATGCAGAACTTCTTCTTCGAGGTGAAGAGGCAGATGAAGAGATAGTGATTACAGCAGCCTGGCTGCACGACTGTGTATCACTTCCTAAAAACCATCCGGAGCGCAAGAAAGCATCCTCATTTGCCGCCGAAAAAGCCAGCCGGTTTTTGAAGCGTAATTCCTTACCGGTAGAAAAAATTGACCATGTGTCGCACGCTATTGAGGCACACAGTTATTCAGCAGGTGTTCCTGCACAAACCATCGAAGCAAAAATTGTTCAGGATGCCGACCGGCTCGATGCGCTGGGTGCGATAGGTATAGCCCGCTGTTTTTTGGTGGGAGGATCTCTGAACAGGTCTCTCTACCATCCATTTGACCCTTTTTGCTCCGAAAGAGAACCTGATGATTCTGTATGGACCATTGATCACTTTTATAAAAAGCTGCTGTTGCTGCCCGAAACCATGAACACACCTTCAGCAAGAGAAGAGGCTGCCAGCAGGGCCAATTTTATGATGATGTATCTGGACCGCCTTGGGAAAGAAATTAATACGGGGGGAGATTAGCTGCCGGCAGGTGGTTCTTTGCCGCCATACTTTTGTAAATGTACGATAAAAGTAGTTCCCTCTCCCTGTTTACTCTCAAAAGTGATGAAACCTCCCTGTTTTTCTGCCATACCCTTACAAATGGAAAGCCCCAGGCCGGTTCCCTTTTCTCCTTCCGTTCCGCTGGCCCCGGGCTTAAACGCCTTAAATATATTTTTCTTTTGCTCCCCGTCCATTCCCTCCCCATTATCTGATACATGAAGCTCAATGTGTTTTTCGGTTTCATCAATTCCCAGTACTACTTTGCCGCTGCCATCGGAGCTAACGAATTTAATCGCATTAGAGATCAGGTTTCTCAAAATAACAGAGAGCAAGTGGCTATCTGCCAAAGCTTTACTGTTTTGGGGTACATTATTCAGAATCATAATGTTTTTATTCCTGGCCGCCATGCTAAACTCATCATGCACACCCTGAGCCATTCGGAACAGATTAACCGGCTCGATATCTGCCACAATTCCTTTTCTCTGAGACTGTGCCCACTGAAGGTAATTTGTAAGCGTATTGATACCGCTTTGCAGTTTCGCATCAATTTCGTCGAGCGCTTTGTTGATGTCTTTCCCTTTTAAAACATTTTCCCGAATCAGATAAACAACGCCTTTTATGTTTGAAAGTGGTGACCGCAAATCGTGTGAAAGAACAGAGAGTAGTTTATCCTTCTCTTTATTCACGTTAATTAGCTCTTCCGTTTGGCTTCTGAGCTTGCTGTTCATCTGTTTTTTATTTCTATAGAGCCAGATCGTAATTATTAATACAATCAGTAGTATTCCCAAAAGCGCTGCAGTAATTTTAAAATTACGCTCTTCGGCCCTGAATGCTGCTTCAGCAATTTCTCTGTTTTCTCTCTCGAGCCTCAAACCCAGTTCAACTTCCTGTCGTGCCAGCGCATTTTCTCTTTCCGTTTCCGCCAGGCTATCGCGTATTGCTGTATAGCGTTTCAAGTAAGGATAGGCACTTAATGTATCACCCATCTTCTCATATGTCTCATGAAGATTTCTTACAGTTTCCCGAATCAGATCCTGTGCACCAACCGATTCCGCAATCTCGAGAGCCTGTTCAAAAAGGCCGGCAGCCTGATCATTTTCCCCAAGGTCTGCATACACATTGGCCATTCCGGTTTGGTTATAGAAAGCACCTATCCCAATTCCAAACTCCCTGCTCATTTCAAGTGAGCGTTCGAACATCTCCATGGCCCGGTCATACTCTTCAGTTTCATCATACAGCAGGCCAAAATTGTACAATCCCTGGATTTCCGTAATTACATTATCCAGCTCTTCCGATATTTCCAGGACTTTACTGTAGTTTTCTTCAGCCTGATCATACTTGCCCCAGTTTTTATAAAGTATCCCGAAACTCATGTGGTTTGTAATCTGATTTCCGCGGTTGTTGATCTTTTTATTGAGCTCGAGAGCCCTGAGCAGATACTCTTCTGCAAGCTCATAATTTCCGTCCTGTTCGTTTACAGAAGCCAGATTATCAAGAACAATTGCAATAACCAGCGTGTCCTGCGCCTCTTCAGCGAGTTCAAGACTGGTAAGATAGCTATTGATCGCCTCCGGAATATCCCCCAGCGAACTGTATGTACTACCAAGGTTTTGAGTAATTCCTATTACCATTTGGTCTTCGCCCCTCACCCTGGCAAGCTCTCTTATTTGCATATACAATTCCAGGGACTCGTTATAGTTACCAATTTGGTTGTGGGCTGTGGCAAGGATATTCCCCATCTGTACAGCGTGTTCTGTTGGAAGGTATTTATCAAAATCCCCGCCAATCGTTTCTATAACAGTATTGGGTCTGCCGCGTTCGAGATAGTATTTTACCAGATTTTTTGTTGCGTGGGCTTCTCCCTCAAAATCATTCAGTAATACTGAAAGATTCAGGGCTTCCTCGACAATAGCCTTCACGCTATCCGTAGCTTCCGATTCCAGCATATCGGCAGCCCGCTCATTCAGTATTCGCACATAAGAAGTATCACGAACGGTTTCTTCGTTTTGAGAATAAACCACCTCTACCCGGAATAGAAAAGCGAGGGTTAATATAAGACCAATATTTAAAGCAATACGAGTCAGGGGCATATACTGATGATAAGTGGTTTTTTAGATGATTTTTGTCAATTTAAACTACTAAAAAAATCAGGTATGCGTTGATAAATCTGGATTTTTTTGATGGGTTCGTAAACTATTCACAGAATTTCTTTATGCACAGCCGATAAAGAAAACAGGAGAACCCCCGTATAGTACGGAGGCTCTTTGATTTCTGTTTGTCTTAAATATTTCTGATCCTTACTACTCTTTTTCAGGTATGGGTGCATCCCAGTGCGGCATTTCTGCCGACGCATCACCGGTCATCAGGTAGGTATCAAACCACTCCAGCATTCTGTAGTTATAGTCAAGTTTGGCTGAAGCACTTCTGTTCCCGTGTCCTTCACCCGGATACCAGACAAGCCTAACAGGTACATCGGGTTTACGAACTTTCAAATGACGATAAAGCTCAAGAGACTGCGCCGGATGAACGCGGGTATCTTCTGCTCCGTGCATAATCAAAAGAGGTGTCTGCGATCTGCTTACCCAGTAGATCGGGCTTCGTTTGAGGTATTCCATCCATTTCTGGTCAGACTGCCACATTCGTTCGCGTGAGTGAACATAATAGAGCTCGTTCGGAATATCGCTGGTTCCCCATTTCGATAAATTGTTGCTGATTCCCACAAACATAACTGATGCCGCAAAACGGTCGGAGTAGTAGGTGCTCATCCAGGCTGAGGCATAGCCGCCATAGGATCCTCCGGTAACGCCAATGCGATCGGGATCTGCAATTCCCTGCTCTATCAGGTAATCCACGCCGTCCACAACGTCATCGAACTCTGCTCCGGCAAGATCAGACTGACTACTGTATGCAAAGTCAATTCCGCGACCTGTACTGCCTCTGTAGTTGGGGTAGAATACCGCATATCCTTTTGCGGCCGCCATCTGCCCCGGCGATGAGTAGCCTGTAAGCCAGCCATTACCGTAGTGGGCTTCGGGCCCCCCATGAACAACGGTTATCACGGGTACCCGCTCACCCTCTGTGTAATCCAGGGGATAAATGAGTATGCCATCTATCATATATTCACCGTCTCTGGTTTCGTACGTAACAACTTCCTGCTCGCCCAGATCAACATTATTGAGCCACGGATTGTGCATGGTAGCGCGTTCGGGCTGACCATTTCCCTCACCGGCCAGTAAAAACAGCTCTGTTGGGTGATCGGGGGAACTGGCAACAAACGCAAGATCCCCGTTGTCTGCCACTGAGAAAGAGCCGATTGCGTGTGCATCAGAGCGAAACTGTGTGTTTTTAGTACTACCATCCATGGTAATCGTGCCCAGAACTGAGGAAGTGCTTTCACTTGCCAGGAACTGAATTTCTGAGTCGCTTCGCCAAGCGATTTGTTCGTACTTCCCTTCAAAATCTTCATCAATTAGCTGAGGAGTTCCCCCCCTTGCAGAAGCAATCAAAATACGCCCGTCAATGGGATCATTGATATCGGCACCTGCGCGTAATGCGAGCCGCTCACCGGACGGACTCCAGAGCACCTGTCCTAATTTTCCCTCATTGTTAATTTCAGCTACAACTTCCCGGGTTTGATAATCCACAACGAACACCTGCTGAGCCATGTAAAAATCATCCACTTCTGGGGTAGGTGCTGCTGAAACGGCCAGCTGGCTGCCGTCCGGGCTCCATTCAATCATATACACAGATCCATCCACCCCAATTTCATGCGGTTCGTGGTCTTCCACAATTACATTTGTGATATATCCTTTTCTCTGAGGCCGGTTCTCCTCATACACATCTGCCGTGTAGGGCAGTGGTGAATCGGACTTTTCAGCTTCCTCAAAAGCTATGAAAGCAACATGATTGCCATCATCGTGCCAGGTGTATGAAAGTATTGAGCGGTCGAAGCTCATAAGCTTCACCTGTTCACCGCCGTTGAGCGGAACTTCGTACAGAGACCGTGTGTCATCACCATCGCGCTGAGTGAGAAACGTTACCGTATTCATTTGGGGCCGGAACTGTACATCGGAAACAGATCCCGACGTGTAGTAGGGTTTTACCACACCTTCCTCCACATTGAGCACATAGAGATGGCTGCTGTTTGGAGCATTCTGATCGTACGGATCTGCCGGCACACTGAGCGTAAACGCCACGTGGGAAGCATCTCCTGAAATTGCAGAACTTGTTACGGACTCCAGTTCTGCTATATGTTCGGGCGTAACCCCTTGCTGTGCCACCGCCTGAAACTGAAACAGTACGAAGAACAGAATAGACAGCAAACGCACCGATTGCGTTAGTATGCTTTTTTTCATCATTATATTATTGATTTAACGTTACATTGAAATTTATACCTGATCATCCAAATATAATAAACTGAATGAACTTTTTACTCAACAACATTATTTTAAACGTATCCTGAAATTAAAAAATGCAGCAATATGGCGTTTTTGTTAAATAATTTTGCGTTAATGATACATTAATACAAATTTGCTATTCTGTAGCTATTAAAATTTTTTACTTTAAATTTATTCTTACTTATGAGTTCAAATCGTTTCAGCCGCCGTGAATTTCTGAAAACCGGAGCGCTTTCCGGCCTTGCCCTTGGTACGGGAGCGCTTGGTCAACATCAAACTTCACAAAAATCTCTTTCTGATAACGGAGATGCCAAGAACGTTATTTTCCTTGTTGTTGATGGCATGAGTGCCGGCACAATGGCCCTGGCAGATCTGGTTAAACAGGCGCAATTTGGAGAGAAAACCAACTGGATTAAACTCTATGAGTCGGATAAAACTTTCCATCGCGGACTGATGGATATGGCATCCCTTAACTCCATTGTCACCGACTCGGCGGCAGCTGCATCATCCTGGGGCTGCGGACACCGAATTGTAAACGGCGCCATTAACTGGGGGCCGAATAACGAACGCCACAAACCCATTTGCAGCATATTTAACGAAGCGGGCAAATCAACCGGTCTGGTCACGACCACGAGACTTACCCACGCCACACCATCGGGTTTTTCCGTGAATGTACCCCAAAGAGGCATGGAAGATGTAATCGCCAAACAGCATCTGGATCTGGGAGTCGACGTTCTTCTCGGAGGCGGTACGCGCCATTTCACAGCAGAGGGAAGGGGAGACAGCACCGATCTCCGTCCGCAATTTGAGGAGAAAGGCTACACCGTTGTTAGTAACAAACGGGAACTTCAGCAGGCAACCACAAACAGCAAATTACTGGGTACATTTTACGATTCACACCTGCCCTATAGTATCGATCACAATACGTCCAAAGAGCTGCAGAAAACGGTTCCCACCCTTGCAGAAATGACAAAGGCCGCACTTGACCGGCTGGAAAAAAATACGAACGGCTTTTTACTGCAGATTGAAGGCGGCCGGGTAGATCACGCAGCGCACGGAAATGATGCAGCGGGCCTTATCTACGATCAGATTGCTTTTGATGATGCCGCGAAAGTGGTAATAGATTACACCGAAAACAGGGATGACACGCTGGTTATTCTCACCACCGACCACGGAAATGCCAATCCCGGATTAAGCGGGCTTGGAAACAGATATGGCGACTCACCGAAAATGCTCGAAACCTTACACGATTACAAACACAGTTTTGAATGGATTTTCGGCCAAATCACGGATGATATTTCTGAAGGCAAAAAAGTTTCTGCCAGGCGCCTACGTGAAGTCGTTGAATACGCTACAACCGTCGCCATCGAAGAAGATGAAGCGATTATGTTATACGATGCCCTCAACGGCGACTTCAGGGCACCCTTCCGTAACAGGCAGGGAATCAATGCTGTGCTTGCCGGAATACTGGCTAACTACAACGGCATCTATTTTATCGGCACCAATCATACGGCTGATTATGTAGAACTTGCCGCCTGGGGCCCAGGAAGTGATCGCATCCCTACATTTGTGCGAAATACGGCTCTGTTTGACCTGATGGTAGACATGGCCGACGTTCGCGCTTATGCTGAGGGGTAGCAGTTCATCAGCTCAATAAATCACCAGTAACCTGAGTTTGATTATAAACGAAGGCAAAATACACTGAGGCTGTCTAAAAAGATGGTTTTGATTTATGGATGTCTTAATAATTTACGTTTACTTCGTGAACCTTCGAGTCTTTGTGTCTTTGTGGCAATAAACTGCTGATTTTTGCCACAAAGACTCGAGGACACCAAGCAACACGAAGAACTCGTGCTGCATCTACTTAAAATTAAGTAAATAATTTAAGTTGAGCTGCGATCAACTGTATTTTTAGACAGCCTCTTGGGGGTGGTTATGGTACTTTGATCAGGGCTTGGAATTAAAAAATCGACTGCCTGATTTTTTTCAACCACCCCTTCACGCCAGCTGGCGGATCCCTTCGGGAAAAAGGAGGGGACTATGTAATGCACTTTTGTGAAGATTAAGAATCGAACTCAGGTCAGTAAGAGGCTGCTTCTGAAGTGAAGTACTGACTCTACATAATTCACAATAAATGGAAGGCTGCATAAAAACGTTCAGAAGTATGGCTTTCTGTTAGCTATCCGAGTTAATAAGCAGCCTTTCTTAAATAAACTTGGTTTGGCCGTACCTAATCCAGCACTTTGATCTCAATATTTCGGTAGTAGATTCGGCTGTCCGGGTCGTGTGCCTGTAAAGCAATGGTGCCGCTGCTAAGGCTGATGGTATCTTCCCTGTCATCAGGCTCTGTAAATTCCATCACAGTTTCACCATCAACGGCAAAGGTAATATCTTTGCCTTCAACTTTAATATGGTAGGTAAACCACTCTTCATCCTCATGCGGAGCTATATCCATTACATCGTTTACTGCGTACAGGCTTCCTGTTTTTCTGGGGTCTGTATGCGTGGCATTTACCTGCGCCTCATATCCATTTGCAGGCCAGCCTTCTTCCTGGTACTCGGTATGAAAAAAGATTCCTGAATTGGCACCGGGATAGGTATAAACCTCTGAACGAAGCTCAAAATCGGTAAAATCAGCATCACCAACCGGCCCTTCATAAAAAAGATGAGCGCGGGGGCCATCAACTACTATTTTTCCATCTTCAACCGAAAAAGATTCCGGGTTTTCACTGGCTCTCCAGTTATTCAGGGTTTCACCATCCCATAAAGCTACCCATTCATTTTCGGCAGCATCTCCCTCTTGAGCCATCGCTTGCTCATTTGGCTGGCCACTTCCCGAACAACCCAACACTACCACTGAAAGCACTACTGCTAAACTGATCATATTATATCGTTTCATACTCTTCAACTTTTTATTATTCAATATTATATTTATCTCCGTACTAACTACAGAATATTTGATTAATCTAAAAACACCAATTTTCCAATACCTGCTCTTCAAGAAATGATCAAAAAAATCTTTTCGGTTTTTTAATCTTTTCAATAGTTAAGACAACTCAATTAGCCGACACCCCCATTAGAACATTTACTGGCTGAGAGTTACAAATTATTTCCGTTCTGCCTGTAGATTTCTGGCTGAATGAGTGGACTGAAAACAGAGAGATGTACGGATTTAAACTTGAGGGATAGGAAAGTGCGTTGTCGCCCATACTCAGATCATCATCATACCAGATAATGATGAGTACAGGTTTTTTTATAGATTTTCCTTTTAAAAACGGCCGGTTTTGAGGCTGGCTTCTAAGATCCAATAATTTCAGATACTGCCTCATCCGCTGCAACTACTGTTTGATCGAGCTGTTCGTACGTCAGTGATTTTGATAAAAACCAGCTTTCGAACGGAGACGGGGGCAGATAAACACCTCGCTTCAGCATTCCGTGGAAGAACTGCTTAAAGACCTCCTGGTCGTTCCTATTTGCTGTTTCAAAATCAGTTACGGTTTCACCGGCAAAGAACACCGTAATCATTGAACCAACCTGATTAATTGTAAACGGCAGTCCGCTGGTTTTCAGAACGATATTCAGCCGTTTTTTCAGATATTCCGTTTTCTCTTCCAGCTCAATATAATACTCGGGATGTTTTTCCAGCATGCTTAAGAGCGTGAATCCGGCACTCATTGCCAGCGGATTCCCAGACAGGGTGCCTGCCTGGTATACATCGCCAACCGGTGCCACTACATCCATGATCTCTCTCTTTCCTCCAAATGCCCCAACAGGCAGTCCGCCGCCGATAATTTTTCCAAACGTTACAAGATCGGCCCACACATCAAACCGTTCCTGTGCACCGCCACGCGCAAGCCGAAAGCCGGTCATAACTTCATCAAATATCAATACGGTTTCGTGTTTATCACAGAGTTCGCGAAGTCCTTCTAAAAAACCCGGATTTGGCGGAACACACCCCATGTTACCTGCCACCGGTTCAACAATGATTGCAGCTACATTAGCTTTGTTCTTCTTGAGAAGTTTTTCAACGCTGCCGAGGTCGTTGTAGTTGGCGTTCAACGTATCTTTCGCCGTTCCTTTGGTAACACCGGGGCTGCTTGGTTTACCCAGCGTAAGGGCACCGCTGCCGGCCTTTATCAGAAATGCATCGCCATGGCCGTGGTAGTTTCCTTCAAACTTGATGATTTTTTCCTTCCCCGTATAACCCCGGGCTACACGAACAGCGCTCATACACGCTTCCGTACCCGAATTCACCATACGAACCCGATCCACATTCGGAACCATTTTCTTCACCAGCTCAGCCATGTCTATTTCGGCCACGGTTGGTGCACCAAATGAGGTGGAATTAAACGCAGCGTCCTGTACAGCTTTCACGATGGATGGATGCGCATGGCCAAGAATCATAGGTCCCCACGATCCAACATAGTCGATGTAGTCGTTTCCGTCCTCATCTGTAAGTACAGAGCCCTTTGCTTTTTTCATAAAAACAGGAACTCCGCCTACCGACTTAAACGCCCTGGCCGGAGAGTTAACCCCTCCGGGAATAGATTGCTGAGCTTTGTTGAACAGGTATTCGCTTTTTAAAAGCATGAATGGTGATTTAAATGAAAATTTTTATTCAAAAAAAATGAGAGCCAATAACTTTTCCAATACTTTGAGTGATGTAACCGCTCTATAAAAATACAGGTGTTCACTGCCCGTTACAAGAAAACACGCATGCGCATGCCCGGTATTGTGATATCAAGAATCTTAAATAGCCGTGAGCCCTGAGGTTTTTCTCACGACTCACGATTAAATCTATATTTAATCCGTCATATTCTGCAGAGCGGCAATCCGGTCTTCGAGCGGCGGGTGAGTTGAAAACAGAGCTTTAATACCGCTTCGTTTTCCGCCCGTAATTCCAAAAGCCTGCATCGATTCAGGCAGCTGATTCGGAACCTGGCTTTCCGCTTTAAGTCGCTGCAGCGCATTGATCATACCGTTTCGGCTGCCAAATCGCGCGCCGGCTTCATCAGCCCGAAACTCCCTCTTTCTGGAGAACCAGAACACAATGGTAGATGCCAGTATTGCTAGTACAATCTCGGCGACAATGGTGGTTATAAAATATCCGAGCCCCAGGCCCTCCTCGTTTCTGAGAATCACGCGGTCTACAGCAAAACCTACAATCCTCGCAAGGAACATCACAAAGGTGTTTACCACACCCTGTATCAGCGCCAGCGTGATCATATCGCCATTGGCAACGTGGCCGATTTCGTGACCTAGAACAGCCTCGATTTCGGGCTTGTCGAACCGGTTTAGCATTCCGCTGCTAACGGCAACAAGCGCCTTATTGCGGTTGGCTCCGGTAGCGAAGGCGTTGGCCTGTTGTGCCTGAAAAATCCCCACTTCGGGCATTCCAATACCCGCCTCTTTCGACTGGCTTTCAATCGTCCTGAACAGCCACTCCTCGGATGAGTTACGCGGTTTGTCGATAATCTGTACCTTCATCGTCCATTTTGCAATCTTTTTGGAAAGCAGCAGGGAGATAAATGATCCCGCCATTCCAAAAACAAAACAGAATATCAGCAGCGACTGAAGATTCAGATTGGTGCCCGTCTCATCCAGAAATGAGTTCACCCCCAAAAGGGAGAGAGTAATACTCGCCACCACAATAATGGCAAGGTTGGTTCCAAGAAATAGAAGTACTCGTTTCATTTGTGTTTTTACTTAGTAGTTGATTTATATTTTTCTTAAACGTCTTTAACGATAGTGCAAGAGGGTACGTATAGCCAGGGTGGCAAATTCACGTATTTTTTTTTGTTGATGCAGCTTTCATCAAAAAAATCCGGTGGTTTTCAAAAATGAGATACTGCAGCAGATTGTTACTTTACAACAATCGTGCCGCATCTTTGGCAAAATAGGTGGCGATCAGGTCTGCGCCGGCTCTTTTAAATCCAATCAGGGTTTCAATCATGGCGTCCTGCTCATTCAGCCAGCCTTTTGCTGCAGCGGCTTTAATCATTGCATACTCACCAGAAACGTTATAAACCGATACGGGAACCTGCACATTTTCTTTCACAGCGCGTACCACATCCAGGTAGGGAAGGCCCGGCTTTACCATAATGATGTCAGCTCCTTCACGTTCGTCCACAACGGCTTCCTTAATTGCCTCCTGCACATTTGCGGGGTTCATCTGATAGGTTTTTTTATCACCAAAACCCGGAGCAGAATCCAGTGCATCGCGAAAAGGACCGTAGAAAACCGATGCGTACTTTGCGCTGTAGGCCATAATTCCGGTATGGTGGAAGCCCTCCTGCTCCAGCGCCTCCCTCATGTATAAAATTCGTCCGTCCATCATATCCGAGGGAGCTACAAAATCGGCACCTGCTCTCGCATGACTAACCGCCATTTTGGCAAGCAGCTCCGCACTTTCGTCATTCATTATATGTCCGTCACGTACAATTCCGTCGTGCCCGTAGCTGCTGTAAGGGTCCAGCGCCACATCGGTCATAACCACTATTTCGGGAAACTCCTGTTTCATTGCTCTCACGCTCTGCTGCATCAGCCCGTCCTTATTCAGCGCCTCAGTTCCTTTGTTATCTTTTTTTTCATCGGGCACTTTGGCAAACAGTAAAACCGAGGGAATTCCAAGCTCCGCAATCTCTTCCACCTCTTTCAGCAGCAGATCAACCGTAAACCTGAAATAATTCGGCATAGATGGGATTTCCACGCGCTCATTTTCTCCCTCCATCACAAAAACAGGAGCTATAAAATCGTTTACCGACAAGCTCTTCTCGGCAGCCATCCGCCTTACGTTTTCAGAGCTTCTAAGACGTCGGCCGCGGTAGTATGGATAATCGGAATAACTCATAAATTCGCTTCAAATTTTCTTTTTTGGGTTGATTCGCCCGGTATTTTTAACAGCTTAATAGGTGGTTGTCATCGTTGATGGAACCACAATGGTTACGTCGGCCTCCTGCAGGCGATCGCTTTCCACAGCGGTTATATCGTCTGCGGTTATCGTATTGATGGTAAAAATTTCGTAGCCCGAGACGGTTTCCTCGATATACCAGATTATTCCTTCGCGGTTGGCTGAATGATACGAACCGTTCAGGTGAATCAGCCGGTCATCAACTCCCATATTCAACAGAATAAAATAAGCCATGGTTGCATCTTTTACAGCCTGCGCATAAATCAGGTTGTCGCCGCCATGGCCGTGCGCCGCCTCCATCATATTTTGATAGCCGGGAAGCGAGAGGTCCACTTCAATTGGCAGGGGAGCGATCCACTGTTTGGCTTCGTTGCTAAGGTCGTCCAGAACCGGAAGTCCCCCGCCATATACCGCACTCGCATACCGCCGGGGAATATTTGTAGCGATAAGCTCCAGCTCATTTTCCCTGGCAAACTCGACCACCGGTTTATAATCGGTTTGGTAGTTATTCCAGAGTCTCGCTTCGTTTTCAAAGCTGCTCTGGCTTATGAGGCCGGCAAAATACTCGTCAATCAGCACCTGCTGATCGGCCTCAAACATTTCCATACCAATGGCTGTCTTTTTTGATGAGTCTGCGGCAAGATCCTGTACCAGCTCCAGCTGAAGCCAGTGTGCGATTGCGCTGTTATGCAGTTCGCCGAAAAAAATGAGATCGGCATCCAGTGCGCGCTCCTCCAGATCTGAGTAATCGATCACGCTGCCGTTCGCATCATAAATAAGATACGCAGATTTTACAGCGTTCTCTTGCTGAAACCCAAGGAAGAAGAACGCTGAAGCTATAATTATTAAAAAACTGGGAATCTTATTCATTGCTAAATATTTCTGAGAGCCGGGATTCTGTCAATGCTCAACATAATGTTTTTTAATGAAAATAGAGTGTAGTTTTACTCACTCAACAGCTTTAAGCATCTCTTCACGGGTTGCTTTAAATTCATCACCCTCATTCCACTCCATCATTCCTTCAGCATTCAGCACATCAAAAGAAGAGCGGAAAAAGAGGCGAACATCTTTCTCCATTCCGGCGAGGTCCCAATATTCGTTAATTTCGTCACCAACGGAATGGTAGTTACGTGCCCTTAGGCTGTCGACAGTGGCATTCCAGTCATCCGGTTTGCCAATATAGTCGCGGCCGGGATTTGGAAAAATTGCCGGGATTCCCACTTTGGCAAATGAGAAGTGGTCAGACCGGTAGAAAAATCCCTGGGCCGGATTGGGATCGGGCTTCACAACGCGCCCGTCCTCCGCGGCGTATTTTTCGATAACGTCCGTTATTGTGTTCCGTCCGTATCCCACAAGAACCACATCGCTCGTTTCACCGAAGACCTGCATGCCGTCCATATTAAAATTTGCCGTTACGTTACCCGGATGCACCGTTGGATTGGCTGCCCAGTATTGCGAACCCAGAAGCCCCATCTCTTCGGCACCCACAAACAGAAAAAGAGCACTGCGTTTCATCTGATCTTCCACCTGCTTATAGGCGTTTGCCAGATTTAGCACCGCGCTTACACCGGCAGCGTTATCCAGTGCGCCGTTGTTGATCGAGTCTCCATCTACCGGCATCGTTATGCCCAGATGATCCTGATGCGCAGAGAAAATGACGTATTGTTCTTTCAGTTCGGGATCATTTCCTTCAATCTTCCCTGCGATATTTTTGGTGGACATATCGCTGTATTCCGCTTCCAGATAGACGTCAAGCGTAACGCCTTCGAGTGGTACCGGACTAAAATCCGGATCGTCGGCAGCCTCAAGCATTTCACCGAGGTTGAGTCCGGCCTGTGAAAACAGATTTTGGCTCGCGTTGGCCGTCATCCAGCTGTTAAATGCAGGTTTTGTGCTGTTATCGTCGTCGCTTTTAAGAGCAAAACGTTCGCGCCCCCAGCTGTTGGCAACCACCAGCCATCCGTAGCCGGCCGTAGGAACTGTGTGCACGATAATGGCACCGAGGGCCCCCATCTCTTCAGCCTTTTCAAATTTGTAGCTCCAGCGGCCGTAGTAGAGTCGTGAATCACCTTCAAAAATATCAGGATCGTATGCGGGATCACTGTTTTTAAATACCAGAACTTTACCCTCAACGTCAGCATCTTTATAGTCGTCCCAGGCAAACTCCGGTGCCTGGATGCCATAACCCACGTACACCAGCTCTGCATCACTCAGGTCTACCGTTTCCGCTTCGTTGGAAGGCCACGCCATATACTCTGTTCGAAACTCCAGCTCATCAACCGGCTCTGCATCTTTTTTAATGGTAAATACAGCCGACTCCTGATTCACAACCTGACCCAAAAGAGGTACATCCTGCGTGAAAGAGCCGTCTCCCATACCGGGCTGCACACCAATTTTCTGAAATTCACTTACCAGATATTCCGTTGTTTTTTCGTCTCCGGGAGTTGCCGGTGCACGCCCTTCAAACTCGTCTGAAGAGAGTACTTCGATATGTGATAAAAGGGATTCCTCAGTGATGGAAGATGCCGCCTCTTCAACCGTGGCCGAGGATTGACAACCCAGAAAAAACAGGGGCAGCACAGTAAATAGAATAGATAATCGGTATATCATAATAGTATCTTGTAAGTGATGGTTATCCGAGCAAAATAACTCTTTCGCCCTGTCACTAACAAGTGAGCACCAAATCGTATCAAAAAAATAACACTCCGCCTATGAATACCGATTTTTTTGAGGGAATAACATTCGAATCCAACGATTACACAAAAATCCCGGTACCGAAGGGAGACTATGAAAACTGCATGTTTAAAAAGTGCGATTTCTCCGGCTCCGATCTCTCAGAAATACGGTTTGAAGATTGTGAATTCCTGACCTGTAACCTGAGTATGGCAGCTGTTGCAAACTGTGCTTTTCGGAATGTTACCTTTCGTAACTGTAAAATGCTTGGAATCAATTTTGAGGAGTGCAGCCAGTTTGGGCTCTCTTTTCGGTTTGAGGAGTGTAATCTAAGCCACGCCTCTTTTTTTGGAGGAAAATTCAGAAATACTATGTTTATAAAGTCGAGGCTTCACGAAGTCATTTTTACTGAAAGTGATCTTGTAAACTCTGTTTTTGATGAGTGTGATCTGAGCCGGGCTGTTTTTGATCAGACCCACCTGGAAGGTTCTGACTTTCGAACTTCATTTAACTTCGCCATCAACCCAAACCAAAACCGGATGAAACGTTCCCGGTTTTCGCTGACCGGAGCGGCTTCGCTTCTGGAAAGTTTTGATATAAAAATTGATTAACCAATTCTGCCTCCATTTTTTCGTGACCCTTCTTTTTGGTACGGTTCGCGTTTCATTATCTTAATTGAAGATGGTTATGGCACGTAGTACCCTCTTATTCATTCAAACCTTTTTTATATGGACGTTTCCCGCTACTATCAAAATAAAACAATTCTCATAACGGGAGCCGCCAGCGGTATTGGCCGGCGCTTTGCTGAAGTAATTTCTGAACGGGCAGATGTAACGCTCATTCTCTGGGACCGTAATCCCGATATACTGGAACAGGTAAAGGAGGAGCTCAGCAGCCGCGCGAAGGTTTCCATAACGTCTATCGACGTTACTGAAGCGGATATTATTCAGATAGAAGCGGAGCGAATCATAAAACAGAAGATGCTGCCCGATATTATCATCAATTGTGCGGGAATCGTAGTTGGGAAAAATTTTCATGAGCACAGCTATACGCAGATCAACAAAACGGTTCAAATCAATACCACGGGAAGTATGTGGGTTGCGCGTGCATTTATAAATGAAATGATTGAGCGCGGCTCGGGGCAAATTGTAAATCTTGCGTCTGCATCGGGTTATATTGGCAACCCGCGAATGAGCGTATACGCAGCCAGCAAGTGGGCCGTTCTCGGGTGGACAGAATCACTGCAGCTCGAAATGAAAAAGCTTCAAACGGGTGTGCAAGTGACGGCGGTCATTCCCAGCTACATCGATACGGGAATGTTCGATGGTGTAAAAGCCCCGCTGTTGGTTCCCATACTTAAAACGGACGATATCGTGGAGCGGATGATTACAGGAATTGCCAATAAAAAACGAGCGATTAAGGCGCCTTTTATGGTGCGTTTCGTACCGTTTTTAAAGTCCATACTGCCCGCCTCCGCATTCGACCGGCTGGCAGGAAATGTACTGGGAGTGTACTCATCAATGGATTCATTTAAAGGACGTAAACCAAAATCATCATGACGATTCAGAAACTTGTTGCCCACCAGAAAAAGACGTTTCGAAGCGGAAAAACCCGGTCTGCTGAATCCCGGGAGAAAACGCTTCAGTCGCTCAAATCACTCATCAGAGAGAAGGAGAAAGTGCTCTGTGAGGCGATTGGAGAAGATTTTGGCAAGCCCTATTTTGAGTCGTACATCACCGAAATTTATACCGTTCTGCACGAAATTGATATTCATTTAAAAAATCTTTCATCGTGGATGAAGCCGGACTCGGTTGGCAGCCCCATTGTTACGTTTCCGTCGAAAGGGACGATCTACAACAGGCCGCTGGGAACGGTGCTGATTATCGGAGCGTGGAACTATCCCGTTCATCTTACGCTGATGCCGCTTATCGGAGCTATTTCTGCAGGTAATACCGCCATTCTGAAACCATCAGAGCTTGCCCCAAAAACGTCCGCAATCCTTAAAAAGCTGTTTGATGAAAACTTTGATTCCGACGTGCTCGCAGTTGTCGAAGGAGCCGTGGAAGAAACAACCGAACTTCTGCAGCAACCTTTCGACCATATCTTTTTTACTGGCAGCACGCGGGTTGGCAAAATAGTAATGAAAACAGCCGCCGAACAGCTGATTCCCGTGACGCTGGAGCTGGGTGGGAAAAGCCCCGCTATTGTACATAAAGACGCCAATCTTGAAGTTGCCTCCAAGCGAATATGGTGGGGAAAAACGATGAACGCCGGACAGATTTGCGTAGCCCCCGATTTTGTTCTGATTCACGAAAGCCGGAAAGAGGAGTTTATAAATCAGACAAGATCCGTGCTGCCCGCTTTTTTTGCTGATGGATATCAGCCCGGCGAGAATTATACACAGATCGTAAATGATGATCACTTCAAGCGGTTAAAAAATCTGCTTGACAAGAGCCGCATTATCGTGGGCGGAATATCCCGGAAAGAGACGCGATTTATTGAACCCACGCTTATTGATGCCACATGGGATGATGAAATTATGCAGGATGAGATTTTTGGCCCATTGCTTCCCCTGGTTACTTATCAAACCGAAGATGAAGCTGTGGAAGAGCTGACACGGCGTCCATCACCACTTGCACTCTACCTGTTCAGCGACAACTCCGCGTTTCAGAATCGAATTCTCGAAGATGTACCCTTTGGCGGCGGATGCATTAACGATACCATCAATCATCTTGGAAACCACCATTTGCCGTTTGGCGGAGTTGGAAAGAGCGGCATGGGGGCGTACCACGGAAAAACCAGCTTCGAAACCTTCAGCCGAAAACAGTCGGTGCTTAAAAAACCAACCTGGCCCGATCCCGACCTGCGCTACCCGCCCTACAACGAAACCAAACTGAACTGGTTTAAGAAACTGTTCTCTTAGCATTGGCACGTGAATTCCCTGTGATGCTGCTCTCTCTTAGCTTTTTTATGTTCACACTATGCCTTGAATTATCACTTATTTTAATAACTCCTATTCCATTATGAACTCAAATAGAGCCTTTATCTGTGCTGCATCTCTGATTATCTCCCTTTTTTTGATAGGCTGTACTGCAGATCGGGAGCAGCCCGCATCCACACAACCCGAAAACCCCGCCATGGACAGCGGGCTTATTACAACGGTTAGCCCGTATACATTTGAAGAAACAGGAAACCGAATACGAACAACGCTCGAAGAGCGCGATCTGCTGATACCTGCCGACCTCAACCACCAGAAAAATGCAGCCGGCGTGGATTTGGAACTCCGGCCTACGCGCGTCATTATTTTTGGAAATCCTAACCTTGGAACTCCCTTGATGCAGTGCAGCCAGAGTGTTGCCATCGATCTGCCGCAAAAAATTCTGATCTGGGAGGATGAATCAGGAACGGTGCAGGTTGCCTTCAACGACCCGGAGTATCTTAAACAGCGACATGGTGCAGAAGGCTGTGATGAAGCGTACGAAAACGTGGCAGGTGCACTTAACAACCTGATGGACGCGGCTCTCGCGGAGTAGTATGACCGGCGAAAAAACATATCGTGCGCTGGTAGCTGAAGAATCCGGCGGAGAATTTCGCCAGATTGTAAAAGAGTTATCTTTGGACAATTTACCCGATCACGATGTTCTTGTTCGGGTGCACTACTCATCGCTGAATTATAAGGATGCACTCTCTGCATCAGGAAACAGGGGCATTACTAAAAACTATCCGCATACTCCGGGAGTTGATGCTGCAGGGATTGTGGAGGAGAGCCGAGATTCCCGGTTCCGTGCGGGTGACAAGGTGATCGTGACCAGCTACGATCTTGGAATGAACACGCCCGGCGGTTTTGGCGAATATATACACGTTCCCGGAGATTGGATTGTGCCATTGCCAGATAGCCTGACCCTGAAAGAGAGCATGATGATCGGTACTTCGGGATTAACTGCCGCCATGGGTTTGGAGAAGATCGTCTCTCAGCATATTCAGCCCAAAAAGGGATCTGTTCTTGTAACCGGAGCAACCGGCGGTGTGGGATCTTTTGCGGTTGCCCTGCTTTCGCATTTGGATTTTAAAGTCATCGCTGTAACGGGAAAACCCGATCTAAAAGAGTGGCTGTTAAATATTGGCGCTGCGGATGTAATTAGCAGGAAAGACGTAACTGCCGTTCCCGGCAAGCCTCTTCTCTCTTCGCGCTGGATTGCAGCAATCGATACAGTGGGCGGAACCATGCTCGATGCTGTGATTCGTCAGACCGACCATAACGGAGTTGTTACCTGCTGCGGAAATGTGCTTGGACACAAACTGGAGACAAGCATCTACCCGTTTATTCTGCGGGGTGTTTCTCTGATGGGGATTGATTCGGGCATTGCACTAATGGCGGACCGAAAGCGAATCTGGAACCGGCTGGCTGCTGATTGGAAACTGCCGGTATTGGATATCGTTGCAAGCACATGTTCACTGGAGGAGTTACCCGGTGAGATATCTAAAATTCTGAACGGTAAGCAGATCGGGAAGAAAGTGATCTCCCACCTTTAATCAACCCGCCATTAACTAATTAGCAGGCAAATGGTTGCGAAATTAAAATGCAAAAAAGTGAATGATTGCAACCTTTAATCAATTATATATTTAGTTAAAACACTCTAATAAAAAAATTTCAAACTTTATGAATTTGATTAAGCCCGTATTTTCAATAGCCATACTGTTTTTAACCCTGCAAACAGCGGCTTTTGCCCAAAATGGAAATCTTTCCGACATTTTTAAAACACATATGAATGAAACTGTTCAGAATGTAAAGAGCAGTGATAGTGCAGATGAAAAACGTGCAATTTTAGACAGATCCTTCAATAAAATGCTGAAGGCTGTTGATAAAATTGAAGATAATGCAACGATCTCAGACAAGGAGCAGTCTCAGCTTAAGGCATTCAGAAACACTATTGAAGATAAATCGAATCAGTTAAACGGCCTTAAGGGATTTAAACGGGTAGCTGACGAAGATCTGGAAGAATTTTCTGACTACTCCCAGCAGGCTATGGAACAAGCCGACAGAACGCTTACTATAAGTTTAACTACGCTTCTCCTTGTCGTAATTATTTTACTGCTTCTTTGATTTTTTTAAATACCTCATAGTAATTCCTGTGGGGTATTTTATCTTTTAACAGGAACATATTGAAAATATCCCCGCTATTACCGCTTACTCTTTTGATGGCCATGGCAGTCGGCTGCAGTACTGTAAAAACTGTATCCGAAGATTCTGCGGGATCTGAAGAAAAGAACACAGATTATACGGTAGTCACCTATGTGCACGGGGACAGCGACTATCTTTTTCACAGTGAAAACGGCCAGTCTATCCAAGGCGATAAAAATGCCCTGCTGAAAGTCCGAAACAGTGCGCAGAAAGCTGAAAACGGTGAATATTTCATCTTCCACAAGAAAAAGAAGAAAAAATTTCTGGGAATCTTTCCGCGCCGGAATAGTCAGCTTTACCACTACAGGAACGGCGAATTGGTTAACCTGGTATCTTACCGCAGTGAATCGGAAAATGAACCCTTTTTTGAAACGGAATCAAAAATCTTCCGTGATTTGAGTCCTGAGCAGCGCTCCGCTTCGAACAGGATGATTTTCCTCTTTTTTGGCCATGAAATCCCTCTTTTCCCCGGGGATATCTACCACCGCTCCCTGCCAGGCATTGAGGTACATACAGAATCTTTTGCAGACGGAGTTCAAACGTTTATTCCCGGGGATGTCCGGTTTAACCTTGTAGCACTATCCACCTGCAATAACGGCAGCCCCTCTATGATTCATCACCTTCAGGACGTATCAGATATTGTGCTGGCATCACCTCAAAATCTCCACCTTTCACATCTGGACACAGAACAATTTTCCCTCCTCGAAACCGATCCGGACATTACATCGCTCCAGCTTGCTGAAGCGATTGCCGAAAATACGTTTAACCGGCTCAGCAATACCGTTCAGACTGCCGTCTCCCTGTCGGTTTACGATATGGAGAATGTGAGTAGCTACATCAAAGAATTGCACATACAAACTGATCGCTTCATTGATCAGGAAAATCCCAATTTATACCGCGATAACACCGACTGTTCAAAGCTTCCTTTTTTTGATTCAAAACAATTCAAGAGCGGCGTAACCACCCTTTTTCGTCCGGCAGCATTTGGAAGGGATGCCGGTGATTCGGAGCATTCCGGGTGGGGATGCAAGGGGATCTGACAGGTAGAAAAGAATTCCAAAGAACCATTATTCCATTGCAGAACAGGCACTGTTGGAACTCGTGAAATTCAGCGATCACTCAATTTTTGGCAAGTCACTCTGGCAGCTGCCAGATATCAACACGATCGAGTGCGATATAGGGAACTGCCACACGACGGCGTTCGGTGTCTATACCAATGTCGGCAGGCCGGCCGGGGACATGAACAGCGATGTGATCTTCCCCATCAAACAGAACGTGAAGACTCGAATCCGCCTGACTCGCCGCGATCAATCGTCCGTTTAAAAATTCGATACCGTCGAAGTTACCGCCGCTTTGGGCACTTACATAATCGAAATAGCCCGACTCACTTTCATCAAGCGCCACAAACTGCAGTTCCCCTCTCCATGGTGCCAGCACAATCTGGTTATCTTCGTCCTTGGCAATTCCATTGGGCGGCGCAGGAAGATTCTCAACCAGCAGCGCCGGCGCACCTTCTTCAATAATATATACTTTTGATGTCCCCGTATCGGTTACGTACATATTCCCTCCTGACCCCTGTACAATGTCATTCAGAAAACCGGGTTCAAATTCTGTAAAATCTATAAACTCCTCATGCTCGCCCGAAATCCTATTAAATCCATGAATTCCGTCTGCATCTGCAGTCCATAAAATTTCTCCCGTTATATACATGCCTCGTGGTCCGTGCATCGGAAATTCGTCAGTGCCCGTCATAAATTCCAGAGACTCAATGACGCCTTCTGAACTCACTTTTGATATAAACCCATTGGCGTCGCCTGCAGCATCCCCGTTAAAATTTGCCACAAAATAGACATCCTGATCCGGGTCGTACCTTACAGCCTCAGGACCGGAAAATCCGTCAATACTTACCACAATATCGGATGAGTCCTGTACGGAGCTCCAGCTTAGTACACCGTTTTCAGCTGAGGATTCACTCTCTTCGGACGCACAGGAGGAGATAAGGCAGAAACAGATCAGAAAAAGGGGAGAAATGAGTGCATAAGATCGTGAAATCATACTTAATAAAAGTTGAGTTAAATATTAATTATCATCTGATGTCAAAAACATTACTAGATACCATTTCCATGCTTTATAGACAATGTTTGTCTGAAGTCATTCTGAGAAATGAATACGTTCCCGGTTTAACTTTCGCTTTTTAGAAAAATGATGAAGCTGATTTTTATTGACGGGACTAAATAACTCAGGGATTGTAAAACAGCTACAAATCAAACTCAAAATCATAGAAGTGAGTATCCTCTTCGATACGGATAGCCATTCTCCCGGTGAGTCCCTGCAGTTCATCAGTTCCGGAATCAGGGACTACTTCAAGGATCAACCGATTATTACCATTGTCCATAATACCGTAATGCTGTAATACAAAACTGCCCGTTTTCCCAACCAGAGTGCCTGTAACCTGCTCAATGGCAACATAACCTGCAGAACCTTTAACAGGCGTCATAGCACTCAACATTTCTCCACTGCTCTTGGCTTTTAAATCTCCATTCCATGTTTTTTCTATCGACATTCTGCCCAGCTTAACCCCATTCTCTCCGTTGGTATAGCCGTCGAGGGGCTTTAAAATGGCATTAAAGGATCCTGTTATGTTCATGACATTTGACAGAGTTAATGGTTGACATCAAAAATATTTCATTCATAAGACATATCTGCAGAGCGCGTTAATGGCAGTGCTGATGAGCCTCAGACCAGGTTTGTCCCGCAGGACAGTCGGGCGTGCCGCTGCCGCCTGATATAGCCATCCCGGCAAACCAAAGCCCGAGCACAACCGCAATCGCAAGAGCAATCATCCCAAGTTTGGAGCCTGTTTTAGCGTTATCCTTTTCCATGTGGCAGTTTTTGTACTTTTTCCCGCTTCCGCAGTGACAGGGATCGTTTCGGTTCGGTTTTTCAGCCATAATGGTTCTTCATTTCTTTTGGTTTGATACAATAATAGTAAAAAAAGAATAGATGTGAACCTAAATTCCCGTTCGCTTTTGTCTTCAGCCCGCTCTTTTTGCCGGTAAACATCGTTCCTTTAATTCTGCTGAGTATGGCTGGGTTTAACAGCTGCCAGAGGCAGGTTATAATGATTTTACCGTAACCGGTTTTCTTTAGTCTGAATGACGTCAGCATTTATTTTATGGTTTTCCCTTCACAATATTCCTTCTTTTTGAAACGCGTAAACAGCGCAGGGAAGGCAGCAACAACAAATGACGCAATATTCAGGTGATAAATATAAATTTATCGGTTAGCTTCAGCTGAATCCTTTTCATCCCGGCGGGGGTGATATCAAACCGAAACCATTGTAAACCAGTTAGCACATGGAATTTTTACCGGCCATTATTGGAATTGTAGTGTTGGTTCTGTTAGTCACCTGGGTTAAACTCGACACGTTCATCTCATTCATGCTGGTTTGTCTGATGGTTGGCCTTATGGGCGGACTCTCCGTTGTGGAGACAATCTCAGCAATTCAAACAGGAATTGGCGATACGCTGGGGGGCCTGGTTATTATCCTGGTATTTGGCGCCATGCTCGGAAAACTGGTGGCCGAAAGCGGTGCTGCCAACAAGATAACCAACAGCCTGGTGAGTATGTTTGGGCAGAAGAGAATTCAGCTTGCGCTGATCGTAACGGGTTTCATTGTGGGTATTCCAATGTTCTACACGGTTGGCTTTGTGATTCTTGTTCCCCTGGTGATTGCTATTGCATACAACACAAAACTGCCTCTGCTCTACGTTGGCCTGCCCATGATCGCCTCCCTTTCTGTAACTCACGGTTTTTTGCCGCCACACCCGGCACCTACGGCAATTGCCGGCGTATACGGAGCCGATCTCGGGCTAACCCTTATTTATGGAATTATTGCCGGGATTCCCGCAATCCTGGTTGCCAAATTCGCGCTTCAAAAAACGATGATTAAAATTCAACCTGAACTGAACCGCGATTTTATTGCTGAGACGAACGACGAGTATCCGGTTCCTTCGCTGTGGATCTGCCTCTTCATTGCGCTTATGCCGGTTGTATTTATTGGCGGAGCCTCGCTTGTTCAGGCATTTGCGGGAGAACATGCTATTATTTCGGCGCTGGGCAACCCTGCTTTAGCCATGCTGCTTTCTGTAATTGCCGGAATCTACTTTCTTGGAGTGAGAACAGGCAGGAAGATGAAAGAGGTAATGGGGTATTTAACCGCTGCAATTGCAAGTATTGCGGTGGTTCTACTGATTATTTCCGGCGCCGGCGCGTTTAAAGAGGTCATGGTGAGTACAAATATCAGTGATGCGCTGGGGCAGGCTCTTGGCAGCCTGGGGATGTCACCGATTCTGCTGGCCTGGCTTATTGCCGCCATCATCCGCGTAAGCGTGGGCTCGGCAACCGTGGCTGCACTGACCGCTGCCAGTATTTTGGCCCCCATGATCGGCACCACCACCGTTGCCCCGGAACTCCTCGTACTGGCCACAGGCGCGGGAAGCATCACATTTTCACACATTAATGATGGTGGATTTTGGTTGTTTAAAGAATATTTTAATGTAAGTATCAAAGAAACTCTGATGTCCTGGACATTGATGGAGACGATTGTTTCCGTTGTGGGACTGCTGGTTGTATTACTACTTAACTTCATTATTTGAAAAACCCTATGAAAAAGCTCGAGGAACAAATAGAAAAACTTAAACTCACACTCCCGCCCGCACCTGCAGCTGCAGGCGTTTACAAACCGGTTATGATTGTCGGAAAGATGTTATATGTGTCGGGGCAGGCACCGGTTCGAAACGACTCCAGCCTCATCACCGGGAAACTGGGGAAAGACCTGGATACCAAAGAGGGATATAATGCAGCACGGCAGGTTGGCTTAACCATGCTTTCCACGATAAAGAGCCAGATCGGCGATCTCAACAAAATCAAGCGACTTGTAAAAACCCAGGGCATGGTAAACAGCACGATGGATTTTCATGAGCAGCCGCAGGTAATCAACGGCTTTAGCGAACTTTTTGCAGAGCTTCTGGGGGATGACTACGGTATAGGTGCCCGAAGTGCAGTCGGTATGATCTTACCCTTAAACATAGCCGTGGAAATAGAAGCAATTTTTGAACTCTATTAATGATGCCTTACTGGTTTGAAATTAACAACCACGACCAGATTCTAAGCCCCGCACTGCTTTTTTATCCTGAACGGATTCGCAGTAACATCCAAACCATGATAGAGATTGCGGGCTCGCCGGAAAGGCTCCGTCCCCACGTGAAAACCTATAAGTGCAGGGAGATCGTGAAGATGCAGATGGATGCAGGAATTACCCGGTTCAAATGCTCCACGCTGGCCGAGGCTCTTATGCTGGGCAGATGTAAAGCACCCGATGTGCTGATTGCCTATCCGTTGACCGGGCCGAATCAAAACGGTTTACTTCAGCTTATCAATAAATTTCCGGATACCTCATTCTCTACACTGGTGGATCATCCGGATCAGGTAGCCCAATGGAAAAGCAAATTGGAAGACCCGCTTCGTGTGTATATTGATTTAGATGTGGGCATGCACCGTACGGGTATTAAACCTGAGTTGGCAGGTGAACTGGTTTCTCTTTTGGAGGGAAAACAGCTTTCACTGGCCGGTTTTCACGCGTACGACGGGCATATCAGAGACACAGATCCGGATAATAGAAAGGCATCTGTCAAAAGTTCTTTTTCTGCAGCAGAACGCCTGATACAGCCATTGAAAGAGCCAAAAACGTTTATTACCGGCGGCAGCATTACTTTTCCGGTACACGCTTCATATCCTGATCGCGAGCTGTCGCCCGGCACCACGCTGCTTTGGGATCAGGGCTACGGCAAAACCTTCCCCGACCTCGATTTCGATATTGCAGCCACGCTGCTTACCCGCGTCATCAGCAAACCGGGGCCTGACCTGATATGCACAGACCTTGGCTATAAAGCCGTTGCTTCAGAAATGAAACACCACGACCCTGTCTGTTTTCCACAGCTCCCCGACGCCAAATTCGCTGGGCACAGTGAAGAACATCTTGTTTTGAAAACTGCGGATGCAAGAAATCTGAAGCCGGGAGATGTCCTGTATGGATTTCCCTGGCATATCTGTCCAACAGTAGCAATGCACGCAAAAGCCGGCATTGTAAAGAACCACACCGTAACCGAATTCTGGGAGATCACCTCTCGCAACAGAATCTATTCAACGGAGTCCATATGAAATCAAAACCGCTGATTGTTGATGCCCATCTTGACCTCTCCATGAATGCCATGGAGTGGAATCGCGACCTTCGCTGGTCTGTCGGTGAAATCCGTGAATCGGAGACGAATATGTCGGATAAACCCGATCGCGGAAACGGTACCGTTTCGTTTGATGCCTTGCGAAAGGGAAACATCGGGCTTGTGATTGGAACACAGATTGCGCGGTTTTCCACCGAGACTAAAAGCATGCCCGGCGCAAGCTGGAACTCCCAGGCACAGGCCTGGGCGCAAACACAGGGGCAGCTTGCCTGGTACAGGGCGATGGAAGAGGACGGCCATTTGGCCCAGATCACCAATCTTAAAGAGCTGGACACCCATCTGAAGGCCTGGGCGAGTGATTCTGAAAACAAACCTATCGGCCTGATCCGAAGCCTTGAGGGTGCCGACTCTATCATCAGTTTTGAGCACCTTCAGAAAGCGTACGATGGCGGGCTGAGGGCTGTCGGGCCGGCGCATTACGGACCGGGAGTTTATGCACAGGGAACAGACGCCACGGGCGGAATCGGCCAAAAGGGAAGAGATCTTCTCAAAGAGATGGAGCGCCTCAACATCATTTTGGATGCCTCACATTTGTGTGATGACAGTTTCTGGGAGGCGATGGATCATTTTAACGGTCCGGTTTGGGCCAGCCATTCTAACTGCCGGGCCCTGGTAAACCATAACCGCCAGTTTTCGGATGAACAGCTAAAAACACTGGTAGACCGGGGTGCGGTTATCGGAACTGTATTTGATGCATGGATGCTGACTGAAAGGTGGGTTCGGGGAGAGAGCACTCCCAAAAGTGCCAATGTGAGCCTCCAAACCGTAGCCGACCATATTGACCATGTTTGTCAGCTGGCGGGAAACGCCAACCATGCCGGAATCGGCTCAGACCTGGATGGAGCCTTTGGTACGGAACAGTGTCCTAAAGAGATCGATACGATTGCCGACCTCCAGAACCTGACCGGCGTTTTCAAAAGCCGGGGCTATTCAGAAGATGATATCGAAAATATCTTCTCCCTAAACTGGATTCGGTTTTTGCGGAAGGCCTGGGGCGCGAAAGATGCACCTCAAGATAAACAAGGCGAGCACGGAATAAGAATTTGATGAAGGGTTTCCTTCGTCCCCTGTAGTGATCACTTGATCACTATGAGAGAAGGGCAATAGAGGAGGAACCTGGTGAATTCGAAGCCAAAGAATGAATGTTTGAGTAAAATCAACGCTCAGAGAGTCATCCCCCTGAACGACTTTGTCGTTCTTTCCCCCTTCAAGAGGCTGTGAGGAAATACGAATACAAATTTAATTTAAAAGAAGTTGGATTTTGTGTATGAATAAGTCGATTATCTTACTGTTATTTCGTATCTTAGATGGCGTTCAATTATCCCGTAACCTTCTTTGCCATGCCAACGATTATTCCCACAGACCGCAGTCAGTTAACCTTTATGACCAGTTTAGATGACATGGTTGCACCCGATCACCCTGTTCGGCTGATCGATGCACTTGTCGACAAAATTATTGCCCTGGATACCGAGTACTTCGACCATTTGGCCCCGCAATCTTCGGTGGGCCGCCGGGGATATTCGGCTGCGGCGCTGATTAAACTCTATATGTACGGATATATCCACAGGGTCAATTCCTCACGAAAGCTCCAGGCGGAGGCCACCCGAAATATTGAAGTGATCTGGCTGCTTAGCGGGCTGAAGCCCTCCTATAAAACCATTGCAGACTACCGCCGGGATTATCCCGAACAGATCCGACGGGTCAACGAGCAGATTGTCCGGTTTTTGGCCGACAACGGCTGGATTAACGGGGAGCGTATTGGTATGGACGGGACCAAACTCAAGGCGTATACCGGATGGGATATGCTCGACGAGAAGGATCTGGACAAACGCCTTAGCAAAGCCCGGGGGGAGTTGGAGGATTGGCTTGGGGAGCTGATAGCCAACGATCTGGCGGATGAGCTTGACGAGCAGGATCCCGATGAGGGACAGCCCGGCGATGACCCCGGGTTAATGGACCGTATTGCCCGGCTTCGGGAAAAGATCGAGCGCCTGGAGGAGCTCAAAGACGAACTGGCCCGCCAGGGCGCCACGCGCATCAGCCCGGCCGATCCTGATGCCCGGTTGATGAGGTCGGCTCGCATGGGCACCCATCCGGCCTACAACCTGCAGATCAGTGTGGATAGTGCGAATAAGATGATTGTGGCGGCATCGGCGACGGATCACCCTACCGACTTTGAGCAGCTTATACCCATGTTTTGGTCCAGTGCTTCTTTGCTGGGCAAAATCCCCGGAGAGGTGCTTGCCGACACCGGCTATGCCGATTTAGCAGATATTAAAACCATCGAAGAACAAACCACTGCCACCTGTTACATCCCGGAGAATAACACCTCGGTGAAGAACCGTCCCATTCAGTTTACCTACCACCCGGAGCAGGATCAGTATGAATGCTCGCAAGGCCAGCCGCTGGTCCCTAAGGCAAAAAGGCGCTTTCACAAGGATAAGCAGGCGTACGCGGACATCTACCAGGGGACCAGGTGCACAGCATGTCCGGTGGCCGGCGTGTGCACATCGGCGAAAAGCGGAATCCGGCAGCTGAGAGTCTTTCATGGGGCCGAGTGGCGCCATACGTATGCAAAACGAATGGCCAGCCGGTATGCCAAACAACGCGTAGGCGAACGCAAAGGCCTGGTTGAGCATGTCTTTGGCACGCTTCGCTACTGGATGGGGCAGATCCCTGTCAAACTGAGGGGGCTGCGCAACGTTCAAACGGACATGGATCTGTACAGCGGAGCCTACAACATCAAACGATGGACATCAATGGACAAATCCTTTAAGGGGCTGATGGATGAAGTGATCGGATGGAATCCGGCCCCCTCACTTCACCCCGGATAATGTCTGGGCGGAAACGTGGAAACTTAGAAAAAACGAAAAAATGATACCCCCTATTGAATCAGTATTTTCTCACAGCCTCTCAAAGGGGGACATTTGGAGACTTTGATCTTGTATCGAACGAAAGCTAAATAGCTAAAACTGAATCACTCCTCAAAAACGAGGGCGTCGGGATTCGCTCCCAACTCTTTCAAATGCTTCATCATCGCCTCGTTAAACGGCTGCGGACCACATACATAAAATGCCTGTTCTACATCTTCAATCTTTGATTCCAGAAATTCCTTGTCGATGTGTCCGTCAAGAAAAATGTGATCGTCAGTCGGTTCGTCCGTAATCACGTTAATAAACTGATCTCCAAGAATTTCCTCAAACTCATCCTTCAGAATAATATCCTTATCTGTTTTATTGGAAAAAATGAGCGAATTACCATTCACTTTGCCATTTTTGTACAGATCGCGTAAAATAGCTATAAATGGCGTCACGCCGGCACCGCCCGCCAGAAAAACGCCCGGTTTCTTATATTCAATGGTTCCCCATGGTTCATCAACAATCAATTTGTCCCCGGCCTTCAGCTTTCCGATTTGCTTAGTAACTCCGTCATGCTCCGGGTAAATCTTGATCACAAATTCCAGGTAGTCATCCGAGTTGAGTGATGTAAACGTGAACGGACGTTTTTTATCTCTCCATCCGTCCTTGTCGATCGACACCTCGGTAGCCTGTCCCGGTGTAAATGAATAACCTTCCGGTTTTTCAAATCGTATCTGTTTTACGTCGTGTGTAACGTTTTCAATGTCCTGTATGGTTACGGTATGTGGCATACTTCTACAAAATTTATTTAACTTCTATTACTTATAGTTATTACAATGATGCGCCCGAATTCATTCACATAAAAAGTGTAACACCCTTACTTTCAGCCCGTACCCACTGCCTGGGTTTTAGAGGCAAACGCTTAAAAAAAGGAACCAACTATTTCAGGGTATCTCTTATTTTATGTGACTTTTTTCCAAATATCTATTAATTATTTCACTATCTGTTAGTATCAATTTAAATTAACATTTGTGAATTCATTTCGATTTGGTCAATTTCTGAGTTATTCAAAAGACCCATGTTTACTTATGCAGCATAGATTTTTTCTGAAATCTGAATCAGACCAAAAAAGGATACTCTTCTTTTTAGGAGTTCTTCTGTTGTTAATTTGCGCAATCATTGTTCTTGTTGCCTATTTAACGGGACTTTATCTATTAGGGGCCCTCATTCCCATTGTTATACTTATTGCTGCCCCCTTCTTCGACCTTCCGTCGGGCAGAAAAAATGGTTCATTTAAATACTACTCTCCTTTTCTCATTACCGAACCTAAAAAAGATGGGCTGATTGTTTTTCATGGCGGCACATTGTTTGACTACTATTTCACCCTCACTCCGGATCTGAAAGGTCGGGAACGCACAAGGTTTGTGATATACGGGTTCATTTCAGGCTTTCTTCGGTTCATCTCGGAACATGAAAAAGAAAAAAACAGGGATGTAAAAATCAGAGGAACCTCCTACATCATCAACCCTCGGACAGCTTCACGTTTTGGTCTGAAACCGGTTAAAAAAGATTTTTTGCAACTCCTGATTCTTCTTTTCAACTATATCCCCATAACGCTGTCAAACTCATTCTTGAAACAGAAGCTTAGTTTTCCAAAGATATCCAATGTACGGACATATGAAGGTAATTTTGAAGAGCTGGCAGCTCAAAAAGACAAACTCCTCCGGCTAAAGCGTCGGTTAAAACCTGAATAGATGAGTTTTTTCAACAACGGTTACGTGCAAATTAGCCTCTATCGGGATGTTGACCTGGAGGCGTTTTACGAAATTGATCCAAAGTACAGACGGAGCATCATTTTTGCCCACATGATGATTCATTTTTTACCGGTACTTTTGGTTGTGTTATTCCTGCGGGAGTTCTGGGGTGATGAGTATACAAGCTATATTTGGAGTGCAAGCTTACTTTTCTACGCAGCCATAATACTCGAAACCATTGCCTACATGTATCCCTTGTCCCGCAAACTATTTAAACGGTTATTTCCCTGGTTTTTTATACCCATAGCCATTCTGGGGGGATATGCAGGGTACCTGATTGGCAACGAAGCATTCAGTTCAAATTCAGGAATAAGCCTCGTTGAAAATCTATCGGCAGGCATTGCAGTAGGTTTTGGCACATTTATCTGGACCTATCTCGGCATGTCGCTTATACTAAAAGCTTCACGTGCTATTTATACAAAAAAAGCAGCCATTGAGGCAGATGTGCGTTTTGCAACGGAAGTTCAAAAAAAGATTCTGCAGGATGTAAATATGGAATATGAATCAATATGTGCATATGCAAAATCTGTTCAGGCCAACGAGCTGGGTGGTGACTTTTTTGAGCTGACCCGCCGTAATGATACCATATTTGCATGTGTTGGTGATGTTTCCGGCCATAGTTTTGGAGCGGGATTGCTCATGACCATGACAAAAAGTGCACTTCAAACGCATCTCGAATACAACCATGATCCGGCAAGTATTGCAAGTGCACTGAATAAACTTTTTTTGAATCAGTCGGACAGATCAATGTACTCCACTATGAGTTTGCTTAAATATAACGCATCAACCCGAAAAGCAGTTTTATGCAATGCAGGACACCTGCCGGTTTTCCACTACTGCAGAGAACACGACACCATTGAGGAGCGGTACGAAAAAGGGCTTGGACTGGGCTTGATTTGCAGCGCAGGCTACAAAAATCAGGAATTTGAAGTTCAAAAAGGTGATCTACTTTTTTTCTTTTCTGATGGATTAGTAGAAATCAGGGACGAAAACGGTAACATCAGGGATATGGATACTTTTAAGCAGATTCTGGACCTGTCTATCCGGCAACATTACAGTTCCATAGCAAAACTCAATGAAATCATATTCAAAGAAGTTAGAAATAACGATTATGCAGATAAATTTGAAGACGATGCTACGCTCATTATACTTGAAGCATAATTTCCGGCCTGCCTGATGTCATTCTCAAATGTTATAAATCTGCGCTACAGGACTGATCTGCTATAGATGCACTCCTCATAATTAACAAACCGGGCACTCTCAACCTCTTCATGCAGGCTAAATGTCGGCTGAAATGGAACAGGATCAGCTGCAGGAATCTGCGTACGGAGCATACTGAACCTGGCCGTTTTCTGTATTCACAGCATGGAAGATCCCATGCTTTTCAAATGTTTTCAGCGTTATGAATAGCGCGGTACGATCGGGTTCCGTTCGCTTTCATTGTCATTGATCTTAAAACGTGGAGTGTCTTTTTAAAAAATCAACCAAGCGCAAACGAACAGCCACGAACCGGATTTTTCTTTCGGTTAACTCCTCCGCTAAAAATTCTCATCATTCAGATATCTGTTCACTTCCTATAGCTGTATAAACGGCTTCCCTAAACGAAGTTGTTTTACGAATGTCTGGCTGTACATTGTACTTCTTTACTCTGATTAGGTTTTTTTCGGCAGCTTCGCGGCATTATTTATGACGACGGAACTTTCAGGTATGTGACGAATACACCCAGCGCAACAAGTCCTAATCCTGTTAAATCGACAAGATGCACTTCATCACCAAAGGCGAGCCACGCCATCAGCATTGTAACCGGCGGCCCCAGGTAAAAGAGAGAAGCCACCCTGGTGGCATCAATACGCTCAATCAACAGCCACATCAAGGCATAAGCACCGAGTGAAACGCCAAGCACAAGCCAGATTAATGACGAAATAAATGTCAGATTCCATTCAACAGACAACCCCTCGCTTAGCATAGCAGGCCCCGCCACGGCGATAGTTGTTGCCAGGCTTTGATAAAAAAGTGATAGTGTCACCGAGCCTTCCGGATACTCTCGTTCCAGGCTTAATTTACGCTGATAAAGACTGGCCACCGTTATGGCAATAACCGAACCAAGCGGAATTAACCATGCAAAAACCTCAGTGGGATTATCAAAATTAACCTCATATATCACGGGAACAGCCACACCTGTAAAACCCACAACCAGCCCTGCCCAACGTTTCCAGGGCGTAGGCTCGCCTGCCACCATGCCGGAAAACGCACCCGTGGCAAGTGGCTGCAGCGCTACAACAAGGGCGACAATACCCGCAGGTACACCATAATCAAGGGCAACGAACACGCATGATAACCAAACTCCATGTGCAAGTACGCCTATAAGCATTTGTGAACGGGCGTAGCCCCATCCAATCCACTGTAGTTGATTCCATGCGTATAAATAGAGGAGAAGAAGCAGAGTTAAAGCCAGATAACGATAGAACATAAAAGTGAATATGCCCGCATAAGGCAGCCCGAACTCAGCCCCGATGAATCCTGTGTTCCACAGAATCACAAATCCGGTTATCAGCCAAAATGTTTTCTGTTTTTGATTCCACTGCATATAGTCAGAGCATTTTTTGACAATAAATAGTTTGGTTTCCAAAGCTTAATCTGCATCAGTTCAATGCATCAATTGAATATTCTCAGAAAAAGCTGCACATAAAAATGAACCGCTTTGTCTTTAACACCAGAGAGACTCTCCATGGATAAACCATCAAAAATCAGGCTGCCGGTCAATGAAGGATACAAAACTACTTGCAGAACAATCTAAAATCATATCCAGAGAAGTGCAGGAGAGCAATTATGTATACAAATTTCCAAACGAATAAACAGGTTATACTTGAAACTTAAAAGCCATCCTGAGAAATGTTATTCCCGAAGCGCTGAGAAACGAAACTGTGCGCCAAGGCCAACCTGGTAGAGCACCCGGTCTTCACAGAAAGGAAACCAGGCATCCACTCCACAAGCCCCAAATTTTGTGTTTTGTACGGCAAATCGCCCATAGAGGCCCAAAAAAGGAGAGACCGAATAGTTCAGCATCACCCCCAATTCCAGGCCCGGCGATGGGTTCACCGGATCTACAGGCCCAATATTGCGCCCACTTTCCCTGCCAGTAAATTCAGTATTAATTCGGGTGCTGGTTCCCATCAGATAAATCTCAGGTTCAATACCCGCGATAACAGAGTCAAAACCCACTACAAGCCCAACTCCAAATCGGGTGATATCTGAGTCCCCGTCAAAGGTATCCTGGCTGCAGTCTGTACCCGGTTGAACAAAGCCCGTACACCGCGATCGCGTGATGGTAAGGTTTTCTGTATGCCGGGTAGCATCCAGCCGAAGTTCAATCTGCCTTATGACTGGCATACTCATGTCGCGTATTAGCGGAATGTCTGCATGAACTCCAAATCCTGTCGGGGTCTCAAGTGCATCATCATAACCGGCTTGCGTTGCCCCGTATTCCACACCGATCTCCTGGCCTGACAGCTGCAGGGGAAGTAGAAATGTAAGTAACAGAAAAGATGCTGCCTTTATAAATCTCATGAACCTGCTGCTGAAAATCCTGTTTTTAATTTGTACATACAATTATAATTTTTAATCTATCCCTGCTATTGAGGAATTATGCTCCCGTCCGCTTCAGTTCCCCGTTGATACGCCTCAGAGAGCGCCCCGGTATCCAGGAATATCAGCCCTACAGCGATGAGTATTACACTTGCTGCAATCATTTTCAGCCGCTGCTCTTTATATTTTTTATTCAAGCTGATTAGCAATAGAATGACGCCTCCAAAAAGGCTTAGATCTACAAGTAGTCCGCTAATGAATTCAATCATGATCATTGGTTTAGTGAATAGTTGTGGCAAGCCGGCACATAGCGGGCACGGTGATTTAACATCAATAAACGAGATCTCAATCTTACTGACAAGCTCCGTTCACGATTTCATGACTTCGGTCTGAAAACTCACACTAACAACCTCATCAGAGTAAGATTGTGGCCCGGTTTAGTTCAGTGGATTTGCTTCAACGCCTTCAAATGTCATCTTAACCGGTTTGATGAATCCGTTTTCATCAAAAAACATCCGGTCGATGCTAACAACCCGATGGTGGGGATCATCCGTATCGAGCGGACGGCGATGGTATACCATATAGTATTTTTCTTTGTCTGGCGTGATGATGACGGAATGATGGCCGGCACCACGCGCAACCGTAGAATCCTGTTGGAGCACTTTCCCGATTCGTTCAAAGGGTCCTGTTGGTGAATCACCCACGGCATATGCCACACTGTAATCCGGCCCCATCCAGCCGCCCTCCGACCACATAATATAGTACTTTCCGTCTTTTTTGAAAACAAAGGGGCCTTCCACGTAACTTTCCGGAGTTATCTCCTTGTAATACTCTCCGTCTTCAAATGGCTCCAGGCTGAGGAGGTCATCGCTGAGTTTTACGACATTGCAGTGTCGCCATCCGCCATAAAACATGTAAAACTGTCCGTCATCATCTCTGAATACAAACTGATCGATGGGCTGTGCACCATTATGAAATTCACTGATCAGAGGTTCGCCCAGGGCATCTTTATACGGGCCTTCGGGCTGATCGGCCATAGCGACTCCAATACCTCCGTACTCTTCATTGCTTTGAATATCATTAGCCGAAAAGAAGAGATAATACTGATCGTTCGCCTGTATGATCGAAGGTGCCCACATGGAATAGGAGGCCCACTTTACATCTTTTATATCCAGTACGTGCGAGTGTTTTTCCCAGTTTACCAGGTCCCTGGATGAAAAAGCATCAAAAAACGTTTGAATCAGATATTGATCGTTGATCGCTTTTGAGCGGTCCGCGAGTTGTCTCTCTGTGAATACGGAAGAGGTGTCCGGTTCCCCATAATGATCTGAATAGGTAGGGAAGATCCAGTACTCATTATCAAATATGATTCCTTCCGGATCAGCATACCAGCCTTCAATCACGGGATTGCCTGCACGCTCAGTCAGGGATTCAGGTTCAGATTGTGAGCAGGAAATGAAGAGTATGGATACGATAATGATGAGAAAAATTCTTTTCAAAACGGATGAGTTCGTTATTTGGCAACACGATTTCATGGATAATATAACACTGTGATGTGCTTTGCGGAACCGGGAAAATGAATTCCTGCAAAAACGTTTCTCCATGAGTGTAGATTTCAATACTTAGGTAATGAATATTGTTGATAGCGCCGGCAAAATACTGACTCTTTACTTTACCCCTTTTCCCCGATTCAGATACCGGACACTTACTGTCTGATTGCTATGAGGACCCAGGGGTCGTCGTCTGGGGCATCCAATGCTGCGATGATACCGCTCTGAATGGCACCCGACCTGTTCCACTTCCCCTCTTTGGGATTAAACCACCGATACGTCATCGGCTCTTTAATGCCGCCAAGCCGAACCGAGCCTCCTTCAGGTAAATAAACAATATAAAGTTTGCCCTCTTTGGCCAGGGCATGAGCTTCGTAGGCCAGATCCGGACGCCGTTGAATATCCGTCAGATCCAGTCCTTCCAGTGCCCGGCCGAGGTAGCCTACATATTTGCTCCCTTCAAACTGTATTGACTGTTGCCATGAGGCGTTCGTATTAGCCCAATCTGCCCACCCTTCCTCATTGGGAGTGAGCTTCCAGTTCCAGAGTCCCCCTGCGCCATAAACAACGCCCATGGTGCCCCCGGATGTAAAATTCAGCCAGGCCTCATGTCCCTGCCACCAGCCGGTTGCCTTATCCGGTGCCCCAATGCGCTCATAGGTAGGTTCTCCGTTGGCTACAGCTTTTACCGGTTCATTTTCATACATGCGGAATACTTCATGCGGATGATGGTCGGCGTTGTGTCCCGTCTGTGCCCACTGAAAATCCAGCCACTCCTCATCCTGATGCGCCCGGTTAAAATGAAATCCAAATCTTGGATCATCACTCCACTCCGGCATCAAATCGTCATAGGGACTGTAATGAATCCCCGTGGGCTGGCTGTACGCATCCCATTCCTGAACTGTCCGTCCTGCAGGGGCAGCCACGGGCTCATTCCCGTATCCATCAGCAATAACAAGCCACATGGCGGGGCGGGCACCATATCTTGCGATAAGGTATTTTACATACCGGGAATACTCGGCAGGATCGGCGTGGCTACCCAGTGCCTGACCTCCCTTCCAGCCAAAACCCTGGAAAACCGGGTTGTAAACAGGTACGATACCGTGGTCGAGGAGGATGCCAATGAGACCATCGAGTGTTTTAAAATAGCCGGGATTCAGCTCGTTGAGGTGGCCGTCCGGCAGATCCTCAAAGGCCACACCGAACCCGGCATCTGCGGTTCGGTCACGAGGGCCATCTACTCGTCTGTCGGGCTGAACGGACATAAGCAGGGCTGTATTAAATCCGCGCTCCTGTCGGTTTTGCGCGTACTCAGTAACGGATTTCTCTGTGCCTCTGAACGGCAGCGCCCAGGGTGTGTCGCCAATCATCAGGAAGGGTGTGCCATCTGCGTGTATCACGTTTCTGCCTTCGGGCGACATCCGGAGAAGTCCATGCTGCAGGAGTTTATTGTCTCCCGAATACTCCGTTGCACGAAGGGTGCCGGAGCGGCCGTGAAGGCCGGGATCGGTCGTCAGGGAACTTATCGATTTCCAGGTCCATTCACCTGCTGCGTTTGGTGATGCAAACCGTACCCGCCAGAAGTTTTCGCCATCCCAGAATGCCGGCCGACGCAGTTCCTCACCATCCGGGCCCGAAAATTCCACAACCATCTCCACATCGGTGTATGGATTTTCATACTCTTGCTCTGCCTCAAATATAAGTTCAACTTCCTGCCATTGCGGAGCTGTGTCTACCTGAGGCTGCGCTGAAATAACCCGGGATCCGAAAGCCAAAAGCGCCAAAAAAAGTATGATGGGAAGAGTTGTTTCCCAGCGAGAGTTGTTCATTTCTTTATCTGTTTAAGGGTGGTTTTTATTCATGTGGTAATGACGGTTTGGCGGCTAAGTGGCGAAGCAACCAACGTTTTAAAGTTCCGAAAAAAATTCATCCGCTGGAGCCGTTTTGTTATATGCATGCTAATTGGATACTCGATTTAATTGTAGTAAGTCTCATTTGTTGCCATAAAGATCTTGGAAAACTACAACTGTGCCATATTGTTCTACTCGAGGTTCCTCGTTAAAAACTACGCCAATTGATTTCAATACCTCATAGTCACGCCAGAAATCATTGGTTTGTAGAAACAAGAATACACGACCACCAGTTTGATTACCTATTGCTTGTTTTTGTTCATCAGAATCAGCTTGTGCAAGTAGAAGGTTTGGTCCATTCGAGTTTGGCGGTGAAACCTGTACCCAACGTTTACCGCCTCCTAAATCGGTATCTTCAACAAAGATAAATTGAAGCTTCTGAGTGTAAAACTCGATGGCATCGTCATAGTTTTCTACGACAATGCTAACACTCCCTATTTGCTGTTGTACTGATTGAGACATAGAAAGTTTTAAGATTTGAAAAGCTTGATTCTACATTAATTCCCTTTTTTTCGAGTACGTGACAACGGCTTGGCAAATAAGGGGCGCGACTAAGTCCCTGAATTTAAGCAACTAAACGTAAACTCGTCTGCTTGATTTGCTTTCTTAGCGCTCAATCCCGGTTTATTGCTTGAAGAATTCTTTCAACACATTCATCTGGATTCTCTTTAATTTCAGATTCCCAAATTCTGATTACATTCCATCCGTCATTTATTAAAACCTTATTAACTTCTTGGTCACGTTCAACATTTCGTTGAATCTTCTTCTCCCAGTACTCTCGATTAGTTTTTGGCATTTGAAAATTAACGGGATGACAGTGCCAAAAATCAGAATCAATAAATACAGCAACTTTTTTTCTGAGAAAGGTTATATCAGGTTTACCATACACTTTCTTTACGTGCTGGGTAAAATAGAATCCTTTCTGCTTTAATTTCTTAGAAATTATTCGCTCTGGTTTAGTACCCTTGGAGCGAATATTTTTCATATTCTTTTTGCGTTGCTCCTCGGTTAAATTGTCCACAGTTATTCAGGTTTTGAAAAATCCATTAGGTAAGTTTCCTCATCGACTTTATAAAAATCGACAGTTGTTCGACCGTATTGCTTCAAGTGATTTACAGTAACAAATTCTCCATTTGCTAAACCAAGCCTATTTCTAAAATACTCACCCAATAAACTATTGTTGTGGGGAGTTTCAATTGCAGTACCCTCTTCTGTTTTTTGAGCCCTTGTACAAATGAAATGTTTATTGTCATCGGTTTGTACAGTAAAGTGTTTACCTCTTTTTGGGAAAAAGTCACTTCTATATACTTCAGGACGTAGTTGGATATATGCTTCATTAGGGTTTCGATTATAACCAGGAGTCGATCTATGCCCCCAGTTTAGACCAGCAGAATTTTGAACTTGACCACTTCTATCTGTTAAATCTACTGAAACATGAGGTAAGCCCTTAACCACATCTTCGTCAATTAATTCTTGATTAGCTGAGGAAGCTTCCCCACGAAAAATCATAGACTTTTTTGCTTTATAAATAGGAATATGATTTTCTATATCGTGGGCATTACAAAATATCGTATTTGCTTCTATTTCATTAAAGTAATCATGTGCATTTTGAGGATCACAAGCGGCCAAAATCTCTTTGTGAATTTCATAAAATGCTGTTTGGGTGTAGTTAGCTGAACCAATGAAAGCCGATTCAGGTTTTTTGTCAGTACACCATAAATACAGTTTCGAGTGTACAGGTTTATCTATATGAACATAACTGCAAAAAAATGAATCTTTAAAATCTTCATTCATCAATTGAATGAACGTGTTATGATTTACTAAATCAATTCCATCCCGTTTTGACATGCCAACTATTAGATGTATGCGAGTCATTCGTGATAATTCACGCAACTGATTTAAATGATGAAAACTCATAGCTGCAGTCGCATAACCTGACACAATTAAGAGCTCATTATGTCTTTCTGAAGGCTGGAGTAATATTGAATTATAAAGATTTTCGGTTATCATGAGTTCTGTAGATCTGCAACATATTCTGTTAAGGGTTCAAATAACTTTGGTGTAATAGATATGTTTGGAGATATGTATTCATACTCTATACCAGCAAAGGTTTTGAGAATTGAATCAAAAATTAATTTCACACCTTTTGGTGGTACAGCCATTCCAATTTGTTTTCTAACACTCTCTTTAGAGCCTTCAAAGATAAAATCATCAGGAAAAGTTTGCAGTCTTGCCCTTTCTCTATTTGTTAATGCTCTTGGGTCAGACCAATGATAAACATGCGTTCCGCCTCCGCCACTACCGGTTACCGTGTATGCTGGTTTATCAGGGTCAAGTCTTTTATAAATCTGACTTATTTTTGCTCCATTTACATTTAAAGATAAATGTTCGGGCAAATCAGCAGTAAAAGCATTCTCTCCTGGTTTAATATGCTTTAGACGCTCAACTACAACTTTAGCATGTCTCGTTAATTCATTATTGGGAGCATCCGTTGGAATCGGAGGATTTTCAATCGCATACCGACAAGTTACAGCAGATCCATTTACGGTAAGAGGTGCTGGTACTTTAAATGCAATGTCCAGATCATTACGTATTCCTACAATTATGATTCTATGTCGGGCTTGCGGGACACCATATTTCTCAAATTTATATAGATGTGGAGTAATTTGGTATCCTTCTTCGACCATTTCCGCAAGGATAGTCTCGAAAGCTTTTCCATCATTTGAGTTCCTTAAGCCTCCTACATTTTCAGCCAAGAAAAAAAGTGGATTGAAAATTTTCAAAGCCTTAACACCGTACGAATATAGGGGGCCATAAACACCATCCATACCTTTTTGCTCACCAACAACGCTGAAATCGTTACAAGGAAAACCAAATGCTAAACCGTCAATTTCAGAAATACCTTTGAGTTTTTTGAAATCTAACTTGCGTATGTCTTTGCATATTACAGATTTGGGGTTGTCAGGACATATATTTTTCCTAAAGGTATTGCAAGAGTCTTTGTCATAGTCAGTTGCCCAAGCATGTGAAATAGAATGAATATTACCATTCACTTCAATTTTTGCTTGTTTTGCTGCAATTCCTATTCCTCCGGGGCCAGAATAGAGTTCTCCGAGTTTAAAAGTAGTTTTTTCAATCATAGCTGTAATCTAATCAACATTAGTGAGAAATGCAGCCTCGGTTTTGTAATTCTCAAACTGAAAGCTTATTTAGAATAAACATATTTTATACATATGTCAAATTGGAATCAAGGCCTGATGAAATTGAGCGCTAACATATAATTAAACGGATTTGACAATCCGTAATAACTCGTTGCATAATATTTTAAAAACCCTCTGAATAACAAGCAGATCCACCTATTTATTATGTTATACAAATTTTAAATAAACGAATGCTACATAACATGGTTTTGTGATATTCTTCACAATCGCGCAGTCGCTCTGCCTGGTATACAGAATTGTACTCCATTCTATCTCTCCCAAAGTCACTCTACAATTCGCTATCCCCTCTCCTTAACGAAAACTTTCAAAGTTGCCATTTAAAGCTTTAGTAACATTTTTAAAAGCATAATCAACCCTATTATATACTTAATAAATTTCGAACCCAACCTTTTTGCATGTGCTTTCGCATACTTCACATTGTGCTTAGAAAGCAAATTGTATTCACTATATCTCTGAACCTATGAAATCATAATATTTATAGTTTTCTAACTGATTTTATTTCTCTTGACTTTTTATTTTCTTTTTTTTGATTCTGATGTAAACAAAAATTCATAATAGAGACACTATGAAAAAACTTCTCATTCCAATCGTTACTATTATTTTTTTGTCGGCTGTGATTCAAATCAGTTGAACGGACCTGCGTTATATACTACTGTTGTAGAAAATGCAAAGATTGAAGCTTGTATATCGGCACAAGAATTTGCTAATATTGCGACTCAGCTTGAAGCTTACATGCCAATGGAAGTGTTAAATGGTCAGGCCAGGACAGAATCATTAATGACTACCCATGCATCTGAAAAAATAGCTGAAATATTAGAGCCTTTGAAAAAAGTGGGTTTAGGCGTCAGGAATCAAATGATTCGTGATTCCGGGCGGACAAAAATTGATTTAAAGGATTTGAACAACATCACTTAACAAGAACTGGTTATTCTTGGAATGCTGCACACGATTTTGGAACATCAAGAACTAACTATGGATGAAAAATCTAATCCGAACGATTATACAATTCTGATGGCAGAGTCCTCATTGGCAGATTGTGCAGAAAAAGCTCTTGGAATTGCAGCATTCAGAGAACTCATTACTAAAAATGGTGCTTTAAATGCCGATGATGTCCTAAAAGCTGCCAGGAAACTTGGAAAAAGGGCGTTAGGATGGGTTGGTGCCGCTATTATGGTATAGGTATTTGCAACTTGTATGAATGAACTATAGCCAAAATATCCTACTAATTTAAATACAACTTTTCACCTTTAGCGAATTGTACTATGAAGAGAAAATGGAACATATTTTTTGATTTACTTTTTTTTATGGTAGCTGGGTTAGGTCTTTTTTCACTGGTGAATCTACTCTTAAAGGGTTACTCAGAGTTGCCAATTCTGTTCGTATTAATTGGACTTGGTTTTGGTATACTCATGTGGTGGAGAGAAAACAAAGCAATGAAAGAGATGGATTTTGGCGGAAACGTCAAAGCTCTCAAATTCTATGTTTATTTATTCCAATTATTCGTCTATGTGCTGGCCTTTTTTGGGTTTGTAGAATTGTTTGCACTGTACTCCGGCCATTCCAGTTTAGAAGCTTATGAATCAGAAATCTTCACATGGAATTCGTATACCTTCTCCTGGAGATCAATCTTTTATCCGTTCATTATTGTTTTGGGTTGGAAATTATCCTCAGAAAGGATTATTAAGGAGGCCATAATGTATATGAATATGCAAAAGACCTGAATCATCTAATCCTGTATAGCTTAATCGCTGAATGACAACCATTCGCTTTATTGAGTGAACAGATATTGCCCGAATATTCTGTTTAGCGTAGCATAAATCGATGATACTATTACAACCTGGCAGATCACTCATAGGACAGATTTGGTTGTGATTGCAGTGAGTTTCGCTGTGGTATAAAATCATACTGGTGCATGGGTAAACATATTGTAAGTGGTTAGCCGCATATCATACATTTACCTGAACTTCATCAGATTCGGCAAAGGAGCAGTAACAACTTGATTTGCATGTATCGCACCTTTCTTGCGGTTTATATAATGTCCAATTCATCCGCGTACACATTCTGAATTAAGTTCTTTTTTTCCACACCGGTATTTCACAGTCTGAAGTTGTTTCAATTCTTCCTTTTCATTTCTCTTAAAAAACTTCGTTTAACCACTCTCTTTCAAAGTTGCCATTTACCGCTTTTAGTAACATTTTTAAAGGCGTAAGAACCAACAACAGTAATCAGAAATTAACGGAGAAACCCTTGGCTACTCACGATCTTGCCGGCAAAAAAGCGCCTTATACAATACTTGAAAATATTCCACGGCTGATTACCAGCTACTACAGCAACAGCCCCGATCCGGCCAACCCCGAACACGCCGTTTCATTTGGCACATCGGGCCATCGCGGGAATGCGAAAGAGACTACGTTTAACGAAGATCATATTCTGGCTATTAGTCAGGCTGTGGCCGACTACCGAGCGGAGAAAGGAATCACCGGGCCCCTCTACATCGGTATCGACACGCATGCGCTATCGGAACCCGCCCTGGTTTCGGCCATAGAGGTACTTGCGGCAAACAATACGGAGATCCGCTACCAGCGCGACTTTGGCTATACGCCAACTCCGGCCGTTTCGAACGCCATCCTCACCTGGAACGAAGGACGAACATCGGGTCTTGCCGATGGGATCGTCATCACGCCATCGCACAACCCTCCGGCCGACGGCGGATTCAAATATAACGCCACACACGGCGGTCCGGCCGGAACCGATATTACATCCTGGATTCAAAACCGCGCCAACCAATACCTGAAAAAAGAACTGGTGGGTGTAAAACGAACCTCGTGGCAGAAAGCCATCAGCAAAGAGAGCACACAGCCCTTCGACTTTATGACGCCGTACATCAGCGGCCTCAGGAACGTACTGGATATGGACGCCATCGCGGATTCTAACCTTCACATCGGCGCCGACCCAATGGGGGGCTCGGGCATTGCCTACTGGGAGCCTATTGCCGATATGTACGGCCTGAACCTGGAGGTGGTGAATCCCGAGGTAGATCAGACATTTCGTTTTATGACGGTGGATAAGGACGGTAAAATCCGCATGGACTGCTCCTCCCCCTACGCCATGGCGAGCCTGATCGGGCTGAAGGATAAATACGATATCGCTTTTGGCAACGACACCGATTTCGACCGCCACGGCATTGTAACCAAAACCGGTTTGATGAATCCGAATCACTATCTCTCTGTAGCCATCAACTACCTGTTTCAAAACCGGCCCGGCTGGGGGGATGATGCAGCCGTAGGTAAAACACTGGTTTCGAGCAGTATGATTGACCGCGTAGCGAAATCGATCAACAGAAACCTCTCTGAAGTGCCCGTTGGTTTTAAATGGTTTGTTGACGGCCTTCTAAACGGAACCTACGGGTTCGGAGGAGAGGAGAGCGCCGGAGCTTCGTTCCTGAAGAAAGACGGAACCGTGTGGAGCACCGATAAAGACGGTATCATTCTCTGTCTGCTCTCGGCCGAAATTACTGCAAAAACCGGGAAAGACCCTTCCGAACACTATCGGGAACTGGAAGAACGGTTTGGAAGCCCCGTTTATGAACGGCTCGATGCGTCCGCATCTGCAGATGAGAAAGCCGTGCTGAAAGATTTATCGCCCGAACAGGTAACAGCGAACGAGCTTGCCGGTGAACCGATCATCAAAAAGATAACCCGCGCACCGGGCAATGACGCACCCATCGGCGGTCTCAAAGTAGAAACCGAAAACGGGTGGTTTGCCGCACGTCCGTCGGGAACCGAGGATATCTATAAAATCTACACCGAGAGTTTTAAGGGCAGCGACCATCTCAAACAGATTCAGGAGCAGGCTATAGATATTGTGAATGATGTTTTAGGGAAAACGTAGTTGAGTTTTTTTAAGGGGCTGGTCATCTTTATCAGGTCCCGTTTTATTTCGCCCTTTCAGGGCTTACTACTCTTGGTTCTTAATAGACAACATCGGGCTTCACCCGATGCTAAGGCCGAACACCCCTCCGGGGCTTAGGGAAGCTTTATTCATTGAGACCAGTTACAAAAAAAGCTTAACCCTCCTCAAATAATTCCAAACTCTACCCTTCAGAACCCCGAACCCGGTCAATCACCTCCATATTTCGGATACTATCATCAAGCGAAATGCGTAAGGGAGAATCCGTCAGAATTGCATGTGCAAACTCTTCGGCCTGCAGGCTGAAGTGATCACATGGGCCAAACGTCTCTTCTTTCTCATCATCGTGAATCGTGATCTTCAAACCGGTATCTTTTGAAAAATCGGGATTGAACGGCCAGTCCAGCTCCACCTTTCCTTTTGTACCGTAGATTTTTACATATTGATCTTTATAGCACTGCGTGGAACAGGTAAAAACGGATGTGCCGCTTCCGAAACTCATCAGTCCTGATGTCAGCCGGTCTACGCCAAAATCCGGGTCATATTCTGAATAACCGCTTACCTGATCGGGCTCGCGGCCAAAAATCAGCCGAGCCACTGAAATAGAATAACAGCCCACGTCCATCAATCCGCCGCCACCCATTTCTGCACTATTGCGGTAGTTATCGGGATCATCGTTAAAGTATGAAAAGAAAGAGTGCACCGATTTAATGTCGCCAAGTTCTCCCGACTTCACAATCTCCACAACCCGTTTCCATCGCGGGTGATGCCGGTACATAAACGCTTCCATCACTTTCAGGCCGGGGTATCTTTCTGATGCGGTTTTCAGTTTCCGGACATCGTCGGCATCCATCCCGATCGGCTTTTCACAAAGTACGTGTTTGCCCGCTTCCAGGGATTTGATACTCCACTCCACATGCATGTGGTTGGGCAGCGGAATATAAACAGCGTCAATTTCCGGAACAGCGAGCAGCTCTTCGTACGATCCGTAAGCTTTGGCAATGCCGAGCTTTTTTGACGCCTCTTTGGCGCGTTCCAAGTTCCTGGAAGCGAGCGCCGTAACGGACACGTTTTTTGATTTTTGCATGGCCGGAATTGCATATACCCGCCCGATTTTTGCCGTGCTCAGTACACCTATTCGGATTTTTTTCATTATGCTAAAGTCCTTTAGTTTCTTTTGATCTGATTAGCTGTAATGTAATGGACGAAGTACCCTTATGGAAGTAAAAACCTGTTGCAGATTAGTTTTATTTCTCAGGAATTCTCAGATTTAAAAATATATCTTACACTGAGAATGCTAAATCAAAACTTTTTTATTGATGATGCCTCGAATTAAAATTTGCTGCATACGATCCAAAGTTGAAGCGAAGATGGCTATAGATTATGGAGCATCCGCCCTGGGGCTGGTAGGGAATATGCCGAGCGGGCCCGGTGTCATTAATGATTCCACCATCGCCGAAGTTGCGGCGTCTGTACCACCGCCGATATCCACATTTCTGCTTACCAGCGAAACAGAGGCTGATTCGATAATCAGCCACCACAATAATACGTATACGAATACCATTCAGCTGGTGGATGAAGTATCACCGGAATCACATAAAACAATCAGAGCAGCGCTACCCGCCATAAAACTGGTACAGGTTGTACATGTTTTGGAAGACCATTCAATTGAATACGCACTCCAGGCAGCCGAAACCGCTGATGCGCTGCTCCTGGACAGTGGTAATCCCCAGGGCAAAATCAAGATTCTCGGGGGGACCGGAAAACCCACAACTGGAGTCTCAGCCGTAACATTGTAGACCAGGTGAATATTCCCGTGTTTCTAGCCGGCGGACTAAACGCCGATAATATTCAGCGTGCACTCGAAACCGTTCAGCCGTTCGGGGTGGATTTATGCAGCAGTGTCAGAACAGATGGCCATCTTGACGAAGAAAAATTATCACAATTTATGAAGTCATGCGGCCTTTAAACCTTTACATTACATTTATAAACTAACCTTAATTCTACCATATCATCATGCTACACATACTACCTCCAAAGTATCTTATTTATATTGCCATAACTGCTTTTTTGGTTGCAGCAACCTCAATTCTGTCTGCTTCATCCGAAGCCGGAGAGGAGTGGACATCTCTCTTTAACGGGGAAAACTTTGACGGATGGATGGTTCCAGAAGGAGATAACGGCCACTGGCAAGTCATGGACGGTGTTATCGACTACGATGCCCTCAGCGAAGCCCCGGATGACAAAAACCTCTGGAGCGAAAACGAGTACGGCGACTTTGAACTTAAACTGGACTGGCGAATCAAAGAAACACCTTACATAAACAGAAATGTACCGATTGTACTGCCCGATGGCAGCCATAAGCTTGATGAAAATGGCGAAGTTATTCGGCTGGCCGTGCCCGATTCCGACTCAGGGGTTTATGTTCGGGGAACCTCCAAAGCACAAATCAATATCTGGGGGTGGCCCGTGGGTTCCGGTGAAGTATACGGCTACCGAATGGATAGCTCTCTTCCCTCGCCGGTTCGTGCCGGAGTAACGCCCATGGTTCATGCCGACAATCATATCGGCGAGTGGAACACCTTCCACATTACTATGAAAGGCGACTACTTAACCGTAGTACTGAATGGCCATACCGTTCTCAAGAATGCTCTTCTTCCTGATGTACCCGAAAAGGGCCCCATTGCGCTGCAGCACCACGGACTCATGGAAAATGGTGAGTGGGTGAGCCCTCCGTCGCTGGTTCAATTCAAAAACATCATGATTCGCGAACTGTAATACCAACCGTTTTTTGCACTACTTGTCTGAAAGGCATAAAAAAACCCGGTTCACATTAGTGCACCGGGTTTTCTTTTATATACTTCTGCTATTTGATACGTGCTAAATTTTAGTACCGATAATGCTCGGGTTTGTACGGTCCTTCCTTCGGCACACCAATGTAGTCAGACTGATCATCAGAAAGCTCTTCGAGCTCTACGCCGATTTTCTGCAGGTGCAGACGCGCTACTTTTTCGTCCAGGTGTTTTGGAAGCACGTGCACGCCCAGATCAAAATCATCGTTCCAGAGTGCAATCTGTGCAAGAGTCTGGTTTGTAAAGCTATTGCTCATCACAAAACTTGGATGACCCGTTGCGTTTCCAAGGTTCATAAGACGACCCTGTGAAAGCAGGATCAACTCTTTCCCATCAGCGAACCTGAACAGGTCTACCTGTGGCTTGATATTCTCTTCCTCGGCGTTCTCTTTCAGCCATTTTACATCAATCTCGTTATCAAAGTGGCCGATGTTTCCTACAATTACTTTATCCTTCATAGCGCGGAAATGTCGCTCCTTAAGGATATCCTTGTTACCGGTTGCGGTTACAATGATATCGCCTTCAGCTGCTGCGTCGTCCATGCGCTTCACTTCGTAACCGTCCATAGCGGCCTGCAGTGCGCAAATAGGGTCGATTTCTGTTACGATAACGCGGGCGCCCGCGCCTCTCAGAGAAGCGGCAGAACCTTTACCTACGTCACCATAACCAGCAACAACTGCTACTTTTCCGGCCATCATTACGTCGGTTGCCCTTCGGATAGCATCGGCACATGATTCGCGACAGCCATATTTATTATCAAACTTCGATTTTGTAACGGAATCGTTCACGTTAATAGCAGGAATCGTGAGCGTTCCTTTTTTCATTCTCTCATATAAGCGGAGAACCCCGGTTGTGGTCTCTTCAGAGATTCCGCGAATGCCATCAGCCAGTTCAGGGTAATCATCCAAAACCATATTTGTGAGGTCACCGCCATCATCCAGAATCATGTTCAGTGGCTTGCCGTCTTCAAAGAAAAGAGTCTGTTCGATACACCAGTTATACTCCTCTTCTGTCATTCCTTTCCATGCGTAAACCGGAACCCCGGCTTCTGCAATAGCGGCAGCAGCGTGATCCTGCGTAGAGTAAATATTGCAGGATGACCACTGCACTTCAGCTCCAAGCTCCACAAGTGTTTCAATCAGTACCGCTGTTTGAACGGTCATATGCAGACAGCCTGCAATTCGGGCACCTTTCAGCGGTTTTGCCTCTCCAAACTCTTCTCTTGTGGCGATGAGGCCGGGCATTTCTGCCTCAGCGATTTTAATTTCCTGTCGGCCAAATCGTGCAAGGCCAATATCTTTTACTTTGTAAGGTAATTTTTCTACTTGTTGTTCCATGTTCGGTTTTTGTGTTCTTAATTATGCTCTTTAACAATTCAGTTTTGGAGATGGTTCGGCCGCATCAAAAAAAATAAGCGACTTACTTTGGCATTTATTCGATGTCGAAATGCTCTGCAATCATCGCTTTGGTGCGGTTGTAATCACCCTCTTTTCCATATGAACCCATCTCTATTTTTATCACCTCGCCCTGGGGATCTATATATACTTTAAACGGAATTCCCTGTCCGCCAAGGGCAGGAAAGATTTCGTTTTCATCATACAGCCAGTTAAAATCGTATCCGTTCTCTTCAGCAAATTGACGGGCATCTTCCGGGCCTTCGTTCAGCCCGACCGTTACAGCAAGCACTTCAAACTCATCGGGATACTGCTCGCGAAGTTCCTGCATCGCGGGAAAAACCTGAAGGCAGGGTCCGCACCACGATTCCCAGAAATCAACCAGTACCAGCTTTCCCTCAAAATCACTGACTCTAACTTCGTTTCCATCCAGATCGGTAAATACAGCGTTTTCAATAGTTGCTTCGGGTGAATCGTCAGTCTGTTCTGATTGCTGCTCTGAGGAATCACCACCGCATGACGTTAAAAAGAGCAGCGTTCCGGCAAGGAGTGTATAAATTAAATATTTCACGTTGATTGATTTGGTTTTAAAAAGAGTTTAAAAATACAGGTTATTAACTTAAGATGTGTAACGATTCATTCCCGGTTTTTGTATGTGCTGACACCTGAATCAGGAAATTCAACTCATTTTTCCTGCTTTCAATGCTTATATTTAAATCTATTTGCTAACAAACTCTTTTTATGATTTACGATTTTATAATAGCAGGTGCAGGCATCGTCGGCCTTTCAACAGCTTATAAATTATCCCTCGAATATAGCGATGCAAATATTCTTGTTCTCGAAAAAGAGAATAGTGTTGCTGCACATCAAACAGGGCACAACTCGGGCGTTATTCACTCCGGTATCTACTATAAACCGGGCAGTTATAAAGCAAAAAATTGTGTAGACGGCCGTCACCAACTTGTGGAATTTTGCCGCAAAAACGATGTGGCACACGAAATCTGTGGTAAGGTTATTGTTGCTGCTGATGATTCTGAGCTGCCAACTTTACAATCGATTTACAAACGCGGACTTGAAAATGGAATTGAGGGTATACAGCTGATCGATCGGCAGCAACTTCTGGAAATTGAGCCCTACGTAGCCGGGAAACACGCCATTCACGTACCCTGTACCGGAATCGTAGATTATAAAGGCGTTTGTCAAAAACTTGCTGATAAACTAACCGAAAGCGGCCACACCGTTTCATTTTCCACCCCGGTTCAAAGTGTTCATCAAACGAATGGCACGCTGGCTGTTATGACCGGGAAAAAAACCTTTAAAACCAGGCATTTTATCAACTGTACAGGTTTGCATAGCGACCGCGTTGCCAGGGAGTCCGGCGTGCAATCTCCGGTTAAAATTGTGCCGTTTCGCGGTGAATATTTCGAACTGACTCCTGATGCCGAGCACAAGGTGAAAGGGCTGATCTATCCGCTGCCCAACCCCGAATTCCCCTTTTTAGGCGTGCATTTTACCCGCATGGCACTGGGCGGAGTGGAGTGCGGGCCCAACGCGGTTTTTGCTTTTAAGCGCGAAGGCTATAACAAACTATCATTCGACCTCAAAGACACCATTGAAACATTCGATTTTCCCGGATTCTGGAAATTATCAAGTAAGCACTGGCGAATGGGTCTCGATGAAATGTACCGATCCTTTTCAAAAAAAGGATTTCTCAAAAACCTCCAGAAGCTGATTCCCTCCATCACTGCAGACGACCTCACCGGCTCTCCGTCAGGTGTGCGGGCCATGGCGCTGAAACCGGATGGTGAAATTCTGGACGACTTTTACTTCGAAACCACAGATAGGGAGATTCACGTACTTAACGCCCCGAGTCCTGCTGCCACAGCCTGCCTCGCCATTGGGGATGAGATTGTCAATAAGGCAAAATCTGCTTTTTCTCTGTAGATTTTTTTCTGATTATCATCAAACTCAGCAGGTTTACCATCGTCTAATAGTTAAATGGCGATATGAACCTAAATTTGCATCAGGTATCTGTGATGAATGATCGACTCACCCAGTTTTTAAACTCACGTACAGCTCTCACTATCGTATTAACTCTGTTTGCTTTACCATTTATTATAGAACTTTTCAATCAGCCCTGGACACACCGGCAGTACAACCATTTTTTACGTGATACCGGGGAGTGGTCTGCGAGATTGTTAATTGTAACCCTGCTAATATCCCCGCTCAGGCTGTTGTTCAAAAAAAACCAGTTCTTATGCTGGATGAACCGGCAAAAAAGGGTATTTGGCATTTTCACCTTTGTATACTCATCCATACACCTGGCTGGATATTTTGTTGAAAACAGTTCTGTAAGTGCTGTTATTGCTGATTTAACTGAGCCTATGGTACTTTTTGGATGGATCGCATTTTTGATCTTCATACCACTTGCGGTAACCAGCAACAACGCTTCTATCCGGCTGCTGAAAGGAAAGAACTGGAAAAATATGCAGCGCGCAGTATACATTGCCGCCGTATTCATATTACTCCACTGGCTTTGGGGTGAGCGTCATCTCCACTGGATTCCTGTACTTATTCATTTCACGCCTCTGGCCGTGCTTGAAGGATACCGGATTTGGAATTATTTAAACAGGCACAGTTACAGAAGAGCAGTTCCAGCTTAGTGATACCCCCTTACCTCTGCATTATTTCTGTATAAAAGTTGTGGCCTTTCAGCAATCACCCGGGAATTATTCCATCACTTTGTCGCAGAGGGTTGTGAATAAGTAAATATAAATCTGCGCGAATCCGCGTAAATTGCGAGAACCAAGTTCAGGTTGAATTGATCTATATTTCAGCTTACACTCATACATTGTTGCAGCTTTTAATAAAAGAAAAAACCATTGCCAGTAATACATAAAGACTCGCTCACCCGCCGGCTTTATTCCACAGACGCTTCTATTTACGAAGAGGTGCCAAAGGGAGTTGCGTTCCCAAAAACGATCAGTGATATACAACAAATTGTAAAACAGTCTGCAGAAGAGGGTTTTGCGATCACGGCGCGAAGCGCGGGCACCAGTCTCGCAGGGCAAACCACGGGCAACGGCGTTATTATGGATACGTCGAGATTTATGAGCTCAATTATTGAGCTTTCACCATCAAAAAAAATGGCCCATATTCAGCCCGGTGTTATTCGCGACACGCTGAACAGGGAAGCTGCCAAATTCGGACTTCTGTTTGGCCCCGATACAGCTACAACAAACCGCTGTATGCTTGGCGGCATGATTGGCAATAACTCCTGCGGTTCGTTTTCCATCAAATACAAAACCACGCGTGAACATATTCTGGAAACAGAGGCTGTTCTCAGTGATGGATCGCGTGCCGTCTTCAAACCACTGAACAAGAGTGAACTCGATAATAAGCTAAAAACGGATTCGCTCGAGGGCGACATATACCGGGGAATGCTGGATCTCCTAAAAAAGAACAAAGATCAAATCATCAAACACTATCCCCATCCAGATATTATTCGCAGGAATACCGGCTATGCGCTCGACAGGCTCTGTGAAATGGACCCGATTACCCCCGGCGGACGCCCATTTAATCTTGCCGAGATTCTTTGCGGAAGCGAAGGAACTCTTGCCATGACGGCATCAGCGAAGGTAAATCTCGAAACTCTGCCCGGAGCCAAAACCCTCGTAATTCCCCAGTTCAAATCCCTGCACGAAGCCATGCTCGCTACGGTTGAAGCTGTAAAGTATAATCCCTCTGCCGTTGAGCTGGTTGATGACATTATTTTGAACGCCACGAAAGGAAATATTGAACAGAACCGAAACCGTTTTTTTCTTGAAGGCGACCCCGCCTGCATACTGATTATTCAGTTTGATGGCGATGATGTAAATGAAGTGCATCGAAAAGCGGAAGAGCTTGCCGGTAAACTAAACTCCCTCTCACTTGGATATGCCTACCCCGTGTTGACAGATGAAGAGAAAATGGCGCGCGTCTGGAATCTTCGGAAAGCCGGGCTGGGCCTTTTAATGGGACTTGGGAGTGACAACCGCTCCCCAACTTTTGTTGAAGACACTGCAGTGAGAGTAGAGGATCTGCCAAACTACGTGAAAGAGTTTCAACAGATTTTAGATAAGTATAAGACATCTTGTGTTTTCTATGCACACGCCTCTGTAGGGGAGCTGCATCTGCGCCCCGTGCTCGACACAACCATGCAAAAAGGCGTGGATACCATGAAAAACATTGCCGGTGAGGTTGCCGATCTTGTAAAAAGATACCGGGGATCACTCTCTGGTGAACATGGCGACGGTCGCACAAGAGCTCCATACATCGAAACGGTTCTTGGCAGTGAAATGATGCCGCTCCTCAGGCAGGTAAAAGAGCTCTGGGATCCCGGTTACCGGTTTAACCCGGGGAAAATTCTGAATCCGAAACCGATCGACAGCGACTTACGTTTTTCCCCGGATTATAAAAAACCGGAGGTCGATACGGTATTCCACTGGCGCTCTTCGGGAGGATTTGATGCAGCACTTGAACAGTGTAACGGCGCCGGCGTGTGCCGTAAACTGGCAGAGAGTGGCGGGACCATGTGTCCGTCATACCACGCAACCCGCGAAGAGAAAGACTCTACGAGAGGCAGGGCGAATGTATTCCGACAACTTTTTTCCGGCAAACAGAAGGATGCATTTCGCTCGGAGGAACTCCATGAAGCACTTGGCTTGTGCCTCAGCTGCAAAGCATGTAAAAGTGAGTGTCCCGCCAATGTGGACATGGCCAAGATGAAAGCTGAATTTATGAACGGCTGGCATAAAGAAAGAGGGGCGACCCTGTCCGAATCCTTTTTTGGAAGCCCCGAAAAATTCTACCCGCTGGCCTCCGTGTTTTCATCCGTCACCAATTTCATGAACAGGCAGCCGGCTGTGAAATATCTGCTCGAAAAAACAGTAGGGATCGACAGCCGAAGAAACCTACCCGAATTTTCAGATCTGACATTTGAAAGTTGGTTCAAAAAGCACGAAAACGAATTTAATAAACCCGGAGCAAAACAGGTTCTGCTGCTGGTGGATATCTTTACCAACTATCACGATCCCGACATTGCAAAATCGGCCTGCAGGGTGCTCAGAAAGCTTGGTTATAGCATTATTGTGCCCGGTATATATCCAACGGGGCGGCCACAACTTTCGAAGGGTTTTTTAGATGAGGTAAAAACCCTTTGCGAGCTAAACGTAAAAAGGCTGGTACCATTTGCAGAGCAGGAGATACCCATTATAGGGTTAGAGCCCAGCGAACTTTTAACACTCCGCGATGAATATCTCGATTTATGCTCAGAAGAAGAGCTTAAAAATGCGACGCTTATTGCAGATAAAACCTATCTTTTTGAAGAGTTTCTTGCCGCAGAACTTGCCGTTACAGACTTCGGTAAACCAGGAAAAAATAATAATGTGTATATACATGGCCACTGCCACACCAAAGCGCTGGTTGGAAATGGTCCGCTAATAGATTCCTTTAAAAAACTTGGCTTTAACCCTTTGGAGCTTCAAACCGGGTGCTGCGGTATGGCGGGCAGTTTCGGGTATAATAAGGAGAATTACGATGTTTCCATGGAAATCGGGGAACAGGTGCTATTCCCCGCTGTGAATAAACTACCTGAGGATGCCATTATCTGTTCACCCGGATTTTCGTGCAGGCACCAAATAGCCGATGGAGTTAAGCGTGAAGGATTACACCCCGCCGTGATCGTTGATCGGTTTATGAAGTAAAATATGCGGAAATCGTCTTTACAGTATTCAGTTTAAGACAGACCGATAAACGTCTATTGTTTCATCAACAGTCTTTTTCCACGAGAATTTTTTTAATCTTTCTCTGCCATTTTTTATTAATCGCTGCCTGAGTTCCTCGTTGTAAAGAACTTTAGAGATTGAATCTGCAATCTCTTGTTCAGAGTGCGGATCAAAATATAGCGCTGCATTTTCTGCAATTTCGGGCAATGAACTGCTATTGCTGCATACCACGGGACATGAAGCCGCAAATGACTCCAGCAGCGGCAACCCAAATCCCTCATAAAGTGAAGGAAACACAAATACTGAAGCCTTTTTATAAGCTATACGCAGCTGGTTTTCATTAAAATAGAATGCATGTATACGACCTGAGATGCCCAGCTTTTCAAAATTTTCTTTTTCTTTTTTCCCAAAACCCTGACTTGCTGTACATACAATTTCAAGTTCCTCATCTTTTCTCATAAGTTTAATTGCTGCATTTAAAAATCTGTGAAAGTTTTTATACTTTGACCGGCGTCCTACAAAAAGAATAAATTTTTCAGGCAGGGTAATTGACCTCTCCTCAATCACATCTCTGTGCTTATCAGGCAGGGAATTAGCCAGATAAACAACCTCTATTTTTTCTGCTTCTACATGTAAAATGTCAATTAAATCCTTCTTCGTTGATTCTGAAATGGCAATTATTTTATCGGCTCTGTTAACCAACATTCGTTTGACTATAGCTGTATTGTCTTTTGGAGGAAAAAGTTCAGGAAACTTTTCATGAATCATATCATAAACAGTAAGTACTAAAGGCTTTTGGGTTGAATAGGATAGGTGATATGGATGATAGTACGTTGGATGATACAGGTCGTAGTTACCCCGGATAATATCTCTGCGGCTATACCAATTATTTAAGATGCGCTGAATTTTCCTTCTCCCTTTAAATGGGTAATTTTTAAAAAACGTGTAATCTGAATCAAACCCAAACTCTTTGAGATAAATATTGTTTGAAAATTTGAGACTTAAATTAAGTTCTGTGCTGTCACAATTATTTAATCCCTTTATCAACTCTGAAAAATACCTGGAAACACCGCCAACGATTTGCATTGTAAAAATTTGGTGGTCATATAAAATTTTCATCTCAAACCTGGTTGCTTTGTGATGAAAAAATAGCGCGAATTTTAATTGCCGATATATAAAAGAACTTCTTAAGCAAATAAGTTCTGAATTTAGCTTTACTAAATGGTAAATCAGGCATCTTTAAAAATGGGATTTTAAAAATGAATATTGTTTTTAGATACCAATTAAAAATCCAGTCGAAATTTTCAGTTTTCAGACTCTTATTCCCGGACAAAGCAACCATTTCTTTAACGCAATAAATCATCTCTTTAAATCTGCGATTTTCCTCGAACTTACTTTTAGGAGATCGCACACTATCGGATGTATCTCTCCAGTAATTTAAGCTATCAGAAATAAATCTTACATTTGTTTTCTTCATTATTCTGGCCCAAAACAACCAGTCACCAGCATATTTCATAGAGAATAACTTTTCGTCAAAATCTGCCAGTTCCTTCTTGAAAATACAAGCACTCGCATTCGGTATGGTATTGATATAAATATGCCAATCGGCCAATTCTTTGTCCCCTCGAGCAATAAAATCTTTTTTCCATTTTATGGGATTCATACGCTCGGGAAAATAATTGTTATTTAATACTTCTCCATGCTCATCAATAGTTGTTGATTTACAGTAAATCAACCCTAATTTATCATTTGCAGCACTCATCAGAGATTCGAGAAAGGTTACTTCTGACAAATCATCACTTTCTGCAATCCAAATGTACTCACCTTTTGACTCTTTAACCCCCCTTTTCCATTGTTTGAAAGGAGAACCGCTATTCTCTCTATTGTATATACAGCATGTAACCTTCCCATTCTTTTTGTACTCATTAAGAATTGATTGACTGCCATCTGAGGAGCCATCGTCAAGCAAGATCACCTCAAAATTAGAATACGTCTGATTGAGAACAGACTCTAATCTTTCCCTTAAAAAGTATTTATGATTGTAGTTTGGAACGATTACAGAAACCAGAGCTTCGTCCTTTAATTTTTCTTTTAAATTTGATATCAAGATTATTTTTTAATGCTCTTATTTCTATTGCGAATGTATCGTTTAAACAGCCCTGGTATAAATGTGAAAACTCTTCCAATTTTCCATTGCCATGTATCATAAAATGATTTTTTTACATCTCTAAGCTTTGACCTTTGTTGAAAAGCAAATCCAGACATAATGTTCACCTTCTCCATAGCAATTCTAAAATCATACCCTTCACTCCATGCTACATAAACGGGCAAACGTTCAATGATGTGGGCTACTGTATTTTTAGGAGGTATAGGTTCCTTCGGAAAGAAACCATCTTTAATTTCTCCATCAAGCAGCGGCTTTAACGCTTTGGGTCTGTATATAAGCATATTACCGTAAGCCATTACAGGAGCCTGAAAAGAGTTCTCTGGAAAAATATTCTTCACTCCGATCTTTCGTAAATACCTTTCCGTATTTTCAACCTCCTCATCATCGTATAAAATTCTCTCTGTTAGTTTAAAATACTGTGGGACATCAGGAATAACAATCCCAAGTTTTTCATTTTTTTTAAATTCATATGCGATCTCATCAAGCCTGTTTAGAAGCAAAGAAAATGTATCATCCATCCACGATTTACCAACCCATTCGGGCAGCTCTGTGGATTTCTTTAAATGAAGATGAGCACAAATTTCATAACCCGATAATTTTTCCGAAATCTTTAACCATGAAAGAACGTCACGGCCTCTGTTTTCAAAAACAATAATCTCCTTTTTTTGCTCAAAATCAGCCGTTAATTCTCGCACTTCAGCAGCCTTCTCTTGTGAATCTGTAGTAATGAACAGTTCTGCAAATTTTGTATTATTCCGGATGATCGCTAAATGCTCTTTAAATATATCCATAAAATAAACATGGATATGAATTGCCATATCCGGCAACTTTTGGGGGATAATCTCGCTTTGATTCTTTCTGAAAAGCAGTTTTTTATCAGAAACCCTCACTGCTTTTTCTGGTCCGTAAGAGTTATAAATGTGGTTGTCAATAAGGGCCGTATCGTAAGCAAATTTCTCCCTTAGCTGTTTCTTAATAAATTCAGGATGTTCAAAGAAAAAGAAGCTTTTTACCTTAACCAGTGGACTTCCGGCATTGAGTAACAAATCGGGTGCTAAAAATGCTACCTGGAATTTAAAGCGACCAAATCGGTCATCAGTATTAACATAAGATTCGTAATGCAGTCCGGCGTTTTCCAGAGTTTTGGACAGTCCAATTTCATACTTCTCCACAACTGTATTCACATTTTCCATATCTTCAATACTCTCAAAAAATCTTTGGAATACTTTTTTGCGAAATGTTTTTTTTGGAAAACAGATGAAATAACTTTGCAAATGTTTCGGAATTACCTTCCTCTGCCAGGTTGAACGGTCAATATGCTTCTCATTATTTGTTAAACCCCAAAAATCAACCTCCCTTTTTTCCATTTCATAAAAAATGTCACTGATATCAAATATGGGGCCAAAACACGTGTCGTTCATCAGTATCAGTGAATCGAATGGCTCCAAAGATTTCCATCCTATTTTCTTTAGCACATCTCTCCAGGCCGCAAAATCATAACCTTTATTTTCTCTTTGCAATACATCGTCACAGAGATCATTTAATCGCTTCTCATCTTTATTTTTCAAGACGCTATTAGAAACAAAAATGATCGACTCAGCAACCTTTTTCAATTCCGAGATTGAATGATATACATATTCTGATACGAGTCCCTGAGGGTTGTAATGCGCATATACCAAAAGTCTGGATGAGCCAGGTTTTAATGATGTCATAAATCAGTGCTTTAAATTATTCATGCAGCTCAATAAATCTGTTATCTCTTCTTCTTGACATGTTCAATAACATTCCTGAGCGTTCTGATTCCTTTTTGATGATATGTAATCTCTATATCGATGCTATCAACTTTTGGAACAACGGGGCTTCTGGCTTTGAAATAAATTTGAGGGTCTTCGGTATCAAACATAAACCTGTTTTTATTTTTATATACTGCATTTGAACTAATTTTCACCTTTACATTCTTTGTTTTTTCGTTCAAACTGAAATGAACTGAATCGAGAGTCATATCAGTATATCCATTGAGCGGATCAAATCGGATGTTATTAATATCAATCGGTTCTGGAAAATTGATCGATAAGTGTTCTTTTTCCTCCCCAATTTGAAAAGTGATCGACTTTTTATCGCTAAACGATTCGTCAGAATTTTTAAAAAATATCTGTGCCTCAAAGCGGCTTGGGTCAACCCGAAGTTCTTCAAGCCTTTTGTTCTTAAATTCTTCAAGGCGTAGCTTTCCAATGGTTCGAAAAAGCTCGTGAATAATTTTTTCTGAATCCTGGGCATCAATAACTTTTTCGAAACTGTTTGGAATTTCCCTACCTGTACAAATGATTCCCAATCCATACCCAAAACTGAATTCAAAATTCTTATATACATCCTTCAGCTCTTCAAAGAGTTTCCATACTCCAAAGCCACTTTTCCGCACCTGAGTGTCATGAAGCAACACAACTCCTTTATTACTCATTTTAGGTAACCAATTGTAGAAGTCTTTTTTAACAGATTCATAATCATGCAATCCGTCAATATGCAGCAGATCGATCGTTCCGTCCTCAAATTGATGTAATGCATCATCAAACGACATTTTTAAAAGAGTGGAAAATTCACTGTAATATTTTTCATTTACCTGGTTTACATAGGTATACACACTTTCGGTATAGTATCCGGCTTGTGAATCTCCTTTCCAGTGATCAACAGCATAACATTTTGCATTATACGGCAACTCGTTTAAGATTTCGCAAAATGCAAAATATGAAGTCCCGTAGTGTGTGCCCAACTCTACAAAAGTATTTGGTTTTAGCTGTTTAGCCGTAAAAAAAGCAAAAGGAATGTGCTCTATCCAGGCCGACTCTCGCTCATTTATAAGCGGTTTTTTGAAAATGATGGGGTCTAGTTCGGAGTATCGCATTTTATACAGATCTGATCTTATTTAGTTTATTCAGGAAATCGTGCCATTGCATTGGTTTTATCTTTTTTCTTTTCTGCCAATACACGCCTGTCCAATCTATGTTTTTTACCTTATCTCTTATTTTAAAGACCCGTCTGTAGTCAATCACAGCTTTTTTGCAAGCCGGAATAGCTCCCCAATCATCAATAATACAGTAGCCACCTTTCGTCAACTTTGGATATAAATAAAAAAGCGACTGAATTGTGGATTCATATAAATCACCATCTAGCCTCAATACCGAAATTAAGTTTATGGGAGCATCCGGCAGTGTATTTTTAAATAAACCGGGTAAAATTTTTACACGGTCATCATTAACTCCATACTTTTCAAAATTTCGCTTCACCTCTTCTGCCGATACAGATAATTCTTCATATTGATGCAAATTCAAACCTTTGTCTTCGGGAAAATTTTCTGTATCTGGTTTTGGCAAACCTTCAAAAGAATCGACAAGCCAAATATTCCTTTTTTCATCGCCTAGCTGGTTCAGCAAATATTTGGCATAAATACATGCTCCCCCTCGCCACACACCTGTTTCTACGATATCACCGTCAATTTTATTCTCATGCACCTCTCTTATACATAGCTCGAAATTCTTCAGCCTTTTGTAACCAATCATTGTTTCTCCGCTTTCCGGCCAAATCTTTCCCTCATATTTCTCGCCAAACATGCGGCTTAACACCTGATGATTATCGCACAGATAATGCGGTATAGAATTATCTGGCAAATTTAACCCCATTACCTTTAGCTTCATCAGAAAATCCTTTACTTCATTGTCGGAAACAAACTGCTGGTAGGCGTTCTCTCCTTTTCCCCGCATTTCGTCGTATGGAGGACTCCGCTTTCTTTTTTCAATAACAACAATGCTATCGTAGAAATGAATTGAATCTGCAGATTCCGATATATCTGGAGCTGGTAAATTGATTTCGTCTCTGAAATGCCACTTATTTAAATGATCAACTAACTTCTTGGCATACTCAAGGTAAGAATCTTTTTTCCGAAAGCCACCACCATATTCTTTCCAATATGACGTATGAGTATCTTCACACAGATATACACCATCATTTTTTATGTGATCGTACATCTCTTCAAATAGTACGATTTGCTGATTCATCGTATGTCCACCATCATCGATGAGTATATCAACCTTTGGGATTTTCTTTTTTAAATCTTTGAGAAAAACCCTGTCGGACTGGGAACCAATGAAAATGGACACCTGCTGATCTTCAAACCTTTTGCACTCTGGCTCAATGTCAATAGCAAAAATTTGCACTCTTTCCCCAAAATAGTCTTTCCACATTTCCAGACTTCCTCCCATGGAAACACCTACTTCTAAAATTACGCATTTAGTATTACGATATTTCCTGAAATGCCTGTCATAAATATCAAAATAGTGATGCCACTTATGGAGTACGTTCCCATCGTTATTGAGGAAAAATTCTTTTAATATATTTTGTGAGTTCATAAACTGACTTTACTGTTGTACTTATTTCTCAAACTGAGGTTCAATTATTCAAAATCTTTCACTCAAAACATCTTGTAAACTTTGATCGAAATGGATTTTTGGTTCCCAGCCAAGCTCATTGAAGATCTTATCGTATGATCCAATAATAGCCTGATTATCTGCCGGCCGAATCCTGTTTGGATCTTTTACCACATTGAGTTGTTTTCCTGACAATTCGATTATTTTTAAAACAATATCCCGCAATACTCTTCCCTCTCCGCTACATATATTATAAACGCTTCCGGGTCTACCACTTTCAAGGACCATCCAATAGGCACGAACCACATCCCGCACATCTACAAAATCCCTGATGATAGATAAATCTCCGGTTTGAATATTGTCGTTCTCGTTAGCCTCCAGTACCTGTTTCACCATAGAAGGAATAAAAAATTTGGATGACTGCCCGGGACCTATGTGATTAAATGAACGTGTTAAATAAATTTTCATCCCATATCCATCTACATAAACCTTGGAAAGCATCTCTTGGGATGCGCGAGCAACGGCATAAGGGCTAATTGGGTTTAGATGATTCTGCTCAGTTAGCGGCAGAATGTTTTCCTCAACCTTTCCATACTCTTCGGATGATCCTACCGAAAGAATTTTACAGTCGAACTCCAACTGTCGAACCGCTTCCACAAGATTCAAGAAGATGTTGGTGTTATTTGTATATGCATAATCTGGTCTTTTCCAACTTTCTGCCACATTAGAAAGAGAGGCAAAATGCATGATAATATCTGGCATGAACGAACGAATATTATCTTTAAGACGAGTAAAATCGAGTAAATCCAGTGAACGAAACTCGTAATTTAACTTGTGATTCCCGTCATCAAAAAGCTTTTTTCTCTCTTTATCCATTCCTAAAACAGCCACATTTTTACAGGACAAAAACTTAAGCATATAGGTTCCAACGAACCCTGATACTCCTGTAATTAAAATTTTCTTTCTTTCAGGCATTTTAAATATTAAGCTCTTTTCTTTACTTAGTGTACTTTCCTACCACAAAATTTGGTTAAGAAAACTAATTGCCGTGTTTAAGTCATTATTCTTGCCAGTTAAGGATTTTTTTATATATATCGACATATTTTGATCCCGTTTTTTTCCAGGAAAACTTTTCCGCCTGTTCTATCCCTTTTTGCCTAAATAACTGCCTGAGTTCATTTTGGAAATAAAATTCATGCATGGCATTACAAATTTCTTCATCAGAGAAGGGATCCACGGTGATTGCTGCATCCCCAACCACTTCAGGAAGGGATGATGTATTTGATGTAACCGTAGCAACACCACACTGCATAGCCTCAAGCGGAGGCAGTCCAAAACCTTCATATTGTGATATATAATAAAATGAGTGTGCGTTGCTGTAAATTGAAGCAAGATCGTCATCAGGCAACCAACCGGTAACGATTATGCGGTCTCTCAATCCTTCGGAATGCTCTATCTCATCAAATATCTTCTCAAATTTCCACCCCTTCCCACCTACCAGCACGAGAGAAAGGTCATTGATTTTTTGTTGTTTAATAAAGGTATTAAAACAACGAATGAGCCGATCCAGGTTTTTCCGTGGTTCCAGAGTGCATAAGCTTAAAAAGTAGTTGTCTTGTAAATGATATTTTTCTTTGATCGCCTTAAATTTTTCTGAGTCTGTGCAGTGATAGAACTTATCAGGGTCGGCAGCCAGATGACTCACAAAAACGTTGTCTGGGTGTAATTTCTGGTCATAATTCAGAAGATCGTTTCTTGTATTTTCAGATACACATATCGCATAGTCATCTCCTATTGAAGAAATAACATCCTCTGTTTCCTGCCTTTTATTGTGCAGATCAGGATACAAAATCGGAACCAAGTCGTGAATAGTAATACACCTCTTCAGGTTTGAGAAATTTTTTGCTTGATCCGGAATTTTGTAAAACGGGGTGTGAAATATATCGGCTTCTTCAAAGGCATCTTCGTTATAACTGATTAAATTAATATCAATGCCTATAAGCCCATATAACAGACTTAGCTTTCTCCTGCCCCTGCCAAGTATTTTGTCTGGTAGAGGGTAGATCAACTTGTTATTTAATTTTTGAGTAAACCCTTCTTCCTGTAAAAATTTTCGAGTGTTTTTTAAATAACGGGTTACTCCAGTATTAGAGAATTCAATTGATAACTCTTCGTTTCTATCCAGCTCTTTGAGAAGTTCTGCCACTACTCGATAGATACCGGTTCTTGAGGTCTTGTAGGACATAGAAATTCCAACAACGGATATGTCGTACATCAATTTAATTTTCATCTATATATATGGCGCTATTTAGCATCTTAACAAAAACCGAGTTCATGCTATTTCCGGATTTCTACTTATCCTATTTCTTCAAATTTGTAGTTAAAGGTGTCAATGTCTTCTTTGAAGTAATTCTGAATGATGTTACGCGTCTTATCATCATAATAATAGCTGTAATGATTATGCTGGGTTTTATTCAAATGGGGAAGAGTAGCTTTAACGTTAATTATTTTACATAACTGATTAAAATCATCGTCGAAATTCTCAAATCTTCCTATAAAATCTACGATAAATTTACCTTCTTCATCGACTAACCAATGTGTTTGTGGCACATTCACTCTCTTTCTTTTGCTGATTAACGACGGATCAGAAAACATTTCTTCTGCCCATTGCTTAAAAGTAGTTTTCTGATCAATTTTGCCCCTTAGCATTCTATATTTGTATAGCGAAACTGCTCTGTCCCATGGATTTCTAACAAATGAAAATTTATACATATTATCCCATACATTGGGTAGAATCTCTTTCTTAAGTTCTAATGCTGTAGAATGAAATTTTGTAATTTGCAATGCATGTTCAATACTTCTTCCTCCATTTTTATTAATATGTATAAACAACCATTCAGTATGCCCACGGTTTAACCTACTAAAATACTTTTCCCGTTTTCTTAATTTTTGTTTTTTCGACTGATTTTTTGATCCCTTTTTATTTCTTATAAAAATAAATTTTGTAAACTTGTATAGATTCTTCACAATCAAAATTTCTTAAGTTACATCCAGGTTTTATATAGGATAGTTTTTTTTTTAATAAATATTTGGCGGAAATTTATTCACCATAGAGCAAAATGGGGTATTTGTTCATCATTGATATTAAGTGACCCACAATCGTTATTTTAAATTTGATCATTTTTTGGTAGTTATCCTGTTCTTTTCAAGGTTTTAAAATAAATCTATCTTTCGAATAAATGCCCATGTTCTTTTTGAAAAAAAAATATGTTCCCGAATTGATTTCTCTTCACATTCCAAAAACTGCAGGCACTTCATTTCGACATATCCTAAAAGAAGTCTATGGCGAAAGAGCCGTTGTGAGATTCGATATAAGACGGGGAGTTGTTGAGTTAAATTCAGAAGTTTATGAATCTGAAAAACTACCCTCAGCCAAAGTTTTACATGGGCATTTTATTTATGATGAAATACAGACAAAGTTCGATTTACCCCAGAATATTAAAAAAATAACCTGGCTCAGACACCCGGTTCATAGAGTCATATCTAATTATTACTACCTTGAATCGCGTCTGAAAACGATTTTAAATGAAGAGGATAGAGGAGTAAATATTTTAAAAAAAATGCAACGTACTCTGTCAGAGTACGCAAAGGACGAGAGGAATCGAAACAGACAAAGTAAATTTCTATCCGGTATAAGTTTGAATAAATTTGATTATGTGGGAATAACGGAAAATTTTGAGCATGATCTAATTGAAATGGCTAAGATCCTGGACTGGCCCAAAATCCCGCAAACAACTCAAAAAAATATAACACCTTCAAAGAAGAGCGGAATTACTGACGAAATTTTTCAGGAAATTGCAGAGCTGAATGAGGACGACATGAAATTGTATTCCGAAGCTCTGTCATTTAAAAATATCTCTTCTTTTTAAGATGCTTAAAATTATATTCATACACATTCCAAAAACAGCTGGTTCAACCGTTTTTGAGCTGTTGAAAAGAAATTTCAAACCCCATGAAATTGTAAAGTTTCATAAGAGTCAATTTAATGAGTATCCCAAAAAAGATCGGGCAGAAACTCTGTTAGATGCGCTGAATTCATATTCAAAAGTTCTACATGGCCATTTTACCTATCAGGATTTACGACTGGTTATTCAGCATCACCCCAATGCAAAAATCATCACTTTTATACGTGAGCCGATTGATCGGGTCATATCAAATTATAAGTTCTTCAAAAAGAGAATTCTGACAGGAAAAGCTAAAAAGAAGCAGGAGTTCCGAATTAATGAATCATTGCTTGACTATGCACGACGTTTCAACAGCAGGAATAGAATGAGCACCATTTTAAACGGCATGAAGTTTAGTGATTTATATTACCTGGGATTTTTTGAAACTTTCGAATCAGATATTCAAAAACTATTTAAAATTTTAAACTTAGAGATTAAATCAATTCCACGAATCAATGAAAATAATCTTATAAAACCATCAGATATATCAGTTTCAAAATTTCAGCACATATTGTTATATATAATCAATCATCGAGATGTTATGCTCTATAGAAGGGCTCTAAAAATGAAAAATGAGTAATGAGTTTTTTAGTTCCGTTTTTTTTCATCGCGATTATCAGTAGCTTAATCATCAAAATGTATATTTAAAATGGTCTATATCTTTTTCAAATGCTTTAGCAATTAACTTCTTTGTGCGATCTGTGTACATATCTCGGTAATTCTTAGCTCTTGAGTCTGGATTGATATTTTCTCTTCGCGATTTAAGTGAAAGCCTTCCTTTAGTAAGTTTGTTTATTTCATCAACTGCACTATTTAAGTTTTCCAGTTTGTAAACATAATCCATCAAAATTTTTCCATTTTCATCCGTTAACCAATCTAATTGATTTTTATGCAGCGTTGGGTGATGGCAAGTATCACTTGCATACTTATGTTGTGTGCAAAATTCACCAAATGAAATTTTATCTCTCAATTCAGTGCCATCATGCCTGTAATACAGTGATACGGCTCTTGCCCACGGATTTCTAACCGCGGAAAATTTAAAAAATGAGTTAAATTCCATGTCGGCTTTCGCACGAATCTCTTGATCTGATGGAATAGATTTCGTTGGAAAACCTATATTGCACCCCAGTGCATTTTTTAAATAATAAACATATAATGCCTCCCGCACTTGTAGTATACTTAAATGAGAATTTGGAATAAAAGCCGTACCCGGTTGCTTTAACTGAGATCTAATGGCTGTTGATCCAGTTTTAGGAATTGCTATAAAGATGCACTGCTTTTCGAAAAGTACAGCTTCATTAAAAATTAATTGTTCCGGGACCTCTGAAGGCTTTTGAACTGGAAAAATTCTCCGATGTATTTTTTTTAGACTTTTCATTGTATTCAATTATTCAAAATAACAAGCATATAGCTTTTAAATGGTGCTTTACATTCTTCTTCGACTATTAATAGCATTTAGAATATAATAGAATTACGTTTGTTTTAAATTTTGCAGTAGTAACTTCATGAGTAAACATTCCAATTCAAAATCGAATTTGATTAATATGAAATGCTGGCTTGCCTCATTTCCCAGATCAGGAAATACTTTTTTTCGAAACATTCTGTACTATGTATATGGTATAGAATCCAGCTCCTGCCACTGGAGTAAAAAAAAATCAGCTTTAAAAAGCTACGACCAATACGATGTGGTAAAGGCTCACCTTCTTCCTGAACAACTTGTCCCCAACGATCCGGATATACCTGCAATTTACCTCGTGCGAGACGGACGGGACTCACTTATTTCCATGGCTCATCACCGCTCTGATATTGTCTCTCACGGTTCTGATTTTTCAACGAACCTCTACGAGGCTATTGTGGCAGAAAAACATAGTTTTTTTGGGGGCTGGTCACACAATGTGAGCTCATGGCTAGAGAGGGCGACCATTGTTATTCGGTTTGAAGATCTTATTCAAGATCAAAAGGCTGTATTTAAACGGGTTGAACAAATTATCCCGCTGCCGGAAGCAAACTGGGATAATTTACCAAGTTTTAAGAAGATGAAGTTTGGGAATCCAAAATATGGTGGTAAAAAACCCGAAAAGTTTTTCCGAAAGGGAAAATCAGGATCCTGGCAAGATGAAATGTCGCAGGAGCATCAGGAGCTTTTCTGGCATTTTCATGGTGATACCATGGAGAGATTGGGATATAGCAGAGTCCCTTCTGTAGTGCCACAAAATCGCCTCTTAGACTTTACGGCAATGGCTAAAATGGATACTGTTATTCCGGAATCAGATAAGCATCAAACCAACAAAAAAAAGCACAGAGTACTTATTGATTGTAATTTATTTTTCACCAGTGCAGACAATCCGTTAACCACGAATTTAAAAGAGCTTTTGCTTGGACTTTTGGATGCAGAATCATTAGGAAACACAAACCTAACCGTTGATCTGCTTATTAAAGATCGTATTTATCCAATTCAGGACTTTCCAAATCTTAAATTGTTTGAAGGCAAAAGTCTTATACCGTTTAAACGCTTGTCGCTGAACAATAGAAGCATTCATTCTCGTAACTTGCCAAAGTATGCTTTAATTATTGTCAATAAATATCATTCACTTCTTTTTTTAAATGATTTATATCGCTTATTAACCCGTTTAATAAAAAAAAGAGAGCAAAAAAAAACAAAAACCCGTTTACTCTCTGCTATAAACAAGACAGATATCGAATACGATTTGATTCATCTGACGGATGACAGGAACATTCCTGATCTGGAAAACTTTGAAATTCCGGTGGTGCTCACAAAATCAGGTATCACCTTCAACAAAAACCTTGGTCCTTTAAGAAATAAAAACGTTCAAATTATAGCTACGTCCGAAATTATTCGCGATAAACTCGAAGAGGAGTGGAGCATACCGTCAAATAAGATTCACAAAATCTACCTTCAGGGTGATAGGAGAACATTTCACCTCAATCTTCATCCCCAAAAAACAAAAACGGTATTGAGCCGATTTAATCTCCAGTCTCAGAATTTTATCATCTGTGATTCAACCCATGAATCATCAACCAGTCTTTTGTCTATCGTAAAAGGATTCAACATCTATCAGGAAAAAAGTTCTTCAAAACCTGTACAACTTGTTATTACAGGGAAAGGAGCCCAAAAACGAATACCCTTCTATAAAAACAACGCTACAACCCCAAACATCATCTTTACCGGACATGTAAAAAACCATTTCAGACATGTTTTACACTCAAGTGCTCTTTTATCCTTCAGCCTCACAGGCAGAGTATCTCCACCGTACGAGTCACTCTATTGTCGAACTCCCGTAATCTTCAACAAGGAAAATCCTTTTAAAGAAATTTTGCATAATTGTGGACTTCCTGTGGATGCAAAAGATCCGGCCGACATAGCAGACGCGCTTAATTATCTTATAAATGAAGCCTCACTAATATCGAAATTTGGACGCAATGCACTCTATCAGTCTAATCAGTACAGCCGGAGAAAAACTACCTACGATACACTTCAAGTTTACAAAACTTGCTTAAAAAATAATTGAATACATTACTATAACTACATAAATTTTATTTGCATTCTTGTAGCGAGTACTCTCATAAAACCTCATAACCCTCTCTATACTCTTTGGTTAGATAAGCGTTCGCCTCATCATCATCGAAGCGCTCATTTACCGGATCCCATTTCAGATCCCTGCCGAGCCAATATGCAATGTTGCCGATATTGCACACCGTAGATGTTCTGTGGCCCGTTTCTGCATCACAAATAGGAGTGGTTCCATTTGTAATCCCGTCGATCCAGTTCTGATAGTGATTATCACTTCTGTATAGTTTTTCGTCATTTTCGGTGAGTACCGCAGAAGCGATGGAGGCAGGATTTGTTTCAAGGAACTCACGGGTTAGCTGCATCGTGCCCTCTGTACCATGAAATTCTACTCCGTAACCCCGCCCAAATTCATAATGGTACATCTCAATACCATTTTCATAGCGCATCATTAAACCACGCATTGGTACCGACGTTTTAGGCGGTATGAGTTCCACAGGCCCGCTTCGGTCCATCCCCAGCGCCCATTGAACAATATCGTACATATGAGCTCCCCAGTCGCAGAGTATACCGCCTCCAAATTCAGAATACCGCCTCCACATCGGCCACCCTTCATCATCTGCAGGCGGCGCAAGAATGGCGTTAAATGGCTGCACTGGAGCGGGCCCAATCCACCGGTTCCAGTCGAGTCCTTCGGGCAGCGGTTCTTTTTCTAGATCGCAGGGAATAGCGGGATCACCCACACTCACAACCACTTTTTGGATCTCTCCAAGGTAACCATTTCTCACAAGTTCACATGCGTGTCGAAAATGCTCCCACGAACGCTGCATGCTTCCGGTTTGCAGAACAATTCCGTTCCTGTCAACGGCTTCAACCATTTTACGTCCTTCAACAACCGTGTGAGCCAGTGGTTTTTCGCAGTAAACATGCTTTCCTTTGTCCGCCGAATCAATTGTTGCTTTCGCGTGCCAGTGATCAGGTGTACATACAACTACGGCGTCGATGTCGTCCCGCAAAAGCATATCTTCGTAATTGTGGTAGGTTTTAAATCCTGTCCAGAAATTCTTCCCGGTTTTTTCGATATAGTGATCATTCACAAACGCTTCAAAACCATCCAGCTTGGCTTTGTACACGTCCGAAGCCGCCACAACATCCACATTTCCAAGCTCTAAAAAATTGTTTGCCAGGCCACGACTGATACGTCCGGTTCCAATAAATCCAATCGATAATTTATCATTGGCCGATACCTTACTCAGCCCTAAAGCACTGCCGGGTAAAATAGTTAAGCCCGCAGCAGCAAGCATGGAGTTTCCCAAAAACCGTTTTCTTGAAATATGATTTGTCATCTGAGCATAATTTTATATGAATGGTATACCGACAAATACACGATTTTTATCAATAAAACAAATCAAGCAGTAGACTTTGTCCTTAATGCTTAAACCGAAGAGTAAGAGTGGCAACCCTGTAACCCAGTGAGCGTCCCCTGTTCAAAAATAACTCATGGGTTTCTTCAGGTGAAGTAATGGAAAATGGCTCCTCAGAAGTGACGGAAGAGGCACCAAATGGCTGTTTCCAGTCGGGCCCGCCAACCACCACCATCCCAAATACAAGCATGCTCTGCAGTATGTTCATCTGTACAATCTCTTCCCCGGCCGACATGCCACCGGCTGAAACAAACGCCGCACCAATTTTATCTTTTAAAGGCTCTCCATCAAACGGCCAGGAAGCGATAAATGCAGAGATCTCCGGAGTTACGTTTGCATTATATACCGGACTTCCAACAATGATCGCGTCTGCATCAATCAAATCCGATTCAGATATATCTGAGACAGATTTTACAGATACCATCACCTCATCAACCATTTCTGCGCCTTCGCCAACGGCGTTTGCCATCGCTTCGGTATTTCCTGTTTCGGAGTGGTAGACAACTAATACACGGGCGGTCTGGCCCAGCGCATCAAACAGACCAATACTCAGAAGCATTATGGATAAGAATAGGAGTTTCCTCATAGTCGGGAACCTGGTTTTTATGGTGGATAATACTGCCCGGTCAGTTGCGCATACCGCCGCGCTCAATCAGTTCACGGGCGCTGTTGATGGCCGATTCTGTGATCTGCTCACCACTCATCAGTCCGGCCACCTCTTTGATATGTTCTTCACGGGAGAGTGCATCGATACGAGTAATGGTACGCTCGCCTTTTTCCACTTTTAATACACGATAATGCCGGTGTGCCTGGCTGGCTATCTGGGGCTGATGCGTGATCGCAACGATTTGGCAATATTGCGACAGCTTTCGCATTTCGCGGCCCACTTTTTCTGAAATTTCTCCGCTGATGCCGGTATCTATTTCATCAAATATCATAACGGGCAGGTGGTGCTCTTTCGCCAGTATGGATTTGAGCGAAAGCATAACGCGGCTGATTTCCCCGCCGGATGCAATTTTCGCAAGCGGCTTCGGCTCCTCCCCTTTATTCGTGGATATATAGAACCGCACATCGTCGCAGCCCTCTGCCGTGCAGTCCACATCGTGACCGTTTACTATAAACCATCCGTTTTCTGTCTGCAGCCAGTTTACCGCCACGTCAAACCGCCCGTGATAGATCCCGAGGTTTTTTAGCGCCCCGGCAATATCAGCTGAAAGCTGTTCTCCAATCTTTTTACGTTTTTGGTGCAGGGCAACGGCCACTTGTTTCAGCTGTTCAGCCTGTTCATCAATTTTTTTCTGAATACGATCGATCTCCAGATCAAAATTTTCCGCGATGTTCAGCTCAGCCTTAATTTCGTTGTAGTAAGCAATGAGTTCAGGCACCGACCGCATATACTTTTTCTGAAGGCGGTTGATTTCGGACTGACGCTTTCTCAAAGCCTCCAGCCGCTGGGGATTAAACTCAATTCTATCTCGGTAGCGTTCTGCAAACTGAATGGTTTCCTGTATGCTGATGCGTGCCGTATTCACCTCCTGCAGATAGGTTTCGAACTCAGGCTCAATACGCGCCATATCTTCGAGATGGAGCTTAATGGTATTCAGCAGGTCCATCAGGCTTACGTCGTCACCATTTCCGATATCGGCAATGGCTGTCGCTTTCTGGTCCAGATCCTCGGCATTATCCAGCAGATTCATTTCTGCTTTCATCTCTTCCTCTTCATCAGGATTCAGGTCCGCCGCCTCGAGCTCCTTTACCTGGAACTGGTACAGCTCCGTTTTCTCTTTGAGTTCTCTCTCCCGCCGTTTCAAATCGCGCAGTTCTTTTTGCAGCGCAGCCATCACCCGGTACTCTTTTCGATACGATTCTAAAAATGGCTGAACAGAATCAAACTGATCGATTACGTCGAGGTGATTCTCCTCTTTCAGAAGCAGCTGATGATCGTGCTGCCCGTGGAGGTCTACCAGCTGATCGCCCACTGTTTTCAGTACCGATATATTAACGGGAGTATCATTGATAAACGCGCGGCTTCCGTTCTGGCGAATTTCACGTCGCAAGATGAGCTCTTCGCTATAGTCCACCGCATGTTCCTCAAGAAAGTCTTTCAGCCATTCATTTTTTCCAACGTGAACCGTTGCCTCCGATATGGCTTTGTCCGCCCCTCTGCGAATCACTTCGGTATCGGCACGCTCTCCCAGAATCATATTTAATGCTCCGATGATGATGGATTTACCGGCGCCGGTTTGTCCTGTAAGTACATTCAGGCCTTCACCAAACCGGACTTCAAGCTCATCGATAAGTGCAAAATCTTTAATGTAAAGTAACTTGATCATAACAATACATGTTTATTGAGGAAAGTTTAGTATAGACTTGTTTAATTAAACTTTCAAAATTCTTCATTTCCAATAGTAAGAACCTTTAAATAGAAAACAGTTACAAAAAATCCTGTCATTAAAATAATTCCTTTCGATACGGCCCACCCTGCATCCATCCAGCCAGTTACAGCCGGTTCAATAAAAACAAGTGCCCCAATGACCCCCATAAAACCGAAACTTTCGGGTAGGCGGTAGGGTACTTCCATAATTTTTTTACTGTACAGCCCCAGCACGGTGGCCATTGTGCCATAGCTTAAAAGTGTGGCTATGGCCGAGCCAGTCATGCCGTAATGCGGGATCAAGAGCAGATTGGCAATAATGGTGATGGCCGCACCCAACAGCGTTATTTTGTAGAGCACACGTGTTTTCTCCTTGATGAAAACTCCCGAGGAAAAATTAATGTACCAGCCGTGGAACCAGTAAGCGAGCAGCAGAAAAGGCACAATTTCCAGGCCGCCCCAGTAGTCGCTGTCGATGATTGTGCGACCGAGAATGGGGACTTCGATAGCAACGATCTGCTCTTTAAACAGCGCAACCACCATATAAAGGAGAGCAGAAAAAGCGTTGAACCATATAAAGGCCTGGCCGAAAAGCAGGGGGGAGGTTTTGTCGCGAAAATGGCGCATAAAAAACGGCTGCCATGCCATTCTGAACATCTGAACGAGCAGGAGCATAAATACTGCCAGCTTGTAGCAGGCGCTGTAGATTCCAACAATATCCTCGGGTGTGGTTTCGATGCCGTATAACTCAATGGCTGTGGCCTGATCCATGCTATTGAGAAAGTGACGGTCGAGCATTTCATTAATCACAAACCCGATACCGGAAAGCACGAACGGCCATCCAAACGCCAGGGCTCTCTTTAATGCAGCGGTGCTCCAGCGTCCTTTCCAGCCTTTTGCCGTAAAAATCCACACGGTTATTGTAACCAGAACTGTAGCAATTAAATTGGCAAGGAATACTGCTTCGATACCCATTTCCAGGGTCAGGATCAGGTAGAAGTTCAGGGCCACGTTTATAACCACGTGCAGCACCCGCAGCGATGCGAACAATACAGACCGCCTTATGAGCCGCAGCTCCGCAAAGGGTACGACTGAAAGCGTATCAAACCAGAGAATCCCCAGCATCATCAGGTAGATATCCGACATGGCCGGATCGAGATTCATGAGCGGCAAAAGCACGGGTTTTAGCAGCCAGAGCAGAAGAACCAGGGCCGATGCAAATCCCATGAGTGAAATTTGTACGGTTTTGAAAATGGACGCCCATTTATCGCGGTTTTCGGCGTAGCGAAAATAGGCCGACTCCATCCCAAACGTAAAAATAACGTTGAGGAATGCAATGGCTACGTACACAAGGCTCACAACGCCGTAGGTTGCCGTTGCAAAAACGCCTGTGTGAAAAGGAACGAGAAGATAGTTGATAAACCGTGCAAGCACGCTGCTGATTCCATAGATCACCGAATCAGAGAAGAGTTCGCGTAGTTTTTGCACGATATATTTCTGTTAAGAATTAATCATTTTCATGGCTGCTTCTACGCCCAAAATATAGCTGTTTACCCCAAACCCCGTAATAACGCCATCCATGGCACGGCCGGTTACTGACTTCTCCCGCACTTCTTCACGAGCGTGAATATTCGAAATATGTACTTCCACTTTCGGAATATTTACCAGAAGCAGCGCATCATGAATGGCCACGGAGGTATGCGTAAAACCCGCCCAGTTGGCAACGATGCCATGAAAACCGTTCGCTTCGGCATTCTGAATTTCATCGATAAGAGCGCCCTCATGGTTGCTTTGTACAAACCGGAATTCTATGGCTGGGAATGTATCTTCAATAATCGTTTCAATATCGCCAAGCGTGGTTGTGCCGTAAATCTCCGGCTCCCGGGTTCCCAGCTTATTCAGGTTGGGTCCGTTCAGAATCAATAGTTTCATGGGTTAATCCTGTATCTGTTGAGAGACTTTTTCAGCAATCTCCTTCATTTTTGATTCGGAAACATCCATTTTGTTTCTAAGCGAAACATTCTGTGTTTCCGAGTAAATCGGCACCAGGTGCACATGGGCATGAGGCACTTCCAGCCCTTCTACAATAATTCCTGTTCGAAGTGGCTGCAGGCTTTTGTCCAGCGCTGAGGCCACCTTTTTTGCAAACAGCATTGTGTCGGTCAGCAGGGTATCGGGCAGATCAAAAAGATAATCGATCTCTTTTTTGGGAACGATCAGCGTATGGCCTTCAGCTATCGGGTTGATATCAAGAAAGGCTATATGATGATCATTTTCAGCTATTTTGTAACAGGGAATATCTCCGTTAATTATTTTTGTGAAAATAGTGGCCATAATTCTGAAATTTAATTGAACTACTTTATTCGTTTCTGCGTTAAATATATGGACTGAGCGTTGAAGCAACAGATAAATTCTTTAATTTTTCATAAAATCTTCGGTAAGTATCTTTGCAACATTTTTTTGAGTGTTGTTTGATTTTGGAAGCCAAAAGTCTTTATCTTAAAAATCTTTGAAAAAAAGGAATCGAATCGGTAGCTCAGTTGGTAGAGCAGCGGCCTTTTAAGCCGCGGGTCGAGGGTTCGAGCCCCTCCCGATTCACGCTCGAAAAAAATTTAGTAAGAATCTCTCTTGATTAACCTCTATTGGCTGATACCCGGTAGGGGTTATTTTTTTATTCGGTATTCTTTATGGCGTACAAAGATTCGCAATGCCTTACAATACATTGCGGATCACCAACCAGAATACTGAAATCGCAACCCGCCACCTTGAAAATGTGGTAGTGATTCAACACGTTCTTTGCGTCGTAAAAGTCGATCAAAAGCCATTTTACGCTTGGCATCCATTATTGACCAGATAGACTGGCAGTTGATGAAGGAGGCCTATGAAGAATGATTCTTTGTGAAGTAAGATTCAAGCGCCGGAAGAATTGCTCAGAAAAAGTACTATTTATCAATTATGTCAGATTATAATTCCATACGAATCTCAAAGGGATTTGAAACAACGATCTCAGATTCTAAGGTACCGTTATCATGCTTTTCCATACTCCATTCTCCGAATACCCGTTCACGCACGCGATAAGTGCCCTGAATATCGTTTTGATGCCATGATAAATCCTCTTTAGCTGGGTCCCATATAGACGGGGGTAAGTGGATGATAGCTTCATACGGCTTACCGGGTTCCACCATAATAGGAGAACGAAGAATATCAGGGCAAACGGGTTTATAAGCAATAATCCACTCACCATCAATAAGTTTTTCAAGCACCTCTGAGGGAGCACCAAGGCAAGAACCCAGATAGAAATTTTGATTTCCCTCATTAATATATGAGTATGTAATTTCCAGAGGGATATTTTCCTGACCTATCTTATACACATTTTTATCGGACTGTATAGAAAAGTTTTGCAAGGCTGCTGATAGCGCTTCACTATTATTTGAGCCGGAATCAACAGATTTAGCACATCCTGTAAGATGACTTATAAAGAGTAAACAGATATACCACTTTGTAGCTTTATGCATTGTTTTGTTTAATTTTTTTACGTACTTGGTTTATTAAAAATTAGCTTCCTGCCATTGGGTACACAATTTTATCACCAAATAGATAATCGCTTTATGTAAAATTTTAACGACGATTAATTCGTTTTGTTTTTAGTGATACTCTATTGTGCCCCCTAAATGGTCATCAATTAAAGGTCTTACGGAAAAAACACTACCACTACCACTTCCCCAATGAATCCCTACTAATTCTACGTTTGGCGGTACAAAGGGAGTAGTTTTAAAAACAGGAGAACCACTGTCACCACCATCACTTTCATAGCCCGCAACATACTGACAGAGCATAGTGATATTGGTTCCAAAAACATTTGTCGATACACAAGATTGGGTTACGCTACCAAAAGTCGTTCCAGTAGTTCTTCCTACTTTAGTGACAGTATTTCCCACACCAGGCCAATTGATGCTTTGTACGATTACGTAGTTTGGTCCTAGTGCATTTGTGGTACCAGGTTGAGTTTCATAAATACGGCCGAAAGACCAAGTACGATACCCTACCCATTGTGCAAATGCCGCATCAGCATATGCACATTGCCTTCCGCCAGGGCAATCTCCTCCGGTAAAGGAAGTCGGATCGACTGTTTCTAGAGCGATAACTGTGGGTGGATTAGTCCAAAGGTCGCGTTTGGCTTGCCAGTAATATGTACCATCTACGCTGAATTGGTTATCAGAACAGTGCGAGTTCACAAGAAAACCTTTGATTCCATTTCGTCGTGTCGCAGGGCCAAGGGTGCACTTATTTCCACTATCGCCGATTTCAATTTGGAGACCACCAGCCAATTTGTTTCTATTATTTCTAAGTTCATATTCCGCGGGGCTTTGCTCAATGATATTGATGGCTGTTTCAGGGATGCCAATCTGTCGAATTTTGTCTAAAATTTCTTTTTCATACTTAAGGTCTTCAATACCGATCGAAAGATTATTTTTAATTTCGTTAATATCCAACATAGTGGCACCTTTCATTCCCATAATCTCACGATTTAGAGCGACTTTCCAGTTATATAGTTGTAGGAAGTTGTAGTCTGCATTTTGTATACGCATTTTAGAGAAAACGTTCTCATCGTTAACAGAAAGGACCCCCGTCTCATTTCGATGCCTTAAAATCGTCTTGATATTTTCACGCTCTTGATCATCGATAAGGTATACGTTGAGAATACCCTCCTCATCTTCGAAGTGCCCTCCATAACCCGGCACCTCGAGGGCAATTTCAGCTAGTATTTTGTCATATGTTATTGGACCTGTTTCCTTTTCTTTAGAAGTAAGATAAGCCTCTTTTGCGGCTTCCATGCTCAAGGCAACGGGTGTTTCCTTGTTTTGGTTAGGTATTTTGTTGGATTGATCAGTAAGATTGCTTTCACAACCAATGCCAAGAATTACCATTACTGTCAATACACCAGTGAAGATTCTTGATGTCATAATTTGCCTCACTCTTTATTTTTTTATTAAAATGAGTACATGAAATGATATTCGATTGTAAACCTCTCTTATACATATTATAAAATAATAATTTATCTATATCATTTCTATAATGATTAACAAAAATCATGTCAAGACATAATAAATTTTGGATTCGGGGTTGCTTAAGACCCCGATGACAACTTCACGAATCAAGCCCTACTAAGATTAAAAGAAATCCGATAAACCCTCACTTAATCAAATTCTTGTTTGAATTCCTTTCTATTTACTGCAAATTACTATATCCAATTAGGACTTTCTCAAAAAATCCAATTCAGATTGGTTTAAGATTTTAGTTTTAAAAAACAGGCCTTCAGAAGCTATAGGTTGAGCTTTAAGCGACTTTTAATGGTAAAAAGCTTGCACATATTAATACCTTCCCCTGCACACACGTGTAAATTTATTTCATAAATGATTGGAGTGAATTTAATTTTTTAATCTGAGGAGCCATAAATAGTTTTACAGGATCAACTTCTCAAAAGTTTTCATGGCTTTGTATTTAATAACGTATCCCTAAACCACGACAATTATGTAAGTATAACAGGTGCCTTGCAGGAGGTTCTTTTTTTACTCTGTCGTTATAAAAGGCCTGATTCTGTCCATCGTAGACGGGCCGATTCCATCGATATTTCTTAGCTCATCTATATCCTTAAACCTTCCGTTTTCTATCCTGTACTGAACAATCCTGGCAGCGTAAGCAGCCCCGATCCCCGTTAGCGCCTGCAGTGTGTGTTCATCAGCCGTATTAATATTTACCGGGAACGTAACCGGCACAAGGTCCTCTTCACCTAATTCAATACGCTCAACCATTTCGCCAATACGCTCCGGATTTTTCCAGATTCCACGCTTATTTTCACGCGCAATCCATTCATATTCCTGATATGCGCTTATCGAATCAGGATGCTGCCGATAATATTTCGACCACTCTGCATAACCGTTTAGCAGCAGCTCTCTGTTCACATCGGTAACAGAACCATCTTCATTTTTCACCTGAACGTAAGCCCGCCAGGATCCATAGCGATTCTCTGGTGTAAACAGGTCGTATCCATACATACGAATGTCTTTGCCGGCAATTAATTCTTCCAAAAATATTGCGGCTTCCAGTGAATAATATTCTGAAGAGTCTTCACCTGCATAAATACGGGGCGTTTGCAATCCTAAAAACCGAACAGGATAGCCAAATCGTGGCGCTATTTCTATTTCAAACCGATTGCCGTCGCTTATATCCATTACGCTATACCATTTTTCATGCTCAATGTCGGGAATAGGCGGCTCCGATTTGCCCTCGGCACGGTTCAGCGCTCCCATAAAATCCTGATAGTACTGATTAGCTATATCTGCATTGTGAAAAATCAGCGTGTTTTCATCATTATTTTCTTCTGCATTTCTGGAAAAATTGTAGGATCCGGCAACAGCGATTCCGTTTTTGTTTTGCCTATAGTTGGCAACATCAATCAAAAGAGTTTTGTGATGAAGAGTTCGCAGCTCATTGGCCGGTAATATTTTCCGATTCCCCAGGCTGGCTTCGGGTGTAGCCCAGATGGTGCCTGTATTTCTGTATTGGGCATAAAACCGGGGATCAATTACCCCATTTAATGCTACGTTATCGGTAAAAGACCTTTCCCACATCGTTTGGCTCATCCGTATATCGTGGGTTATGGCAAATGCCAGAAAGCTGATATCTTCCTGCGCATACTCTTTAACAAGCTCGTGTAACCGGCTTGCTACGGATGGCTTTGACCGGCCCCGATTCATCGGTGCAAAATAGAGCTCTACCTTTGTGGTATCTACAAAAAAAGTGTTCTCACCTATATACTGCTTATCTTTGTGAAAACGGGATTTTTCGGGTACAGGCATGCTTCCTGAGCCTCCCCACATCTGGTTAAATTCTTTGTAATAGGCCTCTGCAATCCCGCTGTCTTTAATCACTATTGTGTTGTTCGAATTAAACGGCCCGGTATAGGTAAGATTCATGGAGCCGGTCCAAACGTAATAATCATCCGGGTCTTCGCTTAATCTGTCAATTACGGCAAATTTATTGTGCATGTCGTAGCTGGCACCCGGCAGCCTTATATCTGCCTCAACGGTTCCGTCGGGGTGATACACTTCCCCTGCATCATCAATTGAATAAATTCCCGCTTCCCGAAGCATCCCCCACATCTTCTCGCCAAGCTCCCTGTCTCGATAGCGGTTGTAGTGATCGGTGATTATTCGAACGCGCACTCCGCGTCGTGCAGCCCGGGCCAGTGCTTCTCCCACTTCGTGGTGTTCAAGGTTATAAATGGACAGATCAATACTGTATTTCGCTCTATTAATTCTTTCAATAAGCGTTTCAAGAAGATCTGCTTCATCATTGGCTTCATTTCCAGGCAGGGCAACCTTTTTATCAGCCGGCATATTAAAAAATATCTCAACCCATTCAACCGAGCTTGTATCTTTAGGGCTTGTATTAACAGGTGCAGCTTGATCGGTTTGCTGAACCGGCCTTTGTGTTGAACAAGAGATAAATGAGATTACAACTAATCCACGAATCAGATATCTAAAAACCATAACTTCTGTTAATAGCAGATCTTTTGTTTATGCGCCATATTTAAAGTAATTTCGTAAAAATGAACAACGTATCAGAATGAGACAATATTTACGACTTTTTCGATGGAAACGCTCGCGCCTGCTTATCCTGCTGTGTGCCTTTGCCGTTATCTGGTTTCTTTTCTTTGATACACACAGTTTAATGACCAAGCTGCAGCTTGAAAATCAGAAAGAAGATCTTATTGAGCGCACCGAAGAGTACCGGCAAAAAACTGCCGAGCTGGAAAAAAAAATCAATGACCTCGAAAACAACCCGGAACTGGTTGAAAAAATTGCCCGCGAAGACTATGGCATGAAGAAAGCAGACGAAACCGTTTATAAAATTCAAAGGAACAAAGAGTAGTTTGTTAGCTCAGCAGAAATGAAGCGCTTTACATTTTAGAATCATGGTTGTTATAGGTATTGATTTAGGCGGCACAAATATTAAAGCAATGCTTGACGAAAAAAAGGGTTTTTTTGAAGATTTTAAGTTTGTTTATAAATCTACCGACATCGATCCTGACCTTCCTGGTGCAGCAGGCCTTGCGTTTGAAGAGCTATGATGGTTAGCTTAATCCATGGTTTTAACTTCTGAACTTCGATGTTTTTTGTGGCTGATTTTATTCTGCTCAGCCTTTCTGTTTAGCAGTGGGAACCTGTATGCGCAAACCATACCAGATTCTCTCCAAACCGTACCGCCCGATTCGCTGAATGAGGCCGCCCGGGATACACTGCCGCCTGCACAATCTACACCTTCAGAAATAAGCGGCGGGTCCAGTATTCCTCAGACGGCTCAAAACAGGCAATCCGACAGACAGTCTGCACCCGATGCCGTAAATTTCCAGGCTCGGGATTCGCTTACATTTAATTTCAGAAATCAGCGCACAGCGCAACTCTATGGTTCATCCAATGTGAGCCACCAAAGCGGCCAGCTAACGGCTGGTAAAATTGAGCTCGATTTAAATGAGAGCCAGGTACAGGCCAGCACGGCCACACCCGAAGATACACTTTCATACCCGGTATTAAAGCAGGACGAACGCGATCTTCGCAGTACGCGCATTCTGTTTAATTACGAAACCGAAAAAGGTAAATTTGAAGTTGCAGAAATTGAGGTAGACGATGGCTACCTGGTAGGAACCAAAGTGAAAAATATTTCACGAAACGAGGTTTTTGTTGAAGATGGAATCTACTCTACATGCCCGCCCGATCATATGTACTATTATATTCAGGCAAAAAAAATGAAAGTGGTTGACGAGGAGGAGATCTTCTTTACCAACGCCCGGCTTTTCATCCTCGATATTCCCTATCCGCTCATTTTTCCATTCGGATATGTACCTGCAGGAATTGAACAGAAACAGTCGGGGCTGCTGGAGCCCACCTACATGTTTCAAAATACGTCAACCAGGGGCATCGGTCTGCAGAATCTTGGGTGGTTTCAGTATATAAACGACCACCTGACTGCCCAAACTGCGTTTGATGTGTTTACATCAGGCACCTTTTTCAATGAATCACGATTACAATACCGAAATACAGGACGATATAGCGGAAGTGTGCTTGTAGGTTATTCGAACGAGCGCGGACTGGAGCCAACCGATCCCGATTTTTCCAAAACCGTAACGAAGCGATTGTCTCTGTCACACGACCAGCAGCTATCTCCATACGCTAATATCAATGCGAATATTAACCTGAGAACAGCCAACTATTTCCGGCAAAACTCTTTTGATCTCGATGAACGGGCCGAAACCAGCACAACTTCCCGTATTTCTTATCGCTATAGTCAGCCCGAGGGCGCCTATAATTTCAGTATAAATTCAAACCTGAACCAAAATTTCAATAACAATACAACAAGGCTGTCCGGGCCTGATATGAACTTTTCACTCCGGCAGTTTTCCCCGTTCAAATCAAGCAGCTCCGGAACCGACGAGAAATTTTATGAACGCATTACTATTCGTTACGACAACAATTTTAAATCGAACTTTAATTTTACGCCCATCGCCCGGGATTCAGCAGAAGTAAACTGGTTTGAGGCTCTGCTTGATCCGGAAAAATATCGGGAAGCTACCGGTAACGACCGGCATATCGAATTCGGATTTAATCAGTCGGCTCAGATAAGCGCTTCACAAATTATACCAAGCCAGTTTCTGAATATCAGCGCGAGCGGTAATTACGAGGAGTATTGGTTTCCAACCTCCATCAGAAAAGAGTTTAACGAAGAGGAAAACGAGGTGGAAACACGAACGGAGAGGGGCTTTGTTACCGCTCGTGATTTTTCCACATCCTTGAGTTTTAACACAACATTTTACGGTGTATCACAGCTAAAGGTGGGCAGCTTTGAAGGCCTTCGACATACGGTTCGGCCCAACGTCAGCTTTAGCTACCGTCCCGATTTTTCTGATGAGCGCTGGGGTTACTTTCGGGAAGTTCAAAGAGATACCCTGGGCAATACCGAAACCTACTCCATTTTTGAAGATGAAATATTCCGCGGGCCCTCGGCCGGAGAGCAGCGAACCATGTCGTTCGGGGTGACCAATATTTTTGAAACCAAGCGCGTTCGCCGCGACTCCACGGGTGAGGTAAACTCTACCAACCTGCGCCTTATTGATAATCTTTCAGCTACATCGAGCTATAACTTTGCCGCCGACAGCCTGAATTTCGGCAGGCTTAACGTAACTTTATCCTCGAGAGTAGTAGACGGCCTGCGCATTTCTGCGAACGCATCGTATTCCTTTTATGATACCAACGAAAACGGGAGGGAAATCGGACGATTTATCTGGGAGGATACAAACAAATATTTACGCCCGTTAAACTACCGGCTGAACCTTTCGACCAATATTCGGCAGGGCAGCCGCGGACTTCGTATAAGCACACCCGTCTATAGACCCTACGACCCCTACGATCAGGCCTTTTTCGGACCGGTGGACAACCGGTTTTTCTCATCACCGGTACAGGATTTTAGTACTCCATTCGAGATGGGGCTCGATTTCAGTTACCGAATTTCGTTCAGGCCGGGCAATAGCGCCACAAAGTCGGCCATTTTAAACGCCAACAATATTCGCTTTAACCTCACACCGAAATGGAGTGTGAGCACACGCCTCGGGTACGATTTTATCGAAAAGGAGCTCACGCCTTCGCAGTTTAGCCTGCGCCGCACCATGATCTGCTGGGATCTCTCGTTCCAGTTTAACCCGTTTGGCGATTTCCAGTACTACAGTTTTCGGCTCAGCCTATCGGGCGGGCAGATACAGAGCCTGTTCCAGAAACTGCCGGGACTTAATAATCTCGAGCGAAGCTCGTCACCAAATGGCAGGCGACCACCGCGCTTTTAATCCACCTTTGGCTTCTCAATTTTTTATCTTTGATGAGTCTTTAATCAAACAGTAGTTATGCTAGACGGCGCACGATTTTTTGCTTATGCCACCTGGGCGGTGATGATCTCCCTGGGGATTATGATTTTCTCACATCAGTTCGTTTTTCTCACTGAAAACTCACCGCTTTCTCTGGCCATCTGGGTACTCGCATTCGGGGTGATGTACGGAAACTTTACCTATGCCGCGATCAAACGATACATCAAAAAAGTGCCGGCACCAACCAACAGCCATATGCTGCTTTCAGCACTTATTTTTGCTCCCCCGGCCGCATGGGTGCTCACAATCGGAAACAACGCATTCTCCATCAATCTGCTGATCATCGCAGTTCTTGCAGGGTCTATAGCGGCCGGCAATTACTATGGAAATCTTCGCGGCATTAAAGAAAGGTACGAATATGTACAAAAGCTGAAGGCGTATCAGAAAGAACAGGAAGAGAAAAACGCTTTATAAAACCAAAGATCACTTTTATGCAACCGGTTCTTCGACTTTTTCCGACTCTACAATCTCAACGGATTTGCCGGTAACCTCTTCCAAGAGTAAATTTTTCCTCATAGCACCCCAGATTTCAAGCTGAGGATCCTCTTCGGTAAAAATTTCGATCGTTATATTTTCCGGCGTTTTTATAAGGTTCATAGAGCGAACATTCTGATAGTGGCTTCGATCCAGTCCATCGGCAATACGCATAATGGCAGAGAGCTTTTTCACTCTCTTTTTTTGGTCTTTTGGCAGCTTATTGAAGTGCTTGTGCCTTGGTTTTGGGGTAGAACGGCGGTGATATCGCGCTACGTTGGCCATCACCTCAATTTCATCTTCGGTAAACCCTTTTAAATCGGCATTCCTGATGAGATAGAGCGCGTGTTTATGGTGCTTCCTGTGTGATATGTGATAGCCAATATCGTGCATATAGGCGGCATAGGTGAGCAGCTCGCGGTCTGTATCGGTGAGGCCCAGGTCGTTGTGCAGTTCATTAAAAAGCTCCTCACAAATTTTTGCAACGTGCCTGGAGTGTAGCTCGTGCCAATGGCATTTCTGAACAAGCTCCATTACGCTGCGATGTCTCGGATCTTCAATCGAGAGATTCTTTTTCAGGTCTTTCAGCTCCTGGTTGATATACCTGAGGATGATTCCTTCGCGCAGCGCCTGAGTGGATATTTTAATCTCCTTAATCCCAAACGTTTTTAGTACATAGCGCATCAACACAAGGCCCGCCGGCAGCAGGTCAATTCGTTTTTCATCGAGCCCGTTAAGCCGGCTGCGTTCATCTGCATTCATCAGTATCACTTCATCGTACAGCTTGTAAAACTCTTCGGCAGTAAACCGAAGCTCATTTACCGACATAGACGGTGAAAATTTATTGTGGTCGGCAACCATCAGCGCAATATTTTCCATGGTCCCGGAAGAGCCAATCAAAATGTCGCCCCGGTGCATTGCAAACGATTGCGCAACTTCAGTTAACTGGCTTCTGTAGTGATTTTCGAGCCTTTTTATCTCTTCTTCAGTAATGGGATCGCTGTGCACAAAACGTGACGTCATTTTTGCAACGCCCATTTTTTTACTGCTTACGTGGTAAAATTTCTCATGATCTGCCAAAATAAACTCCACGCTGCCACCACCAACATCCATTATCAGCGACGGAGCCGTGGGCATGGCAACTCCATGCTGTACTGCCAGCCCTATAAGCTCAGCTTCTACCCGGCCGGGAATGGCATTGATTTTCACTCCAAAATCGTCGATCACTTTCTGGATAAATTCGCCCCCATTTTCTGCCTCCCTGATCGCGCTTGTGGCATAAGCTAAAATACGCTCCGAATTCTGATGATCGCTCAGGGTTTTAATGCGTTTCAGGGCGTCATACCCGCGCTGGAAAGCCTCATCAGAAAGCCTGTCTCCCATTCCTTTATCCTGCAGCAGCACCATCTCCTTCAGTTTGTCCACCGTATAAAAACTTCCGTCCGGATAAATATCCACGATTACCGCGTGGAAAGAGTTTGTGCCAAGATCGATTGCGGTTACGCGTTTTACCGGTTTATTTACGACGGATTCATCCATACAGACAGAACTTTTTTTCTTAATTATCTTTTAAAATGATAACGAAAGTGCAGAAGAATTTCTCAGATGTTTTCAGCAGTAAAAGTTCATAAAATGAATGTTTATGAATATTTTTAGCCTATGCAAGCTATCAAAACGGTCCCTTTTTCTTCAGCTCCGTGGTGTTTTAACGGCCATGCCCACACGGTTTTCTGCTCACTTTTCTTTGATGCACCCCGGCTCAACCCAAAACGGGTTACCATCGAAACACCCGACGGCGACTTCCTGGAGCTCGATATCAACGAAGGAAAAGAAAACCTGCCAATCGCCATTCTGCTCCACGGGCTTGAAGGTAATTCGCGCCGGTATTACATCACACAACTCGCGGAAACGTTAGTAAACAGCGGGTATACAGCCATCGCAGTTAATTTTCGCAGCTGCGGCGATCAAATGAACCAAAAACGCCGGTTTTATCACTCTGGAGAAACCAAAGACATTGAAACCGTTCTCCATTGGGTTTCTAAAACTTTCCCCGGGCAGCCAACCTTCGCCGCAGGGTTTTCGCTGGGTGCCAGCGCCCTTTTGAACTACTTAAAAGAGAACGGCACGCATCATCCCATCCGGGGCATTGCGGCTGTATCCACTCCGTTTGACCTGAAGAAAGGCTCTCTGAACCTTAATAACGGTTTTAACAGGATTTATACCCGTTACTTTTTAAAAACCCTTGTGGAAAAACTGAACCGAAAAAGAGAAACATACCCAGACCTGCCGGTATTCAGCGGCAACACGCTATATGATTTTGACGACCAGGTAACCGGACCCATTCATGGATTTACCGGTGCTGACCACTACTATGAAAGCTGCTCAAGTGCATTTTTTATGGACCGGATAAAAACCGATACCCTGGTGATTCACAGCAAGCAGGACCCACTGTGCCCGTTTCGCTGGACTCCCGTAAAAGATATTGCTGCCAATCTCGCTATAGAAACCGCCTATACCGATAGGGGGGGACATGTAGGCTTTTGGAGCCTGCCGCCGGGGTGGATCAATCAAACAATTTTGCATTATTTCAACTCATTGCTGTAATACCCGCAGCGGTGACATATCTGCACGATCATTTCCTTATCTTTGTTCTGCTGCTGATGAGAATCGAAAAATTTATTATTGAAAACTTATGGTTGTAATTATTGGCGCGGGCCCTATTGGCCTCGCAACTGCTATTGAGCTTAAAAAACGCGGAATTGAGAGCAGGATTATTGAGAGGGGCTGCCTGGTGAATTCCATTTTTAACTATCCCACAAATATGACGTTTTTTTCCACATCGGATAAGCTGGAAATTGGGAACATTCCCTTTATTTCGCATGGCGACAAACCCACGCGGCAGGAGGCTCTAGAATATTACCGCAGGGCGGCGGAACATTATGACCTGGATGTACGACTTTACGAAGAAGTAACTGCGCTTAAGGGTAGCGATGAAAATTTTGAAGTTGAAACTGTGAAAGAGACCCATAAAGCTGAGAAAGTAGTACTCGCAACCGGTTTCTACGGGCAGGAAAACCGAATGAATATCCCCGGTGAAGATCTGCCTAAAGTAACGCACTACTACGATGAGCCCCATAAATATGCCTGGCAGAATGTAGTGGTGGTAGGTGCCGGGAATTCGGCCGCAGATGCTGCTTTAGAAACGTATCGGTGTAATGCAAAGGTTACTATGATTGTTCGTGAAAGCGAGCTTAAACCCTCCATTAAATACTGGGTAAAGCCCGATATCGAGAACCGGATAAAAGAGGGGTCCATTGGCGCCTATTTTAATTCAGAGCTGGTTGAAATTCGTGAGAAAGAGGCCGTCATCAAAACAACAGAGGGAATCAAGACCATTAAAAATGATTTCGTTCTTGCCATGACCGGGTACCACCCTCATTTCGGATTGATGGAGACCATGGGAATTGAGCTTTCAAAAGATGAAATAAAAATGCCTGTTTTTGATGAAAACTCACTCGAAACTAATCGTAAGGGCCTTTATGTAGCAGGTGTGGTTTGTGGCGGGATGGATACAAGCAGCCTGTTCATCGAAAATACCCGGGTTCATGCCGAGCATATCGCCGGGCATGTGGAGAGTGGGCTGCGTTAAAATACTGCTAATTCATCTATTCTTTGCCTCATAATCAATATGAAGCCTGTATAGCTCTGTAAACCCATCATTTTTTAGCCTCATCATGAGAGAGTCGTAATTTTCAACGATCTGTGAGTATGGGCGCGAGTAGGTTTTCATTAAACGTGTCTCAACTTTTTCGGGCTCTACAGATAAATATTTAAAAATATCCGGGAGTGAATGCTCTCTTTTTTCAGCTGTGATCAGGTCTTTTTCGTAAGAGATATTAAAGAAATCTGTCGCCTTTAAAATGCTCTTCTCTTTAGCATGACATCTAATACGATTATTAACCAGATTTATAAAAGAATCCTCAGGTATCACATGCCTGACTAATTGCTCTTTACGCTTTATCTCGGTATGATAGTGACCGGTTTGAGCCGCAATCATATTTGAAAAAACCTGATTCACGATATCTTCGCGTTCCAGGTAAAGAATTTTCCAGCCAAGCTTGTACAGCCATTGAATGTTTCGTGCAATATAGCGTCCGTGATAAATGAAAATGGTAGCCCCATAAACGTCATCCGGACTTCTCATTTTTCTCATGAACAAATATGGGATCGTAAATAATCTCGCAGATTTCAAACCAAAACTATTTTTTAAGTAGCCATCGGTGATTGTGAGAACCTCACCTTCGCAATGAATTCGGGAGTGAGAATTGAGTAATCTTTTCAGCAGCGTGGATCCCGACCGGCTCCGGCTGAAAATGATAAAAGGTTTTCGCATTATATTTCTGCGTATCTATTGCTGGTTACCCCAATCTTTCAATATCATTCAAAAAGTGCGCATATTCTGAATTTTTTACAGCCTCAATCACTTCAAGATAATTCCCAATAATATTTTCCAGATTTTCCGGTATAGTTTTTACATACGGCGTCATAACAGAAACCGTATTAACCCCTAAATAATCAAATATTCTATTCATCGTTTTTTGATGGTTTTCCTGGTGCAATAAATCTTCTTCGTAAAACACAGACAGATAATCAAGCCCGGTTAAAATTTCCTTTTCCTTCTTTCTATATTTCTCAATATTCTTTATCCCATTGATCAGATTGGTTGTATTGATTATAAATTTCTGCCCTGCTAAAGGATTGATTTGTGTATCATGCCAAATCTTTCTTTGTAAACCGATCTGAGCTGAAATTGCTTGCCGCAGAAAATTTCTTCTCCGCAAATAAATTATTTTTACTCGGGATAGATACACTTCCCTGATTTTATTATTATCAGGACATTGATTTTCCAATTGCCCAAGCTTGGCCTTATGTCCATAATAGGCTTTCCCGTAGATCTTTGATCTGTTTACAAGATATCGCCAGGGAAGAAGTGCCTTTCGGTGCAAATAGATCTCTGCGTCGCAATATATATCAGGGTGAGAGTTTAGCAGAGTTCTCAACAATTCGCTGCCTGATCGCCCGTGACAAAATATGATAAACATTTGCTGTGGTTCAACAGGCCTGTTTCGCCAAACTCTTAATTGTACAACAACCTCATCTATAAATTTAAGCATATGCTAACTCTGTACATTTAGGTTTACCCAAACTTCAATAGAATGCATTCATACCAAAATTCTTTATCAATCTTTAGGCTTCTTACTTTTCTTTCTTGCCAGTGAAGCTCTCAGCACTTTCAGATAATCCTGCTGACTATTTTTATTTACAATACTACTGTTAGTCATATGAAGCCTTCTGTAGAGAACAGTTTCATTTATATTCTCTGATATTATATTATTGATTTTCACTCTGTCGAACCAGTCAATAAATTCAGCTGACTGAAGATTTTCGTCAAAGTATCCTACAGTATCGAATATAACCGACTTAATTAGTGATGAGCCCGGCATAGGTGCACCTGATGGAGTTATTCCCGGAATTTTACCCCTGTAGTTGTTTTTGAGATCAGGACTTATAAATTCCTGAGTCTGTCCAAACGTAATGTCTGTTTTGTCACTCTTACTCATCTTGTTATAAAGAAGTTCAAGGTGATTTTCCGGCCAGAGATCATCGGCATCTAAAAATGCAATCAGGTTACCGGAGGCTTTATTAAGTCCAAAATTTCGCGTTTTTGATATTCCTTGATTTTCTTTTCTGAATAGTAATATATCCGGAACATACACTTTGGCAACTTCATACAGGTTATCCGGAGAACCATCGTCTACCACAATGACTTCATAGGGTTTAAGGGTTTGATTTAGAGCACTTTCAATAGCCTCAGCTATATACTTTTCTGCCCGGTATGCCGGAATAAGTACGCTTATTTGTGGAATTTTTTCTTTCATATCGCAGTGTTCCAGCGTTCTATAAGCTGTTCTTTATTTTCAGGTTTTTGCAGAACTGCATCTTCACTGTTTTCCCCGCTTTTCTTCCTGTCTTTCGCCTTTTTCAACACCTTGAAAACGTAAAAATTAAATCGTGCTTTATTTGCAGTTGAATTATTCTGGTGCTGCCTTTGATACATCACCAGGTCTTTATGAACCCGAATCTTCAATGCGGCTTCGCGAGCTCTCATAAACCAGTCGGTGTCATCCCCTAAAAACAGTTCCGGGTCAAGGGTGCCAATCTTCGAAAAAACCTCCCGTTTTGCCAATGCACATCCAAGTAAAAGCTGGAATTCAAGCTCTTTCTCATCATAAAGTATCCTATTCCGGGATTCAAAATTCTGTTTTTTATACAATCCTAACACGATATCTGTCTCCCCGTTTTTCTCAAAAATAGCTTTTTGAAGAGACGTTTTATTATCTGTCCAGACATCATCAGCATCCAAAAATGCGATATAATCCCCTGTAGCAAATTCCAGTCCGGTATTTCTTGCAACGGGCGGGCCACCATTGTTCTGATATGTATAAACAATCCGGTCCATGTATTGCTGAAGAATTTGCTCGGTTTTGTCTGTAGAGCCATCATTCACGACAATAATTTCAAATTTGTGATCACCTTTCTGGGAAAAAATACTGTTCAGTGCTTCTTCAATGTATTGTTCACCGTTATAAACTGGTATTACGACCGATATTTTTCCAGAGTTCAAATTTATTCTCCAATTTTTTTATGATCTGATCAACAGGCTTTCTTTTCCTGTCTCTGTCGAGCACTTTTTTAAATGTTTTAAGTTTATTGAGTTCAAGAATATTTTTTCCTTCCGTCATATTATTCCCATGGCGCCGAACAAATAACGTGATTTCATCAAGCCATAAAATCTCTGTGTTTTCTTCCCGGGCCCTGTAGTACCAATCGGTATCTTCCCCATATAGTAAATTCCTGTCGAATAGTCCCACCTGCTCAAAAACAGTTTTACGGTATAATCCCCCGCCAATATAATATCTGTAGGATTCCTTTGGATCTCCCTGGTACACCATTTCTTCATGTTCATTATTTTTAAAAAGCTGGGCAAAGCCGCGAACAACATCAGTCTCCGGGTTATTTTCCAGAATATTCACAAGCATACCCAACTGCCCCTCCGGCCAAAGATCATCTGAATCCAAAAAGGCAAGATAGCTGCCCGATGCATCCCTGATTCCACGGTTTCTGGCAGCCGCAGGACCGAGATTTTCCTGCTTAAAGTACCGTATATCGTATGGCAACCCGATTACAATCTCTGAAGTTTTATCTTCAGACCCGTCATCAACAACTATAATTTCTAACGCCGGATAATTTTGTGATACAACATTTTCAATAGCATTTGCAATAAACCGTTCACCATTATACACCGGAATAATGACTGAAATAAGTGGAAGCTCTTTTTTTGATGACTTCAACTCCTTGGTTGTAAATTTATCAGGGTGTTGTATAAACTTTTTCAGGGTTTCAGGCACTTCCTTCATGTCTGTACCGGGATGAAAAGCATAGCAGGCCACACTCTTGCAAAGGTTATGAATAAAGTCATGTGTGTGCGGACCCACACCGGGCAGCTGAGACATGGTTGTAAACGACAGTGCACGATGCATCTGCCAATGCGAAATAGATGAAAAACTACTGCGCGTTTCACCCTTTATTTGGGGTTCAAGAATTGCCGTCAGCGGCGCTGCTGATTTAATCTGCTTTTGTAATCCGGGGTAAAAATAGAACACCTCTTTTTCCTGATTTTTGTCAACATGGCTGGATGCATACACATCAAAATCCGGAAAGGTAATTTCTGCATGTCTGTTCAGCTTGCCTGTACTGTAAAGAGTGTAAACCACCGGTCGGCCATCATCCATTTTTACGATCAGGTAGTCATCCGCGTAATAATCCATCCCGGAACTGAGGCAGCTTAATGCTGTAGTTGATTTGCCAGCACCGCCCTTTCCTGTTATAAGAACAGCCTTTCCATCTATCCCTACTGCGGCTGCGTGCAGAAGCTGCGCACTGTTTTGTTCCATCCACCAGTGAAAAATCGTTCGAAAAGGGGAGGACTGAACCCAGTAGGGAAAATGATGCGGAGACTTTACCCAGTATACCGCCGTATTTCTGTTTAAATCAGCGACGTTAACCGAAAATTCACTCCAGTGAAATGCTGTTTTAATTCGTTTGCTGTTGTATCCCCAGATATCTCCGCGATCGGTAAAGTGGCTTTGATCGCAGGGAGGAGGAATCATATCTATCCCTGTGGATTCCGAGTCCCAGGCGAGAATGGTAAAATCCGGTTCATCAACTTCCGGAATTTGCAGATGAATCAGTGCCTTAGTGAGCGTGCGAACCAGTGCGTTTCCTGCAAATTCAATACAAACTGTGGTACCTGCAACAGTAAAGCAGAATCGCTGTGTTTCAGCTTTTTCAACCGCCAGATGATATCTCTCTTTAATCTGCTCGAAAAAATGGATCTGTTCTTCCTCCGTTCGAACAGGAATATTCATGCTTACCGGTACTTTCATAGGTTATAACTTTGTTCTGCTCTGCGCCGCAGGTGACTCTTTCTGCCTCTTAAGATCAGTATTCCAAGCGCTATTCATATTTATTTAACGTTTTATTCATTAGTCTTTCTATGGAGTAACAGGCAAACTCCAAATGCAAACGCATGAAATTTGTATCAGCAGAATGCCTTAGAAACCGGGCATAAAACGTATACACTCTTTCCGGAAGCGAAACTTTTTTACGATTATCACCAATACGCTGAGCATGCCGGTACACAACTCTTTCGGCATATCCCGGATTGCATCGGTACAATTTATCCTGTACTCCTTCAGGGACATCAATTCTAAACTCGTTTACCAGATAATTTAACCCTTCTTTTAGCTGTATAAGTACTTTATAGCGCAGAGCATATTCCAGCAGCCGTTCCCAGTCTATATCTACTCCGTATTTTTTAATGAGCAGAAATGCATCCGCAACCCATCGTATAGGCGGTTCCGGGTTTTTGCGCAGGCCGTGAACAATGGTTAGAAGAAGTTCATCTGTAAATGAAAATCTAAACGCACTCGCTCCCATGAAATTAATCTGAACTGCCTGATCCCAAAAGTCCGATTCTTTTGAGTTTTTTATTGAATCAGGCATCGCCCTCCAGTGTAAATCCAGCTCCCTTCCGGAATCATCCGTAAATCCCATTCCGCGGCCATACACTAAATCGTGCTCAAGTATACCTTCATTAACAGGGTTATAACTTACTTTTTTTAAAAGTGCTACAGCTTCCCGGGCATTTTTAAGCGGTACTAAAATATCTGCGTCCGACATGGGACGCGTTGCCGGGTTTTTGTACACAAGAAGACCTAAAGGGATTCCCTTCATCACTATTGAAGGTATTTCTGAAGATGAGGCTAATTTCAGGATTTCTGATGCGTAATGAAGAATTCGTTGATTTTCCATCCAGGCTCGTTTATAAATACCCTTCAGCCGTCCGGTAAGCTCATCCTGATAACCAAGACTTTGCAGTTTTTCGTATATTAATGGCAGAAGGCGGTAGGAGCCATGATCAACCTCTTCTTCAAAGTCCACAATAGATTTCCACTCTTCCCAGGATGAAATTGACGTTTCACCGCCAAATAAAGCTGCCTGTAACAAAAGTTGCTGTGCTGTATTGGGAAACGGGCTCTTTGATGCTAATAGGCTGCTCACTCTTTATCTTTTTTCGGTTCAGGCCATCCTTTTTCATCAACGTCATGAATCGGGTCTAAAAGGAGCATCTCCTGCATATCAGAATATTTGTTCACTTCCGGAGTTTCAAAAGAGGAGATGGTTAATTTCAGGCTATTTAACAACTCTTCGGTAATATCTGATGCCCCGATGTTATTTGCTTCTCTGATCAAACCCTCAGCTAACAGCTTTTTTACAAAATTCCGGATATCTGATAATACCCGATCCGATTGATCCGGGTGACTCAACTCCCCGGCTTTCTTTAACAGCTCTTCAGTACTACCTGTTTGAACCAGAACTTCCCATATAACAGCCCCCGACTTTTCGATGCTGAAATAATTACCTGATCTAAGGTCCATCAAAATGGTTTCCCCATCAATCGTTTCATGAACGATGTGAGGCTCATTCACAATTATTTGCATATCCCTAAAATTTTTATGCTTTTGTAGTTATCTTAATACATTAGGGGAAAAAAGTAAATGAATCAATAATACTTGTAAGAAAGGCAAAAAAAAGAAGGGCAAGCTACCCATATCACGCCGCTACGACCTGCTACCGCTGCTGCCTTCCGACCCTGACGGAATTCACAGGGAGCTGGCTGTATGGAACTTGCCCTATATTCGTTGGAATAGGTAAAATCAAAATGTGCAATGCTCAGACAACTTCCCTGAGCATCGGGAAACCGCTGTTTCCCTTTTTCTGTGGAGCTACGGGGATTCGAACCCCGGACCTTCGCGCTGCCAGCGCGACGCTCTAGCCAGCTGAGCTATAGCCCCAAAGAGCCTTAAATATACCATGTTTTTTGATTAGAAGTCAAAAGCTTTTCTGCATGAATTAAAGCTGTAATAGTGATACTTTTCTTTAACGAACCAAATATTTCAGCATTATGAATTTTCAACACACACCACTCCTTTTTCGCACCTTTCTGCTCAGCCTTTTTACCATTCTGATACTCCAGGCCTGCAAATCATCAGCCCCGGAAACAGATCCCGACCCCCTCACCCTCGACTACCTGATGAGCCTCTCTGATGATGAACTGATGGAGAGAGATAGTGACGGTGATCAGCTTTCTGATTATGATGAAATTTACGTGTATGAAACCGATCCGCTTCAGCCGGATACCGATTCAGACGGCCTTACCGATTATGACGAATCGTTTGTGCACGGAACCAACCCAACCGAAGCCGATACTGACTCCGATGGAATTTCGGACGGTGAGGAGGTAAATACATACGGCACCAATCCGCTGGATCCCGATTCCGATTCTGACGGACTATCAGACTGCCAGGAGCTTGAACATACCGATCGTTCAGAATGCGTAAACACGGAATTTTCCGGAGATTTCGATGGCGGCTATGCTACAGATCCCGCTCAGGCCGATACCGACCGGGATGGTTTAACAGATTGCCAGGAAGTTTTACACACTAACCGCGCTGAGTGCGAGTCCCCCGATTTTACAGCTTATAATGGCGGTTTTGGCACAGACCCCATTAACAGCGACACGGATGGTGACGGCTTTATAGACGGGGAGGAAATTGATATGGGTACCGATCCGCTCGATCCAAATGATCCGCCCGCACTAAGCGCAGAAGATCTCTCTGTAATAAATTTTGGGTTTGACCAGTCTGATATTACTTCTCCAGCCGCACAACTTTTGGCTTCAAACATTGAATTGTTACAAAATAACGAAGGTGTCTCCGTTCGCATTGACGCCTACACCGATCATGTGGGAGGAGATCAGTACAATTTGCGGCTGAGCGTTCGAAGAGCAAACAGCGTTGCTGATTTCTACATCGCTAATGGTATTTCTGAAAACAGAGTTGAGCGGCGGGGGCTCGGTAAAGCGCCTGTCCCATGTTCAGAAGCTGAAATGGATACCAATACACCGGGATGCGAAAAAAACCGGCGTGCTGAAACGATCCCTCTGCCAAATTAACTCTTGCAGATCGTTAAAAATATCTCGGCACGCTTACGCCAATAAATGTACCGGGCTGATCCAGGCGCTTGGCAAAATCAACACGCAGGATACCGAGAATACTGTTCAGGCTAATCCCTGCCTCGGTATGCGTGCCGTTGGTCAGCATGTTGCCGTCATACAGATTCCGATCGGCATATGTGTGCCCGGCTCCACCAAAAACTATAACTCCCCAGCCCCTGTCTGCAAACCACTGCAGCCCCAGCCATTCAAAAGGGATGGTTCTGAAATTATGTTCTGCAACTGCCAGCCAGTGCCTTGTGCCTTCATACGGCATATATTGCCGTGTACGCAGCGTGCCAAATGGCGTGAAACGGTTTATACTTCCGTCTATAGCTCCAAATTTTTGTATCGGAACGTTTCCCTGCGATAAACCACCCGAAAAATGAAGGTCCAGTGTATTTGCAAAAACTCTTCGTTTAAAAAATGTCTGCAGATTCCAGTCAGCAGATGCCCGATAGTTTATAAAGTTAAAATCGCTCCCCAGGCTTTCATCACTCCACTCAATTTCAATGAGTAACTGCCTGCGACCGGTAACGCCAAACGTATTCTGCTGCTTATTTATGGCTGTGCTGAATGACAATGACTGCAGTTTACCATCATCAATTGCCGGATTTACCCTTCGGTTATCATGCCAGCCAAACAGGCTGTAATCCTGCATCGTATTTTGATCAAAACTTCTGTGAAGTTCGTGATTGAAAGAAAAAGATATATCTGTTTTAGGTACTATTTCATCCACCCCAAAGCCCGCAGATACCGACTCTTTTCTGAAGTAATCGAAATAATCTACGCCGCCAAGAACGGTCGAAAAACTATTCATGCCTAAACTGTACAGCAAGGATGGATATCTGGATTCCGTTTCCACTGCATAACGAAAGTCGGTATACAGAGAAATATTTCCGGCACGTAAAACCTGCTGCCTCAGTCCGGCACCATAATCCCAAAAGCTGCTGTTAATGCTATAGCCACCAAACCCTGAAATAGTGCTTTTACCGCCAAAGAGATCATTTTTATACTTCATTCCTGCGTGGAAGCCATCCATTCTGTTGTACCTGAGTGTGGGTGAAAGCCCTCCAGGCAGTACTTCCGCTATTGAGGAAAAAGGCCCGTTTTGTTCACGCTCATCACTGCTTTCTATTGCTCTGGCCAGGAACCCTTCAGCCTGAAAAGCTTTTTCAATAGTATCTGTTGAGTCGATTGTGCTGTAAGCAAGTGATTCCTCCTCGGTAAGCGGAATCCTTTCGATATCGGCATAAACACTGTCATTTTGATTTTCATTGATGCGGGCAAAATCATCGCTGTCTCTGAATACAGAATCAGGTATTGCCGTATTCACTTCGTATCCCGAAAGTGTTGAAACCTGTCTGAACTGTACTGCGGGCATTCTAAAGCCGATCATTCCAATTTTTACTTTTCCTTCTATTCGCATATCAACCGGCAGCCAGTATGAGCCCCCATAGTTGCTGAACTGCTGCCTGTAAGAGAGGTCAAACTCCTGAACAGGAGGCGGAAAATCCACAACCTCGTTTGGTTTTAAATCAACCTCAAGCAGCGCATAATCCCTTCCCAGCACCCAGGCAGTGCCGGTAAATGTTGGCTGCAGCTTCTTTCGTGGAGTAAATTCAATTTTATAGAGCGGCTTTGAATCGAATTCCTGCGTTTCCGCGAGCGTAAAATTGTAGAAGCTTGTGGCATCCGGATGGGTAATACCCACGATATTATATCCCGCAACTTCAATGTTGTCATCATAAAAATTAGGCATATACCTTACGCCTGAAAAATTCTGGTCGGCCGTCATATTGGTCGTCTGTTGCTGCGTAAGCTGAACTTCTTTATGCCCCCGTTCCTGGTCCCAGTACGCAATGGAGCTGCTTTCCGAAATAGATACAATTGACGTATCATTGCTGATTGACTGTCGCGTATATGCGCTTACTTTATAGTTTTGAAGTGCCTGGCGCCAGATCTTCTTTCTTTCAATCACCATTTCCATGATGGAAAGTCCCGGATCCTGATCCGTCACTACAATTTCAGCCATTTCAGTTACTGAGGGAGAAAGCTCTATCAGCAGCGGAAGCTCAGATTCATCATTAACCGTTATTTTTTTCTGATGATAGCCTAAAAAACGTACGGTAAGCGTTACGGGCAGGGAGTCAACGTTAATCGTGAAAAAACCGTCACTATTAGAAATGGTTCCCCGGTATGATCCATCCAGAATAACTGCGGCAGCCGGCAACGTTTCACCACTCGATTTATCGGTAATACGTCCTGTTACTTCCACTTGCGAAAAAACAGCCGGTATTGATAGAAAACAAAGTGAGAGCGTAATCAGGAAAAACTTCACAATTTTTGATTATTAAACTGCCGTTTATTTGGTCCTTATTTACGCAGTTAACGCAGATTCGTTGCGAAGAATATAAAGTTAATTAATAGTGCAGATAAAACGTGCTATTTTTTTTCTAAAACCACTGCCGAATCGAGAGGTTTTACAATCACTTCATCATCTTTGTTGAATAGAATACGGTTATCTGTATGTATGATATACCTTTCACCGGCACACTCCACATGGTATGTAATATCATGGCCTTTGAACTCCCTGGCCACAATTACTCCGCGGTATTTATTGTCTGATGTGCCGTTCGGCGTTTCAATGGTAAGGTGCTCGGGCCTGATGGAGCAGGTAATTCGGCCGGTTGCCGTTCTGTCCAGCTTAATGGCGCCGATTGCTGTATCGATGGTATCCGAATTAAAGGCATCTGCTTCGAGCAGATTCGTGCGGCCGAGAAACTGTGCGACAAACCTCGTTTTGGGTGAGTAATATACCTCTTCGGGCGTTCCAATTTGTTCAATTTGTCCATCGTTCATAACCGCAATTCGGTCTGCAAATGAAAGCGCCTCTTCCTGGTCGTGCGTAACTAAAACAGCGCTCATTCCGGCTTTTTTGATAATGGAACGAACCTCTTTACGGGTTGTGTCCCTGAGCATTGCGTCAAGGTTTGAGAAGGGCTCATCCAGCAGAACCAGCTTGGGTTCGGGGGCAATGGCACGCGCAAGAGCAACCCGCTGCTGCTGACCTCCCGAGAGTTCAGCCGGACTCTTATGTTTGTGATCTCCCATTCCGGTTCTGCAGAGTACCTCTTCAGCAAAAACTTTACGCTTGAATTTTGGCAGATCCGTAAGTCCGAAAGCTACATTGTCGAGCGCAGACATATGAGGAAAAAGGGCATAGTCCTGAAAAACAAACCCAATCCCTCTTTTTTGAGGGGCTTTGTGTTTTCTTACCGATGAAAGAAGCTCGCCATCGAGATAGATTTCGCCGCTGTCGAGGTGCTCAAACCCTGAAATAAGCCTCAGCGTAGTTGTTTTCCCACAGCCGCTGGGTCCCAAAAGGGCGAAGATTTCATTTTCATGAACCGAAAAGGAGGTGCTGGTCACAACGGGTACATCCTTTTCGAAAGATTTTTCAATATTTTTTACTTCAAGAAGCATTTTATTCCACAAAAATTGTCCGGATGGCGGACATACTGCAATCAAGTAGCAGCATTAAAATCCTTTATTTAAATTCAATCTATATAAACTAAGGATTATTTCTGTTCTTTAAAACGCACCACCATCCGTTCAGCCAGATAAAATGTTCCTGCAGCGGGTGTTTTTTAAAATCTGAGATTTACACCGATAGCCAGCCGGCTCACGTTATCGTAGCCAATATCTTCTGTTCCGCTCAGGTTCTTGATTCTGTATTCAATAAATGGATTAAGAAATGGCAGCAGCGTTATTTCTGCTCCTCCAAATCCATTCCAGTAGAAGTTCGTTTCGGTAAATTGAGGATTTGCTTCAAACCGCTCGCTGCCAATACCAAGTCCTACATAAGGTTTAACGATTCCTATATCTACACCACCGAGCAGTGCCAGTCCATAATCATACGCATCCACCTCTGTGCTTACCTCTGTATCATCGAACCGAATGTCCGTTGTTTCATTGAAAAAACTAAAATGAGCGCGTACACCCAGGTCAATAAGGGGTATACTTGAAAAAATTCCTTTTTCAAGCCTCAGTCCAAATCCATTTTCAGGATTTTCATCTCTGATTTCGTAAGCAGCTCCTATGGCATATTGAGCCTGTGTTTGCTGTGTAGTGAAAATGAGTCCGATTACGGATATGAATGTAATTGCAATAGCTTTTTTTAACATAATGTTTGTTTTATTTAATGATCAGTTCACTGGGATTGGTAACATTATTTTACCTTTTACTTTAAACAATCAACATTGTTTCTGTTATACTGAGTTTATAAGCATCAATAGCAACACGAAATTGTGTTTTAAAATTGATGAAACAGAAAAAAAAGATTAATATAAAGGTTACTTGCTTCAATCATATTTATGCAAAAACATCTGCTATTTCCTTATTAGTATGTGTTCTCTATGATAGCTCCTCTTGGGGGGTAATATGATTTGTAATGTCACACTTTTATAACCAGAATCCATGAACAAATAACCCATATCATGAAAGAGTCAGGAAATAAGAATAAAAGAAGCGGATTATCCCGCAGAGATTTTTTAGGCAGGGCAGCAGCCATATCTGCCGGTTTCACTATTGTACCAAGCACCGTTGTTAGCGGCTTGGGCAAAAAGGGTAAGAAATTACCAAGTGATACACTAAATGTAGCCGGCGTAGGTGTTGGCGGCCGGGGTGCCGGTGTACTTCGGGGCATGGCAAGCGACGTTAATGTTGTTGCGCTTTGCGATGTTGACTGGAGATACTCTCAAGGTGTTTTTGACGAATATCCCGATGCCAAAAAGTACTGGGACTGGCGCGTTATGTTTGACGAAATGGGAGATGATATCGACGCAGTGATGGTTGCTACAGCCGACCATACACACGCAATTGTAGCAGCTCATGCAATTACAATGGGTAAACATGTTTATGTTGAGAAACCACTTACCCATACCGTTTATGAGTCTCGCCTGTTAACAAAACTCGCAGCAGAGTACGGTGTAGCTACTCAGATGGGTGATCAGGGAGCCTCGGGTGAAGGTATTAACCTTGTTACCGAATGGGTTCGCAACGGGCTGATCGGAGATGTAACAAAAATTGAGGCCTTTACAGATCGTCCTATCTGGCCACAGGGACTTAACACCCCGGGCGACCAGCCGGTACCCGATACACTGAACTGGGATCTTTTCATAGGCCCGGCTCAAATGCGTCCTTATAACGAAATTTATACCCCATGGAACTTCCGCGGCTGGTGGGATTTCGGAACAGGTGCACTGGGCGATATGGCTTGCCATATTTTACACGCTCCTTTCAAGGCACTTGAGCTTGGATATCCTACAAGTGTACAAGGTAGTTCTACTCTATTACTGCAAGATTCAGCACCAACCGCGGAAAAAGTCCGTCTAACCTACCCTGAGCGGGACAGCAGCTTCGGCCGCTTACCGGAAGTGGATGTTCACTGGTACGATGGCGGCCTGCAGCCTCTGAAGCCGGAAGGCTGGCCTGAGGGAAGAAACATGAACCATCGTGGCGGCGGCGTGCTGATACACGGTACAGATGATATTCTTGTTCATGGTTGCTATGGGTCAGATCCATGGTTGCTCTCTGGTAACACACCAAATGTTCCGCAAACCGAGCGACGTGTCAAGGTTGGCGATGTTGAAGGCGAAGCTGCTCATCAGTTAGATTGGGTAAGAGCCTGTAAAGAAAGCCCTGAAAACAGAACCGAAGCCAAATCTTCGTTCGATAAGTCCGGACCATTTAATGAAATGGTTGTAATGGGCGTTCTCGCTGTACGTCTGCAGAACCTCAATAAAGAACTCAAATGGAATGGCGAAAAAATGGAGTTCACTAATATTAATCCTAATGAGCATCTTCAAATTGTTATCGAAGACGGATTTAGCATTGAAGACGGACATCCATCTTTCACTCAGGAAAGAACAGATCCGATTAATGCACAGCAATTTGCTAACAGGTTAATCCGACACAACTACAGAAATGGTTGGTCACTGCCTGATATGCCCGCTTAATCCACCAGTTAATAATTAATTAAAACACAAACATAATGAAGCTTAAATCAATATTTAATCTGACAGTCATTGGTTTTGCCTCCATGGGTTTACTGGCAGCCTGCTCTTCGGGTGATACAGAGTCCGAATCTCAGGAAGCCGAAAATGAAAGCATGCAGACTGAAGCAGAAGTTCCACCCAATACCCTTTCCGAACAGGAAATCGAAGATGGATGGGTACTTTTATTCGATGGCGAGTCTACCGAAGGCTGGCGGGCCTATGGAAAGGATTCCTTTCCAGAATCCGGCTGGGTAATCGAAGACGGTGCCCTGATGGTACAGGGCGCCGGAACAGGTGAAGCCGGAGGAGAAGGCGGAGATATTATCTTCGACCAGAAATTCCAGAACTTCCATCTCTCTCTGGAATGGAAAGTCTCTGAGGGCGGCAACTCGGGCATTTTTTACCTTGCCCAGGAGCTTGAGGATCGCCCAATCTGGCATTCGGCTCCGGAAATGCAAATTCTGGATAACGCAAATCATCCAGATGCCCTGCTGGGCGAAGATGGAAACCGGCAGGCAGGAAGCCTGTATGACCTGATCCCCGCAGATCCGCAGAACTTCCGCGGACACGGAGAGTGGAATAAAGCCGAAGTCCTCGTGTACAGAGGCACCGTTGTACACTTTCAGAATGGGGAACCGGTAGTTGAATACCATCTTGGAACTCCCGCCTGGGAAGAGATGGTGAATAACAGCAAATTTGCAGATTATTCAGATGTTTTCGGCAAATTTGAGCCCGGATATATCTCGCTTCAGGATCACGGAGACGATGTTTGGTTCAGAAACATTAAACTGCAGCCCAGAGATTAATCACTTCGGCACAGCCGTCGCATAAAATCTGATTTCAAGCCGTTGTGTAACTACACAACGGCTTTTTTATTTTCATTTTATGAAGGGCTTTTCCATAACCCTGAATAATTGGCAATGTGGCACTCCTCTTTTTTGCAGCTTGTATAATAAAAGCTATCAGACACCTAAGTATTTATACTTAGAATTTGTAAAAACAATAGGTATTATCGCCCGATTTTACGTTTTTATAGTCCGAAAGTAATTTATTTTTGTTGTTTTACGAACATTTTTACTAATATATAGTGCGCTCAAGTAGCGTCTCTCTTGATGAATAGTCAGGGTATCACACCGGATACGTGTGATACCTTATTTTTTTTGTAACCCCTTCTTTCTTTCAAGCGTAGAGTTTCCATATTTCTCTTACAACATTTTTGGATATATTGTTTGATACGCATTGAACACAATTTTTTATTTCATGAAAAGCTTTAGAATAGAACGCCGGACTAATACCGGGTATGAGGTTATTGATCTGCATGGAGAACTGGATGCACACACTGCTTCTCAACTTGAAGAAACACTGCAGCAGCTAATCAATAATAAAAAGGCTAATATCATCGTCAATTTCCAGAAACTAGACTACATTGCCAGTGCAGGGCTCGGGGTATTTATGGCTTATATCGAGGATGTGCGTAGTATTGGAGGAGACATTAAGCTTACCAATATGAACAGCAAGGTCTATAATGTATTCGACCTTTTAGGGTTTCCAACACTCTATGATATTCTCGACGATGAAGAAAAAGCCATCAAAAAGTTTCTGAAAGAAAAGTAAACTCCTCATACCGCTTGAAAAGAGCTGCTACATATCATAAAAAGTTGAGCGCTTCAACTGAGAACCTTTCACGGGTGCGCAATTTTGTGTCGTCTCAGGCCAAAAAACACGGATTTACTGAAGATCAGATCAACGATATCCGGCTTGCCGTTGATGAAGCCTGTACAAACGTTATAAAACATGCCTACAGCTACGACGATACAAAACAGTTTAATGTAGACCTTGAATTTGACAGCACTGCTCTATCTATCGAAATAACTGATTTTGGGATAGGTTTTAATCCATCCAAGTACGAAGTACCCAACCTTCAGAGGCGCATCAAACAGAAAAAAAGAGGAGGGATGGGAATCTTTCTTATACAAAACCTGATGGATGAACTAACCTATGATTCTGATGGTGATAAAAATGTGATTAAAATGATCAAATACCGCAACTGAATACCTTGGCAAACGCAGAGAACAATCACGATCAATCTACATTTGAGCTAAAAACCGTTTTGGAAACCAGCCGCATGCTGGTTGAATCAAGAGACTCCGCCTTTATTGCAAACAATGTGCTGCTCATTATTATGGGCAGGCTATTGGTAACCAAGGCCGCAATTTTAACCCACTCTGATTCGAATGGGCGTTATACCCTCACAAAACAAAAAGGCATCAGCGAGCTTAACCCCGGTGCCGAATATTCGATACAGGCAGATTGCGATGGTGAGGGCTACATCACTGCAGACAATGTTCAAACAGATCTCCCAATTCCTAAAGAGAGTAAGAAAAACACTTACTTTTTTAATCTCAGAACAAGCAATCACCATCATGGGTATCTTGTTCTTGGACCAAAAGCCTCGGGCAAAGAATTTACACCTGACGAGCTCAAGTTCGCTGAGGGGCTGTGTATTATATCAACGGCGGCGCTGGTTAATTCTGAGCTTTTTTCGGAGCTGCAGCAGACGTACAGGAATCTTGACCGCAGAATTCATGAACTGAATACACTTTTTGAGCTTTCAAAGGAGTTCAACCTCTTAGTTAACCGGGATCAGATAGCCCGGATTTTTAAACTCACGTTACTTGGTCAGCTTTTTATCCGCACTTTTTTTCTGATTTATGATACAGAAAAAGGGCCTGATATGATGGCTTCCAGCGGTTTACGAAGTGTGCCCGGGCAAAGGCAGATCAATGATCTTTACAATAGCTGCAACAAAGATATTTTGATTATTGAGGAAGAAAAATGTGAAGAACATCCCTGGCTAAAAGAAAACGAAATCGCCGCACTGATTTCTGTTTCCAACCAGAATGAAAAGGCGGCTCTTATAGGGGTTGGGAAGCGTGTAAACGGCATTTCGTTTAACGAAAATGACATTAACTTTTTAAAATCACTGGCCAATCTCGCCGTTATTTCGATTCAGAAAACATACTTTCTCGAGGAGAGGATCGATAAGGAGCGAATGGAAGAGGAGCTCTCGATTGCCAAATCCATTCAGGAAGGCCTGATGCCCGACCCCATTCCGCTAATCCCCGGAGTAGACCTTGCCGCTAAAACAATCTCTTCAAGGGAGGTGGGCGGGGATTATTTCGATATTGCCGAAACCCCGGATGGTAATTCCATCCTCTGTATTGCAGACGTAACGGGTAAAGGAGTGCCGGCGGCCCTGCTGATGGCAAATCTGCAGTCGATGTTACACGTATTATTGCCGGTAGATATTTCGCTGAGCGAAGCGACTTATCGCATGAACAAAATTATCTTCGACAATACACCGAGCGATAAATTTATAACATTCTTCTGGGCAAAATATATTCATGAACACAAAATTCTGAACTACGTGAATGCCGGGCACAATCCCCCGCTTCTGCTCCGAAAAGAGAAAAATGAATTTGAAGATCTCCGGGAAGGAGGGCTTTTGCTCGGGGCGATGGATTCTATCATGCCCTATAGTGAAAAAGACATTCAGCTAAATCCGGGTGATATTTTGGTTTGCTATACCGATGGCGTGGATGAAGCAATGAGCCCCGAAGAGGAAGTGTTTACTGTGAAACGGCTAAAAGAAACCGTTCTTGAGAACAGAGACAAATCATCTCAGCAGATTTTAGACAGCATCGTTATGAAAATCACCGAGCACAGCTGCGGCAAATTTTCTGATGATGTGACCCTGCTCATTCTTACTGCCTGCGAATAAATCCGGGTATAATCGAGTTTGTAAATCCCGACTGTTGCTGCTGTTCAGCCAGTGCAATTACTGCCTGATAGGTCCTGTACCTGTTCATAATCTCCTCAACATACTTTACCGGCTCAATTCCCCTGGCAAAGCCGTAGCGCGCATCCTGGTAATATCTGCGCTGCATCAGACGAATCAGCGAATCAGATACATATTCCCACTCATTCGGGTCTTTATTCCGGTCGATGGTTAATCGCCGAGCATCTGCCATGTGGCCCTGACCCACGTTATACGTTGCCAGCGAGAACGCCCACTGGTTTGTGCTGTCCATATAGGCGTAGTGATCCAGGTGTTCTCTGATAATTCTTGCTCCCTCATGAATATTCTTAACCGGGTCGTAGAGTTCTTCGTAGGGAGTTTCTACAAACCGCGGCAATACCTGCATCAAACCAACGGCGCCTGCCCAGCTTTTACTGTCCGGGTTAAAGCTTGATTCCTGGGCAATCATCGCGGTGAGCATAAGCCAGTCAAGGCCCAGCGAGTCCGCCACCGATTTTACAACTTCATCGTATGGTGAAATAATGCCCAGCGATTGGTAATTCCAGTCCGGATTGTAGTAGTTCGCCATTTGCCGGCTTCCCTCAAAATACTTTTTCCGAAGGACGTTCAAAAACGTTGAACGCCTGGGGGTATCTCTGTCTTCAGAAAACCGAAAATGTTTGTAGAGAAATTGATTCATCTTATTTTCAAGATCCGGCGCATTTTGCCGGACAGCCCAGGCGATAGTGTCAGATTCAGCAATAACCGGTCCCGGCAGCAGACCCTGCATGTACCGGTTAGCGGCATCAAACATATTATCATCGGCAACTGTAGCCATAAAATTACCATTGGCTACCTGCACAAGGCTTGCCTCTGTTTCAAAATTTTCTTCGATCAGGTCGAGCTCAATATCAAAGCCATTCTCAATCAGATTTTGCAGCCTGTAGTGGTACGAACTGTTTCTGCGAACGGAGATAGGTATGCCAGACTCTGCCAGCTCTTCTATTGTTTGCGGGGGATTTCCAACATCAGCCGAGTAGACCACAATCTGATCCACAATATTATATGGCCTGGTAAAACTGGCGACCTTATTTCTTTCTGAAGTAATGGTATAATTTGCCGCTATAACGTCGCCCTCACCCAGGTTAAGGAGCTCAAATGGGTTCTCTTCTCCAACAATTACCACTTCAAGCGCAAGATTATTTTCCCTGGCAAACTCTTTTATCAACTCGTATTCAAACCCCACTTCAATGCCCTGATTTAAAAAGTAGGTGTTGGAGCTGTAGTAGGTGATCATTCGCAGCACGCCCGACTGTTTTATCTCTGCAAAATCACGCTCAACCGGTTCAACATCTGTAATCAGGTCCGAAGAGTCTTCCCTGTCCCGATCGTTATCTTCATCACCTGAAGAGCAACCTGCAGCCATCGTTATTGCAGTTACAGCAACTAAAAGGAGGTGTATCAGGTAAGCCGGATGTAATGTTTTCTTCATTTGATACAGGTTCGTTCCTGTTAAGTACAAAGCAGCCATCTTTGATAAATCTTTAAGACGGAATTTACTTTGCAGGTGTCATCTCAAGACAATAAAAATCATTTTTTATACCTTAACTAACATATTTTCGGGTACATCCGATATTAAAAACAAGATGATAACGTATGAACTCCACAATTAATGTATAGTTTTTGGAGTAGTAGAGCAAAAATTGTGTCCGGCCAGTGCTTATTAAGCATCAAGATCTCCGTATTCGGTAGTTTAGTTGCGGCCAATGCTATTTTGCCGCGCGCGCAAACCGGCGCGACCATGTGAGTGAAACTCCGGATATAATTATCAGCATGGCTATGATGGATACGGTGGCGGGCACTTCATTAAAGATGAAGTATGCAGCTACGGCGGCTAGCACCGCTTCTGATAAGATAAGAGTTGAAAGCAGAGTGGGGGAGATATATTTCACCGCATAATTCATTGAGCCGTGCCCCAGGATGGTAGGGCCAACGGCCAGCGCCAAACCAACTAAAAGTGCAGAAAAACTGACGTACGGTACTCCGCCAACCCAAATAAATGACAAAACAGTACATACAATCGCAGCATAAAGATAAATGTAGAATACATAATCGATCCACTCGGTATGCTGGCGTATTTTCCTGCCCAGCATAAAATAGATCACAAAAATGACGGCTGCCGAGAAAGCCAGCATATTTCCCAGTAACGGATTTGGGTAAAGCCCCGCCTGCTGACTTTCATCCGCTATCCCAAGAAGCATAGATCCTCCAAATGCTATAAATACGCCGACCCACACAAGCGGACGAAAATGTCGCTTAAAGATCAGGCTTTCAGCAACAATCAGCATTACGGGATGTATCGTAACCAAAACCGAAGCCGATGCAACAGATGTATAGTGGAGAGATGCGATCCAGAAGGTAAAATGAAGCCCGAGACATGCTCCCGCACTAATCATTAAGAAGGGAGAGGCCCCTTCAGTTTTAAGCTCTGATAATTTTTTGCGCCGGCTAAACCAAAATGGCAACAGTATGGCAACGGCCATGAGTGTACGCAGCGCAGCGAGCACCAGCGGATCCACATCTGTACCAAAACGCACGAGAATTGGGGCAGCCCCAAAGGAGAGCAGCCCGGCGATGAGAAACAGTACAACTTTGCCAACCGGTATTTCGGAGTGAGTTACGGAGTTCAAAATCAGCTACCTTATCCGGTCCATTGACTGAACAAGCTCTTCATCTTTTTTGATGTTTTTGCCAGCCATCCAAAGAAAAACGAGACAGAGTAGAATGAGTGAAAGACTAAGCAGCTCGGGCCATAAAAAGGTTCCAATACCGCCCATCGAGAAAACGACTCCCGCAGACGATCCCAGCGCTATAATCTGTGAGTAGGTAGCCCCTTTTACAATGTAAAGCTGCAGTACACGGTTTTTATAAAGGAAAACCGCAACCATGGCGAAAATCATGGTTAGCGTAAGAGTTGATGCAAGCCCAAAACCAATCCACTGTACCGGGTCGTTCATAGATTCTCTGTAAATGGGCGTAAAGAAAACGGCTAAATTGATTAGTGCAGCAAGCAGTAAATAGATGGTTTGAGGTCGTTGTATCACGAACTGAGGTAATTTATTAATCGTTGATTGAAAACTTCTGCCGTTTGAAACGGCGATTGCCTTAAGTTAGGCATTCCCGTTCTGCTTCTTCAACCTATAAATATCATTTTACAGGAAAGCCTTTCTGTAAAGATATGGGGCTGTGACTGAAAAAAACCATCAAAAATAATCTATTTGATGGTTTTTAATCGCTGGGAAACGGAATCGTAAGCAGAATATAGCACAGGAACAAGTACCAGGGTTAAAAAAGTGGCGAATGTAAGTCCGCTGATGATGGCAATACCCATAGGTCCCCAAAATGCTGTGTTTTCTGAACCAAACTGAAGCTGCGGATCAAAACTTGCAAACAGCTCAACAAAATTGATATTAATACCAAATGTAAGTGGAACAAGCCCGAGAATGGTCGTCAATGCCGTGAGAATAACAGGGCGAAAACGAATCAAACCGGCTTCTATAATGGCATTTTTCTTGCTCATTCCCTGATCTATCAGCTGTTTTACGTAATCCATCAACACAATATTGTTTACACATACGATACCGGCAAGCGATATAATTCCGATAAAGGTCATAAGGCCGAATGGAGTGCGAGTCATGATCAGCCCGAGCAAAACACCGATCAGACTGAGGCCAACAGCCGTTAAAATAATCAGCGGAGATACAATGTTGTTGAACTTGAGGAGCATCACCAGAAAAATCAAAGCGATGCCAACAGCCAGAGCCGTTGTCAAAAAGCTAAAAGCCTCTTCCTGATCTTCATTTTCCCCCGTATACTCCACGCTATAGCCCGCAGGAATATTTTCAATATAGTCGGCAAGCAGTTCCTGCGACTGAGAAAGTACTTCCGGACCGCTGAAGCCCGGCGCTGCCTGCCCTTCGATAGTGGCTGTACGCTGCAGATCAAGACGCGTAATGGAGCCAAGCCCCGAGCCCTCTTCAAAAGAGGCAACAGAGACCAGCGGTATCGTAGTACCTGCCATGGTCTGTATGTTTAAATCTTTCAGGCTCTCAAGCGTATTTCTGTCTTCAGGCCTCAGGCGCACCACAATATCATACTCATCTTCGCCATCGCGCCACTTGCTCGACTCCAGCCCGTTATTGGCTATTCGGATCGTCTGGGCGATGTCTGACATACTTAAACCAAGCCTGCTGGCTTTTTCATAATCCACGAGGGCTCTGTACTCAGGAATACCCCCGCTTATGTTGTTTCTTACGTCCACCAGGCCGGGCACTTCCTGTGTAGTGGATGCCTCTGTAAGTATTTCGGTAATCTCCTCAGAGATACGCACAATCTCATCAAAATTTTCTCCCGATACTTCAATATTTACGGGCGAGCCCGTTGGCGGGCCTATCTCTTCGCCTTCAATGGTAATATTAATATCTGGTATATCCTTAACCACATCTCTCAGTTTAGTAACCGTGGTGCCCGATGGTTCAGGGCGCTCGCCAAAATCAACAAGGTTGAGGGTTAACCGCGACAATTCCGGACTTTGTGCACCGCCGCCGAATAGAGGATCACCGGCAACACCTACGTTTGTCTGAATGCTTTCAATATTGGCACGAACATTTTCGTCGTTATCAATCAGGTCATAAACACGCTGCTGTACCTCTTTTGCAACTTCGTTGCTGGCATCCACATTCATGCCGATAGGGCCTTCGAGCTCAATAATGATCCGGTTTGGATCGGTTTCGGGAAAGAATTCGACTCCGGTTGGGGCTGCCCCAAACATGGCAAAAATCGCAAAGAGAGCACCAAATACACTATTTAGAAGTATTGCACGATTATCCGTAAGAATGATTGGCTTGTCTGTTTTTCTGAGTGAACCAATCAGCCCGAGAACAACAAGCAAAATGGGTACTGACATTAGCACCAGCCATATTTCGAATGTCACTGATTTTGAAATCGACACAACAAACAGCACCACCGCGTTTAGCAACCCAAGCAGAACTCCCGAAATCACTGATATTTTACCTCCCCTGTAAACGGCTTCAAAGGAGTGAACAATTATAAGTATCACAGCTGCCGCGGCAAGAACTCCGCCCGCGTAAACCAGAGCCATGCCGGCAGATGAAAACAGCGTAACCACACCCCCGATAACTGCAAGCAGCAGCGCCAGTGTGAGGCCGCCGAGAGCTGCCGTATTTCTGAGAAGAGCATATTTGTAACTGTAATCGCGCTTTAAAAAATTGCGCATAATCACTTTGTAATACTTCAGTATTCTGGGAAGCGTTTTGTCCATAAAAACTGCAGATACCGGCTTGACGATATACCGATACGATACAAAGAAAAACACCAGTGTTAACAGCGTAACGACAAGGGTTATTATGTTGGCTACACCAATAGCAATGGCTGCAAATAGAAGTAAACCGGCAATAATTCCCTTCACCACTTTGGGGCTGGGTTTTGATTCGTCTGTATCGAGCTTAACAAGATAGCCCGTAAGCACCGGGTAGAGAACAAGCGCCACAAACAGCGAACAAAGCAAAACGATAATCAGCGTAAGGGGTAAATAGCCCATAAACTGTCCAATAATACCGGGCCAGAACGTCATGGGCACAAATGCCGCCAAGAGGGTAGCCGTTGCCGCGATAAGTGCGTAACCCACTTCATCGGCTCCTTTTTTGGCTGATTCGAACTTGCCGTAACCCATCTCCCTGTATCGGTAAATATTCTCAACCACTACAATGGAGTTATCCACAAGTAGACCGAGGGCGATGATTAAGCTGAAAAGAATAATAAAGTTAAGCGTGTATCCCAGGGCCGAAAGCACAATAAATCCAACCAAAATGGAAAGCGGAACAGCCGTTCCCACCAGCAGCGCATTTCTAACGCCCAGGAAAAAGACGAGTACCAGCACAACAAACAGCATTCCGCTGATAATGCTGTTTTCAAGATCTGAAATAAGCGTTACTACGTCTTCGCTCGTATCTCCTGTAATAAGAACATTGGTTCCTTCGGGAAGTGAAAATTCATTCACTATCTGCATCACCTCATCGGTGGTTTCAAGAATATTAACACCGGGCCGCTTTTTAACATTTAAGCTGATTACCTGGTTATCCCGAATCTCATTTTCCGGCAAGTCAACTTTTTCACCGCCTTCATCAATTTTATACGTTCTGAGCCGCGCGTAGCTTTCCCTTTCCTGGAAACCAAAAAATACATCTGCCACATCGCGCATATAAACGAGTCCTGCGCTTGTAGAGCCCTCTTGCATAGGACGGCTAACCACAAGATTCTCTATTTCTGATGGATTCTCAAATTCACCACTTACACGGATCAGATAATTCATCATATCCACGTCCATCGTACCGCCCGGAATGGTTAAATTCTGGCTCTGAATGGCATTCACGAGCTGACCAAAACTGAGCCCGTATCCGTTTAGTGCGGCAAGGTCCACATCAACCCGAACCTCTCTTTCTATATTCCCTACAATTTCCACTTCCCGAATACCTGATGCCGCCTCAACATCATCCTGCAGGCGTTCGGCTACTTCAGTCAGCCGGGAAACAGGATATTCCGCTCCCAGGTTTATGGTCATAATGGGAAAATCGTCCAGGTCAATCTCAACAATAAACGGTTCCTCTGCATCGGGTGGCAGATCGTTTCTTGCAAGGTCTACCCGTTCCCGCACCCGCTGGCTGGCTTCATTTATTTCCACATCCAGCTCGAACTCCACAACCACACTGCTAAAGCTTTCGGTTGTTGTAGACCGAATCTCCTTCACCCCGCTAATTCCCTGCAGCTCACGCTCGATAGGCTGGGTTATAAGCGACTCCATATCGGCAGGAGCAATACCGGGATACACCGTATTTACGATAAAAATTGGTATCTCTATTGAGGGGTTCGACTCCTTCGGAATGGAACTGTAGCTAAACGCCCCCGCAATAATCAGAATCGCCGTAAATACAACAATCGCCGTTCTGTTTTCTAATGTAATCTTTGTGAGTTTCATAAATATTCTTGTAGCCTGGTGGTTTAATAGCTTACGACGGGTCTGTCCTGCTCTTTCAGCTTCTCAATTCTTTCGAGGTTTGTCGTGGTGTTCAATACGTTTAATTCATCACCCGAACTCAGGGTTCTCATTCCGGAAACCACGACTTCGTCCCCGATTTCAATTCCCGAAACTATCTGAATAAACGGCCCCGAAGCGGCGGCTGTCTCAACCGTAACCAGCTCAGCGATTTTACGGCCGTTTTCTTCAGACGAACGAAATACAGATGATCCCTCTTCGTTTCGGAGCACGGCAGTTCTTGGCAGCAGAATTACGCCATCGAGCGTGGCTCGTTTAATCTGCAGGTCGGCAATCATATCTGGTTTTACGAGATCGTCGGGATTATCAATTTCAATTTCTGCAGCGTAGGTGCGGGTTTCAGGGTCAATTACACTGCCTGCATAGGTGATGTTCGCCTTAATTGCGCCGGTTCCCAGTGCCCGTAGAAAAATATCGGATTCGGTACCCTCGGTAATTTCCCCGGTATAGCGTTCCGGAATCCCGGTTACGATTCGCACTCGCTCGGAGCTCACCAGCCTTGCCACCGGTTGTCCCGGGCCTATTAACTCGCCTGTATTAATCAATCTCGATACTATTCTTCCGGTAAATGGAGCAGAAATGCTTGCATCTTCAAGCTGTTTTTCTGCCTGATTTAGCTGTGAGCGAGCCTGATCGAGCTGGGTCCGGGCATTATCAAAATCCTGCGTGGTTACAATCGAGTCTGCGTAGAGCCGTTCAAGTCGCTCATAAGAGTCGCGGGCAAAATCAAACGATGCTTTTGCTGCGTTATACTGGGCTTTAATTAACCGGTCGTCAAGCTGTGCAATTGTTTCGCCTTCCTCCACATATGCCCCCCTCTGTTGTATCGACAGAACCCTGCCCGATGTTTCTGATGAAATTATCGCATCTTCGAGAGCTTCTACGGTTCCGGTAAGCCGAACGTAATCATCGAAGGTACCGTCAACAACTTCCACTGTTTCTACAGGTATGAGCCGAACGCCGTTTTCGGTTGCTGTTTCATCTTCTCCGTTTTCGCTGCAAGAGATGGTTCCTGCTGCCAGGAAAATTAGTATCGCTGCCTTAAGAAGTATTCTATACATTTGATTAATTATTTATTTGGTCAATTTGAATAGGTTTACCAATCGCTCTGTTATATTCGCTGAGCGCTGTTACATAGTCGTAAACCGCAGAGAGGTAGTTGAGCCTGCTTTGATCGAGGAGGGATGATGCCTGCCTTTCCTGCAGCGGCGTGCCCACTCCCTCTTTTAGTCTTTTTACCGCAAATTCGTAGTTTAATTCGGCCTGCTCTATGTTTCGCTGCTGGCTTTGGATTCTCTGAAGGGCCGTTTCCAGGCTTTTTACGGCCTGATCGATTTCCAGGTAGATTGAATTTTGCTGCAGATCCTTACTTATCTCAGCCTGTCGAATGGCTATTTTATTCTGTTCCACCTGCATTTTGGTTTGGAAGCCGTTAAACAGGTTCCAATTCAGTCTCAGGCCAACCGATACAGCGGGATTCCAGTAGGATTGACTGAAAAAACCTCTTTCACTGCTTGTAAACTGAAACTCTTCTCCCTCTATTGTTGAGACACTTGTCCGGTCTGACGGCACCTGACCAATATAAGCAGCATTTGCAAATGCACTTAGTGAGGGGCGGAATGCAGAGCGCGTAATTTCACCCTCTACTTCAAGCAGGTTGATCTGGGTGTTGGTCTGCTGTAAATCGGGCCGCTGTTTTACAGCCAGCTCGTAAGACAACTCCGTATCAAAATATTCGGGCCGCAGTGAATCGTCATATTCCAGCTCTCCCCGAAGCTTCACGACTGTATCGGTTGGAATACCCAGCTGCAGTGCAAGGTTTTTTACAGCAAGCTCAGCCTGATTTTTCACTTCTATCAGATCGGTCTCCAGGTTTACCAGCTCAACTTCGGCACTCACCCTGTCAAACTTAGAAAGAATACCGGCCTGAACCGATTTTTTGGTTTCTTCCACCGTTTCGGCAAGTCTTTTCACGCTCGACTCGAGTACCTCTGCCTGCTTGCGGGCGAGAAGGGCCGAATAGAAAGAGTTCTTTATTTGATTGACGACTGTCTGCCGGTTAACCTCTGTTTCAATGTCATTGAGCTCCCGAACGGTTTCTGCACCGCGAATAGCTGCAAAAGCGGCTCCGTTATAAAGCGTTTGGGTAATAGAAAGCCCAAACTCAAACTGATTTTCAACTCCAAAAGGATTGCTATCGGAACCCGGAGGGGTAATTCCGGCATTTTCATATCCCTCCTGCCGCCGCTCTATATACTCTCCAAAATCTATGGGATTCGTATTTGGGTTATCATCCGTTCGGGCATTTTCGTTAAAGGCTATCCAGTCCAGGGCACCAAGTGTTTCAAAAATGCTCCCTGCATCGGAACCTGCAAACGGATTTGGAACTTTCAGGTTACGCGTGTAGCTGCCGGATGTATTCACCTGCGGATAAACAGAACCCCAGGCCTCTTTAATTTGTGCCTCGGCATTTTCCACATCCAACAGGCCAATCCGAATCATGTGGTTGTTCACCAGGGCAAGCTGAATGGCTTCGTCCAGGGTTATGGTTATATCCCTTCCTGTTTCGTTTTTCAACTTTTCTCCGGATTGCTGAGAAAAAGAAGGGGCCACCAGCAACAGGCATAGTGGCAATATCAGAAAAAATGATTTGTTAATGCGTGTCATAAATAAATGACTATTGTTTTTTACTTAAAAAAATCAGCCCAATCTTACGGCTGTATTGCATTGGGGTTTCAGTTTATTTTGACTTACAGTCATTTTTTTATTCCTGCATTCAGAATGTGCATAAAGTTTTTTACCAAAGATTCGAGGCTGAAATTCACTTCATCCAGAATTTCCACATGCTTTCGCTGCTCCTTTAGCATGGCAAGATGAATAATTCCCTTGGACGCGCCCCACATGATAATCCCCAGCTCCTTAGGTTCTACATCGGATTTTATGGATCCGTCCTGCATACCTATCTGCAGGGCCCTAGTGATATAGGTCATCGCCTCTTTGGCACACTCTTCACATTTCTTAAGGAGTGTGCCGGGTTTTGCACTTCCCTTTTCTGATACGTTTTCATAGAAATTAAATGCAGAATAATAAACAGGATGAGAACGGATAAATTTCAAATAGGCGAGTCCCAATTCCTCGACCATTTCGATGCCTTTCTGCTCTTTGAGCAAAACATCTTTCATCATGTCGTTAAGCAGGCTTGATCCGCGAATACAAATACCAAGGTAAATGGAGTTTTTGCTTTTAAAGTGCAGATAGAGTGTTCCTTTTCCCACTTCAGCTCTGTCTGCAATGGCATCCATGGTTGCTCCTTCAAATCCGTTCTCCTGGATAATTGCCTCAGCCGCATCCAGGATGGCTTCCTCGCGAATTTTACGCTCCCGCTCTTTTCTACTTTGTTTGCTCATTTTTATGACTGTTGTTCATTTTTTGAATCAGGGTCATAAATTACAATTTTTACTGCTTCGTTCCCATAAATTTCAATTCCTTTTTTCTTTCTCATTTTTCCGGTTATAAACCCCTATCTTTTTCTCCTTTTCTGAAACACCACGAATGAAAAATATCTCCCATTTAAAGACCGACCTTTCTCTTTTTACCATCGCATTTGTATGGGCTCTGAACTTTACGGTGGTAAAAGCCAGCCTGTCGGAATTTGACCCATATACTTTTAATGCGATTCGGTTTATTCTGGCGGCCTCATTTTTATGGATAGCCGTTGTCAATAAAAAATCATGGTTTTCTATAGATCGAAGCGATTGGAAATGGCTGATTCCTCTCGGGCTTCTTGGCAATCTTCTCTACCAGTGGCTGTTTATTATCGGGATTAATTATACATACGCCGCCAATGCCGCCGTTATGCTGGGTACAATTCCCATTTGGGTAGCTGTTTTTTCCCATTTAATGAAATTTGAAAAAATGAATCGCCTGAAATCCCTGGGGATCATTTTTGCCTTTTCAGGTGTGGTTTTGATTGTGATAACCGGAAAAAACCCCATCTCTTTCGGATCTGATACGTTTTTGGGCGATATGCTGATTATTGCCGCAGCCATGGTTTGGGGACTGTTTACCATACTTTCAAAACAGTTTCTCACTCGCTATACACCGCTTCAATTTTCGGCTATCATGACCACCATAGGGGCAATTGCGTTAACCACCATCGCTATTCCTTTTATTCCTGAAACGAACTGGAGCTCGCTCTCTGCAGGTGCCTGGGGAGGAGCTGTTTACAGCGGCCTTCTTTCCATAGGTCTTGCCTATCTTATCTGGAATAACGGAATTTTAAAAGTAGGAGCGGTTAAAACGGCAACCTATCAAAACCTGGTGCCGGTCCTTGGCCTTTTATTTGGAATTATCATCCTGAATGAGTCTCTTGAATGGCTTCAGTATGTGGGATCAGCCGTAGTAATCGCGGGTATTTTGCTTACGCGCTATGGCAAGCTGTAATTCGCATCAACATCCCTACACCCTCGAACCACCGCTTAGAAGATAGAGTACGGCCATTCGCACAGCAAGGCCATTGGTTACCTGATCTAAAATTACTGCGCGGTCGCTGTCGGCAACATCACTCTCCATTTCAACACCCCGGTTTATAGGGCCCGGATGCATAACTTTGAAATCGGGGTATTTTTCAAGATGGGCCATCTTAATTCCAAAAAGCTCATGATATTCGCGCAGGCTTGGGAACAGATCGGTTACGGCCCCCATTCTCTCCATCTGAATCCGGAGCGCCATGGCAATATCGCACCACGCCAGTGTTTCCTCAAGATTGTATGAAACCTGCGCTCCCAGTGTATTTGCAAAAGAGGGCATCAGCGGTTTGGGGCCGCACATGGTTACTTCAGCACCCAGCTTTATTAAACCCTGTATGTTTGAACGAACCACCCGGCTGTGACTTACATCACCAATAATGGCTACGCGTTTTCCTTTTAAATCGGGATAGGTCTGCTGCATGGTAAACATATCGAGCAGGGCCTGGGTGGGATGTTCGTGCGCCCCGTCTCCCGCATTAATTATCGATGCGTCCACACAGCGTGTTAAAAAGTGGGGTACGCCCGGGCTCTCGTGCCGAACAACAACCATATCAATTTTCATGGAACTGATATTACGGATGGTATCTTTAAGCGACTCGCCTTTGCGAGTACTCGAAGTGCTGGCCGAAAAATTCACTACGTCCGCTCCCATTCGCTTCTGGGCCAGCTCAAAAGAGAGCCGGGTTCGCGTGCTGTTTTCGTAAAAAAGATTTACAATGGTTTTGTCGCGAAGGGTGGGTACTTTCGGGACCGGCCGATCGAGCACTTCCCTGAACGTTTTTGCCTGCTCCAAAACGTAGCGTATATCATCTGCGGAGTAGTTGTAGAGCCCCAGAAGGTGTTTTTGACTGAACTCTGGTGTCTCATTTTCACTCATACAATCCCCTTCTCTTTTACTACATACACGGCGTCTTCGTCATCGAGCTCTTTTACTTTCACCATCACCTCTTCATCCGCGTGGGTTGGCACCACCATTCCTACAAAATCTGCACTAATCGGAAGTTCCCGGTGGCCGCGATCGATCATGCAGCAGAATTTTATGCTCCGCGGACGCCCGTAAGCCATCAGTGCATCCATTGCAGAGCGTACTGTACGGCCGGTATAAAGCACATCATCAACCAAAATAACATCCCGGTTATAGAGGTCGAATGGAATTTCGGTCACCTTCACTTCAGGTATTTTTAATTTCGTGCGAAAATCATCCCTGAAAAAGGTTACATCGAGAACTCCGAAATCGGGCTTTACTCCCAGTTTTTCATCAATAATCTGAATTATTCTTTTACCCATGTAAACACCCCGTGTCTGCATTCCAATAATTGCGGGTATGTGGGGCTGATCGAACGGCTCAAGAAACTGGTGGGCAAATCGCTGATATGTGCGATTCAAATCCTGTTCCGTCATTATTCTGGCTGTTTCCAAAAAGACCTCGGTGATTTTTGATTACTCTAAATTATGCATTGACCTGTAAGAAAACAATTTGAATAGACGCTGTATCGCTCATTTTCATATTCCTATCTTTTAGGGAAATAAAACCAATCCCATTGCAAAAAAAACATACGAAAATACTGCTTCTCGCAGCCGTTATTCTTATTTCACTAAACCTTAGACCGCCACTCACCGGTGTGGGGCCGCTGATTGGTGAAATTCGGACAGACACGGGACTTTCCAACAGCCTGCTTGGCCTTCTTACCACCATTCCTATACTCTGTTTTGGGATTTTCTCCGTTTTCACCGCACTTATAACCCGGCGTTTTGGCACGGAGTGGTCTATGGCCTTTGCCCTTGTTCTTTTAAGCGGCGGTATTTTCCTGAGAGTTGTGCCATCCGCTTTTGCGCTTTTTGCCGGAACTGCCATTCTGGGAATTGGCATTGCAATAGGAAATGTGTTGTTGCCGGGTATTGTAAAAAAACAGTTCCCGGGCTATGTGGGCTGGCTGACAGGCATTTATTCGGCAATGCTTGCCATAGGCGCATCGGCAGCTTCGGGTATCAGTGTACCGCTGTCTGAGCGTGCCGGATTAGGGTGGCGCTGGGCGCTTGCAGTGTGGGGCTTTTTTGCACTGGCGGCATTCATTAGCTGGCTTCCTCAGCTCAGAAATAAACTGCCCGAAATCAACAAGAAAGGATTCAGGAGTTCACTGCGTCAGCTTGGTAAGTCGAAGCTTGCCTGGCATGTAGCCGTGTTTATGGGCGTACAGTCGCTTTCGTTCTACATTTTGATTACCTGGCTCCCTGAAATTCTGATTGACCGTGGCATGGAAAGCGAAAAAGCGGGATGGTATCTCGCAATGATGCAGGCCGTTGGTGTTGCGGGAACGCTTCTTGTTCCTGCGTGGTCATCAAAACAGAAACGCCAGCAGCTCCCCATTGCCGGCATTGTAATTCTGGAAATAATCAGCCTTGGAGGCTTGATGATTCCTTCACTTTCCTATGTGGCCATATGGATCTCCATACTGGGATTCTGCATGGGAGCGAGCTTTGGGATGGCGCTGCTCTTCATTGTTTTGAGAAGCCGCGATTCAACATCGGCCAACGAGCTTTCCGGAATGTCGCAGTCTGTTGGCTATTCATTTGCGGCTTTTGGCCCGGTTCTGTTTGGAGCCATCTACGATGTTTCCGGTTCATGGTATATTCCGCTAGGCTTTCTGTTCCTTGTTTCATTTGTGAAGCTCTATTCCGGCTGGAAATCGGGAAACAGTGCGACGGTTAAGACAGCCTGACTCCACAGGTCGGCCGGCAAACACGGGGCCATTTTCACCAGCTTCTGATTTTACAGATAAAGGGTAAATAATGTAAAAACCCTTTAAAATCTATCTGAAACGAAACATTCTCATTTTATGGATGTTACAGGGGGTATAAATATCATATTAAACTTTTAGAAAAGCAGACCTCAACATGATTAAGTATATCTCGGTAATAATAATTGCTGTTTCGTTTCTTGCGTGTCAAAACGAATCGCAGCAAGAGCAAGCAGCACCTGATCCCTCAATGCAGGAAAATCCAATGCAGCAACAGCAGCCCGAAGCACAAATCGATGTGTCGGATGATGAGCTGGAACAGTTTGTAGAGATTTCATCAGAGCTCCAGGGTGTTCAGATGGAGTCCCAGCAGGAAATGGTAGATATTGTGGAAAATGAAGATCTTTCGATCGAAGTGTATAACCAGATTGCCGAGAATCGCGATATGGGCCAGCCAGATGAAGATCTGGATGTCAGTTCCGAAGAGATTGAAAAATTTGAGCGTGCCTCTGAAGAAATTGTTGAAATTGGAGCTGAAATTGAAGCTGAAATGCAGCAGCGGATCGAAGATTCCGATATGACTACGGAGCGGTACCAGGAAATTAACTTCGCACTGCAACAAGATCCCGAATTGCAAAGACGTATTCAGGAGATGATGCAGCAATCGCAAGGTATGCAGCAGCCTCAGGACGGACAATAACAGAGGAGTTGTAAGGCGTTTGATCCCGGATGAATTACATTCTTCCGGGATTTTTTTTCGCTTCTGAACCGACTCTCCAGCCCATATATATATTCTCTATCCCGTTCAGTTTTCTCACTTTCTATACAGGATATGTGTAAAAACATTTCGTCTGCCGGCAGCCATTTCATCAAAAAGCCTGTTAAATATCGAGCTTAGTAATCTGTTTTTATTAGTAAATTCATGAAAAGTTTCGCATCAGTCCGGGGATTTAGAGTTCCATTCACAACCGCACCGCCCCAATACTGAGTCTCTTCATCGCCTGATGCTGCCCTAAAAATTCTATATGTGCCGGCTTCCTCCATCCGTGTAAAACAGGCAGAGCCTTTCCGGAATGTTACAATCGATTGGTTATTCATTGTGACGCTCTGTTCCGGAGGTAAATAAGGAAAGAGTGCGACGGTTAAGGCGGCCTAGCTCCACGGGTCGACCGCCTCAACCACCCACCCTTCCAGCGGATGAAAGGGATTGGAGCTGCTGCAAAGGTAGTCCTCCGCTTTTTTTACAAGCCCCGTCTTAACCGCTGCCTGCAAAATCTGTTCAGATTTAGCATCAATATCCTCCTGCCTGAATAATGACCAGATTTGCGGCTCTTCGCTCCATATAAATACACCACCCGGTTTTCCGGCCGGCCCGAATTCCTGAAGCGCCGGTATCATCCAGGCCGAATTCCTGCCGGGTACTCCTCTTCGCAGGATCAGCATCACCGCTTTTGATGAAAATTCCATAAACGAATCTATCACATCATCCAGAGATCCCCAGGCAACATTCGCAATCATCAAAACACGATCGGGCAAAATGGAGTAGTCGTAGATGCGCAGCCCGCGTTTGTCACAACTCCATCGAAGTCCGTCAGTAATTTTTTTCCTGACCGATGGATAGAGCATCAGGGGCACGTCGCCGGCAGTTCGCAGTTCCACATAAAACACTTCTTTCTGTTTTCTTCTTTTTGATCTCATACGTATAAAGGTTTGTTCATTTTATAGTATGAACTCTAAAATGCGAATCCCTTACAAGCAATCTTCACCAGCTTTTAATTACCTGCCATTTTGGGTATTATTCAGCTGAAAAATTTTACCTAAAAACTGATTGATAAACGGAAAAAAATGAAAATTCACGAATATCAGGCGAAAGAGTTATTTAAAGAAAACGGAATTGCCGTTCCCGGCGGCGTGGCTGCCAGATCTGTTGAAGATGCCGTAAAAGCGGCAGAAGAGATGAAGGCAAACGGCTCCTCCCTTTTTGTTGTAAAAGCCCAAATTCACGCCGGCGGACGCGGTAAGGGGCGCACGAAAAAGAACAATGCCAAGGGTGTTATACTCTGTAAAACGATAGATGAAGTTCGTGAAGCTGCAGAATCCCTGCTTGGCGATGTTCTGGTTACCATACAGACCGGTGAGGAGGGGCAGGAGGTGAAAACCATTTACGTTACTGACGGTGTAGACATTGAGAAAGAGTTTTATCTCGGTATCCTGCTCGACCGCGCCAAAAGCCAGAACGTAATTATGGTATCTACCGAAGGCGGCGTGGAAATAGAAGAGGTTGCCGAAGAGACTCCCGAAAAAATTGTGAAAGAGTGGGTGGAACCCGGCATGGACCTGGCTCCAAACCAGGCCCGCAGGCTCGCTTTTGCTCTTGGTTTTGAGGGCGATGCCTTTAAAAAAGCCGTTAAATTCATCATGTCTCTCTATAACTTCTACGTTGAAAAAGATGCCGACATGGTGGAAATTAATCCGCTGGTTCTCACTCCGGACGGAGATGTGCTCGCCCTGGATGCCAAAGTAACCTTTGACGGGAACGCGATGTATCGCCATAAAGATATTGCTGAGCTCCGGGATACATCAGAAGAAAATCCCATTGAAGTGGAGGCCTCCAAATACAACCTCAACTACATTAAACTCGACGGGAACGTTGGCTGCATGGTGAACGGCGCAGGACTTGCCATGGCCACGATGGATATTATTAAGCTATCCGGCGGCGAACCCGCAAACTTCCTCGATGTAGGCGGCGGAGCCAACGTGGAAACCGTGAAAAACGGATTCCGCATCATTCTGGATGACCCCAACGTGAAGGCGATTCTCATTAATATCTTCGGTGGGATTGTGCGATGCGACCGCGTTGCCAACGGCGTTATCGAAGCCATTAAGGATCCGGAAATTGCCAAAAAGGTAGAAGGCGTGCCGATTATTGTCCGCCTGCAGGGAACCAACGCCGAAGAGGCCAAGGAGATCATTGATGGCAGCGACCTCAATGTGATTTCCGCCGTTCTGCTGAAAGAAGCGGCTGAAGAGGTTTCGAAGGTATTGGCAGCCTAATAACGACGTAACTTTTTAAGCGCGGGGGTTATTCTTCAATAACTCCCGCGTTTTTTTTTATCATACCTCATTCCAGCCCGAATAACACCTGATGGATCATTGCCACTGAGGCACTAAAATCACAGAGTGTATCCTCATCTTATTGCCATTGCTCAATTAACAAATGCCAAAACAGACATTCAGCAGTTCTATTCAGATCTGTGGCGTGCAGTACGGTACGGCGGGTGGTGGATTGGCGATGGAACCTTTACAGAATATCCACCGGGCTTTTGATGTAGTTTCCACCTCTGTTGATCACATGGGTATATATCATAGTCGTCTTCAGGTTCTTATGGCCGAGGAGCTCCTGGACGGTGCGGATGTCGTATCCGTTTTTGAGTAAGTGTCCCCGTTAGAAATTAATGATCCAAAGTATTTTTTCAGTCTATTTTTGATATATCTTTTACCCATTCCAGACTTCAGATATTTTTTTCTGGCTTTAGCATCCTCTTCGTTCAGGCAACCTTCAAAATAAAAAAGCCTGAATGGCCTACGATGTTTAGTAGATATATTTCTTCCTTTGTTATGCTCTTTAAGTCGCTTTTTTAAATTGTTAGTATAACCGGTATACCAATTCTGGTCTTTGATACTATGGAGAACGTATACATAATAGAATTCCATAACTGTCTAATTTCTAACGGGGTGGGTGGCAAATGAATGTCTCAGGGTATGAGGACTTATTTTTTTGGTGATATTAGCTTCCCTTGCCGCTTTTTTAACGGCACGCTGAATGTTTTTTGGGGAAATATGGTACCTGTGCCGGACACCCGATCTTGGATCTTTACGCAAGGTCCGTGCTGGAAAAAGATATTGCCAACCGAGTTTTGTGTCAGCATTGGGATACTTCCTGGAGAGTGCCTTTGGCAACATTGTTTTTCCATACCCTTTAGCAAGATCTTGTTGGTGCAGAATTTTCACTTTTTGGATCTGATGCTTCAAGACTCCGCCCAGTTTTTCGGGCAACATCGTAACCCGGTCTTTCTTTCCTTTTCCACTCCTTACGATGATCTGCCTGTAATCGAAGTCAATATCCTGTACCCTTAGCCTAAGTGCTTCCGATATTCGCAACCCGGAACCGTATAGAAGGGAACAGACAACATGTGGAATGCCCTCCATATGCCGGAGCAGTGCCGCGACCTCATTTTTTGACATCACCGTTGGCAGGTACGTTGGCTTTTTTGCCCTTTTCAGGTTATCAAGATCTCCCATGGGGGCTTTTAGTACCTCTTTATAAAGAAATACAATTGCACAGAGCGCCTGGTTTTGCTTGGATGCGGCAACATTTTGCGATACTGCAAGATGGTTCAGGAAGTTTACAATATCCTTTTCTTTGAGATTCTCGGGGTGATTCAGTTGATGGAAACGGATAAACCGAATAATCCATCTGCAATAGTGTTTTTCAGTGCTATAGCTATAATTACGCCTGCGGATTTCTCATTTTACTTTGTCGATGAGTTTCATACATATAGATCTTGCATTCCTGGTTACTATATGTATGATCTGAAAAATGGAGATTCCTTACACAAAAATGTCTTATTTACGCTTTTATCGGACAAACCACTCAAACCAGATGTCGCGGAATATTAGAAGGAACAGGGTTTATTTGTAAATAACCTAAAAATAAAATATTCTGCGACACAACAGCGACAATTAACCCGTCGCGGAATTATATGTTATAAAGCGGAAAAAAACGGTGTGTTCGATGAGACATACTGCCATAAATAAAGAGCAATTAATGTTCGCTCATACTTCTATAATGGAAATTAAAGCGCATTTTGTTTTTGCCGATGTCTGTAGCCAACATACGAAAAACCAAAAGAGTTAAATTTTTTCCAACATACAATACGAAAATTAGATAAATGGAAAATTTCAACCATGACCCATTGCGAGAATTAACAGAGATTAGAAATCAATTATCCTATTCGAAGAGAATCGGTTTTTTATTTGGTGCTGGAACATCAAAAGCAATGGGAATTTCAGATATAACAGGGTTAACAAAACAGGTAGAGAAAAATATAGGTAATACACTTTCTACAAAACTAAAAAAAGTAAAAGATCAACTTAATGTAGGAGAACAGCATATTGAGGGATTATTGAACCGTATTAGACTAATTAGACAAGTCACGGGTGATAAAAAGGAAAAGTCATATGATACTCTAACCGGTGAAGATGTAAAATCGCTAGATAAAGCAATTTGTAATGAAATTTATAAAATCATTTCAGAGGAAGAAGACATAGCAGATATCAAAGTTGCTCATAAATTTATTGGTTGGCTTAACTGGCTTTCAAGAGATTATCCCAAGGAAATATTTACAACGAACTATGATTTAATTGTAGAAAAATCCTTCGAATATTTATTTATTCCCTTTTTTGATGGATTTATTGGTTCTCATGAACCTTTTTTTGCTCATGAGACCTTAGATGGTACTTCAAATTATGACAGACCACCTGTTTCGTGGATTCGCCTGTGGAAATTACATGGATCACTTGGCTGGTTTTGGAAAAAGGGAGAGAATGGGAACTCGGATCGTGTTATACGACTTGGTGCTGGTGCAAAGGAAAAGTTTCCCGAATCAGAATTGGTGATTTACCCGTCAAAAGACAAATATGAATCATCACGAAAACAACCATTCACTAGTTATTTTGATAGGCTGAAGGAATTTTTATTAGCTGGTGAAGGAATATTTATAATAAGTGGATATTCATTTTCAGATGACCATATCAATGAAGTGATTTTTAATGGTTTAAATCAGAACAACAGACTTCATGTAATCGGTTTGTTTTTTGAAGACGCTCCTATTGATAAGCTAGTTTCTGAAGGAAAGAATGCACCAAATTTTTCAATGATTGGACCTTCGAAGGCTTCGATATCAGGCATAAGTGCAAATTGGAAATTCAACAAAGATGGGGAAATTCTAACTCAATTTTGGGACAAAGAAAAAGCAACAATGACTATAGGAGATTTTAAGCAGTTAGTAAATTTCCTCATTTTATGCTCTGGCATGAAAGATAGAGAACAGAAAAAGTGAGACATAATATCACATATTTAGGAAGAGTTATCAATGTTAACAGTGGTAACGTAGAAGTGGAGATTGCAAAAGAAATCCCATCCGCAGCTCCTATTATAGATGGTAGATTATACAAAATTGGACAGATAGGAACTTTCGTAAAATTTCCAATAGGTAGCTTGACACTCTATGGTCTTGTCTCATCAGTAAGCAACTCACCCTTATCTATAGAAGTGAATGCCTATGAGCCAAATTACGGGTCAAGATTTTTACAAGTACAACTTATTGGGGAGAAATTAGGCAATGCTAAGTTTGAAAAAGGTGTTGGAACTTACCCTACCATCAATGATCAGGTTCATATCGTTACCGAGGAAGATTTAAAATCTATTTATGGAGATAAGTCAGATGGTTTTATTGAAATCGGCAAACATTCATCATCTGAAAATCTCCCTGTATATATAGACACACACAATCTTGTATTAAGGCACTCGGCAATACTTGGATCAACAGGTAGTGGAAAATCGAATACAACAGCAAACATCATTAAGAGAATCCTGAGTGAATATCAAGGGTCACGTATAATATTGGTCGATACGCATGGAGAATATTCCTCTGCATTTCCAGAAAATTCAAAGGTTTTCAGAATCAACAGTCATGAAAACACTCTGACTATTCCATTTTGGACTATGACTTTTGATGAGCTTTCTTTTTTCTTAGTTGGTCGCCCAGAAGGGCAAGAACAACCTGCTGATAAACGATTAAGAGAAAAGATTATAGAATTAAAAAAATCGAATGCAACAAAACTTAAAGCTGGTGCTGTCGATGAAAATTTCATTACGGCTGATTCTCCAATACCATTTGATATAAAGAAACTATGGTACGATTTCGATAGGGAGATAAATGCTACTTATAACCACAACAGTGATCATACCTCAGAGAATGAGTGCTTAGAGGAAGAAGGAGATCCCAAAACACTGAAGGCAGCAAGGTTTACGCCTCACTCTCCCAATAATACAGCTCCATATCGTTCAAAAAACCAAACCATGTACGCTTATGTCGGAAAAATATATTCCCGCCTTAATGACAGCAGATATAGTTTTATGTTCAATCCTACTGATTATTTTGATGCTGACAGCCCTCACGACATAGATCATTTGTTTAAGAATTGGATTGATCACGATGAGCGTTTGACAATTCTTGATTTAAGCGGTGTGCCTTTTGAACTTATTGATATTAGTGTAGGGCTTATTAGTAGAATGGTATATGATTCTATGTACTGGGGGCGGTTTGAACAATATACCGGCCGAAATAGACCAATTTTATTAGCATTTGAGGAAGCTCATTCTTACTTGCCAAAATCAGAAAGGAGCAGTCATATATATGGTTATGCAAGGAAAGCAGTTGAAAAAATATTTAAGGAGGGAAGAAAATTTGGAGTTGGTGCTATGGTCGTTACCCAAAGACCTTCCGAAATATCTGCAACAATTTTAGCTCAAGTTGGGACATTTATTTCCCTTCGGTTAACAAATAGTGGAGATAAAGGAACCGTACAATCTGCTGCACCAAACAATATGAGTAGTTTAATTGAATTACTACCATCTCTTAGAATTGGAGAGGCAATTGTCGTTGGAGAAGCGATTAATATTCCTTCAAGGGTGAGGATTGAGCTTGTTGAACCAAGACCTTCAAGCAACGACCCAAAGCTTATTGAGGCATGGCTTAAGAAATTTGAACTCGAAGAAAATGCATACAAAGAAATTGTAAAAGCAATAAGAGAACAAAAACCAATAACTAAAAAAGAATAAAATGGAAATGATACCTGTTCAATCTTCAAATCATGTCGCTGCTGGATACGATTCAGATCAAGCAATAATGAGAATAGAGTTTAAAGACGGAAGCATGTATGAGTATTATGATGTTCCCCAATATATCTGGGATGAATACCTAGTAGCGGAATCTAAAGGGAAATATGCACATCAGAATATATATACACCAAATTTCGTACAACAAAAAATCGCATAGGTATTATGGAAAATAAAACCCAAATAAAATGCCCTAACTGCGGTACTTCTATTGATGTTCAGGATATATTGGCTCATCAGTTAGAAGATGAAATCAAACAGAAGTATCAGGCTCAGTTAACAGATGAGAAAAAGAAATTTGAAGCTGAACAGGAGAAACTTGACAAGGCTAAGCGGGAATTTGAGGAAAAGCAGAAACAGCAAAATGAGTTGTTCCAAGAACGTTTGGAAAAACAATTAAAGGAAGAGAAAAAAGCTATTGAAGAAAAACTCAAAGCCAAACTGACTGAGGAACAATCTGAGCAATTTCAAGCATTACAGAATGAATTGAACGAGAAGTCTGAGCAAATTAAAGAGTTGAACCGCACCAAAGCAGAGATTGAAAAACTGAAAAGGGAAAAATCTGAACTGAAAGAAGTAGCGGAAGTAGAAGCTCAAAAGAAATTGAATGAAGTTTTACTTGCTGAAAAAGAGAAAATTAGGAAATCAGAGGAAGAAAAGAACGAGTTGAAATTCAAAGAACTTCAAAAACAGCTCGAAGACCAAAAGAAGCTGACCGAAGAAATGAAACGAAAGCAAGAACAAGGTTCTATGCAAATGCAAGGAGAAGTTCAGGAATTAGCGATTGAAGAATGACTGGCTACTCAATTTCCTTTGGATTCTATTGAAGAAATTAAGAAAGGAGCAAGGGGAGGTGATTGCATTCAGGTTGTGAATACGAGGAGTCGTCAGAATTGTGGTAAGATTTATTATGAGAGTAAGCGCACCAAAGATTTTCAACCAAGTTGGACAGAAAAATTCAAAGCTGACATGCGTGAAAAAGGAGCAGATATTGGCGTTCTGGTAACAGAGGCAATGCCCTCAGACTTAGAACGCATGGGAATAAAGGACGGAGTTTGGATTTGTAGTTACGAAGAATTCAAAGGGCTTTGTGCAGTATTGAGGGAATCAGTAATTCAATTAAGCCTTGCAGTTGCTTCACAAGAAGGCAAAGGCGATAAAATGCACATGCTATATGATTTCTTAACCAGTAATACGTTCAAGATGCAAGTAGAAGCTATTGTTGAAGGATTCTCTCAAATGAAAGCTGATCTTGAAAGTGAAAAGCGATCTATGCAGAGAATTTGGAAACAACGAGAAAAGCAAATCGAAAAGGTAATTACGAATACAATAGATATGTATGGTTCGATAAAAGGAATTGCTGGAAATGCAATTCAACCTGTTAAAGCTCTTGAACTACCAGCAGGGGAACAATCAGAAGAAGATAACTAAGCATACTGGTTTTGGGAGTGCTAGCATCCAGATACATTGGTAAGTTGCTCAAAGCCACCCCGCAAAATCAAAACCTACCAAAGTCCATGCTCGCACATACGAACAGACAAAGAAAGAACATAGGCATATAACATCGTATAAAAGTAATGTTGATGTAGTGGTAAATTCAAGCTCTGAGGATTTAATAACCATAGGTTGTGGCCAGGGAGTCACCCTGAAATCCGTTACTGTTCTTATACTTGACCGTTGGTATAAAAAAAAAGCTCCGCTTATAACAATGGCTTCGTGCTGACCGGTTACGGCTTACAGATCGACACTAAGTTAGTCGCCCGGCAGCACAAGCCATGAACCGTTATACTAATTATTCAAAGCAGTTCATTCATCTCTAAACAAACATTTTATAAAAATGACTGAGAAAACGAACTTAAACCAAGTCAGGCAAATTGTACCACTCTTTTTTCTTTTGGTTACAGTATTAAGCTGCAACAGTGATAATGAAGTTTCAGTATTTGAAAACGAACTAAATTACATATCTGTAGAAGCAAAAAGCAGCTTTTCATTTGATGAAATATTTAATCCACGGATTATCCGATTTATTGATGAAAAATTATATGTGACTGAGTCTGATAATCCAGACGTTTCATTTCATGTTTTAAATGCTAATTCAGATAATCATTTCCTGAGTTATGAAGAAGGTTTAGGAAGAGAAGGACAAGGGCCAGGTGAGTTTTTAGAAATTAATGATATTGTAAAAACAGACTCTTTGATCTACATCTACGATGGAAATCAATTGAAAATGGTAAGTTATGATCCTGCATCGGAGGAATTGGCTTCTTATGATGATGTTCATCTGCAAACGACAGGTAGGCCCTCAAATATCTATTCCTTTGCAGAAGGTCAATTTATGGGAATTGGCCTATTTTTTGGTAAACGATACATAATCATGGATGATAATGGTGAGACCGTTTCCGAACATGGTGACTTGATAGAGTTTAATAGCGATTTTTCTCGAAGAGATATCGCTTTGGGATGGCGATCTTTTGGTACCGTTCATCCAGATGAACCCTACGTATACCTGTTTTCAGTGAATGCCGATTTTATAGAACAGTATGATGGTGATGGTAATCCCATTAAACGAATACAGGGTGTAGAAAACCCCGAGCCAAACATGGAAATCAGAAATGAGTGGCCATTCAATGTTGGAAACGTTTCTTATGTAAGCGTGGATTCCGATGAAAAATATATTTACGGTTTGTATTCTGGCCAATCATGGGATGATGAAGGATTAAGTGGCAATATCATCCATAAATTTGATTGGGATTTGAATCTGATAGATGCCTACAAACTGGACCTGCGCTTCAATCAAATAACCGTTGATGGAAACGGTAACTTATATACATTCGGAGAAACGGATGAGGGAATCGAATTTTATGTGTATGAATTACTTTAAATTATTCTCCCTTAATCTAAGTATTTTCAGTAGTATAACCAGCAATTTCTGCTGACGGGTTTGCATTGGTTGCTCGACTTTGGAATAAATCGCCCCGCAGCAGAATTACCAGACCGTTATGTGCTTTCTTGGAAAACAGGAAATTAGTGAAAATCAAGCATTTTAAATCTTGCAAATTGCTATGCCTAAATTAGTACAACAGCAAATAGGTAGTGTCACCATAGTCGTAGAAAACTATGACGATGCCATCGAGTTTTATACTCAAAAGCTTCAATTCACTTTGCTAGAAGATACCGATTTAGGTGGCGGTAAACGTTGGGTTCAAGTTTCTCCGCCAAACTCAAATGGCACAAATCTTTTACTTGCACAAGCTAGTTCTGATGAACAAAGACAAGTAATAGGTAAACAAACCGGTGGCCGTGTGTTCTTGTTTCTACAAACCAATGATTTCTGGCGTGATTATGAGGTAATGAAATCAAATGGTGTGGTTTTCAACGAAGAGCCTCGAGTAGAAGAATATGGCACAGTTGTAGTGTTCCAAGACCTTTATGGCAACAAGTGGGATTTACTACATCTAAATCGAGTACCCAATTAGCATGCACATAACAACCGCCTCAAGCGGACATACCTCGATTTAGGCTTTTAAGAAATCGTGGGTTGGTTGTTGGCTTTCCGCGTTTAAATTACTGTCAATAATTACCCGGCATGACCGCTTATCCCGTGACCCGTTATGGTGCTCACTCTAAATTAAATGCTCTTCCCTATTTCATAGACCATCAGGAGTTGATTATCGTTAACCAGAAAAATTAATTACATTTCAATTATGAAGACGTTAACGATAAACATA
>Ga0081527_100025_pt1 | contig 173684 bp, 129 predicted proteins | sample HotLakmasection5_FD_70992 | JGI IMG/M metagenome (GOLD analysis project Ga0081527, IMG submission 70992) | Hypersaline microbial mat communities from Hot Lake, Washington, USA - Section #5 (SPADES assembly) (version 2) | ecosystem: Environmental > Aquatic > Non-marine Saline and Alkaline >...
AGTGAGAGCTTTGCCATTGGGGTCAGTGCGGCGAACACGGCACCGGTGATTGATCCGATTTCGGATGTGACGGTGACGGAAGGTGCTCCGATCAATGTGGTTGTGGCGGTGACGGACACGGAAGGCGACGCGACGGTCAGCATTGAGATTGTTGACGATGCGACCACACAGCCTGTTGATCCTGCGAGCTACAGCTTCGTCAACAATGAGCTGACGTGGAACACTGCGCCGGTCGGCAACTATACGGCGACGGTGACGGCGGACGATGGTGAGTTCAGCGCGAGTGAGAGCTTCGCCATTACAGTCGATCCATTGATCGCAGGGGTGCCTCAGGCCTTTGTCGCTATCGATCCAAGTGGCAATAGCATCGATGGCAGCACCTTTAACAACGGTTTCATCGTTACGAACCAATCTACTGAAGGACTGCAGATCGCGAACATCAGCGTTGATCTCAGCTCTTCGATGTACCCGAATATGGTGTTTGATCCGAATGGCTCGGCTGGCGATGCGGCAGGTAAGTGCTTCGAGCCGACTTCCGCCAGTGCGACAGCGACGGGACTCGTCGTGCCAGCTGAAGCATGCGTTGATCCTTTCAGTGTTCCCTTCGGTAACGGAGGCTCGTACGTTCTGAGCGCTTCGTTCACAGACTTCGACCCGGGTGAAACGTTCAGCTTCGCCGTGGATGTTGATCCCACCAGTATTGAGAACGCATCGAGTACGGGTAGTTCTGGCAGCGTTAGCGGCCTTGAACTGTCTGGTTCTGTCTACACGATCACCTTCAGTGACGGTAGTACACTCAGCGGTGAAATCTACCGCGTACAGCCGAATAGCCTGGATGGGGCAGCGAATACGCTGAAGCCCGATCCTCTCAGCGCGGCACCCGGTTTGTCGGTCCTGGGCACGACCCCGACGACTAACGGTGACTACCAGGATGCGACAATCACCAGTCTCAATCAGACCGCGCAGGTCAGTGGGCCGGTTGGTGCGAATGTTTCGCTACTGGTTATCGAAAGCGACTATCTGGTCGGTACGCCTTCCAGCGATCCTTTCGAAGCGAACATCGCACAGGTTGTCAGTGAATACGACGCGGTGATCGGCACAGGCGGTACAGTGGACATCTCCGTCCCGCTGACGGATAGCAGCACGGGCAACCTGTACTATCTTGCAGCGGTCGTTGTAGAACCTGATGGACGCACATCTGATCTAAGTACCGTGTGGCGTCTGCTGTATCAACCGGGTACACCGATCGCGCTGATCGAGATCAACCCGGGCAGTGGCCTTGGTGCAAGCACGTTCAGTAACAACAGCTATCAGATCACCAATAACAGCCAGGGTGGTACGCAGATCACCAGCGTCAGCATCAATCTGGCGACAGGCATCCTGCCTGATATGGTCTTCGATCCGGTAGGATCGGGTGGTGATGCGACCTCGAACTGCTTCACGCCTAACTCTGGTGCATCGGAAACTGGTGTGATTGTCCCGCCTGACGAGTGTGTGGATCCGTTCAGCCAGCCGCGCAACGGTGGCTTCGATATCCTCACGATCGATTTCACCGACTTCGACCCGGGTGAGCAGTTCTTGTTCACCACAGATATCGATCCGAACAGCATCCAGGGTGTGTCGGGTGCAGGCAATGCGGGAGCGGTCTCCGGCTATGAGTTGGTCGGTGCAACAGTTACGGTCACCTTCAGTAATGGCGTTGTGCTGAACAGCAGCCTGTACGAAGATGGCAGCCTGGGCGGTTCGCAGGCCGTCGTCGCTGAGGGCGCGCCGGCTGCGCCGAGCATCCAGGCGCTGGGTGTCACCAGTCCGGCGATCGTCAATGATCCCGACCAGACAATCGTCATCACGGGTGTCCCTGGCCAGTACTACAGTCTGCTGCAGATGGATACACGCCTTTACATCGCGTCTGGCGATCCGCCGTTCAACGTCTCACCGTCTGAACTGCCGTTTTATGCCAACGAAGCCATGAGCGGCAAGTCCGTGTTCAACGGCGTGTTCGATGCGGACGGTGTGGTCGAAGTGCCGGTGACGCTGCTGCAAACGCCTGGAGCAACCGGTACACCAGATGGTGGGTTGAACTACTTCGTGGCTGTAAGCAGCAATACACCGTATGCTGTCGATCAGCAGGTGAGCCAGACCTCGAATGTGGTCATCCTCAAGTACGAAGAGGTGGTCCAGAACAATCCGCCGCAGATCGTTTTCCTGACGAACGTTGGCAGTGGAATCAGCGTGGATGAAGGAAGCACAACGGCGGTACAGTTCACAGTAACGGATCCTGATGGCAACCTGGATACGGTTGACGTAACGGGGGCAAGCTTCATCACCCTGACGGAGACAGGCAACGGTGTCTACACGGCGACCTTCGACCCTGCCATCGGTGATGCAGGTAACTACACCATCACGGTGACTGCTACCGACACTGAGACGGCATCCAGCAGCCAGGCCTTTAACCTGACGGTGAACGCCGCGAATGTCGCTACGCTGACGGGTACGTTCACACTGCAAGGGCGTACAACTTACGATGTTGATCTCGCGGTGAACCTGTATCCGGTTGGCAGCACCACGCCGGTTTATACCTTCGCAGTCACGGCACAGGCCAACGGTGAGTTCATGATCGATAACATCGCGATCGGCACGTATCAGATCGCGGTGAAACATCCGCAGTCGCTACAGGTTGTCGACACAGTGACGCTTTCGCAGGGTGCAAACACCTTCAACTTCGGTGAATTGCGGGTGGGCGATGTCAACGGCGACAACGTGGTGTCAGCGCTGGACTTCTCCTTGCTGGCCGGGAGCTACAACGAAGCGCTTGGTGATTCAAACTACAATCCAGATGCCGATCTGAATGGTGACAATACGGTTGACGCACTGGACTTCTCACTGCTCGCGAGTAACTACAACGTCGCAGGCGAAGTGCCTCAGCCATAACGTCGCATCACCTTATCCTCTATCACCTGGTTCTATCCGGGTGGTAGAGGACCAATGAACTTCTAAATGAGCAACAGGCTTCTTCAGACTGGCATACACCATCTGAAGAAGCCTGTTGTTTTCCCCGATGCCTATCCATCCGCTGCGCAGAATCCGCCCTGGCCGATGCGGCAACTCTGGAAGGGGATTTTGAGATCAGAGCTTCTGGCTTGGTGATTCCGTAATGTTCCGAATCAACTCGGATTTATGCAGACGGCCAGACCCAGCCAGGCTGTTTCTGTCAGAATGCAGACGACAGTCATCCATGAGGGCGCGTATCCGGGCAGGTTGGTTCGTGTGGCCTGCTTAACTATTTAGATGCTGTACACCTGTACACTTTTGTAAAGACTGGATTGGGGGGATTTCCCCTAGTGCAAATAAGGGGAACAGCTGTTACGGAAAGCGCAGGAAATGGGTAATGTATTAGAGACGGATGAGTTTGTATGGAGGAAGCATCTTTGCACTGAGGCTTGTCCAGCGGTTTCGCACATCCGATTATTCAGGCTGGCAGACCGAAGTTCGGGTTGTACTTACTTACCAAACTTAATCCGACCTTATTTACATGAATTGGAGCTAAAGCAGATGTTCAGAAAAGTAACTCTTCTTCTCTCATTGTTGCTGACAGCCCTGATGACTGTTGGCGCAGGCTTCAGTGTTGCACAGGATATTACGGGACGAGTAGGTATTGTGCTGCCGACGCGCGATGAGCCGCGGTGGGTGCAGGACGAGGGACGTTTCCAGGAAGCGCTGGCGGCGGCTGGTTACGAGGTCAGCATTCTGTTCAGCCAGGGTGATTCTGCACGTGAGCGTGCGAACGTTGAGGATTTGATTACGCGCGGGATCGAAGTGCTGATCATTACACCGCACGATGGTGATGCGGCTGCGGCTGCGGCTGCGGCGGCGAAGGCGGCTGGGGTCACGGTGATTTCGTACGATCGTTTGATCACGAACACGGATGCGGTGGACTACTATGTGACGTTCGACAGCATTGCGGTGGGTGAGGCGCAGGCGCAGTACCTGGTGGACAATGCGGAAGGCATGGGCAATCCGCTGTATCTGTATGCGGGTGCGGCGTCGGACAATAACGCGTTTCTGTTTTTCGAGGGGGCGTGGAACGTACTGCAGCCGAAGATAGCAGACGGGACGTTCTACATTGTGAATTCGAGCGAGGCGATTGGATTGCAGGATCAGGCGGAGCTGACGCGAGATCAGTTTGCGCAGATCATTGGACAGATTACGACGAACTGGGACTTCAACACGGCGAAGAATCTGGCGGAAGCGAACCTGACGGTTGCGACTGCGGAAGATAAGGGAGACGTGTTCATACTGGCACCGAACGACGGCACGGCGCGTGCGATTGCGGATGCGTTTGCGGCGGACAACGACGTGGCGAGCTATGTGGTGACGGGACAGGATGCTGAGCAGGCATCGGTACAGTACATCATTGATGGCAAGCAGTCGATGACGGTGTTCAAGGATGTGCGCACGCTGGTGAACGATGCGATCAGCGTTGCGGTGACGGTGCTGCAGGGTGAGACGCCTGCGACGACCGGAGCCTACGACAATGGTGTGATCGAAGTGCCAGCGCTGCAATCTGAAGTCATCACTGTGGACGCCAACAATGTCGTCGCAGCCCTGATTGAATCTGGCTACTACAATGCTGCGGATTTCACCGGGCTTGAGTAGAGTCTGATACTTCTCACTGCGGGGTAAGGAAAACGAACCTTACCCCGCATTTTCAGGTTGATTTGGCGCCTCTTGTTGGTGTGTTTGCATCTGATGCAGGCCCGCAGGTTCACTGACAACCTACCGTAAAAACACGTTCAGCGGCGTCAAAGCTGCCGCAGTTGATGCATCTACTGTCTTCCTGGAGGTTGATGTGGCTAGCGCTCCATTATTGGAAATGCGCAGAATCGTAAAGGAATTCCCCGGCGTTCGCGCTCTGGATGACGTCAGTTTCAGGGTTGGTCATCGGGAGATACACGGGCTGGTCGGCGAGAACGGCGCTGGGAAGTCTACGCTTATGAAGGTGTTGAGCGGGGTGTATCCGCACGGGACCTATGAGGGCGACATTCTTTTTGATGGCGAGGTGCAGCGATTTCGTGGGATCAACAGTAGTGAGCGCGTGGGAATCGCCATCATCTATCAGGAGTTGGCACTCGTCCCTGACATGACGGTGTACGAGAACATATTCCTGGGGCATGAAATCAGCGCCTGGGGCGTAGTCGATTGGAATGAGACTATTCGTCGAGCAAGAGAAATGCTGGACATGGTGCGCCTGGATGTCAACCCATCGATGATGGTACGTGACCTGAGTGTGAGCCAGCAGCAACTTGTAGAGATTGCCAAAGCGCTAAGCAAAAATGTTAAGCTTTTGATCCTCGATGAGCCTACCTCAGCACTCAATGAGAACGAGAGTGCAAACCTGCTGAATCTGATCCGCAGCCTGCGGGATAACGGCATCACCAGCGTTTTGATTTCACACAAGCTCAAAGAGGTGATTGCTGTTGCGGATAAGGTGACAGTGCTACGTGATGGACAGACCGTCTGTACACTGGATGCGGCCAGAGGGGAAGTCGACGAGAACGCGATCATCAAGAACATGGTTGGTCGAGAGATCAATAACATTTACCCGCCACGTAAACATTCGGTGACAGACGAGGTTGTTTTTGAAGTCTGTAATCTGAATGCATATGATCGCGGGCTTGGACGTCAGATACTGCATGACATCAACTTCCATGTGAATAAAGGCGAAATCATCGGTTTTGCAGGGCTCATGGGTTCTGGACGTACCGAATTGGGAATGAGTATCTTTGGTAATCCCAAGAAGTATCAGATTTCCGGGGACATCATCAAGAATGGTGAAGTCCGGCAGTTTCGGCATCCCTCACAGGCGATTCAGGCTGGTATTGCCTATGTCAGTGAAGATCGTAAATCACAGGGGCTGATTCTGATTCAGGATGTCAAGGAGAATATCACGCTGGCCAACCTGCGTGCGCTCGTCCGACGTGTAGTTATTGATGAAAACAAGGAAGTGCAGGTCGCCCGCGACTATAAAGAGAGCCTGGACATAAGGACGCCCAGCCTCGAGCAGCAGGTCGTTAATCTTAGCGGTGGTAATCAGCAGAAGGTATCTCTCGCAAAGTGGTTGTTTGTCAAACCAGACATTCTGATTCTTGACGAACCAACGCGTGGTATTGATGTCGGTGCCAAGTACGAAATCTATACGATCATGAAGGAACTCGTTGCGTATGGCATGAGCATCATCATGATCTCATCTGAATTGCCCGAAGTGCTGGGCATGAGTGATCGGATCTATGTGATGTCGGAAGGGCGATTCACGGGGGTACTGGAATCCAAAGACGCAACACAAGAATCGATTATGCGGTTAGCGACCAGCTAAGGAGTCAGCTTGATGGTCTTCTTCAAACACATTCAGAAGTCGTTACAGGGTAACATCCGCGAGTACGGGATGTTTATTGCGCTCTTTGTCATTATGGCGATTTTTACGTTTACGACGGATGGTCTTTTTATTTCTTCTCGTAACCTGAGTAATCTCTTCAACCAGGCTGGTTACATCGCCGTGCTGGGCGTGGGGATGACGCTGGTGATCGTTATTCGCCATATTGATCTTTCTGTAGGGTTTTTGTCTGGATTTCTGGGTGCGATTGCAGCGATTGCTCTCAAGTTCTGGGGGCTGCCGGTGTGGGTGGTTATCCCGTTGGTGTTATTCCTGGGGATTATCGCTGGCCTGGCTTCTGGGTTCATGGTGGCACAACTGAAAATACCCGCATTTGTCGCGACACTCGCTGGCTTTCTCGTATACCGGGGTGGCATTCTGCTGCTGACGGAGAGCACCGGTACGATTATCATTTCAGATGATATCTACAATGCCATTGGCAACGGCTATATCCCGGATATACCCATTGATGGCTTTCTGCCGGGAATGCACAAGCTGACCCTGCTGATTGGTGTCGTGGGGATTCTTCTGTACATATTCAGTCAGGTTCAGAGCCGGCGTAAGAAGTTGGCCTACAAATTTGAAGTCTCAACTTTAGATATGTTCATTCTCAAGCTGGTATTTGTGTCTGTTGTGGTTGGTTGGATTTTCTGGAGCCTGGCAGCTTTCAACGGTTTGTCGTGGACCGTGGTGATCGTACTGGCTGTCGTGTTTATCTACGATTTCATCACGAATCGAACGGTGGTTGGTCGTCATATTTACGCGGTGGGTGGTAATCCTGAGGCCGCCGAACTGAGTGGTATTAACGTCAAGCGCATCACGTATCTGGTATTTGGTTCAATGGGTATGCTCGCTGCGCTCTCGGGTATTCTGTTCTCATCGCGTTTGCAATCGGCTACGACGACCGCTGGCACGTTGTTTGAGCTTGATGCGATTGCCGCCGCATTCATCGGTGGTGTATCTGCGGCGGGTGGTGTCGGCAGGGTGACGGGCGCGCTCATTGGTGCACTGGTCATGATTTCACTGACCAGTGGTATGAATCTGATGGGCATCGGTATTGCGAGCCAGTACGTAGTGCGTGGTGGTGTGTTGGCTGCAGCAGTCATTTTTGACGTTACGACACGTAATCGTCGTGGTAGAATTTAATTTGACTCAAACTTAATTCACCGCGTAGCTGTGAAGAACCTGGCCAAGAAGGGTCAGATGTATGCAGAAACAGGCGGATCGGGTAGCCCTGTTTGTTCACATTCAGAACGCGCTGCGGTCGAAAGCAGGTTGTTGCAGTGAGAGTTTTGATTGCTGACGATCATGAAATAGCCCGCGTTGGTATCTGCAAGGCTTTGGCAGAAACCAGCGATATTGAGCTGATTGCTCACGTCTGTAACGGCATTGAACTTATGGAGGCATTGAGCTGCGGCACGTTCGACTTCCTGATTATGGATGTTTCAATGCCTCATTTTGATCCCCTTCAGACCGTTCAGTTAATCCGGATGCAGTACCCTTCTATGTTCATCCTCGTGGTTAGCGCCTATGACGATGATGTCTACGTACAGGGCCTATTGAACGCCGGGGTACATGGTTATCATCTGAAAGATCAGCCGCTGAAGGATCTGACGCTGGCAATTGATCGCATCCTCTCTGGTGAGATATGGGTATCCGGTGCCTTAATCAATAAATTGCTGTCTCATGCTTATCAGAGGCCCATTGAACTATCTCCGAGGCAGGTGGATATTGCTCGCAACTTATCATATGGCCTGAGCAACAAGGAAATCGCGGAAAGGCTGACGCTCAGTATCAAGACGATAGAAAATCATCTGACGCGCCTGTATCGTCAGCTTAATGTCAACAGCCGTCTGGAAGCCGTCGCATATATACATGAAAATCCGCAGATTTTGGGACAGCGTGGGCAGGTTATGGTGAAGAATACTGCCAACCCTATGCTGCCAGCCCAGGGAGGACTGTCTATCATCGTTGTGGATGACAACCAGCGCTTCAGAAGAGAACTCTGCAGCATTGTCGGCCGCAACCTGCCCGCCGCAACGATCTACGAAGCCAGTAACTGGGCTGAACTTCACCCTCTTGCGTACCAGGTGCGTCCACGACTCATCTTTATGGATATTGTGCTCGGTGATGAGGATGGCATCAGCCACACACGAAGAATCAAACAGGAACTACACGATATAAAGGTCATTCTTATCACGGCCTATCCGGACCGAGAATTTCACCGTCTGGGGATAGAATCGGGCGCGCTGGCTGTCGTCGACAAAAAAGACCTTGATACCCCTACGATCAAACAGATTCTGTATGACACGATCGATTAAAGTTACGGCCTACTTATGCTCATACTCGATCATATTTCCAAACTATATGGTCAGAATTGTGTTCTTGATGATGTGAGCCTGGATATCGCTGCTGGTAATGTCGTGGGTGTTGTGGATCATGAAGGACAGGCGATACTTGAACTGGTCAATATGTTGTCTGGGCAACATGGGCCTGATAGCGGGCAAATCCGAATTGAGAATCAACGACTGTCCTGGAAGTTCCGTCCGCAGCAGCATCGTATCGGCATCGTTTATCGTGAACCACGATTAGTCGGATCGCTCGATATCGCCAGCCATATCTTCCTTGCTCATGAGCCAAAGTCACAACAGCGCATCCGTAAATGGATGAATATTCATAATCCTTACCACATCTTCAGCGATGCGGAACGCCTTCTCTCTGAGTTGAATTTCAACCTGCCGACAGCACATACGCCTGTAGATGACCTGTCGGTCGAACAGCGACAATTGGTTGCTATCGCACAGCTTATTGTGCAGTCTCCTCGGATTATCGTGGTTGATCACCCTGGACGGACGCTGAGTTTGCCCTATCAGGAACAACTTCTCGATCTTATCCGTATGTGGCGCAAAGAGCGCAAAACGATCATTCTCGGCACACCAAACCTGGACACCCTGTATGCGGTTTGTGATCGAATTATCGTGCTGCGTAATGGCAAGATTGTGATTGACTCCCCTATTGATGAGGTAAGCCGTGAATCGGTGGTTGCAGCATTGGTGAGTGAACGACAGCATGGCCAGGTGACGCCCCTCATCTGGGCGCTGGATACGTACTACCAGGCGTTTCGTCAGGCACAATTGCTGCGGCATAACCAGGAACTACTGGAACAAGACCTTGCGCGAGAGAATATGATCCGGCAGGAATTGCTGGATCAGCTTTCTGTGCAGGTATCCGCGCTGGATGACGCCAACCTGGCGCTGCAGGTTGCTCAGCGGCGTCTGCTGACTGAAAGAGAAGAGGAACGCAAACATCTCGCGCGTGAACTGCATGATCAGGTTATTCAGGATTTGCTGGCCTGGAACTATCAGCTTGAGACCATTGCTGAAACGTTTCCTCAGTTGCATACAAACATTGACGCGCTTCGTGATGGTGTGCGAAACATGGTTGAAGACCTCCGACGAATTTGCAGTCGACTGCGACCACCGACCATTGACAGCTTCGGGCTGGGCGCGGCCTTACAGTCGTATACCAGCAGTTGGAGTGAACGGACTGGTATCCAGGTTGACCTGCAGGTAGATCGCAGAATCGGTCGCCTGACGGAAGAAATAGAACTGTCGGTGTTCCGTATCGTGCAGGAGAGCCTGAGCAACATCACTAAACATGCGCACGCAAGCTTTGTGACGGTCCAACTCAATTATCTTAGCCTACGCATGTTGCAGTTACTGATCGCCGACAATGGAATTGGTCTAGAAGAGACCTTCGATCTTGGTCAGCTTTCGGGCGAGGGACATTTCGGCATACTCGGCATCACAGAACGCGTCGCACTGCTGGGTGGACGTATCAACTTCCGCAATCAGCCCGCAGGTGGTCTGCAGATTCAGGTCGAAGTGCCAGTGACGCCTAAAGTCATCCCCGAGGAAAAGTGATGCAAGCCATCTGGCGCACCGAGCAGGTATCCGAGAAATCAATCGCCTGGGACATGGTAAGAGCGGTCGATGATCATGGTCAGGATCACTTGCCTGAGCGCCATCCCAGCTCCCCGCTCTATTTCCGCGGACAATGTAGTTTCTTCCAGAAGGTTGTAAAGCGCGGGGAGGGCATCCTTCATGATGTCACGCCTTTGATCGCGTTTATGAGCTGAGACGAGCCCCGCGCAGCGCGAAGCCTGTATCCCGTCATTCAGGCGGATGTTGATCCGCACCAACTGCTCGATTGCTGTACACATGATCTGAACCGAATCGAGATCGTACCCGACCTGCATCGCCTCAAAATACGAGTCGTCCGGGTATGTGCCGACCTGCATCGCCTGTGCATAACACAGGTTCAGCATGGATTGCGCGGTATCCAGTTTGTTGCCCAGTTGTCGGCGGATATCCAGTGAGCGTTGCAGGTGTTCGATGGCGAGATGCCACTCCTGGGTAATGCAGTACAATTCGCCGAGGGCGCTCAGGCTGCGTGCGACGCCATCAACATCATGGATAGCTTCGCGAAGTGACAGACTCTCACGATAAAGCGGGATGGCCTCTGGTAGCTGGTCCTGCAACATGCGGATCTGCCCGAGATTCTGAAGTGTGCTGGCAATGCCGTGTTTATCATCCAGCTGCCGGCGAACCTGGAGGGCACGTTCGAACTGGTCGGCGGCAATATCCCATTGACCCAGGGACATGTAAACCGCACCAAGATTGTTCAGACAGGTGGCGATGCCATGTCTATCCTGGTGAGCTTCTCGGATTTTGAGATTCTGGCGATAGTACTTTTCAGCTTCTTGATAATTGCCACGCAGGTGAGCGACTGCGCCGAGGTTGTTGTAGCCTTTGCCGACGCCAACTTCATCACCGTGTGCATGTCTCAGTGCGATTGCCCGCTTGTAGTGCTTCTCGGCGGCATCCCAATCTGATTGGTAATGTGCAATATTGCCCAGCGTGTTATAAGCCTGGGCGATAGTGAGCTGATCACCGGCTTCTCTTTCATGGGCGATTGCCTCCATCAGCAACCGGCCCGCGTGTGCGTAATCCCCTGAGCGGAATAGATTCGTCCCATGCTCTATGAGATATTGCAGGCGTACATCCTGCTGTGCGATTCTTTTTTCTTTGTCCCACTCTGCGATACGTTGCAGAACTTCTCCCTGGGCTTTCCAATCCCCCAGGAAGCGGAGAAGCTCGACCTGTTTCAGCAGTATGCCGATATGTTCTTCAACAGGCAGAATCGGTGTTTGTCTGAGCGCTGTATCGAGTATTCTGAACAGTTCAAGTGCTTCGGGGTATGCAAATGCTTCCGAGGCTAACCTGGCTGCGATGGGGACCCAGCGGGCGAGCGTATCAACATCACCAGCGTGCCGGGCATGATATACAACCCTTGTAACGACATCGCCACGCCGGTTCCCGGGTAGTAGCGCAGCGTGACGTTCAAAAAGGCGTGCCACGCGTCGGTGAAGAACCTGCCTTCTGGCAGCACTCATGCTGCTGATAATCACGTCGCGGTACAGAAAGTGTCGCAGCGTGTAAGTGACGAGGCTGTCTTCCGACTGTGACGCAATGAAGCGCTGGCTCGTCACATGTTCCAGGTTGTGGATCATCTCCGTTTCGTTCTGTCCTGTGCATTCCAGAATCTGACTGAGGTTGGCCGGACAATCCATAATGGCCAGTGTTTCGAGCAGTTGGCGCTGATTGTTGGTCATCTTTTGCATGCGCTGCTTGACTAACACATCAAAGCGCTGGGGAATGGGCAGCTTTTCCAGCAATCCAGGTTGCGCTTGACAGGTTTGCAATACATCCACGATGTGCAAACTGATGCCCATGGTGTGATCAATCAGCTCATGGAGGAATTCATCCTTGTTATCGATATCTGGCAGTATTTTGTCGATCAACTCAGATATGCATTGTGGTTCAAGTTGATACAGGGTAAGCCAGTCGACGGCTGTCAGGGTTTGCCACTCATCAATTGCACGCTGCAGCGGCGGATTTTCTTGAGATTCTATCGTGCGCTGCGTCACGATGACCATTATCGGAACGCGGCTCAGGCGTTGAAAAAGGAGTGACAATAGCAAGATGCTGTTTTCATCTGCGAAGTGAACATCTTCCAGAATGATCATCGTTGGTTTGTTGGCGGCAACCAGCGACAAGAAGTCGATGACTGTGGTCAGCAGTAACAGGCTGTTGAGATTACCCTGATCGTGGGCAGCGAGTTCTGCTGGGCTTAGGGGAATGAGGTCGGGGACCAACAGGCTCAGGCGAAACCGGATGACATCCGGGAGTGCAATTGTGACGTCACTCATGATCCGCGATAAGCTTTCGCGGATGATCTGTATCCAGGGGTTGAGTGCGGCCGTCTGGGTGCTTTCGTAGCATACGCCCTTGTAGATGTTGGCGTCGCCTGACAACTGACTGACAAATCGATCGATCAGTGCGGACTTGCCTATGCCCGCATCACCCTTGAGAATGACTGCATGGCCCTGTTTGTTAACTGAGCTGTTCCAGCGACGGTGCAGCACGTCAAGTTCGCTAAAGCGCCCGACAAAAGGCATCGCTGAATCAGGCAGCGAATAGACAGGTCGTTGGTGCTGGGGGATGAGGTCTGGTAACGGACGATTCTCCATAATCCTGCATTGCAAATCCGTTAGGTGATCACCCGCTTTCGCACTGAACTCGCGCTGCATGTGCTCCTGGTACGTTTCGAACTGCTGTAAGGCAACCTGCTTCTGGCCTGATTTCGCATGCAGCCACATCCACCAGTAGTGTGCGTCTTCGAGCGACGAATTGTGGTTGAGTAAGCGCTTTGCCCAATGCAGCGCTGACTCATAATCTGCAGCAGCAACAAGATGCTGTATCAGCTTCAGCGTACCTTTTTCGAAGGCTTGCGAGTAACGCGCGCGGTGGCCCAGTAACCATAATTCATAGTCAATATCGTCGGGCAGATGCATGCCGGACAGGAGTTCACCCCGGTACAGCTTAAGTGCCGCCTCCAGCTTGGTTGGATCCAGTACGGCTGACGAATTGTCCACGGCGTTCATGAACTGCAGGGCATCGATCCACAGTTTAGAATGATCAATGCGTATTTCGTCATCGTGCGTATGCAGGAAAACGTCATGAAAATTGCGACGGATGCGACTCATGTGCCAGCGCAAAGCTCCATAAGGATCATTAGAGCTGCGGCAAAACAGGTTGGCGAGATGGTCGCGGCTCAGTGCCTCATCCGTCAGACATGCGTACGCCAGGAACGCCCGTGTCTTGCGCCGCAAATCGGGCGCAAGGACTGCGCCATCATCCGACTTGAACTGAATTGGACCGAGAAGCAGAATGCGAGGCATTGTGAGCAACTCCGCTACTAACTGGGAGTATTATTATCTAGATGAATGTCAATAAACGTGACTTATCCTGGATTATAGCACTGGCCAACGTCCATTATGATGTGTTCCCGCGTGCTGACAGACGTTTTTTAGAGCCTTTTTACTCCTGCCGACATTGCCGGAATGTATCCCTGCATAATCAGCGCAGCAATTCCCCCTGTTGACCAGAAACTCTCCACAAAAGCCCTTATCTTTCAAAAGATTATTAAAGAGAACCTAATAAAACGTGGCTCAGGTGTGGGCCGGTGCACACGCGTGTGCACACAGGAAATGCTTAGGATGAGCACAAAACGGATGATTGGCTGGAATATGCGACAAGATTTGTCTTCAATGTACAGACATCAAGAACGGGGCTTGCGGAACTCCAGAGCATCAGAAGGTCCTGATGACCTGGCAGAATTTCGCCTGAGCCGTCCTCAGAGAGTGCTGCGACAGACACTGCATCTTTTGAACGTGGTCTCCCCGAAATCAGCAGTACACCTCGCTACGTATTTGTTTATGCGTCCACGGCGAAAGAAAGTTACCTATATCAGCCGGCTGCCAGAGGGCGCACGAAGGATTGAAGTCTATCACGGCATGTGCAAGCTGACAGCCTACAGTTGGGGGGCAGGCGAGAAGACAGTCTTGCTTGTTCATGGTTGGGAAAGCCACATCGGACGCATGCTGCCGCTGGTAACGCCGCTGGTCGGTGCGGGGTTCAGAGTCGTTGCGCTGGACTCTCCCGGGCATGGGCAATCCCCCGGGTTATTGACCACCATGTACGACGTAGGTGAGGCCATCTATGACGCTTTGGTGCAGCTAGGCCCCGTTCACGCTGTTGTCGCGAACTCCTTCGGCGCGGCAGCGACGATGACCATGCTGGCCCGTGAGGCTGATGTCCAGCCTGCGAAGCTTGTTCTCGTGTCGCCGATGACTCACTTCGAACAGCACATGAACATCTATCAGCGTCTGCTGGGGATTGAGGGACGATTGGAGGCCAACCTGCGGTCGCAATTGCAGCGCCGCGTGCCTATGCCTCTCGAACGGTTCGACGTTGGCGAAGCGGTGACAAGGGTATCGAGCCAGGGCCTGATCATCCATGACATTCATGATCCGGTGATCCCTGCGCAATCCGTACGACAGGTTGCCGACCAATGGGCGAGTGCGTCACTGATGGAGACGAGCCACCTCGGGCACAAGAAGCTGATTGCTAATGCGAATGTGCAAAGAAGCATTGTTGATTTCGTATCAGGCACGGATTCCGACACGCTCAACAGAGCTACCGCGCACGTGCGGGCGATCCGTTAAAGCCTGCATGCACTGATGGATTGTCCTACCTGAGTTTTTCTCAAAAAATTTGTCGAATCAGGAGCATAAAATGTCAGTTCAATTCGTTGTTCACTGTGATGTGGTTGCTAACCCGAGTGCGCGCCTTGCTGAAGCAATCCGCGATGACTCCAACCGAGAAATGGAATGGCTGTGGATTGCGTCACTGATGACCGATGAAAATGAATACGAATACTGTTTGAGGCGTGCTCTTTACATCAATCCGCACAACCGTGTGATTCAGCGCGAGCTGGACCGTATCCGTGTGCGGTCGATGAGCAGGAAGCACCTGAGCCACAGCCGGCCAAACTTCTTTGCCAGAGGGATTCAGAGACTCCTTAACGCGAGATGGGTCAAACAATATCGGTGGAGTGTTGAATAACGCTGAACACGCTCATCTGAAGATCGTTTTAAGGATGTGTCTGGCTTCAGCATTTGTCGGCTGATTCCTAAAAGCGGATCGCATAAGATAAGTGAGATCGACGCATTTCAGAATCTGACTTTCGGAATGTTGGTCAAATGGTCGACGGTTTTTCCTTCGTATCAGATGCAGCGAATAAGTTCCCGGCGGTGACGGTCGTCAGGCCGTGATTGGTTTTCTCCCAGTAGAAAGGGTTGCGGATCAACTGCCACAGGGCCTTGTAGGCGGCAACAGAATGCAGTACCCAGTACAGCGGATTGCTGATTGCAAAGAAAAACAGGGGGCGTGTCCGCTCTCTGCCCAGTGTCGCCAGGACGTTCAGAAGTATCGCGGTGCCGTTGCCCACAACCAGGCTTATGAATGCGATATCCCACACCCAGCCCTGGAACAGCGCTGACACCCATCCCGGCTGGAACAGAATCCAGGTGATGAACAACGCCCACATAATCGGGTTAATGAGGAAGACCCAGACTGTCCCACCGATCAACAGCTGGAACCCCAGCCATCTTTTGAGGCCGACGTGACGCAGCAGCCGTAAGGGGTTGCGATTGTGCACCAACCAGGTTTGCATGTAGCCTTTGATCCACCGGCTGCGCTGACGTATCCAGTTGCCGACGTGGTTATTTGCCTCTTCGTAAGTGGTGGAGTTGATGATGCCGACGGTGTAGCCATTGGCAGCGGCGCGTGTACCCAGATCAGCATCCTCGGTCACGTTGAAGGGATCCCAGGCCCCAAGTTTGCGCAGCGCATCCATGCGGAAGTGGTTGCTTGTGCCGCCCAGGGGGATCGGCAGTCCCAGACGGTCCAGCCCCGGCAGCATGTAATCAAACCAGTAGGTGTATTCCAGGGTGAACATACGTGTCAGGTAGTTTTCTTCGGCGTTGTAATAGTTCAGGGCCGACTGTACACAGATCAGGTTTTCATCGGCGCGCTGAAATGCCGTGACGGCTTTTCGCAACTGGTCCGGCTCCGGGATATCCTCAGCGTCGTAGATAGTCACGAACTCGCCGCGACAGAAATTCAGGCCGTAGTTGCAGGCTTTGGGTTTGGTGCGGGGGTGGCTATCTGGCACGATGATGAAACGGAAGTACGGCGGCGGATTGGCAGCCTTGGCAGCTTCAATGGTGGCGTTGTCGTCCTCCTCCATCAGAATGAGTACGTCGAGCTTCTCGTGAGGATAATCAATATCCGCCAGAGCACGCAGGAGATTCGGCACTACAGATGGTTCTTTATAGACGGGCACGAGGATGCTGTAGATTGGCAGGTCGCGGTCGGCGATGCTTTGCAGATCGTCCTGGCGGATATGCCGCGTTTTACGAAAACGGTTGTGCCATCCCAGGACGGAAAGTGCGAACTTAAACAGGATGCTGATGATGTACACCACACTGATGCACACTACGAGCAGTGCCGCAGTGCTCCAGAAATCTATCACCAGCCCGGCCAGCAGCACCATAAGCACCGTCGCAACAGCAGCGAGCTGTGATCGCGTGAATACGCTTGCGCCGGACTGCTGCGGGTTAGCATCACGCAGGCCATAAACTGCCTCATAACTGAATTCGTCCTTAAAGACCTGACCCAGCATATCTTTCACATCACGCTCTGTGCCAATAAAAGGCACGACGTCGGCATCAGGCAGCACACGGGCGATCTCCGCATGTACGTGTGCTTCATCCAGCGTGGTCGTCAGCACGGTGAGCATTCCGGCGCTGTATTGCAGAGGGCAAAAAAGATAACGTGCCATCACTGCCGGGTCGAAGCGGCGGATGAGTGCCTCGTCGTAGGTGAAGTATTCTGATTTTAATAGTGCGCTGGCGTAAGGATTTACGGATACCTCAGCCAGGTCCTGCGCATACTCTTCGAGTCGAATCAACTGCATCGCACCGAGGATATCCAGCAGCGGTGTCTCGTGTTGGCGCCGGGTATGCAGCACCGACTGTGCCTGCTCATCGCTCAGAGTGCCCTCAGCGAGCAGCTTTGAAAAGATGCGATGCTCGTGCTCGCTGAGTAAGGCCGCTGCCGTGTGCTGGATCGGGATCGTGGACATGATGGTCTGCCAGTTTGCATGACGGTATGTAACACCAGCATACATCCTCGTCACACGGATACGCGTAAAGCTTTGTTGCCTGGTGTATGCGCCCGGTTTCGCAGTCTGGGATCGCATCCATGCCTGCGCCACTGGATAGTTGACATATCGATGTGTATCGATGTATACTTCTGAGTATGAATGAAGACTTCAATCTGTTCCGCAAAGCTATTGCCGATGACACACGATGGGCCATCATGGGGCAGTTGTGCTGCGTATGGCTCAGCGTTAACGACGTGGTCGAGAAGCTGGGGGGCAGGGTTAACCAACCGACCGTCAGCCACCATCTCAAAAAGCTCGAAGAAGTCGGGCTGGTGATGGTGCGTCAGGAGGGGCGGCAGAGATTCTATACGCTCAACCGCGATAAAGCTGAAATGTGCTGCGGCATGCTGCGTATTACGCTGAAGCTGGATGATGATGTGATTTCTCCCGATTCGATCCCGGTCAAATAGGTCGGCCTTTTTTTTGAAGTTTCATATCGATGACTATCAATATTTCCGGAGGACAGGATGTCTGAACAGCCGAATATTCATGATGTGGTACGCCAACGTTACGGCTCCATTGCTGACGGCCAGCGGTCGAGCTGCTGTGGCGATGACATTGCAGCGGACTGCTGCGGTACGAGCGCGAAAGAAGTGCGGTTCTATGATGCTGAGATGGTCGCAGATCTACCCGTGGACGTGACGAATTTATCGCTTGGCTGCGGCGACCCGGTCAGTATTGCTAGCCTGAAGGTGGGCGAAACCGTGCTGGACCTGGGCAGTGGGGGTGGCATCGACTGCTTCATGGCGGCGAAGCAGGTCGGGCCGTCCGGCTATGTCATCGGAGTTGATATGACCCCGGCCATGCTCGAAAAAGCTAACGCCAACAAGGCGGCTATGGGTGCTGAGAATGTTGAGTTTCGGGCCGGGCAGATCGAAGCGCTGCCGGTCGATGACAACAGCATCGACGTGATTATGTCGAACTGTGTAATCAACCTCGCGCCGGACAAGCTGTCGGTGTTCCACGAGGCTTTTCGCGTGTTGAAGCCGGGCGGTCGGGTTTCAATCAGCGACATCGTTACCGAAGGGGATTTCAGCGAAGAACTGCGTGCTGACCTGGCTCAATGGGCGGAGTGCGTCACCGGGGCGATTGACGCAGAGATCTATACCGACCTGATGCGTCAAGCAGGCTTCACGAATATTCAGATCGTCAGCAAGGAAAATGCGAACGAACTGATCCAACCGCGTGAAGGGATGCCAACGATCTATAGTGCCCGCATTACCGCCACAAAACCCGTGTAACGCGGTATAGAGACAGAATCAGCCCGGGCGAACTAGCAGTTCGCCCCTAGACTTTGGCACTTTTTGCAAAAAGGATGTCTTTTCAGTACAGCGATGCAGACAGTGATATTCATTGCAATGTCTGCTGACGTCTTGGCGCGGTCTGCTGCGGTTTATCGTTTTTGTTTGCCGTCAGCTTTGATTTTGCGTCCAAAAACAATAAGCCCAACACCACACAGGATGAATACTACGCCAAAGACGGCACCGATAAGCGAATTACCCTGGCCGCAATAGCCGCAGAATTCCAGAAAAGTATCTGACATGAAGTATCGCGCAAGCCGCGCCTCGTTCGTCAGTTCTTGACGGGTGCCGTCGCTCATCGCATAGAGATAACCCGTCGGGAACTGACCGACAAGATCATCACAATCGACGTCGCCGGAAAGTGTGACCAGCATGACGACGCGATTGTCATCGCCTGTGTAGAAGATCTCCGTGAATTTGGTTTCTTCCCGAAAACGTGACGACGGTGGGCCATACATAACCCGAGACCCTGACAAACCTCGGACAGACTGTAATGTTTCGCAGTCCCAGCTGCCACCTTCAACAGTTGCGTAGGTCCTCTCCGGATTAGCAACGTCTGCTGCCTGATCCATTGTCAACTGCCGGGGACCGCCGCTTGTTTGGAGGGCATCCGGGATCAGAAAGATAGAGATGTATATCCCAAGCAGTAGTAATGCCACACCTGTTCCTATAACCAGGTGTCTTTGCGTGCGGTTTGCTTTGATCTGCTCATCCGTTACTACAGTTTCAGCCATGCGATTAGCCCCTGTGGGTCTCCGACCGATTTCTCTGATGGACGTTTCGTGAGATTCAGTGAACGTCGCCATTTAGAACGCAGGTAGTGCTGCCCCTGCAGCCGGAACATGCCAGCCTGTGTCATGTTGCCGCTATGGTGTTTTTCTATGCCACACGTTGGTGTATCTGATCGTGTGTTCAATCTCTTCAACCAGTTGCATGAAGGGAATCGGAGCAACGCTTGGGGTATTCGTCAGGAATGTCAGCATCTGGCGGATCGTTGCTTCATCTCCTAGCGCTGATCGATGGCCCAGATCGTCTGTTGAGATGATTCGTGCGCCGTGCCAGCTGCTGGCGATAGTTTCACCAACCTCGTATGGTATGAGCGCATCGTGTCGATCGTGTATGACCAGACCGGGCACAGCGAATGTGCGGACTGCATTGATGGTGCTGACCATCCCAAATGGGAGACCTATCTGTCGTTCTGCTAGCTCGCTTACGTGCGCTTTGCACTTCTCGGATAAACGTGCAATGTTAGCAAAGATGTCGAAGTGCTGCTGCAGATCGCGCATCGGTGACAACAGAACGAGCTTCTCTGGCATTAGTTGCGGTTCTCGAGCTAGGGCGATAGTAGTTGCTGCTGCGCCGAACGAATGCGCAATCACACCGTAGAACGGGCCGTGCTGGTCTAGCATGTCCTGAACTGCAAAGCTGACATCCAGCAGATGTGTCCTGGACACTGGCGATAATCCATGTCCTGGCGCATCGAGTGCGAAGACACGGTAACCTTCTTGCAGCAGGGGTTCGATCAATGGGATCATCCGCCCGGTGTGGCCTTCCCAACCGTGTACGAGCAGCACTGACGGGCCCGCTTCGCCCCATGCCCAGCCAGTGAGCTTGGTGAGATTATGAAACACCGCGAGCCGCCGGGCACCAGATGGCAGCTGCGTACGATAATCGCTGCCCTGTTTGCGGCGCGGTGTCAGGAACTTGTCTACCATGAGGTTTGCTGCTACTGCAGGCGCAAGCCGATCAAGCAGCCCAACTGCTGCTACGAACAGTTTGAGTTTCAACGATAGCTGTGTGACATTGCCTTTGTAGTCGAGTGTTTGTTTATTGGCCTCTACCATATCGGAATCACCTTGGCGATATCATACTGAGTTGGTTTGCGTGTGTATCCGATGTTATGATAGACACCTAGCGTAACTGTATCGTAACAATAACGTTGCACCTGGTCTCGGTACTGCTGCTGTAATCCTCACCGAAGGAATCTTATGCAACCACTGCGACTGTATTTGCTTGGCGTCCCTCAATTGGAAGCTGCTGGTCAGGAGATCCGAATTAAACGCCGTAAGGCTGCGGCTCTCGCTGCCTATCTCGCCTTAAATCCACAACCACAGAGTCGTGAAACGCTCGCTGCGCTGTTTTGGCCTGAAGGCGATCATGAACAGGCACGTGCTGCATTGCGCAGTACGCTCAGCTCACTTACCAAACTGACAGATCATCAGTGGATTGAGGCCAATCGGCTGACCCTTCGTATCGTTCCAGAGGCGATCTGGGTGGATGTGGTTAGGTTTCGAACAGCACTGAGAGATGTATCCGCACATGATCATGATGGCGACGGCTTATGTGACCGGTGTGTACAGGCGTATGCGGAGGCCAGTCAGCTCTATCGTGCGGATTTCCTGAACGGGTTTTATCTGAATGATAGCCCTGAGTTTGAGGAATGGCAGCTTCAGCAGCGTGAGTGGCTTCAGCGTGAATATGTAGATGTACAGCGGCGACTTACACGGCATTACGCTGCGCATCAGCGGTATGATCTCGCACTGGGTCACGGTCAGGCATGGCTGAATTGTGATCCTCTGCAAGAAAGTGCGCATCGTCACCTGATGCGCCTGTACGCAGCTAATGGGCAGCGCGCCGAAGTACAGCGACAGTATCAGCAGTGTGTGGAGCTACTCGATGAGGCCTTCGTGACCCCGCCGGAGCCCAAAACAACAGAGCTGTACGAGCGCCTTATGCAGAGTGCATCTCCTGTTGTGCCGCCCGAAGTCGGAGGAAAAGGCGCGGGGGTAGCGGTGATCCCACCTTTGCCTTCGCTGATGGTTGGGCGCGAGCAGGCTCTGGCTGACATCAAGAAACGACTAGGACTCGATACCGATGCAGTATGTCCGTTTACTGTCATTCATGGATGGCCAGGCGTCGGCAAAAGCACGATTGCTGCGATGATCGCCCACGATGCGCAGATTGCCGCGCACTTCTCGAATGGTATCCTCTGGGCTTCTTTGGGCGAATCGCCAGACCTACTTAGTGAACTCGCTGGGTGGGCCAGCGCGCTAAATCTGCGTGATGCATCGCAGGTACGAAAAATCGATGATCTCAGCGTTCAACTTGCCAATGCCATCCGTGACAAACACCTGTTGCTGGTAATCGATGATGTGTGGCAGGTTGAGCATGTTAAGCACTTCCGAATTGGTGGGCAGAACAGTGTTACTGTCATCACCAGCCGCCTTTTCGATCTGTCATTGGCGCTCGCGCCTACAGCTGCGGATGTCTATCGTCTGCCAGTGCTTACGGAAGAAGCGAGCCTGGAGCTTCTCAGAAAGCTAACGCCTGAGACAGTTGTGGAGTACCCAGAGGAAGCTCGCCAGTTGGTTCATGATCTGGAAGGGCTGCCTCTCGCCATACACGTAGCAGGACGCTTACTGCACGCTGAATCGGCTATGGGTTGGGGTATACGTGAACTCTTGAGTGAATTGCGGATGGGTACTGAGTTGCTTGCTGCGCAGCCGCCGTCTGATGTTCTGGTGGTGGGGCGTGATGCATCGCCGTCAGTTGCTGCGCTGCTGCACCGGAGTACCAATCGCCTTTCGCCGATGAGGCGACGTCAGTTCGCATTACTGGGTTTGTTTATGCCTAAACCTGCGACCTTTGATTTGAGGGCGATGGGCGTTGCGTGGGATATTGACGATCCACGGTCTGTTGTTCGTGACCTTGTCAATCATGGTTTGCTGGAGCCTATCAATGGTGGGCGCTTCCAAATGCATGCTTTGTTGGTGCTTCATGCAAGATCGTTGCTACAGACTGAACCTGGAGAATGAGTCATGGTTGCATCCCCGGTAACTGTTCAACAGACGCAGTATCGACTCGCCCAGCACTATCTGAAACAGTTGCAGCGGGCCAATGCTGCCATTACAAAAGCCAGCAGTGGCAACCGAGATCACTGGATTACCGCTATTCAGCAGGATTGGCCGCAGATCAAGCACTGGTGTGATTGGGCGGCGACCCAAGCCGTGGACCGTGTTCGTGCACGGCTCTGTGTCGAATTCTGTACGACTGCGGCATCCGCGACGACAACTCAACAAACCACCGTTGAGACGATCACAATGTTGCGACAGGGGGTGAAGGCCGCGCAAGTCCTCGATGACCTCGCGGCTGAGGGTGAAATACTGTACAGGTTAGGGCTGAACCATCTGCGACTGCGACAGTTGGCCGATACCAGTTCGTGTGCTGAAGCTCTCGCCGAGTGTGGTGAAAAGCTCAGGGATGATCGCATGTTGGGCAGAGCGTGGTACTTGAGAGCGTGCGTGAGTAATTCAGCCGGTAATCTCGAGGGCGCGGAAGCGCAGTATACCCAGAGCCGAGAACTGCTTGAAGCGATTGACCAGAAGGATATGGTTGCGGTTTGGGCAGGCTTTGGCCACGTTGCTTATTACCAGGGCAAGTATGAGGCTAGTCACGGGTATCACAGTAAATCGATGCAGTTGGCTCTGGAATTAGACGATGAGCCGAACGTTGCCGTTGCACATCTTTCGCTGACAGGGGTTTGTCTTCAGTTAAAGGATATCCAGCAAGCCCTGTATCACGCGCAGGAAACGCTCAGGATCGCTCGCAAACTCAGTTTTCTGCCTTTGATCCCTCACGCATTGACGATGCTTGCAAATGTCAATCGCCAGTTAGGACGCCTGGATGAAGCTCGCGCTTATTACGAAGAAGTCCTGGGGATCACGCGGGCCACGCTGTCGCCAGACAGCGAAGTCTCTGTGCTTACAGGTCTGGGCCGCGTCTACGCACTGCAGGCCAACGACGACCTTGCGATTCAGCACTTTCTGGATGCTATAAAACTGGCCAAGGCACACAGGCTGCTTACTCGGGTTACGACCCCTACGGAGGAATTGATACGTATCTACCTGAGACGCGGCGATATCGCCTCGGCGCATGAGCGTCTGTGTGATCTGGCGGATAGCGCGCTGGCTCTGGCATCAGCCCGTTTTTATGCGAAGACCATCTTTTCAGCATCAGCTCTGTGGCATGCCCTGGGATATTCTGAACAGGCGGCGCAATGGGTTGGGCTGCTTCAGCGCCATACAGAGCATCTCGATTCTGCTGAGTTAGAAAGCCTGCACGATGTCCTTCAAGAGTCGTTAGGCAAAGAAGGGTTTGATGACGCTGTTGCTAAAGCTGGGGCGTTCGTGTTGGAGGACACCGTGAAGTCACTTGCGCAGATGCTGCGCGAATATCCCATGTGATTCAGGGTCCGGCTAGACAGAGTATCTCGCCGCATACATCAATATACCCCTCTCGCGCAATGGTGACAGACGGATATAACGTTCAGATCTCCGTTAATCGCTTTGATGTGGCAAACCCCAGTCACAGAGACTTGCCTCCGGCTCGTTTGCGAATCTGCCCCCGGCACTGAATTAACCTCTGAAAAAACTGCTTTCGCATTCTGAAATTATGAGTTTTCGATAGCAGGAAATATGACTTTACGCAGGTTTATGTAGATTTTTGTAGAAATTTCTCTCTTACTGCTCCAAGCGTAAACTCTGATTTTCATGATAATGACAGCAGCGTTAACGCGGTGCGTGGAAATCCACAGGGCATCTCCACTAACATACATGACGTTAATTCTGTGTTTCATAGCCACAACTGATAAGGAAGATAGAGGATGAGAAAGCTAGCGTTACTGCTGCTGCCATTGTTGCTTACTTCGTTCGGCTTTGCCGGGGCACAGGGCGCTTCGGACTGTGAGGCTGGCACCCGCGCCTATGAGCACGCGCTGGGTACGGCGTGTGTACCAGCAGAAGTTGAGCGGGTTGTCGCACTGGAGTGGACCTACGTAGAAGACTTGCTCGCACTGGGCGTGCAACCCGTCGGTGTGGCGGATATTGAAGGATACAACAGTTGGGTAGATATTCCTGTTGAACTCGATGAGGATGTGGTTGATGTTGGCAGCCGACAGGAGCCTAATCTCGAGATTATCGCTGGTCTGGAACCGGATCTGATCCTGACTGCGTCGTTCCGGGCTGCCAATAATTTTGATGAACTGAACGCCATTGCACCGACTATCGCCTTCAATCCTTATCCTGATCCGGAAACGAACGCCTCGCAGTACGACGAGATGGTGTCTACATTCATGACCATCGCCGAAGTGGTGGGGCTTGAAGAAACTGGCGAGCAGGTACTGGCCGACCTGGAAGAAACCTTTGCGCTCGCCCAATCGGTGCTTGAAGCCGCCGGACGCGCTGACGAGACATTCATCCTGTCACAGGGTTGGGTCGCCAACGACGCCGCTACTTTCCGTCTGTTTACGGATAACGCGATGGCGGTACAGATTCTGGAACAGATCGGGCTGGGGAATGCCTGGGACGATGCGCCACAACTATATGGCTTTACCGAGATCAGCTTTGAGGGCTTTGCCGGGATCCAAGACACGAACTTCTTCTACGTCGCCCAGGGTGACGCTAACGAGGCTTTTGCTGATTCGCCGCTTTGGAACGGACTGCCGTTTGTACAATCTGGCCGTGCCTACTACCTGGGCGGTGATGTCTGGCTGTTTGGCGGCCCGTTGTCGGCAGAGCTACTGGTTGAGACTATCCTCAGTGCGATGGGTGTAGAACTGCCGGTATCGGAGACAACCGCATCAGCCGAATCTGAGGCGTTCCCTGTAACGATTGACCATCAGTTTGGCAGCACAACGATTACGGAAGCTCCGGAACGTGTGGTGGTCCTGGGCTACACAGAACAAGATCCATACCTGGCGCTGGGTGTCATCCCTGTTGCGGTGCGCTACTGGTACGGTGACGAGACTAATGCGATTTTCCCGTGGGCGCAGGATGAAGCTGGGGGCACAGTACCTACTGTCCTGAACATGCCCTATGGCAGCCTGAACTATGAAGCGATTCTCGCACTGGAACCTGATCTGATCAGTGCGATTGATGCGGGCATCACAGAGGAAGAGTACGAGGTACTTTCTCAAATCGCGCCGACCCTCACGCAATCTGACGCGTATGTGAACTATGGCACGCCATGGCAGGAAGTGACGTTGACTATTGGTCAGGCAGTAGGGAAGGCCGAAGAAGCTGCTGTATTGGTGGCTGAGGTCGAGGAACTGTTTGCAGAAATCCGTGAACAACATCCTGAGTTCGATGATAAGAACATCGTCGTTGCGTACAACTTCGGCGGGACGTTTGGTTACTACACGGGCCAGGATTCGCGCGGGCGGTTCTTTACGAATCTGGGATTCGCCATCCCTGAGGAACTGAATACGATCGCTGGCGATCAGTTCTTCGCCAATATCAGTGAAGAGCGGTTCGATCTCTTAAACCAGGATATTGCAGTTTTCCTGAGCCTGGCATTTGCCGAAGGTGGTCAGGAGGGCATTCAGTCAGACCCACTCTTGAGTCAGTTGGCGGTCTTCCGTGATGAGCGCGTGGTATTCGTACCAGCAGAACTGGACGATGCCTTGCAGTTCAGCACTGTGCTGAGTATCCCCTTCGCCCTGGAAGGCATAGTGCCGCAACTGGCTGCTGTGTTCGCCGAAGCGGGTAACTAATCGATGGCGGTCAAAACCAAACAGGCCGCCTCAAACACAACCCGGCTGCTGAGCAGCCGGGCTTTGCTGTTTCCTGGGCTACTCATCACAGCGCTGCTGCTGCTGGTCTGTTTGATGTGGAGTATTACGCTTGGTGCGGCGGATATCACGCCTGAAGTTGTATTTGCCGCACTGTTCAGCTTTGATCAAAGCGAGTTTGATCATCTCATCATACAGACGGTGCGTCTGCCGCGCGTACTCGCGGGTGCGCTGGTCGGCGCCGGTCTGGCTGTTGCTGGGGCGATTATGCAGGGACTGACGCGTAACCCCCTCGCGGATAGCGGCATTCTCGGCATCAACGCGGGCGCTGCTTTTGCGGTCGTGCTGGCAGTATATATGCTCGGTAATCCTTCACTCTCCGTGTATGCTATCGCCGCATTGATTGGTGCTGCGATCGCGGCCGTATTCGTCTATGGCATTGGTTCGATGGGGCGTGGGGGACCAACGCCGCTGCGTCTGACGCTGGCTGGTGTAATCCTCACGGCGTTTGTTTCGTCGTTGACCACTGCCATCCTGATACAGGATCAGGAGACACTCGATCAGATTCGGTTTTGGACGGCCGGATCGCTCGCTGGACGTGAAATACCGCTGCTGGTGCAGACTGCGCCCATCATTTTAGCGGGTATCGTCGGGTCTTTCCTCATCAGCCGTCAGATCACCACGATCAGCCTGGGTGAAGATGTCGCTAAGGGGTTAGGACAAAACACCCTGAGAGTCAAGCTATATGGCGCGGCTATGGTTGTACTGCTGGCAGGTGGTGCCGTAGCCCTGGCGGGGCCAATTGGTTTTGTCGGGCTGATTATTCCGCATGTGGCGCGTTTTCTTGTCGGCGTCGACTATCGCTGGATCATTCCTTATTCCGCAGTGCTTGGTGGATTACTGGTGACGATTGCAGATGTCGCAGCGCGGATTGCACTTCGTCCGCAGGAACTGCCGGTGGGGATCATGATGGCGATACTGGGCGCGCCGTTCTTCATCTACCTGGCGCGGTGGAAAGTGCGTCGCTGATGGCTACCAAGACACAACAAAAAACGACATGGATGACGATCCGCCCACGTTTTCTGCCGCTTTCCCTCAAGGTTGATCGTCGTGCGCCAATCACCGCGCTCATCATCCTGATGGTGACGCTAGTCGTATTGGTATTCAGCATCAGCTATGGCGAATATGACATCACGCCCTGGGAAGTGCTGCAGACCCTCACCGGCACGCTACCGGATGATCATGCTGACGCACGCAACTACAATCTTGTTGTGCATACCTTTCGGCTGCCTCGCATCCTGACGGCTTTCCTCGTAGGGATGGCGCTGGCTACCTCAGGCGCGATTATGCAGGGCATTACGCGTAATCCCCTGGCGGAGCCGGGAATTCTCGGCGTCAGCGCTGGGGCCGGGTTGGCTGCGGTATCCATCATTGTCTGGCTGGATAACGTACCGCTGTCGCTGCTGCCGTGGGCGGCTTTTGGTGGTGCCCTGGCAACGGCGGTCGCCATCTATGTGCTGTCATGGAAGCAAAGCGGCAGCGCGCCCATACGCCTGATCCTGATTGGCGTGGCGTTTGCGGCGGTGCTCGGCGCTCTGACGACCTTCATGCTGGTCTTTGGCGACATCAATGATGTGCAGCAGGCATATGTATGGCTGGCGGGGAGCGTATACGGCCGCAACTGGGAGCATGTGCATACCCTTGGTGCGTGGTTGTTGGTGTTGCTGCCGCTGGCGATCTTCTCCGCCCGGCAGTTAAACACGCTTGGGCTTGGTGATGAGATTGCGCGTGGTCTGGGAACCCGCGTCGAGTTACAACGGCTGCTGCTCCTGGTAATCAGTGTGGCGCTTGCAGCGGCGGCGGTCGCCGTTGCGGGGACGATTGGATTCGTCGGATTGGTCGCGCCGCACATTACGCGCCGATTGGTCGGGCCATCGCATGAAGGTTTGATTCCAATCACAGCGTTGTTTGGTGGCGCACTGCTGGTTCTGGCGGATCTGATTGGCCGTTCCATCATCGCTCCCTCAGAGCTGCCGATTGGGATTGTCACCGCACTGATCGGCGCGCCCTACTTTGTGTACTTGCTATATCGGTATCGTTAGGAAACCGCCTGTGGATGACCTGATTCGCATTGATGACCTCTCCCTATCCTATGACGGTGATACGATCATCGTCCACCAGCTTAACCTGCGCATAAACCGGGGGACGATTACGGCCCTGGTAGGCTCGAACGGCTGCGGCAAATCGACGCTGCTGCGCGGGTTGTCGCGTTTGCTCAAGCCTGTTGCGGGCAGCGTGCATCTTGATGGCCGTGATATCCACGCGATGAAAGCCAAAGATCTCGCCAAACAGCTTGGTATCCTGCCTCAGTCGCCCAGTGCACCGGAGGGGCTTACAGTGCATGAGCTGGTCGCACAGGGGCGTTATCCACATCAGAACTGGTTCCAGCAGTGGAGCCGTGAGGACGAACGCATCGTTCACGAAGCACTGGTAACCACCAACCTGACGATGTTCGCGGATCGTCCCGTAGATACGCTCAGTGGTGGGCAGCGCCAGCGAGCGTGGATCGCGATGGCGCTCGCACAGCAGACGGACGTCCTGCTGCTCGACGAGCCGACAACTTACCTCGATCTGGCTTACCAGATGGATGTCCTCGACCTGCTGGATGATCTGAATGCAGAGGGACGGACCATCGTCATGGTGCTGCATGATCTGAATCAGGCTGCACGCTACGCCGACGACATTGTCGCTTTGCGCGGTGGTCAGATTGTTGCACATGGCACGCCCGAACAGGTCATGACACCTGAGAATATTCTGCAAGTTTTTGGGCTGAAGGCTGAAGTTATCACTGATCCAGTCACGGGTACGCCAATGTGTGTGCCGATTGGGCGGCGTGGTCAGCGGCGGCGCGAGCGCCAGGTGTCGCTGAGTGCCAACGGTAAAGTACGTGAATCGGTCAAAATACCGTGAGATGGATGGCGTCATGATTCAAGAACTCGCAAGCACCCTGACGCGGGCTTCGCGGGCCGTCCCGGAGTTCAGCGCCACAGTAGGTGAACTGGAACCTGGCTGGTTTCCCACTGATGACCTGGCTGATCCCGAAAGCGGCAGGCTCGCAGATGCGCTTGCGCGGCTGGCAGCGGACTATCCCGGCGCGGATATACGCACTCAGGGCGCATTGTTCATCAACCAGTATGCATGGTATCTCTCTGGCGCTGCGGCCATCGCCTTTCTGCTGGAGAAGCGTGTGCCGGACTTCGCACTGAATAACGTGGCGCTGCGCTACAACACCGTGACCTGGGAAGAAGATGGTGAAAGCGGGGAGTACGAACGCCTTGAGGTGCGCTTCCTGAGCGGTCGCTTTGCGGCGCTGCCGGATGATCCGGCGGCTGGACAAGATGATGTTACCGTCGTGCCAGATGCTGCTGCGCTGCGCGAATGGTTTCGGCTGCGTGTGGAAGCGCATATGCAGCCTATTGTAGAACGGGCACAGATGGCATCCCGTTTGAGCAGAGGTGCGCTGTGGCGTATCGTGGCCGACTCCTGCTCCCAGGCGTTTCTTTACACGGGCAAGCAGGTCGGCGAAGCGGCTCAGGCCGAGCGGGAAGGGCTGGCATTCGTGAAAGTCGCCGGTTCGCCGCTGAACAACCCGCAGCTTCACTACCTCACATTAACGCACGCTGGCTACAGTGAGACGTTTCGCGTGCGGGGTGGCTGCTGCCGCTACTACACCCTACCCGATGGGCATTACTGCACGCCCTGTGTGCTGCGCGACCCGGAAGCGCGTGACGCGGATTTTATGGCAGCACTGAAGCAGAGAGCAGCGCGTGCCGAAGCATGAAACATCAACAACTTTGTTTATCCACATTTTCCAAATCTAAGGAGTACTACATGAAGTATCGTATGAGATTGATTTCGATGCTGCTGGCATTGCTGGTCGGTGTCATGCCGCTGGCGGCGCAGGATACCGCCGCATGTGAGGACGGCTTCCGCCCATTTGTGGATGTTACCGGGGAACCGGTCTGCGTGCCGGAGGTGCCGGAGCGCATTGTCGCCATCCATGACATTAACGCCGGGGTTCAGGTCTTATCGCTGGGCGGTCCGCTGGTGGGTATGGCCTCGCGTGAGGACGGCTTCCGCGCCGATGTCGCCCGCTACTTCGATCTTGAGGAGATCGTGGATGTTGGTGGCGTTTACGAGCCGAACCTCGAACGCATCCTTGAACTACAACCGGATTTGATCGTCCATGAAGGTTTTGACGGTCAATTGTTCCTGGTCGATGATGAGATGCTGGCGACCTTGCAGGCCATTGCGCCCGTGGTAGCGATTGACGCTTTCCGTCCGGTCGAGGAAGTTATGGCGGATTATCAGGAATTGCTGGGTGAAGCCGCGACAATCGCCCTGGAAGACCAACAGGAAACCTTCAACGACCTGCTGACGGATATTGAGGACATTCTGGGTGACGACTGGCAGAACGTAACAGCCAGCTTAGTGGACATAGCGAATGATGGTAACCTGCAAATCTGGGGGCCGACGGCGCTGGTGCCGCTGGATATCCTGACGCGCGTCGGCGTGATCTGGGTGCCTATCCAGCAGGAAGCCGGTTCCGAGGAGAACGGCGGTTACATCGGTGGTTTCAGCCTGGAACGGATCGACGAACTCAACGCCGACCTTACGCTGGTCGATGTACGCTTCACGCCGGATACAGTCGATAACCCACTGTACCAGCAGTTGACCGCTGTTCGGGCCGAGCAGGTGATTATTCTGGATGAACCCTTCTCCGGCACGCATTACCCGAATTACATCGCCACTGCCGAGCTGTTGCTCGATGGCTTAACGGCCCTGGATGATATTGACACTGATCTAGTCGATGAGCCGGAAGCTACCGCTGATTGTGATGCAGGCTTCCGGTTATTTGAACATGAATATCTGGCGACTGAGCCGGTATGTATCCCTGAAGAACCGCAGCGTGTCATCGCTCTTGATCAGGGCATAATGACCAACCTGATTGCACTGGACGCTCCTCCTGTTGGTGTACATGACTGGGGCGTGCGTGACTTCGCGCCTTATGTGAATTCAGAGATGGTTGCTTCGGTGGGCACGGCTGAAGGACCCAGTCTGGAGCGTATGCTGGCGCTGGCCCCTGATCTGATTGTGGCGAAGGTTGGGCATATCGACTGGTATGGTGAGGATTTCATCGCAACACTGCAAGAGATTGCCCCTGTCATCCTGGCCGACACGGACACGGTTACCTGGGAGGAAGAATTCCTCCTCCATGGTGCGATGCTCAATCAGGCTGATGCCGCTCAGAGTCTGATGGATGCTTACACGCAACGTCTGGCGGAATTCCGTGAAGCCACAGCGGATCAGGACAATACGATTGCGATCATTCGCAGCCGCGCCGACGCGTTCAACGTCTATGTCGGCGACTACTTTATCGTGGATGTAGTCGAGGAAGCCGGGCTGCGTTTTCCGGAACATTTTGCCGAACTGCCTTCGCCTAACAGCATCTCGTTAGAAGAAATCGACATGCTCGACAGCGACTATCTGTTCGTGATGGTCCGTAACGAGGATGAGGGCGAGTATTTCAGGGAAGCATCGGAAGGACCGTTGTGGGCGTTCTTGCCGGCTGTACAGCAGGATCAGGTGTATCAGGTCAATTGGAGCACCTGGGTTGCGGGCTGGAACATTATCGGGGCGCATCTGGTCGTTGATGACCTGTTTGGTTACTTCACCGATACCACATCTGCAACGCCCAATCCCTTCGCTGATTTGGTGGCGGGCGCGTAGATGTCTGAGAGTGAAGCGGGATAAAATGATATGACAAGTAAAGATGCCCTGATCAAAGACTACTGCAACTGCCTGGCACTGGAACGCGGGCTTGACCCGGTAGGATATGCCGGAACTTTCCTCGATTCGATCGTCATTGAAGTCCCGCTGCCGTGGAAACGGGACCTGTACTTTGACGAGAAAGTTCTGCCACAGGGCATCCGCGAGGTGCTGGCCAAATGGCAGAAGCACTATGAAGAAACGGGTGAGTACCGCCATCGTCCCCTGGTAATCGCACCGGATGAAGCGTACTCACACGAGGGTTACCGCCGGGTGATGTTCTATACCCGCCCGGCGGGTCTTTTTGCACAATTCGATAAGGTTGAGTATCTCGTACCCGTCGAAGAACTGGGCCCACTGGTTTGGTCACTTTATGAGGACCCTGCTGAATTGCCACGCTTCGAGTCGTACCGCGTCCCGAATGCTGAAGATATACGCGACATCCTCGTATGTACGCATGGCACGATTGATGTTGCCTGCGCGAAGTTCGGCTACCCGCTGTACAAGCATATGCGCGACGTTTATGCAAATGATCGACTGCGTGTATGGCGAGTCAGTCATTTTGGCGGGCACGTCTTCGCACCGACGCTCATGGACATGCCTACCGGACATTACTGGGCGTATATTGAAAAAGAACAGGCCGTGCAGATCATTCAGCAGAATGGCGAGGTTCAGGCACTGCGTGGACACTATCGCGGCTGGGCAGGTTTGGATGACAGTTTTCAGCAGACTGCAGAATGTGCATTGTGGCAGCAACACGGCTGGGACTGGCTGCGCTATCCCAGATCAGGCGAGACACTTTCACAGGATACCGTCAACGAAGAGCCTGAGTGGGGTGAAGTACGCATGCGCTGGTCACCCAAGGATGGGGTTGAAAAGTCCTCACAGATGCGTGTGCAGGTCAGCCATAAGATTGAGACGCATCCCTCTACCGGCAAAGATGCAGTTTATGCCTATCCACAGTACAAGGTCGTAGAAGAAGTGTGAACATCATGAAACGACTGCTATGCATTATCTCACTCCTGATTGTGACGCTGACCGCATCTGCAGAGGATAATCTCACCTGTGAAGAAGGGTTCCGGTTAGTTGAGCATGCGCTCGGTGAGAGCTGCGTGTCGCTGGCCCCGCAGCGCGTGGTGCCGCTGGATATGACGATAACCGAACTACTGCTCATCAGCGGTGCGCAGCCCGTCGCTGCCTCACAGACTGTGCTGGACGCCTACACGCGAATGCATCCTGAACTCGCAGAAACGTTCGAAGCGCTCATGGATGACATGGAAGATGTTGGTTTCCCGCCGAATATAGAGGCTATCCTCAATGCACAGCCTGATCTGATCATCGGTCCGCGCGATCTGTTCACTGAGAGCCTGTATCCGCAGCTTAACGAGATTGCGCCGACTGTATTATATGATCCGGTACCGGGCGATTGGCGTAGCCGCCTTGTCTTTGCGGGTGAGGTGCTTGGACTCTCTGAAACAGTTGATGAATTGCTGGCGGAATATGATGCGCGAGTGGACGAACTCCGCGTCCTGCTCGGAGAAGATGCGGGTGACATTGAGATTTCTCTCGTGCGCGTCTTCCCTGGTCAGATTGGTCTGGTGTTGTCAGGGACGGCAGGCGCAGCCCTGCTTGAAGATATCGGCCTGGGCAGGCCAGAATCGCAGGCAGTGGACTATGAGTATGTTCTGGAAGAACTGGATGGGCGTCCGGAATTGTTGATCTCTGAAGAAGAGCTGCTACTCGCTGATGGTGATGTGGTATTTGTCTTTGGAGATGCTTCGGAGTTGATCGAGATGGCCTTGTGGGGGGCACTGCCCGCTGTGCGAGACAATCGTGCGTATGAAGTCGGTTACTACTGGTGGGGTGACAGCTTACTCTCAGCGCATGACATGCTTGATGATCTGTTCACTTACGTGGCGGAGACTGAGCCAGAGAATCAGAATCCTTTCACTGATGGCGTGCTGCCGCAGTAGAGGGGCCTGTTTCTACAGTGTCGGTTGTGTGGCGATACACAACCGCAGTGTAAAGATGTGCCCACTCACTTAATTCTGTGAGCGCGACTGCGGTGGCAATTGCACTGCAGACGTCGTTCGTGTTTATAGAAGCGTCCTTGCCTCCGCGAGAGTTGGAAGCCTTCAACCGGGGTGGCGGTTTGGCGTTGATCTTAACTTGCCCAGGCAGTCCCCCTGTCGATTTCATTACGTTTCTATATCCAGTTGTGCCGCCTTCGCTCGCACGCGATGTCGCGTTCCTCCGGACTTTTTACCTCCACTAGAAAACGATAACGTTGTTCTCTGCGCATTGGCTTATCTATAGTGAATCGTGCAAGCAAAGTAATGGGATAAACTGGCGTTACTTATCGTGCACGTAGACGGAATGGCGCAAGCATGTCAAACTGAGTATGAACGAGCCCTGACTACACGTCTGGCCAGGAGTATGAACTCAGGGGGACGATTATTTCTCAAACGGTGTTTTATTCCTGTCAGTATGTTGGTTTTCGCTGGGTGCGGTTATTCGCCAGATCATCGTACTCTGACGGCAGGCTCATTCCAGCCCGTTACTGGACGCGATTTGCGTGTCGTCACCGGACAGTGGTCTATGTGCCGGCCTATTCTGAGGTGTTTTACGGCCGAGGGGGTGTCAACTTTGAGCTAGCGGTGACGCTGGCAGTTCACAACACAGGTCTTGATTCCTCGATTATGATCCAGTCTGTTCGCTATTACGACACGAATGGCAATGTCGTCCGAAATTATATCAGTGAGCCAGTAGAGGTATCACCGCTGGCAACAACAGGCTTTCTCGTACAGGATAGTGATCGAAGCAGCGGTCAGGGAGTGAATTTGTCGTGGGAGCGGGTCGCTGAAGAACCCGTACATGAACCAATAATGCAGGCAATTATGGTAAGTACGCGGGAACACAGGGGATTCTATGATCAGCGTTGGACGGGTCATCTCCCAAACGGACGACCGACCGTAGGCATCAAGTGGTAGTGTTTGTTGCAAGGATGTAGAACGCGATGGGAATTGCTACGGATATTGTCATTGTCGTCGTTGCGGCCCTGATCGGTGCATTGATTGCCCAGAGATTGAAGCAACCCCTGATCCTGGGGTATATCCTGGGTGGTGTACTGGTCGGTCCCTATACAGGGGGTATTACCGTCAGTGACGTCCATGATATTGAGCTGCTGGCAGAGCTCGGCGTCGCTCTCCTTCTGTTTGCCCTGGGGCTGGAGTTTTCGCTCAGGGACCTGCAACCGGTTCGTCAGATTGCGTTACTGGGCGCACCCGTCCAGATGATCCTGACCATCGTGTACGGACTTGTGATTGGTCGCCTGATTGGATTGGGGTGGACAGAAGCTGTCTGGTTAGGTGGAATCATCTCAGTTTCCAGCACGATGGTGATTCTAAAAACTCTGATGAGTCGTGGGCTGCTGGGTACACTTTCCAGCCGGGTGATGATTGGAATTCTCATCGTTCAGGATTTAGCCATCGTCCCGTTAATGCTGATTTTGCCCCAGCTCAATGACCTGCAAGCCGGTTTGCCGTCTCTGGCGGGTGCGGTGATCAAAGCCTTCATCTTCATTGTTGGTATGATCTTCATCGGAACACGCGTCATGCCTGCACTTGTGCGGATTATCGCTCGATGGAATTCGCGCGAGTTGTTTTTGTTGTTAGTTACCGCAATGGGCTTAGGGATCGGTTACGTCACTTACATATTCGGGCTATCGTTCGCATTCGGCGCATTTGTTGCGGGTATTGTACTCAGCGAGTCGGACTACAGTCATCAGGCACTTGGTGACATCACACCGTTACGTGATTTGTTCGGACTTGTGTTTTTTGTCTCTGTCGGCATGCTACTCGACCCGGCTTATCTGTTTGACAATCTGTCAACGGTGCTGTTGTTGGTCCTGCTGGTGATCATCGGCAAGATGACCATATTCAGCATTCTGGTTCGCATATTCGGTTACGGCAACATCATCCCCATTGCTGTTGGCTTGACGATGTTTCAGGTTGGGGAATTCTCCTTCGTACTGGCGCGTGTCGGGTTGAGTACGCAGTCGATATCTCAGGACCTCTATTCACTGCTTCTGACAACTGCGATTTTAACTATGATCTTGACGCCGTTTGTGTCTCGGCTGGCAACCCCCCTCTACGGCCTGTGGAAGAAACGTTTTCAGCAAGAAAGACTGGACACAATCAACTTGCCGAAAGAGGGTTTGCATGACCACATTATCATTGCTGGCGGCGGACAAACCGGCTATTACGTGGCAAAGGTCCTGCAAAGGATGCAACTTCCCTTTGTAGTTATCGAATTAGACCAGCGGCGCGTTGACCGGTGCAAACAAGAGGGGATGCCCGTCGTTTATGGCGATGCCAGCCAGGAAGTAGTGCTCGAAACAGCCGGCATTCATGCTGCAAGACTGATGCTTATCACACTGCCCGCAATTGTGACCACCCAGTTGGTTGTGGATCGTGTACGTTCTCTCGATCCAGAGCTGCATATAGTTGCCCGTGTCGAAAGTGTCGAGCTATCGCGAATCCTGCACGAGCATGGTGTTTATGAGGTTGTCCAACCAGAATTTGAGGCCGGGCTTGAGATCGTCCGGCAGGCGCTGCTGCACCTGGAAATCCCCGCGACGGAGATCTACCGTTTCACCGATGAAATTCGCCACGAACTCTATGCGCCTCTTCTGGAATCAAAGCCAGATTATCAGGCAGTAACCAAGTTGAAGCAGGCAGCGGCTCACTTACTGGAGCTAAGTTGGATTGATTTGCCAGAACGTAATTCCGTGGCGGGTGTATCCATAAAGGACCTGCAGATCAGGCAACAAACGGGCGCATCAGTTGTTTGCATTCTGCGCCAGGGAAGCATGATTACGAATCCGAGTGCTGATAATATGCTGCAAGCTGGCGATGTGATAGCTGTATTGGGAGATCGACAGCAAGTGGAGCAGGTTAGACAGTTGCTCAATACAAGTACAGGCTGATCGCATACGATAGCCCCGTGTTTGATGGGTGCTACCGTAGCACGCATGAAAGTTCCGGCTGCTCGTCCGACGGCCTTTGCGACAGTCAGGTTTAACGCCCGGAGAGAATTGGTTTTGTGTTGCTGCATCGTTAAACTATCTATGCCATTTGCGCAAAGATTCGATTCAACAGCGCGTAGGCGTAAGTTGCATAATGTCTTCAAGACCTCTGGATCAGGCGATTGCTGCGACGTCTGAGGGTGTCTCCGATTGTTTATTTTAACTTAAAGGAAAAGTGGGACTGGTATGTTTAAAGATCGTACGCATCAGTGGATCTATCTGTTTACTGAGGGCAAGCGCGAGATGAAGCCGCTGCTGGGCGGCAAGGGGGCCAATGTCGCCGATATGCTGAGTGCCGGATTGCCGGTGCCGCCCGGGTTTATCATCACTACAGAGGCATGTAACGCATATCTTGAGTACGGTGGTCAGTTCCCTGAGGGCATGTGGTCTCAGGCGAAGACAGCATTGAAGGCGATCGAGGCAGACACCGGGCGCAGATTAGGCGACACGACAAATCCGTTGCTGGTATCTGTACGAAGTGGCGCAGCGGTATCGATGCCGGGGATGATGGATACAGTACTGAACCTGGGGCTTAATGATGAAACCGCCGAAGGGCTGGCAGTGCAAACGGGCGATCGGCGCTTTGCGCTGGATGCCTATCGTCGATTCATCAGTATGTTCGGCCATATTGTCATGAATGTGGATAGCAGCCGGTTTGAACGCGTGCTCGACCGTGTCAAGGCGAAGACGCCCAATAATCGTGATACCGACCTCACGGAATCGCAACTGGAGGAGATTATTGAAGCCTACAAAGCCATCGTCTTCGCTCATCAACACGGTCAGGCGTTCCCACAGGATGTTGAGCAGCAACTTCGTATGGCGATCAGTGCGGTCTTTGACTCGTGGAATCGGCAGCGAGCTATCGATTACCGTCGGGTACACGGCATCCCCAATGACCTGGGCACTGCGGTCAATGTCCAGGCGATGGTCTTCGGCAATATGGGGTGGGATAGTGGAACGGGTGTCGCCTTTACACGCCATCCGTCGACAGGTGAGAAGCGACTCTTTGGCGAATATCTGCTGAATGCCCAGGGCGAAGACGTGGTTGCAGGGATACGGACACCCGATGACGTGCACAAGCTCGCCGATGATATGCCCGAAATTTACGAGCAGCTACAGACAATCGCGAACCAGCTTGAAGGGCATTACGGTGATATGCAGGACATCGAGTTTACGATTCAGCAGGGCAAGCTGTGGCTGCTGCAGACACGCACTGGCAAACGAACAGGTATGGCGGCCATCAAGATCGCTGTCGATATGGTCAACGAAGGCTTGATTGATCGCGGGACGGCACTTAAGCGGGTACAACCGCAGCAGCTTGACCAGTTGCTGCATCCGATGGTTGATCCGAACGTTCGCGCCGAGGTCCTGACGACGGGTTTGCCCGCCAGCCCTGGTGCTGCTGTCGGACGCGTGGAGTTTTCGCCGGAAGAAGCTGCACGGCTGGCAGCAGATAACCAACCGGTCATTTTAGTTCGTCAGGAGACCAGCCCCGACGACTTCCAGGGCATGGTCGACTCGGTCGCCATTCTGACGGCGCGGGGTGGGATGACCTCGCATGCGGCGGTGGTCGCACGCGGCATGGGTAAACCCTGTGTTGTCGGTGCGAAGGCGCTGCACATTAGCTACGATGAGGGCATCGTGCGCGTCGATAATCAGATTGTGCGACGCGGGGACTGGCTGACGGTTGACGGATCCAGCGGCAACGTACTGCTTGGTCAGGTGCCCATCAAACAGCCTGAACTGGATGATGATTTTCGCACCTTAATGGCATGGTCGGACGAAGTTCGCCAGATTCGTGTCCGTGCCAATGCAGATACCGGGCATGATGCGTCGGTCGCGAGGCAGTTCGGTGCTGAGGGAATCGGTCTGTGTCGCACAGAGCATATGTTCTTTGGTGAAGAACGGCTGGAGATCATGCGGGAAATGATCCTGGCGTCAGATCGCGCAAGTCGCGAGGCGGCACTGGAAAAACTGCTGCCCATCCAGCGCAGCGACTTCAAGCAGTTATTCAAGGTCATGGATGGCCTGCCGGTGACTATTCGCCTGCTCGACCCGCCGCTGCATGAGTTTCTGCCCAATTACGAAGACCTTCAGATGGAGCTGCTACAGCTTAAACTGGCACTGCAGAAGGCTGATTCGTTCAGCGACATCGATACAGTCCTGAAGCAGATATGGGAGCGTGAGCAGCTCATCAGCCGCGTGGATCAACTGCGGGAGATGAACCCGATGTTAGGGCATCGTGGCTGCCGACTGGGGCTAGTCTACCCGGAAGTTACTGCGATGCAGGCGCGGGCGATCTTCGAAGCGGCGTGTGAGGTGAAGGGCGAAGGTGTCGACGTACAGCCAGAGGTCATGGTGCCATTGGTGTCGCTGGACGTGGAGTTGGCGAATCAGCGAGAGATTATCAAGACTACGGCTGAGAACGTGTTCGGTGAATATGGTATGCAAATTCCATACACCATCGGCACAATGATCGAACTCCCGAGGGCAGCACTGACGGCGTACGAAATCGCAGAATATGCCGATTTTTTCAGCTTTGGTACCAACGACCTGACACAGACAACGTATGGTTTGAGCCGGGACGACAGCAATCGCTTCCTGCCGTTCTATGTTTCGCGCAAGTTCATGCAGGCCGACCCTTTCCAGGTGCTGGATCAGTCGGGTGTGGGGCAGTTGGTGCAGATAGGCACGGAGCGCGGGCGCAGTCGTAAGCCCGACCTCAAGGTGGGAATCTGTGGCGAGCACGGTGGGGAGCCTTCGAGCATCGCGTTCTGTCAGAAGGTCGGCTTGGATTACGTGAGTTGTTCGCCTTACCGCGTGCCGATTGCCCGGCTGGCGGCCGCACAGGCAGTGCTCGATGCGGAAAGTCGCGAAAAGTAAACTGGATAGACCGCAGTCAATGTGCTGTGAATAGACGCTTGGTTCTTTAACCACTTGGTGACTGCAAAAATCCTGACCAGGTCAGGATAGCCTGATCGACCTGCTTGATGATGTGATGAACCATCATCCGGTTGATCCAGCGCGTATCTATCTGACAGGCTTGAGCCTGGGTGGCATAGGAAAATGGCATCTGGCTGTTCGACACCCACATCGGTTCGCGGCGATTGTGCCTGACTGCGGCCTGGGCTACGTCTGGTACGGCAGCCCAAAGCGGATTCCGCTGCTTAAGGACATCCCAACGTGGGTGTTTCATGGTGAAGATGATGCGGTTGTTCCTGTGGAAGAATCGAAAAAATGGTCGCACGTCTGCGTGAGGCAGGCAGCAGCGCCCGCTTAACGCTCTATCCGAATACAGGACATGATGCCTGGAATCAAGCCTACAGCGATCCCGAACTCTATCGCTGGTTATTGGAGCATTCCATAACAAACACGTCTTTGGATTCCGACAATCCGCCTTTGAAACCTTAACACAAGTAGCTGCGCAATCAGCTAAGCGCACCCGCGATTCCGCTGGACTACTGTACAGACAAGCACACCAGGACGCTCTGTCTGTCAGAGAATATCGAGAAATGGGCCAGCACTTACTTGTATGCTGTCGCACAACACAAGTCGTGGACTGAGTAGAAATGGCCTTCTGCAGATACAGGAGGCCATTCTGTCGTAATGCTGTTCGGACATTACAGGCTTATGGCTGATCTGGCCTGAGCTACTGCGAGATCATCGTAAGCGTTCCAATCATGGATGAATCCGTAACACGCGCCGATGCTTTGAGGTGGTGTATCGGTAGCTCTGACGGACGCTGCTACTGGCGTTCCTGAAGTGATGCACTAGGCCTGCGTCAGGCCACCATCTACCGCAAATGCTGCCGCTACGACGTTCGAGGCTGCATCCGAGGAGAGGAAGCAGATCACGGCGGCCTGTTCTTCAGGTTGAGCTGAGTGCCCAATTGGGTGCTGATCCGGCGCTTGCTCCGCTGCCTTGCGTGCCTCTTCATTCATCGTCGCGAAGATCTCCTGCGTCATCGGCGTAACGACGCCGCCGGGATGCACTGAGTTGATACGGATGCCCTGCGCAGCGTATTCAACGCCAGCCGTACGTGTCAGTCCCAGCACGCCGTGCTTGCTGGCCGAATAGGCCGCGAGGTTCGGTTGAGCGTGCAGGCCCGCCGCTGATGACACGTTAACGATGGTGCCGCCACCGTGCTCCAGCATGTAGGCGATCTGGTATTTCATGCCAAGGAAGACGCCACGAAGGTTTACCGCTATGATCTGGTCGAACATTGTGCTGTCGATCATGTGCAGCGGCATGAAGTGCCCCAGAATACCCGCATTGTTGACGGCGTGGTTCAGGCCACCGTAGGTCGCTACTGTCTTATCAATCATCTCCTTAACAGCGGCTTCATCCGATACATCTACGCGCATGTAGAAGGCTTCGCCACCTGCCTGCTTGATCAGTTCAACGGTCTCCGCGCCGTCCGCATCTTTTACGTCCACAACGGCTACCTTCGCCCCGCGCGCCGCAAACATCTGGGCCGTCGCCCGTCCGATACCGCCACTGGCTCCGGTGACCAGTGCCACGCGTCCTTCGAAATCACGTTCCATTTCTACCTCCATCTCTAATTGAGCATTATTTCATAGCTGACGTGGGTATAGTGGGATTATTTACAAATCTCAGCCTGTATCCAATATAGCTGACCTTAAAGCAGTAACAAGGTTTTGTTTCACATGATATTCATACATCAATAGCTCAGGCTGCTGTCCATTTCAGGTAGCGATGAGCGGGAAGCTGGAATCAGAGATTTCATCATCACGAGGAGCTTGCCGGTCTGCAGAGGAAAGCTGGATGCCCATCCGTGAAGCAGCACACTCTTCAGCATAAGGGTTTGGCTGTCAGGCTGTCATTGGGCATATGTCCCATGTTTCGTTGGCACATTTGACGGGGTTTTACTCATAGTTAGTTGTAACACGCTCTAGTTTCGCTGCTCCCGCTTCAGGAGAGTCTTCTCGCTGTCTGATCTGAAACGGCACTTCGCCTGCGGACAGGGCATGTGATGTCGGGTCACGTCAACCGAACGCGACCCGGGGCGGGTTCGACGTTGATGCAGGAGATTTCAGCGTGCGCCAGACTGATTCGCTTTCTCCGGCATTTGATGAAATCCAGCATCGGTGGGGATACCACAGCATCTGTACGGCTTCGATGATCGCATCTGTCGAACCGCTGTCTATGCATAGGCCGTTGCTGCCGTAAGCTTGCTGCCGCAGTGTGCGGACATACCACCGGTGGGGCAGATATTGCGGCAAAGGTGTCGATGAACCCTAGCGTGTTGAGGTTGATTACCCACCAATGAATACGTTTTGATCAATTGCCATGCGATAGCGAATCGCCAGTGGCAGATACGCCAGCAACACAGCGCCAAGCAGTAGCAGAACCCATTTCCTGCTTTTGCTGTGACTGAACCTTATCCACATTTCATGGATGGCTGCCGCCATGACGATCAACACAAGCGGCATAATCACGATTCTGAAGCGGGCCTGTACAAAGATTACGATGGTTGCCAGCGAGTAGGACAGGATACAGGCAAATAGCAGTGAGAAGCTTGGCTTTCTGCGGACCATGGGCAAGGAGACGAGAGCAAAGATCACGACCAGTTCGAGGTTCAAAGGTAATCGTTGAAGTGTTGGGGAGTAGGCAACGCCCCAGTAGTGATAGTTGACGTTGCTGCCGAGTTCAGCATCTGAGCGGAGCAGATAGGATGCAGTCTTATTTGCGGTCAAGAAGAGCCAACTTGCGGGTTGTTGTCTGATGTAGTCAACAACAGCTATGAGGTAGTCGCTGTTATCAAAGGAGCGTCTTACTGCTGGATCAATGACGTAGAAAGTGCCAGTCGCGTCAGGGTTGTTGCCAATGTAAAGGTTGTATGGGCCGCTTGTTGTGACGACGCCTAGCTGATTGGCAGCAATCAGGTTGTGGGCAGTTGGAAGTCCGACAATGATGGCAAATGGGAAAAGGACTGCCGCATAGCTTATAAGGACGCGTGATATACGCTTGTGCCACAACCAGATGAGAATTGCAGGCAGGATAATCGCGATCTGTGGTTGGCCCAGCGTACCAAATCCGACCGCAGTCCCAAGCGCTAAAGCGTTGATCGGGTTTTGGTTCTTAGACAAGCGCAATGCGAAGTATACGGCTGATGTTACCAGGAGCATGTTGTGGGGCGCAGTAGTGTATTCCTGGTTGTAGAAGGCGATGGGACCATAAAGGGAAATGAGAACAGCTGCAATCAACCCTGTCCTGCGACCCGCAATTGTTGTGCCGATCTGGTAAACGAGTGCACATGTCAGGACACCCATCAACATCTGAATGATGCGTGGCGTATAATTGTCTTCGCCAATCGTGTATATGAGCGCGAGATAGTAGGGGTAATACGGCGAGTTAAAAAAGGCGCGATTGCCTGGCCACGTGCCGTTCAGGAGGTTCCTTGCCCACTCCGCGTAGAAAGCCTGATCTGTGTCTGGCGGGATTGCAGTGAAATAAGGGCTGGCGTTGGAGAGTTCTGAGAGTACCTGTAGCTGGAGCCAGAAATTGGCTAGCAAGATGAGAATGAGAAGTGTGTTTGCTAAAGTCGACTTTGCGATCGTTTTCATCTGTTTGCTAGCTGTTTCGCTGTGAGTCCGGTTGATGCATACATTGGCATTATAGAGACGAAACAGTCATGTCATCCTTGAGGTACTAAAGCAATTAGGATGGTCGGCAGTGCTCTTTTCCCATACTGCTTTTACAAGACGGTTGAGTTGTCCAGAAAGCCGAATTCTGTCGAACCAGCTTCAGGAATACCGTTGCATAGGCCGTTGCTGCCGTAAGCTTGCTGCCGGAGTGCGCGGAGACTTCGCAAATGAGGCAGGTATTGCGTAAGTATCGCGCAGGAAAGTCCATAACATGCGGCGATGGCGCGATCTAAAAATGCCTTTTCGAATATCTGGCAACTACTCAACCTGCTGAGGATGATCGTGAAACCAGTGCAGAAAACAGCAGACGGCTCCCATGAAAGCCGTCTGCAAGATGGTGCAAGTACAGGAAGATTATGGCTTACCTGGCGATGACCTCAACACCAGGGAATGTGTCCGGGGTGCGAATTACCTGCCCGGCAGTTTCATCACCCTTCAACTGCCAGAGCAGGAACGCAGTGCCATAGTGATTGATAATGTCCTGGGCACGCAGCTTATCCCAGACCTTCTCAGCACACAGATCGTAAAATCCAAACTGGAGCATCGCGGGGAAGCGCTCACAGGTATCCTGGAACACGCCGTGTCCAGCGTAATCAAATTCAACCAGATAGGCCGTATCACTACCTAATGAGTTGAAGCCGGCTGTGATTTCATCATAGGGAACCAGGGCGTCGGCTGTGCCTGCCATGTACAGCGTGGGCACTTCAACCGCGTTGAGTCCGGTCGCTCCAAAGGCGAAGTTATTGGGTGCTAATGGCACGAGCGCATCAATGCGATCATCGCCGATCGATGGCAGCAAACCATCATCAGGGACAGCATCAAGGCCGTACAGACCAGCCAATTCTGTTGCGGATGGCAGGATCTCCAGGCACATGCCGCTAACGGCTTCCTCGGCACATTCTGTTGTCAGATGCCCCACATCAATCTGAGCACCGGCTGCCTGCAGAGCTGTAAAGCCGCCGGATGAATGTCCGGTGGATGCAACATTCTCGGTGTCGATCATACCGGCCATGACACCATCTGCATTGATTTGCTCGGCAAAGTCGATCACCAGACTCACATCGCGCGGGTTGTTGTAGTAGATAGGCCAGAACGTTGCCGGCTCGTTAGCGATCTCACTTGCGGTCATGCCCAGATGATCCGGAGCAATGACCACAAATCCCCATGAGGCGAGATGTTCACCAAAATACGTGTTCATGGTGCGAAAACTGGTAAATCCGTGTGACCAGACGACCAACGGATAAGGGCCGTTTTCACTATCTGGCTCAGCTTCGAACAAGGCCATACCATACACTTCCAGCGGTGGAAAAACCGGCGGATAGATGGCGGGATAGGTGTAGATTTCTTCCAGCTCCTCAGGATTGAGTGCGGGATACCAGATCGTCACTGGTAGTGGCCGTTCTTCATTGTCGACAACCATGTCTATTGTCCCGACTGGGTGCGGCCCACGTACACCGTAGGTCGGCGCGTCAGGTCTGAACCCTGTGCGGGACATTTCGGATTCTTCCTGTGCCGAGAGCGACATTGCGAATAGAGCGAGGATGAGGAGTATTCCAAAGAGTTTCAGGTGGTGTTTGGTCTTCATTGAAAGCCCCCTTTTGGATGAACATTATTGATTCGAAAACTTGTTAGATCGAGCAGGTTAGCAAATAATGCAGGCGTTAGTTGTCCTTAAAGCCGAGATCGAACACCTTGATATCACCATTGGCAACGACCTTACACATGACATCGCGCGTTTCGCCCGTAAACTGGTGGGTGACTCTTCCCCTCGCGTGCCAGACGAACCGTTCTGTTTCGCCGAGCGTGTAATGTAAGTTCGTCGAGCCAGGCCCAACCCATACATCGTTTTCGTCACTGGCGCCTTCAGCATAGAATTCGATCGTCGCGTCGCGTCCAACCCAGTGAATAGTGACTGATCCGTTGGGATTGAAGCGAATCCAGTTGTTGACATCAGCGATTGTGGTCAGGCGAGCAATACAAATTGGGCCACCAGGTACGCCGAGCGAAAAGGTGCTGAAAAAATTATCAGTAAAGGTTGCTCCATTGCCTTGGTTACTGTTTCCCCCCTGCTGTGCGAGAACTGGAATTGTCAGTAACAGTAACAATGCAAAAATGACAATGGACTTATGAAAGTATTTCATGGTGTGTCTCCCCATAAAGAACAATTTGTTTGACCGATACAACTAACCTGTACCGTGCCAGTATGCTAATCCGTGTAGACGCTGTCATACACCATCCCAGAGGGAGTGAATTTGGGAGTGAATTGACTTTGGGGTTATACTTATTAGTACCTGCGGCGATACTGAATCGTGCCCCATGAAACAGGATGAACATCTTCTTAAATCCTTGACTGACCGCGAATGGGATATCCTCCGCGGCATTGGCATGGGCTTGAGCAACGCCGATATCGCTGATCACCTCACCCTTTCACCAACAACCGTCAAGTGGTACACGCGCCAACTTTACAGCAAGCTGCAGATCGACGCGGTTACTGATAAACGTCAGGCTGCTGCAGAAATTGCTCATCGGTTTATGAAGAGCCAACCGGCCCTGTCTCCTTCAAATTTGCCCGCCGACGTGTTGCCGTTTGTTGGTCGGTCAGGCGAAATCAACCTGTTATGTGATCAGCTGCGTCATCCCTTCCCGAGGCTGCTGACGTTTGTAGGACTGGGTGGCGTGGGCAAGACACGATTAGCACTGCATGTCGCGCGTCAGATGATGCCTGAATTTGATGATCAGGTCTATTTTGTGCCGCTTCAGACGGTGTTCAATCGCGATGAACTGCTCGTGACGCTTGCTCAAAACATCGGCAGCCCCACAGATCGCGAGGACTTATTAGAAGGAATCGTGACACAGATCGGGCAGCGGCGTGTCCTTCTTGTGCTGGATAACGCAGAGCATCTGCCGTCTCAGTTGGGTTGCGATATACAGTTGTTTATTGCACTTTTGGAGCGTACCCAACACCTTAAACTGATCTTTGCGTCACGTAAACGCCTCGGGCTATCCATTGAGACAGTTTTTTCAGTTCATGGGTTGAGCTACCCAGCAATGGATGAAGACGTTAGTGAGGCTATCTCTTATGACGGCATTGCGTATTTTGTGAGTGTCGGCCAGCAAGTTAACCTGCACTGGAGTCCCACTGCTGCTGATCTAAAGCACATTATGCACATATGCCACAGTGTAGATGGGTTACCACTGGCTCTGTTACTTGCTGCACGCGCCATGGTGCGCCTGCCACTCGCAGACATCGCTGAACGTGTCGCGTTGGCCTCACTATCGTTACAAGCTGATGACATTGATGTTCCTGTTCGTCAGCGTCGGCTCACCGATGTCATCCAGGCGATGGTCAGAGACCTGACCGAAACTGACCGCAAACGCTTTGCGCAGCTCGGCTTATTTAGCGGACAGTTCCGGCTCAGTTCAGCGCGGATAGCATTTGACATAACAGACATACAACTCGAGCGCATCATCCAATGTGGTCTTGTGGAGATTGCCCAGCCCGGTTGGGCTCGATTACACCCGCTGGTGCAGCAATTTGCGATGGCGGAACTCATCAGCGAAGGTGACATGGTGCAAGCGACCCAACGCTTTGTCATGCATCACAGAAGAAGACTCACTGAAGCGAAGGCAGGCAACATTATCAGTGTAGATACGGTTGATGCGCTAGCAAGCGAATGGACACATCTGCTTACTGCGTGGCGCCTCGCGCTTGAGGCTGAAGATTGGGAGAGCCTGAGCGCAATGATGGAGCCGCTACACTTGGTAGCATGGCGTCGGTGCTTGGTTCATACGCTGATAGCAGCGTTTGAGGCCGTCTTTACCAACAAAAATCACACGGAAGCGGATCCTCGCTTCGTTCTCGAATTAGAGCTGCGTCTAAGGCATATCAAGGGCTTCATCGTCCATGATAACAACACCGATGGGCTGGATACCATCATTCACCGTTTACTTGAGCTGGATGCAACTTCTGCAGCTGCCTTCGGCTTGATGCTGTTGGGTACAAGGCAGCGAGAAAGCGGACACCATCATGAAGCACTTGCTACAGGTCATGCCGCGTTAGATGCATATGCCTCCTGTGATGACATCCACGGAATGGCCTTTGTGAATCTGCAGCTGGGTATTGTGCAACTGCTGATTGGTGATCCTGTAGCGGCACAGCGACACTGGAAAGTGTGCAGAGACCTGAACGCTGAAGTTGGCGATCCTATGCTTGCAGCAGTTTTATTGCACCGGCAGGCCTGGGCAGCATACCGTACAGGATGGCTTACGGCAGCTCCTGAAGCCGCCTTGGTGTTGCTTGATGAGGCGCGAAGTTTATCGAACCAACTGGTTGACCGTGAGATGATAGGTGGGGTGACCCAACTCGCCAGCATTATCTGCTTCAATGAAGGTGAAACTGAGTTAGCAGCCGAGCACCGCGAGACCAGCCTATGCTATTATCGATGGGCGCAGGATTATTTAACGGTGCGTTATTTGTTGGGACAGTCGTTTTATTCGGCTCTTCTCGCGCATGATTATACGGCTGCGCGTGCTGTCATACGTCAGATTGGATCAGATTTCGATGCTGAAGCAGAACCACATATTCCCACTTTCTACGATGAATTGAGTTTCGTGATGTCAGGTCATCTGCCCACAGCAGATGTACTGGTCGAACGTCTGAAGCAGTTGCGGAAAGTAGGGGTGAATATGTATGCTTTTACAACGGCAATGTTGTTGCTAGCGCGATTGTCACAGAGTGGAGCATACGACGAAGTCTTGCAGGGTTATCAGATTTTGGAGCACGCGGCAGGTCGACCGAAATGGCTATTGGATCTCCCCGCAGCAGTGTTTGTCGCTTCGTTTATTGGAGAGCGTGTGAACGTCCAGCGCCTTGTCACTTACCCAACCAGGGTACACACGCCGATCATCGACTGGCATAAGCAACTTATCGCCGTCCTGGAAATCTGATTTTTTGCGAACTGATCCCGATTCGTTTTATCAAGAGCAACAGTAGTTCCACCGCGCGTGGAGCTGCGGCTATCACATTTTATCCCCATGGTTCGATATTCGCCTTTGGTCTTGTGATGTACTCTGGTGAAGCATGGATTGGTCCATGGTGGCCGATGAACTGCCTTCACCACAAAGGCGATGAGCATTGCCGATACACCAGCGATTGAAGGTTCTTAATACAGGAGGGAATGTGCTTCAATGTTGGCCGTCCACAGACCAATCGTAGGCGCGAGTGCAGGACGCTACGTTCTCATCATGCTGGTGGCATTTGCGATCACAGTCGTGGGTACACGTCTTTACCTCGAAGCAACAGGCTATCCGCAGATTGGAAATGAGACCTTTCATTTCGCCCATGCGCTGTGGGGTGGCTTACTGCTCGCAGTAACCGCGCTGCTGCTCCTGGTCTTTGTCAACCGATGGTTCTACACACTTTCAGCGGTGCTTGCAGGCGTAGGGGCCGGACTTTTCGTTGATGAAGTGGGTAAGTTTATTACTCAGCAGAATGATTATTTTTTCCCACTGGCCGCATCGGTAATTTATGTGACTTTCTTGCTGTTTCTGCTTGTCTATCTGCTTGCGAGAGGTCGTCCGTCGCGTAATCTGCGTGCAGATATGTATGAGATTCTGCATGAACTGGAAGAGGTACTGGAAGACGATTTTTCGGTGAGTGAACGCGCTGCGATGCTGGAGCGTCTGGATCGCGTGGAAAATCAGACGGATCGCCCGGACCTCGCAGAACTCGCCAGACACATCCGCGCTTTTGTTAATTCTGGGGCAGTTGCCGTAGTCGCTGACCGCGAAACCCTCTTCAGTCGTTTTTTGGCCTGGTACAAGAAATTCGAAGACCGTTGGTTGACACAGACATTCATGCGCCGCGTTTTCGTCCTCATATATATAGTAAGTGCCTTCGGTTCTGTGGTGATGCTTTCTGTACTCTACGGCTTGTTGACGGGTGACGGAGCACTTCGGCAGGATCTGTTGCGTGACATCTTCAGCGCGCCGAATGTTACCGGTACTACCAGTGCTACCTGGTATGTAGTACTCATTGTATTACATACGCTGTGCAGTGTACTGGTGCTCGCAGGCGTCGGGGCTTTTTTGCTCAAGCGAGAGGCATTGGCGGTTTGGTTGGGGATCATCGTCATGATAATCACTGTTACGTATATCAATACGGTATCGTTTTATTTCAATCAATTTTCTGTTGTTCTCAACAGTGCTTATGCCTTTCTCGTCCTTGTGGCGCTCCAGCGCTATCGAGCACGATTTATGAAGCCCGGGACTGCTGAAAGTGCACGATAACATCTCGATGGATGTCTTGGAAGATATGGCAATTAACGTGCTGTCTCGATTTCTAACGGTCTGGGTCGATTATCCGCCTTGCGACACATGATATCGATGCAAATCACACGAAAGTTAAGGCCCTGAAGCCCGATGTAGGCGATATTGAGCTGGTCGAAGGGATGGTACGCTACTTCGATTTTAAAGATCCTGCTGGCAACCGGTTATCGTATTACAAGTTAGTTCAGTCGGCCACAAAGTGAGATGTAAAGCAAGTCAGGAACACCCCCACAGGGATGTGACGGTGTTCTCGACTGGAATCAGGGTTGCAGCGCAGTGTATCAGCGAACGCTTAATAAGTTAGATCAGATACCTTTTTGGACTGAATGGGCAGGATGACACGGACAGTTGTCCCTTCTCCCTCTTCACTGGAAATTGTAATCTCACCGCCGTGTTGCTCGACGATTTTCTGTGCAATGGGCAGCCCCAGCCCAAAGCCAGGGGTGCTGTGTGCTACATCCTCTCGCCAGAAAGTCTCAAAAATGTGTGGTAGCGTCTCCTTGGCGATACCGGGGCCGCTGTCACGTATTTCGATCCAGATATGATCATCCGCATCTGTAGCTTGTACCTCAATCTTTCCGTTCTCTGGTGTATACCTGTATGCATTGTCTATGATCTGCTCTAATGCATCACTGAGGTATTCTGCATCACCGGATATTTGAGGTAAATCGCTCGCAATATCACAGCTTAGATCATGGTTTTTCGCATGAGATTCTTTAGCCTCCTGACATATGGACTGCAGAATCTCAGCAACGTTTACGGGGCTATTTGCCAGTGTCCCGTTACTTTCCAGCCGAGTCATCAGAAGCAGACTATCCAGAAGACGCGTAATCCGCGTGATGTGCATCTCAATCTGTTGGACTTTCTGCGCACGACGTTCAGGGTCCTCAGCACGTGACATCAGGTAAGCACTCGAACTGATTATTGCCAATGGAGTGCGGAACTCATGAGCAGCATTCTGGAAAAATGTAGCCAACAACCGACGGCGTTCTTTTTCAAGCCTGAGCTCCAACTCACGGTGCTGCGCTTTGCGCATCTCCGTCACATCCTCACCGATGCCGATGTTGCGTCCATCAGATAGGCGAACGTTCGCCCAGGAAGTGATGATCGTCTCTCCAGATTTTGTTACCAATTCGAAATCTCGCCAGCCAGGCGTAGCCGAAAGCATGTAGTCCAGGACGTCCTGACGGTAGTTCGCATCAGGATAGAAGACAGACAACGGCTCATCGTAGGCAGATAGCTCTTCAACGGTCCAGCCAAGTGTTTCGACCCAACGACGGTTTACGAACTCAAACTGACCTGTCTGATCAAAAAAACCAATCATGATCGGGATGCTTTCGACAATCGTGCGCAGCCGTTCTTCACTCGTTTTGAGGGCACGTTCCAGCTCATACTGTTCGGTGACATCAAAGCCCATGCACTGAATTTCGTGAACTTTGCCGTCAACATCTGCGAGTGCAATGTACTCCCACATTGTTTGTCGGCGGCTGTTATCTGCCAGGACTTTTCTGAGCGATACGCGCACCGGTTTTCCAGGATCAGCCAGTGCAGTATAGCCAGCTTGATTGGATTTCTCATGGTCGAGCAGGTCAATAGTGTTCATGATAGGTGTGCCAAGCAGGTCGTCGGCACGATAACCACACCAGTCGGCAAATGCCTGATTCGCGTAGGTGTACTCACCTGCCATATTTGCACGAATCACAAAAGCCGTTTCCATCTGGACGAGTGATCGCAGTTGTGCTTCGTCTTTTCGCAACTGTTCCTCTGCATGCTTACGTTGTGTTATGTCACGAAGCCCATATAGAGTGCCAATCTTGTCGTGTCCGCGCATTAAGTCGCGTGTACCGCACGAGAAATACTGTGTTTGTCCGTGTACGTTGACGATAGGCAGGTCTTCTTCAACATACGCATTGACCAACTCCGGATATAGCTGCTTAAGCGGCTGACCAATTGCGACAATCTCGTTTATGCCTTTGAGTGAACAGGCGGCTCGATTGAGGTCGGTAATGCGCTCGTCATCGTCGACGATGATGATAGGGTCGGGGATTTCGGAGAAGATCAGTGGTAGGGCGATGGGCGTGAGATTGAGCGGCTGGTGACGAATAAACACGTAAGCCAGGACGATCGAAGTTGCGATCATGGCGCCCATTCGCGCTGGATAGCGAATAACGGGATCAACCCCGGCAAGGTCGACAACAGCGAGGACGAATAATGTCATTAGCGGGATGGCAATCGCAACCAGTATCAGAGTGAGCTGCTGTCGTAGTCGCCCTTTGGCGGTGCGAATACCAAACGATAAGATGCCAATGGCGGCAATCTGGACTGTCAAAGCAAAGATACTGGTGATGTTATACCACCATCCGAGAGAAATAGAGAGAAGTGAGAATCCACCAAACTGATGAATACTGTAATCAGCGATAAACCAGCCGTGATAACTATCTGTCCATATAACAGCCACAATTGCCAGTGCGATCACATAGAGTGGAACGATACTACGAGCAAAACGCCAGTTGTGCTGTTGAACTGCCAGAGAAAGCCATAGTACATGAACCGGATGCGTCAGGTAGGCTAGTTCAGCTACCAGATTGAATTGAAGCGTTGCCTCCGCTGTTTCGCTGAACAGGCTAAGTGCGTGCAGAAACATGGCGAACATGTAGCCGGTGACAATCATCAACATGGGCCAGGCGCCTGGCCGGTAACGCTGCGTCCAGATGAAGATAGCCAGGACAGCGAGAACACACGCTGATGTGGTGACTGCGACGAAATACAGTGTTGAGAGCATGTCCCCGATTACCTTTACAGTTGCATACCATGTTGTGGAAAATTGCCAAGCTACATGTTGGCTTGCTTTTAATCAACGCTTAATCAACACTATTTTACACATTCAGTAGCGGAATGGTATTGCCAATAGAGACACAGTGTGTCGCTCAGGGTTCATTCAGGAGAACTCTTGGTCAGGTACAATCAGCGCCGCTGTCTCTCCTTACTGACGTGTCTCAGCCCCCGGAGGCACGATACGTGGGTTAAATACTGCGAAGCGAATGAGGTGTGAAGCGATGTATACCAAATTGCTTGACAAAATTTGAGTGTGGGGTTAAATTAACTGAAACTGGTTTCATAAATTTGTGTCGGTACTGATTTTGAAAACGCAAAAGTTAAACATTAAAAAAATTGCAGAACTAGCTGGCGTATCAAAGGCGACTGTTTCCAGGGTCCTCAACAACTACTCGTATATCAGCGACGAGTTACGCGAGAAGGTGTTGAAGGTCATCGCGGAGACAGGATACGAACGCAATCAGATCGCGCGTATGCTTGCGTCCAACCGATCGAATATGATTGGATTGGTCATCCCCACCGGCGCAAAGTTTGTCTTCTCTGATCCTTACTTCCCGAAGTTGACAGAAGGTATCTCGCGCGCAGCGAATCAATATCAACTGATATTGTCGCTTTTCCTCTTTGATTCTCATCAGAATGGTATCCAGACTGTCAGAAATATCATCACGAATGGCTTGTTCGACGGCTTGCTGATTACCGGCGACCGTATCGATGATCAGATTCTTCCACTCTTGATCAATAGTGAAATGCCTTATGTCCTTATGGGGCGTTCAATCCAGTACGTGGATAACATCAATTACATCGATGTTGATAATTATCAGGGTGGACAAATCGCGACGGAATATCTCATCGAACGAGGATATAAGCGTATTGGCATCGTGACCTGTTCCTACAATATTGCCGCTGTGGATCGGTTCAATGGCTATAAACAGGCTCTGACCGACCACGGTATCTCGTTTGATCCGGAACTTGTAGCATATGGCGATTTCTCAATGGAAAGCGGTGGCGAAGGTATTAAAGCCCTGATCGCGCGCCAGCCTGATGCCGTCTTTGTTGTATCCGACACGATGGCGCTAGGCGCATTACGTGTCTTGCGAGAGCACAACATCCGTGTACCCGAGGATATGGCGATTGTGGGCTTTGATGATCTCCCGCCCGCGGTGCAGGCAGATCCACAACTGACGACTGTCAGACAACCCACAACCGAACAGGGACGTTTAGCAGTCGAAACGCTCCTGGATTTGCTTGAATCGCCTGGACGCCCAGCGCGTCAGATCGTATTACCAACCGAGTTAGTTGTCCGTGCGAGCACGATATAGCATGGTTCAACTCAATCAATGAAGTCCGGCGGTTTTTCAGGAGGCACCGGCCGAAAAACTGATCGCTTGATGAAGATTTGCTCTCTGTCCAGCAGTCATGTGCAACTCGGCACACTCTTTTTCGCACACTATGAAATCGGTTTCAAAAATTTCTCATTGCCACTCATTCGAAGTACATGTGTACCTGGAGGGAAACAATGTTACGCAAGAGATCAATGGTTATTACGAGTATCACAGCTGTACTTCTGGCACTTTCACTTGGGATCGTGAGTGCTCAGGAACGGGTACAGATCCGCTGGTTTGTGGGGTTGGGTGCCGGTACGGATGCGCCCCAGATCGAAGCGCAGGAAGCCGTCGTTGAAGAGTTCAACAACTCACAGGATCGTATCGAGCTGGTGCTCGAAATCGTGGATAACGAGCAGGCACCGGGCGTCCTCAGCACACAGATCGCGGCTGGCAATGCACCGGACATCGTGGGGCCTGTGGGCATTCTCGGACGTTCACAATTCCCTGGTGCGTGGCTTGATCTATCTGAGCTGCTCACTGAGACCAACTATGATCTGAGTGATTTTGATCAGGACCTGGTCGAGTTCTACGACATTGAAGGTGAAGGTCAGATTGGCCTGCCCTTTGCGATCTTCCCCTCTTTCCTGATCTACAACGTCGATCTGTTTGATGAAGCGGGTATTCCCTATCCGCCACGTAACTACGGTGACCCGTATGTTGACTGGGATGGCGTGGAGCGCGAATGGAATTTCGACACACTGCGCGAAATTGCCATGATCCTGACCGTCGATAGCAATGGCAATGATGCGACGATGGAGGAATTCAATCCGGATGACATCGTGCAGTTTGGTTTCGCACCGCAGTGGACAGACTATCGCGGCCGCCTGAGCCTGTTCGGAGCGGGGAACTTTGTTGATGAAGAGGGTAATGCAGTGCTGCCGGATCACTGGCGTGATGGGCTGTACTGGTATCAGCAGGCCATGTGGGAAGATTACTTCATCCCGAATGGCGTCTATGGTGGCGCGGACTTCATGGGTGGCGGCAACTGGTTCGAAAGTGGCAACCTGGCGATGGTCCATATTCACCTGTGGTATCTGCCGTGCTGTACGTGGGGCCTGGCTGATGTCGAATATCAACTGGCTCCTGTCCCGAGCTACAACGGCGTGACTACCGCCAAAATGCATGGTGATACGTTCAGCATTATGAATACGACCGAGCATCCTGAAGAGGCATTTGAAGTCCTCACCTACCTGATTGGCGACAAGGCGGAAGAACTGGCGACGCTGTATGGTGGTATGCCGGCCCGTCTGAGCCTGCAGGATACCTACTTCGACACGATCAGTCAGAATGACCCGATTGCCGGCCGTGATCTCCACTGGGACATTGTTGTGGCAGGTATGTCCTATACGGATAATCCGAGCCATGAAGGACCGCTGCCGAACCTGCGGGAAGCCGAAGACGTATACAACACATGGTCCGGCAACCTCGACAATGATCCTAACTTCGATCTGGATACAGAGATCCCGAGATTGCTCGACTCACTCCAGCAGGTCTACGACCAGTCCAACTAGACACAATAGCTAGTGGCGGAGGTGTTGCCCTGGGCAACGCCTCCTTTCCAAACTTCCAGTGGTCGATTGAGGTATTGTTTTATGGATATGGTATCCGCCTTATCAGAGGCCAGAAAAGAACGATTTGCCTGGGCAGGGTTCACCCCTGCGCGACGTCGTGAAGCGCTGTATGGTTTCCTCTTTATCAGTCCGTGGCTCATTGGTTTTCTGATCTTTTATCTTTTCCCGATGATCGCTTCTATTATCTTTTCGTTTATGAGCTTTGAGCTTTCGAAGCCAGACGAGGCGATGTTCATCGGACTGACCAACTGGACGCTTCTGTTTGACGACAGTACGCTGATACAGTCGCTGCAGGTCACGTTTGTTTTTGCGATTATTTCTTTGCCGATTGGGCTGATTTCCGCTTTTTTGCTGGCGGTGTTACTCAATTCGAGTCAGCTCATGGGGCGTAATCTGTTTCGGACGCTGTTTTACGCGCCAACCATGATTCCGTTGATTGCGTCTGTGCTGATCTGGGCGCAGGTGCTGAATCCAAGTGATGGCTGGGTGAACCGGGCTATCGAGGTTTTTGGATTCGATGCACGGGGTACGGATGGCCTGCGCTGGTTGAATGATCCCAGCCGTCCCGGGCTGGTTTGGATTGCCTATACATTCATCGGTTTGTGGGGCATCGGCAATGCGATGCTGATTAACTTATCGGCGTTGCAGGGGGTGCCATCAGATCTGTATGACTCCGCCAGAGTGGATGGTGCGACGTGGTGGCGTCGTCTGCTGGCGATCACCGTCCCGATGGTGTCACCGGTGATCTTCTATAACCTCGTTCTGGGGGTCATCGGATTGCTGCAATACTTCATTGTGCCCTGGGTACTCACGGGTGGCAGCGGCGATCCTAACGGCTACACGATGTTTTACATGGTGCATTTCTTCAAGCAGGGCTTCATCTTTCAGAAGATGGGGTACGGCGCAACGCTCGCGTGGCTGATGTTCTTCATCGCGCTCGTCATCACGATTTTCCTGTTCGTGACAGCCCGATACTGGGTCTTCTATTCCGGGGAGCTGGACTCATGACCGCGATTGCACAGGGACAAGGCGTTGCACGACGCAAGCGTGCAGGCAGTTTGAGTCGCGTTCAACTACAGGCCAAACGACAGGAGCTGATTACCGCTCTGATCGTTACCGGTGTAGCAGTATTCATTCTTGCTGTATATCTCATGCCGATGGGATATGCGTTCGTCACATCGCTCAAGACAAAGGCACAGACATCTGCTATCAACTCACCAATCTTACCCTCGTCGCCACGTCAGTTTGCTTACGAGGGTGAGAATTACGACATTGTCTTTGTGCCCCAGGAAGACGGAACGATTGAGGAATGGGCGCTCGTGCAGCCGCGACGTCGTGGCGCGAGTGATTTCATTGACATAGATAATCCGGAAGCGGGCATTATTAAGTGGGAAGGCAATTGGCGCACGCTCGAAAAAGCGTGGGAGCCCAATATACAGTGGAGCAATTACCCCGACGCCTGGAACTTCATCAACTTCGCGCGGTTGTTGGGGAATACGCTGCTGTATGCTTTCATCACTATGATCGGTATGGTTTCAGCATCAGCGCTGACCGCTTACGGGTTCGCACGTTTTCGCTTCCCGGGGAAGAACATCCTGTTCATCCTGGTTATCTCGACGTTAATTTTGCCGCCGCAGGTAACCGATCTGCCCAAGTATGCGTTTTTTGTCAACGTTCTGGATTGGGGCGGGACGTGGTGGCCGCTGATTGTCCCGGCCTTCTTTGGCCATGCTTATCATGTGTTCCTGCTGCGCCAGTATTTCATGACAATCCCGCGTGAAATGGAAGAAGCTGCGTCGATCGACGGGGCCGGGCCTTTCACTGCTTTCCTGAAGGTGATTCTGCCGCAGGCGATACCAGCTCTGACGGCATCCGCCCTGTTCCATTTCTTCTATGCCTGGAACGACTACTTTGGCCCACTGATCTATCTCGCGGGCAACCGCGAAGCCCAGCCAATCAGTATTGGTCTGGCTGAGTTCAATGGCCTGTACAGCACGGAGCCACAACTGATCCTGGCCGCGTCAATCATCACGATTGTGCTGCCGCTGGCGATCTTCTTCTTCGCACAGAGGATCTTTGTTCAGGGTATCGTTATCACAGGTGTTGATAAATAGGGGCGTGCCTGAGCGTTGATATGTAACGCACAAGGCCGCGGTGCTGAAGCCGTCCGCAATGGGCGCGAGACGGACAACACCAAGACGGCAAATCCGTAGAGATAAACTAGTATTGAGGTCGAGCTTGGATCGACCTTTAGTTCAGGTTTGCTATGGATCATGTGAAAGTGACTGAAGATGAAACAACTACGCGAACAGACTGATCTGGATGCTGCACGGTCGATTGAGTTGCGCGTTGAGGAACTCCTGCGACAGATGACGCTCGCTGAAAAGGTCGGGCAGATGACCCAGGTCGAGAAGAACAGCATCACGCCGGACGACGTTGCCAACTACTTTATCGGCTCAGTATTGAGTGGAGGTGGCGGGAATCCCAGCCCGAACAATGTGCAGGTCTGGCGGGAGATGGTACAGCTATACATGCAGGCTTCGCTGAAGACACGTCTAGCGATTCCCCTCATCTACGGTGTGGACGCAGTCCATGGACATAATAACGTCGTGGGGGCAACAATCTTCCCGCACAACGTAGGGTTGGGTGCAACGCGTGATGAAGAACTTGTGGAGCGCATCGCAGAAGCAACTGCCAGCGAAGTGCTGGCGACGAACGTCCACTGGAACTTCGCGCCTGCCGTCAGCGTTCCGCAGGATTTTCGCTGGGGTCGTACTTATGAGGGGTACAGCGAAGATACTGCGCTGGTCGGTGAACTGGGCGTGGCTTATGTGCGTGGTCTACAGAAGAAGAATGCCCACGGCGAATGGGTGCTTGCATCTGTCAAGCACTACGTAGGAGACGGGGGGACAACCTGGGATTCCAGGCTTAGCACGGGCGGTGGTACGAGTCCTAACTGGCAGGCGGCAAATGAGAACTGGCGCATCGATCAGGGTGATACGCAGGTTGATGAAGCGACGTTACGCCGCGTTCACCTGGCCCCTTACAGGAATGCCATCGATGCGGGTGCAGAGAACATTATGGTCTCGTTCTCTAGCTGGAACGGCCTGAAATTACACGCACACGAGTATTTGTTGACCAAAGTCCTCAAAGAAGAGTGGGGTTTTGAAGGCTTCCTCGTGTCTGACTGGATGGCGCTCAGCCATCTGTCTGATAGTGGCTATGAGGCAATTGTGCTCTCGATCAATGCTGGCCTTGATATGGTTATGGTGCCATACGATTACAAATCGTTCATTCGTAATCTTCAACTGGCCATTGAGCAGGGCGATGTTCCTATCGAACGCGTTGATGATGCCGTTAGACGCATTCTGCGCGTGAAGTTCATGCTAGGGCTCTTCGAGAAGCCGATCACTGATACATCATACCTCGCCGATTTCGGTGGGCCTGCGCATCGTTCGCTGGCGTGCGAAGCCGTACAGAAATCGCTGGTACTGCTCAAAAATGAAGAAGTGCTGCCACTGTCAGCAGGAACGTCAATCAATATCGCTGGACAGGCGGCTGACGACATTGGCCTCGCATGTGGGGGATGGACGATTCAATGGCAGGGTGGTCAGGGTGCGATCACGCCGGGGCGTACCTTGCTTGATGGTCTAAAGGAAAAGTATTCAGTTAACTATAACGCGGCAGGCGACTTCGAACAGCGCGCAGCGGTCGGCTTGGTCGTGATCGCTGAGACTCCGTATGCCGAAGGCGAAGGCGACCGCGAAGATCTCAGCCTGACGCAGCAGGAGCGGCTGCTCATAGAGAAAGTTCGGCAGCAATGTGATCATCTGGTGCTAGTCATTTACTCTGGTCGGCCTCTCATCATCACAGATTTGGTTGACCGCTGCGATGCGATTGTTGCGGCCTGGCTGCCAGGCACCGAAGCCAGCGCAATTGCTGATGTTCTTGCTGGTGTGGTGCCGTTTACAGGCAGGCTGCCGTATACGTGGCCCAGATCAATGAATCAGTTGCCTTTGAGCAAACTACACGCCAGCGATGAGCTGCCGCTGTATTCATTCGGCCATGGTTTGAGCTAAAAGCACCATCGCGCTGCATCACCAAGATGCAGCGCAACGCAAATAAATATGGAGGTCTTTGTGATGATTCGTTTTATCCTTGCATCACTCGTCGTGATGATCTTCTCTGCAGTTGCCGTCGCGCAATCAGATCGTCTGCCTTATCAGGACCCCGAGTTGCCTGTAGAAGAGCGCGTTGCAGACTTGCTGTCACGGATGACAGATGCAGAGAAGTTTGGCCAGATGACGCTCATCGAGAAAAACAGCATCGCGCCGGACGCTGTCACGGCATACTACATCGGTGGTGTTCTGAGCGGAGGCGGAGGGTATCCGACTGGTAACAACACTACCAGTGGCTGGACGGAGATGGTCCACGCCTATCAGGACGCCGCGCTGAATACACGGCTGGCGATCCCGGTGATCTACGGAGTAGATGCGATTCATGGGCACAGCAACTTATCTGGTGCAGTGATTTTTCCGCACAATATTGGCCTGGGGGCGGCACGTAACGCAGAACTGGTCGAAGCCATTGGGCGCGTTACCGCCAGTGAGATGATTGCAACGGGCATCTACTGGAACTATGCACCAGTTCTTGCCGTGCCACAGGATATCCGTTGGGGCCGGACTTACGAATCGTACAGCGAGAATACTGAACTCGTCACGGAACTATCGGTGGCATTACTCAGGGGCTTGCAGGGTGAGCGCCTTGACGATCCACTGACGGTCCTGGGTACACCCAAACATTTTGTCGGTGATGGCGGTACAGCCTTTGGCACGTCCCCAATTGGTGGTGCCTATCTGGATCGCGGCGTGACCGACATCGATGAGGCGACGCTGCGTGCGGTACATCTCGCACCTTATATCGCGGCTATTGAAAACGGTGCGCGCAGCATCATGATCTCGTACTCGAGCTGGGGCGCAAGCCGTATGCACGGGCAATCCTACCTCATCCGTGATGTGCTGATTGATGAACTGGGATTCGAGGGTTTCATCGTTTCGGATTGGGGTGGCGTTGATGATGTCGCGCCCCAGTACTACGACGCCGTCGTGCAGGCGATCAACGCTGGCATCGACATGAATATGGTGCCTTATGATTATGTCCGCTTCATCAATACGCTACAGCAGGCTGTCGCGAACGGCGACATCAGCATGGCGCGAATTGATGAGGCTGTGGCTAACATCCTGCGCGTCAAGTTTGAACTGGGCCTGTTCGAGCGCTCGTACGGTGACCGCGCTTTACATGAGGTGGTTGGTTCTGATGAACATCGCGCTCTGGCGCGTGATGCCGTCAGCCAGTCACTGGTGCTGCTCAAAAACGTCGACAGTGCTCTGCCGCTCGACGCAACACCGACACAGACCGTTCTTGTAGCGGGGTCTGGTGCGGATAATCTGGGGATGCAATCCGGTGGCTGGACAATTGAATGGCAGGGCTTCAGGGACAACAGTGCAACCGAGGGGACAACGCTGCTGGAGGCACTCCGGGCTGGTTTCGGCGCTGACACAACCCTGATCTATGATCGTCATGGACGCTTCGATGTCGAGCGTGGAGATGTAGGGATTGTGGTAGTTGGCGAAACGCCCTATGCGGAGTTTGAAGGCGACGACCCTGATCTGATGTTGCACAGGCGCGATAGAGATCTCATCAGTGCGATGCGTGAAAAGGTCGATCAGCTGATCGTTGTCCAGTATTCAGGGCGACCTCTGATCATTGATGCGGCACTCAGCGCAGCGGACGCATGGGTAGCTGCGTGGCTGCCAGGGACTGAGGGGGCAGGTATCACCGATGTGCTCTTTGGTGAACGTGATTTCGTAGGCAAGCTTTCCTTTACATGGCCGCGCACAATCGAGCAACTGCCGTTCGATTTTGCGAACATGCCTGCTGATGGGTGTGAGGCCCCGTTGTTCCCTTACGGTTATGGGCTAAGCTATGCCAGCACGGAAGATACAGACGGCTGGCTGGCACGTGCTGCGGAATGCGCGCCTGAATTGCAGCAGTCTCTGACGCTTTCTGGTCCTGTGGTTACGCTGCCTGCACCTGATGGACCGTCGCTGGTCGCACCAGACGATGTGTTAGAACACGTCCCGGGTGAGGTCGCCTACATTCCGTATCCGGTAGCGATTCAGGTGGATGGCAATCTGAATGATTGGAACGGCATCCCCTATGATGTCGTGACGAAGGGCCCAATGACTTCACCCGACCCGGCGGAGAACGGGTGGGTACAGTTCGCGCTGGCTGCCGATGCAGAAAATATCTACCTGTACATGGTGATGCCGGATGCAACTATCGTCACTGGCGAACATGGTCAGGATTTCTGGAATGAGGACTCGCTGGAGTTTTACCTCAACTTTACGGATGAGCTGTATCGCAGCGATTACACGGAAGGCGTTTTTCAGGTCAATATCAATCCCGGGAACATCGGCAATACGGATCCAAACAACCTGGTCTTCACCGGTATCAACAGCGGCCAGGCACAGTTCTCAGGATTTGTTTTCCGGACTGCGGAAGGATGGGGCTTTGAATTAGCGGTTCCTATACCGGATGGCTTCAGCGTCGAACATGGTCGACCGATTGGCTTTCAGGTACATGCGAATGGTTCCTCAGGGGGCGACCGCGACGTTAAGCTGATCTGGTCGAATGCGGATACCAGCGATACCAGCTGGCAGACGCCAAGCGTATTCGGCGTTGCGATGTTTTACGAGGTCGGTAATACGGAGGTGCCGTCCGTACCTGCGCGTGATGGTGATGGTGCATCGACGACGACAACCGCTGCTGTGTCAACGTCTCAGAACGTGAGCGTAAATCAGGTAGGGTATCTGCCCGGAATGCCGCATATCGGGATGCTTGCCAATGCCGGGAACTTCGGGACGTCGTGGGCACTTGTCGATGCAGAGACCGGGGAGTACGTTTACGCAGATTTCGCTGGACGTCCCGTAACGGACGCCGCGTCAGGCGACACGCTGCACGTTGTGGATTTCTCGAATTTCAATGTGCCCGGCACGTATCGTCTGCTGATCTTCGACCGGCTCAGCCCACCATTCACAATTGGTGCTGATGTTTATGCGCAGCTGCCGGTCGACGCACTGCGATACTTCTACCTCAGCCGGAGCGGCATCGAACTGCTGCCGGAATACGCGGGTGAGGCCCATGCACGCCCTGCTGGCCACGTTAGCGATGATGAGGTCACCTGCTATCGCGGGACAGACGCCGATGGTGTCGCCTGGGAGGGCTGCGACTATATTCTCGATGTATCTGGTGGCTGGTACGATGCCGGGGACTATGGCAAGTACGTCGTCAATGGGGGAATCAGCGTGTGGACGCTGCTAAATCTCTACGAGCGAATGCCAGAAGCCTTCCCGGATGGCATCAGCAACATACCGGAAAGCGGCAACGGCATCGCGGACCTGCTCGATGAGGCACGCTGGCAGATGGAATGGCTGCTTTCGATGCAGGTGCCGTCTGGTAATCCACAAGCGGGGATGGCGCATCACAAGTTGCATGATCTGGAATGGGAGGTCCTGCCGTTGCTGCCACCCACTGAATTCGATAACAACAACGACTTTTCGGAAGGCAACGGGCGGTATGTCTTCCCGCCCACGACAGCGGCAACCTACAATCTGGCGGCAACAGCGGCGCAATGTGCGCGTATCTGGCGCGAGATCGACAGTGACTTCGCCACACGGTGTCTAGATGTGGCTGTCACGGCGTTTGAAGCGGGTCAGGAGAACCCGACGGCGCGGTTGGGGAACACACCGGGCAGTGGTGGAGGAAACTACGGAGATGAAGTGATCTCTGACGAGTTATTCTGGGCGGCAGCGGAGTTGTTCATCACCACAGGTGAGGATCAATATCTGGAGGCCATGCGCCGGACTCCGCATCTGGCTGTTTTCGGCGGGCTGGGCAAAGATAGTGCAATGTACTGGGGAGACACTGCCGCACTGGGTGCATTGTCGCTTGTTCTACATTCGGTGGACGTACCTGAGATAACAGAGCTGCGCGCACAAATTGTATCGACCGCTGATGATTACCTCGATACGATTGCCAGCCAGGGATATCGCGTACCGATTACGGCCTACCCATGGGGATCGAACAGCGCAGTGCTGAATAATGCGATAATCATGGCGTACGCGCATGACATCACAGGTGACGAGCGCTACCTCTATGGCGTCAGCGAGAGTATGGACTATCTGTTAGGGCGCAATGCACTGGGCTTTAGCTTCGTCTCCGGCTATGGCGAAGACGCGATGACCAACCCACATCATCGTTTCTGGGCTAATGAGCCGGGTATGGGTTATCCCGCTCCGCCCCCCGGGGTGGTTGCCGGCGGACCGAATGCTGCCCCGAGTGATCCGACGGCACTGGATGAGATAGCTGAAGGGGTTGGGCCAGCTCGACGCTATGTCGATGCACGTGGAAGCTGGTCAACAAATGAAGTCACGATCAACTGGAATGCACCACTGGTCTGGGTGAGCGCGTATTTGCATGACGTTGCCCAGAGCATGGATTGAGCAGCAACAGCCTCCTGTGGATAGAGGTTTCTAGACTTTGGCAGATTAAGAAGCCCTTGAAGAGAATTCGAGGGCTTTTTCTGTATGAGGCTAAAGGTGGAAAAACAGGCTCAAGAGCGCATGGAAGCCCGGGGATAGAGACTTTTTGAGGGGAGGATGAACTAACTCTTTAGCCCGGTAGTGGCAATGCCTTCCACAATGTAACGCTGCGCAAAGATATAAATTACAATCAACGGCAGGATTGTCACCACCGATCCTGCCAGCAGCAGATCCCACTGTGCTGTATATTCGTTCTGAAACGTCGTCAGACCGATAGGCAGCGTGCGGTTCTCCGGGCTTTTGATATAGATGACGGCACGCAGCAGCGCGTTCCAGTTATTGATGAACGCGAGCAAGAAGAGAGTCGTCATAGCCGGCAGCGACAGCGGCACATAGATACGAGAGTAAATCTGAAAGACCGTCGCCCCGTCGATGACGGCGGCTTCTTCCAGTTCTCGCGGGAGCGTGCGAAAGAACTCCCTGAGCAAAAACGTCCCCGTCGTCCCGACAAAGAACGACGGTACAATCAGCGGGTTAAACGTGTCAATCCATGCGCCGCCCAGTGCCTTCATGATCGGATCGAACACACGGATCGCCAGCAGGTATTCCGGAATGATGGTTACTTCAACCGGGATGAGCGCCGTGGCCAGTAGCAGGCCAAACAGCAGATTTTTACCCCGGAACTCCAAACGTGCAAAAGCAAACCCCGCCAGCGATGACGCGATCAACTGGCCGATGGCCGCCATCAGCGCCACCCAGAAGCTGTTGAGCGTGTATCGTGCGAAGTTGTGTTCTTCAAACAGCGTCGCATAACTGCTGAACATATCCGGCTGAAACAGCTTATCAGGGATGAGCATGGGGGGTAGCGAAAAGATGTTGCCCGACGACTTTAAAGTTGTGATCACCATCCAGATGAATGGAAAAGCCATGAGCAGAGCGACAATCGTCAGCAGTGCGTAGTTCATCGCACGCCGGACTTTATGCTGAGCCTCGTGGCCGTACAGCCCTGAAAGTTTGCGCCTGGTGCGCATCGTTGAACGAGATTGGAAGGTCAGTGGTTTAGTAAACATCGCGCTGCACCCAGCGATCACGATAGCGGAAGTTAATGAGTGTGATGATGACCACAATCAACATCAGCACATAAGCCAGAGCAGAAGAAAAACCGTATCGGAAGAAGTTGAAAGCGTTCTGATAAATGTAGAACGGCAGCGTGCTCGACGAATACAGCGGCCCGCCGCCCGTCATCGCAAACGTCACCTCAAAGGTGCCGAAAGCATCAAAAATTGTGATGATCAGTACAAAGAACGTGATAGGGGTCAACATCGGCAGCGTGATATAACGGAACTGCTGCCATCCATTCGCGCCATCGATGCGCGCCGCTTCGTATAGATGGCTCGGGATGCCCTTAAGTCCTGCCAGATAGATCAACATCGGCAGGCCAGCGGATTTCCAAACGGATACAATCACGAGCACCAGTAAAGCCGTATCGGAATCGGCCAGCCAGTTTGGCGGGCTGCTGACGCCAAAATAAGTACGCAGTACGTGATTCAAAATGCCGAACCGCGCCGTGAAGATCCAGTTCCATACCAGAGCGACCGCCACCATCGATGTGATCGCAGGCAGGTAATACATACCCCGGAAGAACGCGATGCCACGCAGCTTCTGGTTGACGAGCAGGGCCAACGCGAGGCCCAGTATCATCGTGAGCGGCACGAACATCAGCGCGAATTCAAACGTGTTGATGAGCACTTCCCAGAATATGGATGAGTTCAGAAGTTCTTCATAGTTCCCCAGGCCGACGAATTCCGGGGGGACTGTACCGCGCCATTCCGTAAAGCTGATCAGAAAAGAGGCGAGGATCGGCCCGAAGCGAAACACGATCAGGCCAATAATCATCGGCATGATGAACAGATAAGGCGTGATTCTGGAATAATGCATGCGCTACCTTCGGCCGTCAGAGAGTCAGATGCAGCCTGCCACATCCGCGTGACAGGCTGCATGCAGGTTTACAATCTCAGCGACGCAATCGTATCAGCGATTGGGTGCGCTCAGAGGCGGCTTACTCGCCATAGAAGCGTGCGAGCACGTCATTAGCGACGTTACCGGCTGTCGCAATCGCATCCGCCACGCTGATGTTGCCGTTGAAGGCTTCGGTCAGCTGGCCCTGCAGACCAGCGCCACCGACGTAGCCACGCCACTCGCCCCAACCGGGCGTGAAGGACGTGGGGCCGATGTAGTCCGCCCAGGCCAACAGAAAGTCCTTGTTAGTCGGCAGCTGATCGGTCTCCAACCAGGCGTCGCCCGCTGAAGCACGGTACACCGGGATCTTGCCATCTTCAACGAGTTCCGGCGTGCGGTTCTCGCCCGTCAGGCAGCGGATGAGGGCCCAGGCTTCTTCGGGATGCGCAGTTGTCGCACCGACCGCCGTCATATCCGACCAACCGTAAGCGGTGTCTTCGACCCACTGCGGCCCACGGGGAATCGATGCCAGCGCGAAGTTGATCTCGCTGTCGCGCAGGCCACCAATGGCCCAGGAGCCGTCAACCCACATCGCAGCGATACCCTGCGCGAACGGATTATCGATGCCTTCCATTTCCGCCGGGGTGGGGGCAACACCAAATTCGTTCACCAGCGCGTTGAGGAATTCAACGGCTTCGATGGCGGCATCATCCGGCTCAAAGCGAGTCTTGTCGTCGTTAAGCCAGCGACCGTTGTTCTGATAGACCCACGACTCCACATGCGCATAACGGCCGAAGAAGTAATAACCATACTGGTCCATCAGGCCGTCTGAGTTGGTGTCGATGGTCAGGGCCTGAGCCGCCGCCAGGAAGTCATCCCAGGTCCAGCCTTCGGCCGGATATTCCAGCCCAGCCGCATCAAAGGCATCGACGTTGTAATACAGCACAGTCTCGACGAAGTGATTCGGGAAGGCATACATATCGCCGTCGGACTTGCTGGGCCAGCGACCAGCGTCGAATGACGCGGTGAAGTAATCGTCTGCGACTGGCATAATGTCGCGATCAACGAATTCCTGAATGTTATACAGCAGACCGTCCTGAGCAAACTCATCAACGAACCCCGAGGACATCCAGAAGACGTCGGGGAGCTGGCCCGCCGTCGCCTGAGCGCGCAGTTCAGCCATCAGTTCACCAACGCCGGTTCCTGTCACGTTGGTATAATCGACGGTGACGCCCAGTTCAGATTCGCAAATGGCAATCAGTTCACGTTCTTTATCATCACTATCGCCGGAAAATGGTGTGAAGTAGCGCAAGGTAACTGGTTCCTGAGCGGTGGCGGAGAGCACCAGCGCACTCAGAAGCAGAACCACCATAATGCTCAATGCAATACGGTTGATTTTCACGAACACTGCTCCTTCGTAGAGGGTAGATTAGACTGCGCTATGTTGTTACCCTCCTGGTGTCAAGTTGTGTTCAACGGACGTTTAACAGGACGTTATCGCCGCGTAAAGGGATAGCGTACATCGAACGCAAGCATAATTGCCGTGGCATCATCGTGACTCCCAAATCGCTGGTACTTGTGGCCGTCGCTATCGGTGAGTTCTTCAGTGCGCAGCGCAGCCATATACGCCTTCAGTCCATACTGACGAATCATCTGCCCCATTCTGTTGAGCCGATCAGCGGATTGTTCCGAGCTTTCATCCAGAGGTGCAGGCCAGAAGAAACCGTCTGTCGCCACGATAATTGCTTCCAGCGTGTCGATCTGCAGCGTGCCGCTAACCAGATAATCCGCGAGCTGTGGGAGGCCGTTGATGACGCCCACACCCACTTCAGGATCAGGCTGCCCGTTTTCATCTTCATAGTTGTGGTAAAGGCCGTTGTACTGATTGAGTGTCCAGATTTCATCCAGGAACGGCCGCAGGTCTTCTCGCGAATTAATTGGCTGCGACTGCATAACCTCGCGTATGCGGTAACGCATCTTGTCGTCATGCTGCGCCATCTGATCAGGCGTGATTTGTTCGGTATGCCCGTCTTTGTACAGGGCGAAGATCGCGGTATCGCCGGCGTGGCCATAGTGAACGTTACCCGCGACGAGATCCACCTGCGCTATCGTATAGCAGCAGACCGGCAGTATCCAGCGCAGCGCCCGTGCATCGTGGCGAAGCGCCTCCAGGGTCGGCTCTTTCCTGAGTACGGCCTCCGCACTCAGTTCACCATAAACCTGTTCCAGCGACTCTCTCAGCTTCGCGTTGACGGCCAGCGCAATGTCGGACGGAGACGCCTCACTACGGGTAACCCATTCAGTCGTCACATCCCGTGACAACAGCGCCGCATAGCGACCTGGAGCCGTATCGGGGCCATATGTCGACAGGAGCGGCTTAAGCGATCCGGTCGTTTTGAGACGTTGCGGCGCGCCGTCTGCGATCATCAGCGTGAAGCGTGTACCGTCTGTCCACGTGAAAAGTGTATCTTCGGTCACATCAAGCGATTTCGTGTCCTGGATCACATCCAGCCTTGCCGGGATCGTGGTACGCATACCAGGCTCCATTGAGAAGAGAATCGAATCCAGCGCACACAGTACTGTAGGCCCCGCGCAGAAAACAGCGTTTGTTTCTTTAAGATTCGTGCAAAGCCCACGTCGTTTGGCGCGCTGGAGGTGTCCCCGCTAAGAAACATCCTGCGCTGGTATTCACCGCCGCCGTAAAGTTTCAGATTCTGATATTGGCGCAGCATATCAATCAGGAATGCACCGTCATAATCCTCTGCCATCTCGATGTACTGCTCAACACTCTTCGAAATTGTTCGATGCGATCATCAGCAAAAGCGAATCGAACGCACGTGCGATTAAAGGAAGGCCTGCGAGAGAACGTAGCAGCAGATTGTGAATCGTTGCTTCAGATGACGTGCGGCAGAAGGAATTGTCCATTGCAGCGCGGGATCGTTTTTGCTTCAAACTGTTCTTGGTTTTGTCCTGTTTGAGCAGATTCAGTGGAATGGGTGAAGAGCAGAATGAATATGCGACACTTTAGAGATGCTTTTTTGCCCGATTTTTCCGATATGTCCTGATGAGATTGTGACAGTTGTCACTATTTTACGCCTGGCACGAGGACTACACTATATTCAAGTAATTGAATGTAGTCAGGTGATGCAGTGAACAGTTACGACAGCACAGCCAGCAAGCTCAAGGTGATGGGGCATCCAGTGCGCCTGCGCATTCTGGACATGCTGCGGCGTGGTGAAACCTGTGTTTGTCATATCGAGCAGGCACTCGACAGGCGTCAGGCGTATATCTCCCAGCAGTTGATGACGCTGCGCGATGCCGGGCTGGTCGATTCACGCAAAGATGGTTTGCAGGTGTACTACCGGCTGATCGATGACCAAACTGTCGATCTGCTTAACCTGCTGGTTGGCTCACTGACCAAGGATGGATTGGATGTATTGGATGGCTGCAACTGTCCAAGCTGCTCAACTGTACTGATCACCGAGATCGAATAAACAGGAGAACGATCCCAATGTTAGATGTCAAAGTCCTCGGCTCCGGCTGCGCAAACTGCCAGAGACTCGAACGCGAAACCCGTGCTGCACTGGACGGTGCCAGCATTGCCTATGAACTGACGAAGGTCACTGATTTTGCCGACATTGCCGCCTACGGTGTGATGAGCACTCCCGCGCTGGTGATGAATGAAATCGTGCTGTCCAGCGGCAGGATTCCAAAAGAAGAGCAAATTGTGGCCTGGGCACGTGAGCATGGAACTGTTTGACGCCTGTAATGAGCCAGCTCTGTCAATAAGACAGGGCTTTTTATCTGCTCATTTACATTCATATTTTTGAATGTAAAAGCTGGTGATCAAAAGGATAATCTATGCTTGTCGTAAAAATTCTGGGTGCAAATTGTCCAAAGTGCAGGCGATTGGAACAAGAGGTACATGATTGCCTGAACGAGCTTGAGATCGACTGCGAGATTGTCAAACTTGACGATTTCACGGACTTTATGCAGTACGGCATCTTAAAGTTACCAGGGCTGGTGATGAACGACGTTTTGCTATCAACCGGACGAGTTCCCTCGCGTTCCCAGATTATTGCATGGGTAGCACAGATGCAATCGCCGGAGCATATCTGAATAACCGTATTGGAGTACATGAGTATGCAACTGGCACAATTAAAACCCACCCGTGAAGATCAGCGTTCCTTTATCATCGTCGGTGTTCTAGCGATTTTGTGGGTGATTGTCTATAGCAATCTGCAACCGATCGCTGACTGGATCACCTATACATTACTCAACTTCAGCCATGAGAGTCGTCTGGGCGAGGCGCTCAACTTCTTCATCTATGATGTGCCTAAAATCCTGCTCCTGCTATCGGGCATGATCTTCCTGATCACGCTGGTGCAGACTTTTATCGACACCAACAGAATCCGTGCCGTCGTTGAAAAACGGGGTGAAGGTGTCGGGAACCTGATGGCATCGATCTTTGGCGCGATTACGCCCTTCTGCTCCTGCTCGTCCGTGCCATTGTTTATTGGGTTTGTGCAGGCCGGTATCCCATTGGGCGTCACCTTTTCCTTCCTGATTACCTCCCCGATTATGAATGAGGTGGCGTTTGTGCTGCTGCTGGGGCTTTTTGGATGGGAAGTGGCGCTGCTGTATCTGGCTTCGGGGATTACGATCGGTGTCGTATCGGGCCTGATCCTGGGCCGGATGAACCTGGAACACCAGGTGGAAGACTTTGTCTACGCCATCAAAGCCAGAGGGCATCAGCCCGGCATTCCCGTCGAGGAAAAGCTGTCATGGCAAGAGCGCTTCCAGCAGGCCGCCGAGAGCACCCGCGAGATCGTTAGCAAAGTGTGGCTGTTCGTCATTATTGGCATTGGGATCGGCGCGTTTATTCATGGTTTTGTACCCGAAGATGCGCTCTCCAGTGTAATGGGTGCCGGAGCGTGGTGGTCGGTGCCGGTTGCGGTGCTGCTTGGCATTCCCTTGTACTCGAACGCGGCGGGGATTATCCCGATTGTGAGTGCGCTACTGGATAAAGGGGCAGCCATGGGCACGGTACTGGCATTCATGATGTCGGTCGTCGCCCTCAGTCTGCCGGAGCTGATCATCCTGCGCAAAGTCCTCAAGCCGCGCTTGATTGCTACATTCGTTGGCGTAGTGGCGTTTAGCATCATACTCACCGGGTATCTGTTCAATCTCATTATATGATTGATCCCCAATACTGACCTGAGAAGAAATCGAAACGCGGACACAACTTCAACAGTAAATTCAGTCTCACAAGATGAAGAGAAAGGTAAGGGATTAGATTTTTTTAGCGTTACCTGATCATCTGGGTTGCCTTGTGTATCGTCGTTGGAATCGCCATTGGATAATTTATCTCAGCAATTCCAGATACGCTGACGCAGTTCACCTATGCCGAGGTCAATATTCTGATCGCTATTCTCATCTGGTTAATGATTTACCCGATTATGGTACAGATCGACTTTAGCAGCGTACTGGGCGTGCGACGACAGCCAAAGGGTAACGTTCAATTGCCGGGCAATGTAAAGTCGGCTAAAGAATTCAACCCGCACACGCCGAACGCTAGGCGATGAATCAGGATCATGCAGCCAGCGCTGTAGCCGAGTTTCTCCAAACATTGACAGGTATAGCAATAAAATGCTTTTGCAATTTCTTGCAACAAGTGCCCTTTTGTGCCATACTTCACAAACAACATCTGGCACGATGAGGCTTACATGCAGTGCGGCAGCAATCCGGCTACAAAAACCGTTTTAGCAGTTATCTTCTCAGCCTATGGGTGATTCTCACCGTGAATTTCCTGCTGCCGCGTCTGCTACCCGGTGATCCGCTGGCGGCATTACTCGACACGGACAGCGGCAGTTATGTCTTCGATCCAGCGGTACGCACTTCCCTAGAAGCCTACTACGGGCTGGATGTTCCCCTGGGGCAGCAATATCTTCGTTACCTTGGCGGATTGCTGACTGGCGATTTAGGACAATCGATTCGCCTGAAGCAGCCCGTGCTGGATTTGCTGATCAAGCATCTGCCCTGGACGTTGTTGCTGACATTGACCTCGCTGAGCATCGCTTCACTCATCGGACTATGGGGTGGATCAGAAGCGGCATGGCGGCGCAAATCAACTTTGGATAAAGCACTGGTTGCGCTAAGTGTGGTGGTCAGCAATATCCCGGCATTTTTCACGGGCATGATCCTACTGATCATTTTTGGCGCGACGCTGGATTGGTTGCCTCTTTCTGGTGGGCGGACGGCCTTTGCTCGCTATGACTCACCGATGGCTGCTTTGTGGGATTATGCTTCACATCTCTTGCTTCCGGCACTGACGCTGACACTGGCACTGCTGGGCAGTAAATTCTTGCTGGTACGCAGCAGCATGATCGGCGTTCTGAACGAGGATTACATGCTGGTTGTTCGGGCCAAGGGACTTCCGCCAAACAGGGCCAAACGCCATCATGCCTTGAGAAACGCAATCCTGCCGTTTATCCATCACCTGGCAGCTCATACCGGTTTCGCTCTGACCGGGGCGCTCATCATCGAAACGTTGTTCGCGTATCCGGGCATAGGACGATTGATCTTCGACTCCGTTGTCGCCCGCGATTACCCGGTGATTCAGGGTGTGTTTCTGGTTGTGGCATTACTGGTACTGAGTGCTAACCTGCTGGCTGACTGGCTCACTGTGCGGCTTGATCCGCGCCTACGGGAGATATAACGATGCAGAATTGGCTCCCACGCGCGGCTGAACTAACAGCACCCGATAAACCTTCCGCACTGCGCCGGATACTTCATACGACGTTGGGCCTTGAAGGGGTAGTCGGGCTGTTGCTGCTGCTGTTTTTTGTGGTGATCGCCCTGTTCGCGCCCATGATCGCGCCGCATGACCCCAACGATTTCACGGGCAGACCGCTGGAGCGCCCTGGTGTTGTGCATCCACTGGGTACAAACGATGTCGGTCAGGATATTCTGAGTGAATTGATCTATGGGACGCGGGTTTCATTGCTGATTGCTGTAGGCGTGGCGATAGGCACTGTGACGTTGGCAGTTCTGATCGGTGGGACAGCCGGTTATGCCGGCGGTTGGATCGATAACCTTTTGATGCGGCTGGTAGATGTTATGCTGGCCGTGCCACGTTTACCACTGCTGATACTCATCACGGTGCTGGCAGGAGCAGGACTGGCGCAGATGACACTGACAATGGCGCTGTTATTCTGGCCGGGGCTGACCCGAGTGATTCGGGCGGAAGTGCAGCGGCTGCGCGGACGACCTTTCGTGCGGCTGGCGCGGCATTTTGGCGCATCGCCCCTGCATATCTTTCGCCGACATCTGCTGCCTGCGCTGGTACCGCTTATTGTATTCGGGTTGGTGACAGCAGCGGGACGGGCAGTCGCAATGGAAGCCGCGCTTGCATTCCTGGGGCTGGGCGACCCGGCGGCGAAAAGCTGGGGTTTGATGATGCGTTATGCACTCAATCTGCCCGGCCTGCTGCTGACGGATCGCTGGCTGTGGTGGCTGCTGCCACCGGGGGTATGCATCACGCTGCTGATTCTGGCGCTGACGTTTACTGGCATGGCACTCGAAAATCGGATCGACAATCGAGGACAGACCCGATGAAACAGTGTCTATTGTCTGTCCGTGATCTGCATGTGAATTTTGACACGGTGCGTGCGATTGATGGCGTATCCTTTGATCTGGTGGCGGGTGAGTCGCTAGCCATCATTGGGGAAACGGGCAGCGGCAAAACGACGCTGGCGCGAGCGCTACTGGGCCTGCATCCAGCGGGCAGTGTACAGGGCAGTATCCGCCTCAACGGTAGCGAACTCATCGGATTGGGCGAGCGCGATTGGGGACAGGTTCGCTGGAAGACGATTGCTCTCGCCGTACAGAATGCCGCCAGCGGTTTCGACCCGGTCTACCGCGTGGGTGAACAGATCATCGAACCGATGCGCCAGCATCTCAGTCTGCCAAACGGTCAAAGCAGAGCGCGTGCGCTGGCTTTAGCCGAGCAGGTCGGCCTGACGGAGCGCCATCTCCACGCCTATCCCCACCAGCTCAGCGGCGGTGAGAAGCAGCGGCTTATGCTGGCGATGGCCCTGAGCTGTGACCCCGATTTGCTCATTCTGGATGAGCCGACGAGTGGACAGGACATGCTCTCACGGGAGCGTATGATCGCCTTACTGCGTCGCCTACGTGCCGAACGACATTTTGCCCTGCTGCTCATTTCGCACGATCTGGCGGCAGCAGCAGCGCTGACCGATCACACCGCTGTGCTTTACGCCGGGAAGTTGGCCGAAACCGGCGACACCCGCGCCGTCTTCACCATGCCACGCCATCCCTATAGCTGGGGACTGCTCAACGCGTATCCCAACATGACAACCAGTCGTGATCTGAGCAGCATTCGTGGGCAGATGCCTGACCCAACGCAGCCACCGTCGGGCTGTCGCTTTCATCCGCGCTGCACACAGGCGGTTGAAGACTGCCGCCACCGTGAACCACAGCTTGAATATCATGATGGACGGCAGATTGCCTGTCATCTGGGTGGACTGCAAACGCTGCTTTCGGTGCAGAATCTGCACAAGTCCTTCTCGCTCAACGGCAGCGGCCCGCTCCCGGCGGTGCGCGATGTCTCGCTGGACATCCTGCACGGAGAGGTTGTTGCTGTCGTCGGCGAGACAGGCAGCGGTAAGACGACACTCGGCAAGCTGCTGGTGGGATTGCTGGAACCGGACGCGGGCGACATTGCCTTCGATCACGCGCCGCACCAGATTCAGATGATTCCGCAAGACCCGTTTGAGAGTGTCAACCCGCTGTTCACCGTCCAGGCGATTGTCCAGGAACCACTGGATATTCAGCGAGTGGGCACGCGCATCGAACGAACAGGTGTTGTTCGAGAAACACTGGCTGCGGTCGGCCTGCCAACGGATGATCGCTTTCTGGCTCGCCGACCACAGGAATTGAGCGGTGGACAGTTGCAGCGGGTTGTGATCGCTCGTGCGCTTGTTCTACAGCCAAAGTTACTGGTCGCCGATGAACCGGTGTCGATGCTCGATCCCAGTGAAGCGGCTCGCCTGATGAATCTGATGAAGTCCATCCAGAATGAGCGCGGCATGGGGCTGCTGCTCATCTCGCACGACATCGCACTGGTACGTAAGGTGGCCGACCGGATTCTGGTGATGCGTGACGGTGCCATCATTGAGCAGGGGCTTTCCAGCGTCATCACGAGTCAGCCAGAACATGACTACACCCGGAGTCTGCTTGCTGCGGCTCCGGCATTTGACTGGTTTTCCCACAATGGAGGTAGATGATATGGTCAGAAACAAGCGCTATAAATTTCCTCTGTTTGTGCTCATGCTGGTGAGTATTCTCGGCGCGGCAGTCGTGCAGACACAGCCTGTTGATGTACTGCGGCTGCCAGGCGGCGGCTACTGGGGGCATCCGTCCCCCTTTGGATTCAACCGCGGCCCTGGCTACCTGCGGGCCTCGTTGATCTTCGATACGCTCGTCTGGCGGGATGAAAGCGGCGAGACAATCCCCTGGCTGGCAACGGATTGGAACCTTGCTGATGATGGCCTGACATGGACGTTCACGCTGCGCGAGGGTGTCACCTGGCAGGACGGCGAACCGTTCGCGGCGGACGATGTGGTCTTTTCGGTTCAGTATTACCTGGATCATCCCGGCGCTGGCTGGTTCATGACACAGACCAGCCAGATTGCGTCGGCAACTGCGAACGGCGATTACGAGGTATCCATCACGCTCAAGCAGCCGTTTGCACCCTTTTTGCAGACTATTGCCGAACCTATGATGATCTTCCCCCGGCACATCTGGGAAAACGTGGATGATCCGCTCACCTATACCGAACCGGATGCGTTCATTGGCACGGGTGCCTATCAGTTGGTCGAATACAGCCAGGCCGAAGGCACCTATCTTTATGAAGCGAATCCCGACTTTTTCCTGGGCAGCCCGTATGTACAGCGGATCGAGTTTGTGCCGACGAGTGATAATATTCTGGCGCTGCTCAATAGTGATGTTGCGGCCTTCGACCAGTTCGGCGGTGTGACCGATGAAATGCTCGCACCGTTCCAGAACGCGCCGTATGAAGTCCGCACTGCGCCGGGTGAGTGGGGGATGTTCCTGTACTTCAACCTGGAAGCCGACACCCCGCTGCAAGATGTGCGCGTGCGGCAGGCCATCGCCCATGCGGTCGACCGTGATGCCCTCTTAGAGCGGGTGCTGTTTGACTTCGGTGAAGCTGGCAGTATGGGTTTCCTGCCACCGGCGAATCCGTTCTTTACCTCGGACGTAACCGACTATCCGTATAATCCTGAGCAAGCGCGGGCACTGCTGGCGGAAGCGGGGTACGATGGCACGCCGATCCGCCTCACCTATTCGACCGACTGGATCATGGCATCGCCGCGTGTCGTGGAGATCATCGAAAACGGCCTGGATGAAATCGGTCTCAACATTGAGCACGTTGTGATGGATCAGGCATCGATTGATGCTGCCGCCATTGAGGGTAACTATGAAATCGGCATTTTCGGCTTTGGTGGATTAGGTGGTGACCCGGACCAATTGCGCCGGAACTTCGCTACCGACAGCCCGACGCGCGGGTTTTCACGGGCATTGGGCTACAGCAACGCCGAGTTCGATACCCTGGCTGGGTCCCAACTCAGCATGACTGATCCGACTGAACGCCGTGAAGCCATTGCCGAGATGCAGGCAATTCTAGCAGACGATCTGCCTGTATTGCCTTTGTACTATACGGCGCGGGTAGTGGTATTTAACGCAGACGTGTTCGATAACTGGTATTACACCCCCGGCGGCTGGGGCGGCGGTATCCCGATGCCGTACAATAAGCACCAATTCATCGTGGGTGTTCCAACCGGGCTGGATACTCGAGAGTAATTCCATACAAATCAGGGATTTCGTCGCACCATAGGCGAAATCCTCCCCTTGCGAGGATGACCATGATTGACGCTGTACGCCAGTTTTTCGAGGATCGTGCGCCCACCTGGGATGATCGCATGCCAGATGATATTCAGACCGTCTTGCAAACATTTGCGGCACCGTTGGCGGGCACATTCAGCACAGCACAGAGTATTCTGGAGATTGGAACGGGGACGGGGGCATTTGTTCCAGTGCTGCGTGAGTACGCACCACAGGCCAGGTTGTTCTCTGTGGATTTTGCTCACGCGATGCTGCGAAGCGCGTTGCGACGCTGTTCAGCAGAAAGTTTCATCCAGGCAGATGTGCATGACCTGCCGATAGCAGCAGGCTGTTTTGATCTGGTGGTCTGTCATAACAGTTTTCCTCACTTTGCCGATAAATCGCGGGCGCTGCGTGAGATAAGACGTATCCTCCAAAACGGCGGACGACTGATGATCCTCCATAATAACTCACGGGCGTTCATCAATCAGATCCACATGAATGCCGGTGATGCCATCGCGGATGATCTGCTGCCATCCGGTGAGGAATTGTCGCGGTGGCTGATAGAAACGGGCTTCCAGAACATACAGATTGAAGATACATCAGTGCACTACATGGCGAATGCCACTGTTTAATGCACTGTTCTTAAGAAAGATGAAATCAGGACAGCATCATGCAGACAAAAGAGGCAATCATCACACAGATCAAAGGACAGGGAGAACGCGTTACCCTGCCACGTCAGGCCGTCATTGACGCGCTGTGTCATCTTGGCGGGCATCAGACTATGCGGACGCTTCAGAGTCATCTGATCGAGCAGGGTGTGGATATGCCGGAGTCGACGGTGTACCGGGTGTTGCAGTGGCTCAAAGATCTAGGTATTGTCGCACAGACCGATCTGGGACAATCCGGGATCACCTATGAATTGGTGTCCACGCCACCGCATCACCACCTCGTATGCCTGATCTGCGGCACTGTACAGGCCATTGAGGACACTCTGATGCAGCCGGTTCGTGATGAACTATCCGCTCAGCATGGTTTTCTGCCGCGCATTGACCACATGGCTTTTTTTGGAATCTGTCAAAGCTGTCAAGCACAGCCATTCGATCGAAGGAATATACATGATGACGAGTGATCGGCGCAGTATGTTTGTTCAACGCTATGACGCGCAGGATGTGCCCTGGGATACGGGGATCACGCCACCGGAAATCGTGCGTGTTGTTCAGGAACTGGCTCCTGGCAGCGCACTGGACCTTGGGTGTGGCACAGGAACCAATGTGCGCTATCTACTGGAGCGTGGTTGGCAGGCGGATGGCATCGATTTTGTGCCACAGGCGGTAGAGCAGGCTCAAGCGAAACTGACCGATTATTCAGCCGAGAGGCACACCATTTACTGTCATGATGTAACCCGATTGAAAGAGCTTACGAGCTTGCGAGCACCTTACGATCTGGTGATTGATATTGGCTGTGGACACGGCATTCCCACAGATCAGGCGATGCAGTATGCTCGTGATGTTGCTTCACTGATGACTCCGGGCGGTACGTGGATGCTGTATGCTCATCAACCATCCGAAGAACGCACTTCCGGCTGGACGCCGGAAGCTGTACGCCACATCTTCTCAACGAGTTTTGAGCTGGTTTGGCAGATGCTCAGCAACGATACAACATCTGGCTTTCCATCTGGTTGGTATCGATTGATCAAGCGATAAGGATGAATACCAGTACATCACAATATTATCTGCCTTTTTGCCCCGATTTTTATCCTGCTGAGAGCTTAGCTTCAAAGCTATCTCTATACAATTGCTCGTTGGACATGAAGCAGTATTACGATGTGTCACTGGTTGAAAATCAGTGGCAAAACAAGCGATTCAGGCCGGATTGACCGAAATTTCCCTGTAAAACAACGTGCCGTCCATGCTCATGTGCAGTTCTTCACCTTTTCTTCTGCTACAATCTCGTGACTAAATTCAGCCGTCTAAACACGGATATAAGGATAACTCACGATCATGGAAATTTTGATTTTGCTGGGTCTCATCGTCCTCAACGGTATTTTCGCGATGTCGGAGATGGCTGTTGTAGCATCAAAAAAGGTCATTCTTCAGGCGCAGGCTAATAAGGGTAATCAGGCCGCCCAGACAGCGTTGGAACTCACGGAAGATCCAGATCGCTTCCTCTCGACAGTTCAAGTAGGCATCACGCTGATTGGAATTGTTGCAGGTGCCTTTGGTGGATCAGCAATTGCAGAAGATATTGCCGCTTTTATTCAAGCCGAACTGCCGTTTCTTGCGGCGCAAGCAGAGGAAATTGGATTCGGTCTGATTGTGGTTTTTACCACCTATCTCTCGTTAGTGATCGGTGAACTCGTGCCGAAACGTATCGCACTTAACTACTCAGAACGTGTTGCGATCCTCATTGCACCGCCAATGCGCATGCTCTCCCGGATTGCGACCCCAATTATCTGGTTTCTCAGTAAATCCACCGAAATGGTGTCGCGCCTGTTAGGCATCCGAGCTAACGAAGCGGCGGTGACTGATATGGAGATTATCGCCATGGTTCGAGAAGGTGTTGATACCGGTGCGTTTGATCTTTCAGAACATCTTATGATTCGCGGTGTCTTAGAACTTGATGACATCAGGGTTCGTGAAATCATGACACCTCGAGTTGACATGGTATCATTGAATTTGCAGGATGATATCAAGGAACTGTTAGCAAAAATCGCCCAGGAACCCCTTGCCGTTTATCCTGTTTGGGATGGTGACATAGACAATGTTGTCGGTGTGATTCATTCCGAAGACATTCTCACCCAGCTGTTACAAAACAAAGAGATCAATTTGAAGACGCTAGTTCGAGAAGCGGTCTTTGTTCCTGAGACTGCCATTGTTGCCAGCGTCTTGAAACTTTTCCGGCATCCAGCCACAAAAGTAATTCTGGTGATCGACGAGTATGGCGGCATCGCAGGTCTTGTAAGCGAAAACGATGTAATTGCAGAAATCCTTGGCCACCTTGATACGGGTGATACTCAGCCTGTTGAACGTGATGATGGATCGTGGTTGTTCGATGGGAGTTTTGCAATCGATGATGTCCAGCATTATCTGTCAGAATTTGGGGACCCTACAGAAGAGGATGTAAAAGCCGGTACTCTGGCTGGATTTATACTCAATAAAATGGGGCGTGTTGCCATCGTCGGTGACAAGGTAGATTGGAAGTCATTTTCCATTGAGGTTATTGACATGGATGGTAGGCGCATTGATAAGGTGCTTATAAGCCCGATTGTAGAACAGTCGGGCAAGGATACGCCGGATGGCTCTGATGGTTGATCACTGACGCTTAAATCAATGAGCAAGGACAATAAAACAGGGCAAATGGCAGCCTGCAAAACCTTCTGAGTAACGCTACCCATATCCAACGTGTTACCCGGAACGTCCACGGGTTGCCATTACGATAACATCAACAGCCTGTTATTCTGCAAAATTCACAATATGTTCCGCAGGGTCTTTTGCTGTTATGAGGTTGATTTCAATCGCTATTTGATCGGCTGATAAAGTGGAGGCTATCTTTTGTAGATATGCCGTGGCCTTTTCAACATGCCGAGTTCGATGCATCTCGTATGATGATGCTGTTGGCGTATCAAGTCCGCATCCCGAAACTCTCTTCTAACCGCTGCTGTACAGCTAGGAAAGGGACTTTGAAAGCGGTTTTCTCCCCTTCTCACAGCACAGCGTTCGGGGCGCGTAGACACAGCCCTTCGGAGAAAGGGCCGGCGAATGAGAGCAAAAATACAGTCAAATCAATTGACTAACAGCATCCGTGCAGAAGTGGCAGCGTTTCCATGCCTTCGTCATATACCTGACTAATGCTTAACCGACGCTTTACGGATAAGCGAGCCAAAGCCGTATATACTGGCATCAGCGGTCAGTTGATCCTGTCGGAGTGAGCGATGCAATCCATGGGTCTGCATGTCAGATGGTTTGGCAGTACGGCCATACTGCTACTGCTGGTGTTCCTTTTCCAGGGCATTTACACGGCCCAGACGTCCCAAGAGGGTGAAACCCTCATATCCGAAGAGGGCGAGACCCTCATATATGTGGACTTTGGCGCAAGAGGCGGTTTTATCGCAGTAGCCAGTGCATCGGGTAGCCGCTACATTGAATTGCCAGAGGACCTGTACGAAGGCCTTTACAGCGGCGAATTCGACACCTTCGTTACCAATGGGGCCAGCCTGTCGCTCGATGGCACTCGCCTGGCTGTGGGCACCCGTAACGATCAGATGCCGAGCATCCTGCCCATACGCATCGCCAGCCTCGACCAGAATTCCTGTTGCTGGTATATCGATCTTCCACCAGGAACTGTTGCTTACGAGCTGGCTGGTTTCGATCCATCAGGAACCCGGTTGGCCATATCCTATGTCACGGGCGAGGAGCCGCCGTTCAGTGGTGGCATCATGGTTGTTCCGGTACCCTTCATCGAAGACTCTGTGCCCATATTCCTCGAGATGGCCTCGGTCACTGAGCAGTTCCCCGAACTGCCCGATGGCGTCTGGGCGCGCATGGGCGACTGGCACGAGGATGGCATTCGCTTTTACCCCAACTGTTATGCCTGTGATGGCGCTTTCGAAGGTGAATACGCCATCTGGAACCCCGATACCGGCCAGATCATTCCACATAGCGGAGAATTCTTTAGCAGTTTCGGCACGCAGCTGGCCGAAACCGGCGAGGCGGTCCTGGCTACCTACGATTCAGCTTACCCCGGCCTGCCGCAGGAAGGCCCGTTTCCCCCTTCCAACGTCATCCGGTATTCGCCCACTGGCAACCCGTTGGGGCCTGATTCCTACATTATCTATCACAACCAGGATGTGGATCTCAGCCAAATTGACTGGGTGCTCGATGGCCAGGCCATACTGGTATTACAACGTGGTATTCCGACCTGGATGCTGATCTACCGTGATGGCACCGTACGCCCGGTTGACTACATCTTCGGCAACAATTACCTGATGGGCACACCCCAGGGATGGCTCGTCACAAGCGGCGATGGTGATGGCATTACGCGTCTTGTACACTACGATGCCAGCGGCGAGACCCCCGGCCAGCAGACCGACTGGGGATTCAGTGGCGGTTGGAACCTAAACATCCTGCGCAACCCTATAGGTGCAGGCTTGCCACAGCCACCTCCGCCATTTCAGATGTGGCCATTTGAGTAAGTTCTGCTCCTTTGTCGATGCTGAGTCTGAGATCATCATGACCGCCTACACGACAGCAACAGTACATCGTGATTGATGTACGAGATGCTGTTGGCGAATCAGGCCCTCACCCTGAATCCCTCTTCCGAACGCTACACTGGGAGAAGGGATTGGGGGATGAGGGCAAAACAGCAGTCAAATCACTTGACCAACAGCATCGATGATAGCGGAGACAAAACCCGCAAGAGCGCGTGTATGTCACTGGAGTCACTGCTGTCTCCACACAGAATCACTTACACTCTGCGGTTGTTTCTTCGTCTTCACCGGTTCCGTCACCGAAGTCACCGTTATCACCGCGAAAAAGTGCGGCTTCCAGTCGCAATACCCGCACCTCGGACGCGACTCTGCATCGTCAGATAGCTGTCGCTGCTGGCAGGTCTCATTGAGAATGGGAAGAAATCGGCAATTGTCCGATGACAATCGCATGATGACGCGCACGCGACAGCCCAACATACACGAGCTGATCCTGCTTATCCGTATGCAGCTTGTCCAGTTCCGTCATGATCACGACCGGACTTTCCAGGCCCTTATAACTATGGATGGTGCAGATGCGCGCAGCCATTGACATCTCGGTATCGAGATCCCAGGTCACGATGAAATTGCCAAGCTGGTCATCGCTCTTCCATTGACTGCGTTTCATGCTGGCAGGTGTCAGGACGATGATATCCTCAGGCGCAACTCCTTCTTCGTTGACCAGTCGGTGTAACACACGTTGGAGTTCACGGCGCGTATCGGCTTGCGACTTCGCAGGAATTATCTCGACTGGGCGACCTTCCGGCCCGATGCACTGTATGTCCGCATCGCGTGAGTATGGTTTTAGGCGTTCGTGGATGTGCTGGGTATTGCGAAGATTCTCGTCCAGATAAAGCGGTGCACCTTCCATCGGTACCTGACCAATCTGTGTGAAGATGCGTTGATTATCGTCGAAAAAGACATAGAACACGCCGCTATCAGGATCTTTCAGCGTATCCAGAAGACCAATCCACCAGGTTTCTTCGAAGTCCTGCCCCTCGTCAACGATGATGGCATCGTACAGCAGGTCAGGATCGGCATCAGGGGCATGCAAGACACTGGTAGCATCAACCAGTAGATCGGGTGCGAGGGCCGTAAACTCATCCCAGTTACGCGTTGAGGGCCTTGGAATCCGGGCGCGGTTGACCATATGCCCGACCAGGCTGTGAAAAGTCATTACATCAATCTGGTCATGCCGGAGTCGTCCCTTGATCCAATCAGCCAGATTGCTGTTGTAGCAGACCAGCAGCACACGCTGACCTTCATCGGCGAGCTGCGTGGCCTTCTCCATCGCGAGCAGCGTTTTGCCAGTACCTGCGCCGCCAATGATCGCTGCTCGTCGTTGATAACGCAGGATCTTGAGGATCTTAAACTGCTGCTGAGTCAGCTCTTCGATCTTGCGGTTCTCGCTGGCGAACTGCTCAACGATGCGCGGACGCAGATTGCGCGTTGGCGATACGAGCTCAACCAGGGCATCTACAGCGCGCTGACCGCCCATGGTCGCATTGCGGGCGTCGGCTCGTGTCGACCAGTACTGGAAGATCTCAAGCAAGCGTCCTTCAAGAGCTTCAAGGTGCGTCGTATCAATGAAGATGTTCTGCGGACAATCCGGACGAAGATCGCCACGAACATGTGCATCTGGCAGGGCAACTGCTGGAAACAGCGCAAACGGACTCCCTTTGGTTTGTGGATGATTTTCCAACCAGTCGCTGAGGGCACGACGGTTGCGTTCAGCCTGCTCACACGGGTCCTTGATCTCATGTGTGCGACCGTTGGCGCTGGTGCTGTACCAGCGCCCTCGGGTAATCTGAATGTCGCCACCTTTCACTTCCATCACGAGCACGCCGTGCTGTGGATGGGCAATGAGAAAGTCGATCTCGCCAACTGTACCGAGCGTCCGGGCGAACCACTTAACCGCGTGTACGACTCTGAATGGCTCCGGCAGTTTCTCGAACGCCTCCAGAAGCAGCAGTTCTGCATCGCTGGTTGTGTCGTCTGACCCTGCGCCGCGATACACCTTGCCTCGATAGAAGCTCTGCAGATAGCCAACTGTGAACTTGTCCTGGCGCCGGTTGAGTTCGCGGATGCCCAGCGGCGTAATGCGGAATTCGTCGCCAGCGCTATCGCTGGGGTGCTGTCGCTTATCGACAAAGCCCGCCTTGCAGAAATGCACATCACACCACGCCACCCGACTGACCAGCGTGAACTGCCGGCCGCTCATCTGCTGAGCGGCATCTTCGCTGATGCCGAAGTGCTTTGCCAGCCGATACAGCATCTGCGCCCGCGTGACCGTCTGCCCATCGCTGAGCAGGTTCAGGAAGGGGAGCAGGAAGTCGTTCTGGGGTGGGATGTGCATAGACTACTCTTCGTTCTTGGCGAGCTTGTTGTTGACCGCACTCAGCACGATGAAGCCGACAGGTTGAGCGGAGAGTTGCTGTTGATCTTCGAGATTATTATCAATCGTGATGAACACGTCATACTCAGCCGCCATCAGCCGCAGCAGCGCACCGTTTTTCTTACCTGCCCAGCCTGCTTCCGGGATGGTTTTGACCTCGTGGCCGGGCAGTTCGCGTTTGAGTTTGCGCGGCAGACACCCGTCAATGAGAATCTTCATCGCGGCCATCGCTCCGGCTTCTTCCAGGAAGCGAATCACCTGTTCCCGTGTGACTGTCGGGAAATCATCCAGGAAGGTGTCAATCGTCTCGCCTGTAGAGAGGTAATCAATCAGATTCTTCACCGGAACCCGTGTACCGCGAAAGACAGGCATCCCGCTGAGGATTTCCGCGTCTTTGATAGTCACTGAATCAGCCATTGTGATCTGCTAGCGTTTGCTTTTCATTCTACCATCATCCCCGCGTATCCTCATGCGCCACAGACGGATCAGCAGGCGGCGGATTCAGCCATGTCTGCCACCGGGACACATCCGGCACGTCATACGTTGTAAGCCCCTCGCCCTGAGGGAGAGGGGTTTGGGGTGAGGGCTGCTTCGGTGCGGGGACAGCCATCGTCGGCAGCGCGGACATTTGATCGTACATCTCCATAATCACGCGCTTGGTGATGTACTCGCCGCCATGACCCTCACCCCCTAAATCCCCCTCTCCCTCAGGGCGAGGGGGACTTGTAAGCCCGTCTCCCTGAGGGAGAAGGGTTTGGGATGAGGGTCTTGTCCGCGCGATATCCTTGCGCTTGACGATGGGGAACGTCTCCATGATGTAGTCCACGTCGTCGCGGCTGATCCCGTACAGGTGGAAGTAGAGCGCGTCGAGTTCGCAGCGCATGAGGAAGCGCCGTTCCTCGTCCCAGATGAAGGGCGGGCCATCATAGCCGACATCCTGCGCGAAGGGCTGCAAATCCCACGCCGTGTAGGTGAGTTCCAGCACGCGGGGGACGATGAAATCCAGCAGCGCGGGTGTGTTAATGAATACTTTTGGAGGAAAAACAGGCAGCTGCTTTAAGTACATGTATGTCAGGTGTGTTCCACCCAATTTTTGGCGAACGACGTAGTCAAAGACTAGCGAACAAAAACTAGCAATAAGCCCTGTGTCAAACTTTAACTTCGTCTCTGCGTCTGAGAGTACAAAAGGGAAATACTGCCCAACTCTTCGATTCAGCATCATTACAGGAGCAGTATGTCCAACGCCAAGACGAGGTATGACACTCATTATTGCGGTTCTAGCATCTGTAGTTCGAGCTATATCTCGAAATGCTACCAAATAGGGTGAACTGCCGATACGCTCTTCCACCTCCCTTTCATCCACCCAATAGCGGGGCATGACCAGCGCGGATGGGTCGCGCAGTTCGTCGGGCGTCATGTCGCGGGTGCTTAGCCCCCCCGCTGTGTCTCCCCCCCTCAGGTGGGGAGATGGGCTTGCGTAAGTTGCCCAGCGGTGGGTGAACTGGTGCATCATCTTGGCTTCATACAGCGGCAGATAACGGGTGGGACCCTCACCCCTAAATCCCCTCTCCCTCATGGAGAGGGGACTTGCGGCGCGGTTTGCCCCCCTCTCGCCCTGAGGGAGAGAGGGGCCGGGGGAGTGAGGGTCTACAAAGTGATTGCCCACCAGCGCAAACCCGGCGGCTTCCAGTTCCTCGCGGGTGCGGAATTTGTCGGAGTCGCTTGTCATGTTAAATAAGCCCTGCTTGAAAGTTATACCCCAGGGATTTTGCAGCGGGTCTTCCTGAATCAGCACGGGGACGCGCTGGTAAATCGCCTTCGTGATTTCGGCGTCGCGCTGGCTGCGGAAAGTCGCCATGGTGCCGGTGTTGGGGTTCAGCGTGGCGATGTCCTCAGCAGATAGCTTGAAGCGCCGCCAGTCGTCTTGCAGGTCGGCCACGCTGTGCGCGAAGAAGACGAATTCTGCCCCCTGACCCTCATCCCCCCGGCCCCCTTCTCCCTCAGGGCGAGGGGGGAGTCCTGCGCGGGTTGAAGTCCCTCTCCCTGAGGGAGAGGGATTTAGGGTGAGGGTCTGATTCCCCCGCATCGTCACCAGCGAGAATTTATAGCTGCGATGTACGCCGGGGAAAATCGCGTCCCGGTTCTCGAAGTCATACAGGCTGGCAAGGCTGCGCGTCTGCATCAAATCCTGAAAGAAAAACTTGGTCGTGTCGTCGGTGGCGATGCCAGACGGCACAATCATGCCCACGCGCCCGGTGCCGTTGATGATGTGGCGTGATTTCTCGCTAAATAGCGGATAGGTGTTGATGCGTCCGCGTCCGGTCAGCGGGTAGTTTTGCGATGTCCGCACAAAATGGCTGAAACCATCAGCAGCACGCTTATCAGTAACAAACGCTTGATACAAATCGGGATCAGTTTTTGCAAGATTATCAATTAGCTGTTTGCGCTTTGAGCCAGCAGCGTTGGCGATTTCCGGCGCACGTTCCGCGAACCACTCTTTTTCCTTGATCTCTGTGTGCTCCCAGGGCGGGTTGCCCAGCACACAATCAAAGCCGCCGTTCCAGCCGGTTTGCTCGTTAAAACCCCCACGACCCTCATCCCACCGACCCCCTTCTCCCTCAGGGCGAAGGGGGAGTTCACCGCGCTTTGAAGTCCCTCTCCCTGAGGGAGAGGGATTTAGGGTGAGGGTTCGAGGGGCAATGTTAAACACATCCGGGAAGGCCAGGTACCAGTGGAAGAACTGGTAGCGTTCCGCCAGCCGCGCCACTTCGTTTTCTATGGCCTCACGCCCGTTGAAGGGGTCGTCCTGTTCCAGCAGGTTATAGATGCGCTGCGTCATGGGGGGTACAAAACCCTCACCCCCTAAATCCCCCTCTCCCTCATGGCGAGGGGGACTTGTAAGCCCTTCTCCCTGAGGGAGAAGGGTTTGAGATGAGGGTTTACGCTTCACCCACACGAAGGCGCTGCACCAGGCATCGGCCAGCAGCTTCTGCCGTCTGCGCTCCGGCGAATCCAGCAGGTCGGCGTAGCGCCGTTCCCGCGCCCGGATGCCGTCCAGCGTGTCGTCCGGCAGGGCATCCAGTGCGCGCACCTGCTTCGCCAGTGCCGAGGCATCGGCGGCGGTGGTATCCATCAGGTCAAACAGGTTCATCTGCCCGGTTTCACGGTCTTTGCGCTCCTGCCTGTTCTGCTTCTTCAGGGCACTGACCACGCTCCGGTCGTCGCCCTCAATCGGCGTAAAGGCATCGTCGGGGATGCCTTCCGTCAGCAGGCGCGGGGTCGTGCCAAGCAGACTGTTACCCACCAGAATGCGGTGGTCGAGGAACGAGAGCGGCTTGCCCGGTTCCAGCGCCTCCATCCACAGATTGACCTTGCACAGTTCCACCGCCATCGGGTTGATATCCACGCCGTAAATGCAGTGCCCGATGATGTCGCGCTTGGCCTCCTGAATCGCCAGTGGGGTCGGCTCTTCTTCCCCGGTGCGGACTTCCGCCAGCCGCTTCGCCATGCGGTTCGCCGCTGCGATCAGGAAGTGTCCGCTGCCACAGGCCGGGTCGCAGATTTTCAGGTTGAGGATGCGTTGTTCTGCAGTGGTTGAGACCCTCACCCCTGGCCCCTCTCCCTCAGGGAGAGGGGAATTTCCGCGGGCTGTGGTGAGGATTTCGGTCAATACCGATTCAAGATCACTGTAAACCTGATTATTGGTGAAGCGAAGGACGGTATAACCTTCTGCTTCAATATTCCGTTGACGAATGACATCTTCGTCACGCTGACTTTCGTGGATTTCGCCATCAATTTCCACGACGAGTCGTGCTTCGTAGCACAGGAAATCAGCGACGTAGGCGGTGTTCGCAATTGCGTGCTGACGCCGGAATTTTAGACCATCCAGCCGGCGATCTCTTAGGGCTTCCCACATAATAACTTCAGCAGAAGTCTGACGCTGGCGCAAATCCTTTGCAATCTGCCCCATTGCTTCGGATGCACGCGCTCGCCAAACTGCATCTTGCTCCCCTCTCCCTGAGGGAGAGGGGTTAGGGGTGAGGGTTTTTATAGAGGGGGCCTTTGTCGGTCTTACCGCCTCATCCAATACCGGGTCGAGCGCACTATCAAGCAGCGCATTGATGAGCGAGGTCGGCGTGTAGTAGCTGCCGGTGGTCTTGCGCTCGTTGCCGCCTGCCGTCGCCAGGGCAAAGCGCCGCGCCGGGACGTTGATCTGTGGATGCAGTTCCAGCAGGCTCTCGTAGACGCTGCCGAGTTCTTCCGGGCCGAGGTTTTTGTAATCCACGCTGCGGTAGACCTTCGCCGCGTCGTCATACACCAGCGAGAGCGCCCGCACCGCGTCCAGCAGATGCCGGTTGCTAATCTGGCAGTCGATCACATCGGCAACGGCCTCATCGGAAAAGAGGAACGATCCGAGGGGGACGAGTCCGAGTAAATGCTCCCCCCTATGGGTGGAGACTTGCTCCCCTCGCCCTGAGGGAGAGGGGCCAGGGGTGAGGGCTTCACCAGAGAGCAGGCGCATCACCAGCCGCAGCCCCTCGAACAGGTCGGGATGGCGCGTGCCTTTGAAGCTCTCCGCCATGCGCCGCAGTCGCCCCGTTGAATAATACTCGTTGTAACGTTCACGTGTGGATTCGTCGGCATCGGGATTAAGCAGCAGATCGCGGTCTTCCGCCACGAACAGGAACAGCAACCGATACACGATCCGCAGCAGTTGGCGATAGGTGTCCTGGCCGCTCAGGTCGCCGTCGGTCAGCCTGTCGCGCAGGGCAGCATTCGCCGGATGCTCGATGAAGCCCAATCCGAGCGCCTCAATCGCCGCTTCCACGCCTTTGCGTAGTTGCTCAAGGGCGCGGGTGCCCTGCTCCTCAGCGACCTTCATCCATTTTTCGAGCCAGCAGTCGGCGGGTTTCTCGCCTTCGACGCGGGATTGGTGGCACAGCAGCCACAGCAGCACGAAGTCGCTGTAGACTTCGCCGTCCATCATGGCTTCCAGGTCGAATTCGACATATGCCTGGCGCGTCAGGGTCAGGTTGTCGCGCAGGACGCGCAGCTTATAGCCGTTGCTGACGAATCCCCACAGGTTATCGTCGCTGCGGTTTAGGAAAATCTGCACCAGGCTATGCGGGCTGGCAGACGATGCCCCGGCAACACCTTTGGTGCGCGTGTCCAGATCGACCCGATAACTGACGAGATGGATCGGCACGTATTCCCAGCCGTGCGAAATTGGGTAGCTGCGCCCGTCGATCTCAACGGCGGTGGCGGTCTGCAAGCGTCCGTAGTCCAGCTCACGGAATAACGGCAGCAGCCAGCGTTCACGGGTGATGGTCGTGCCCAGGTCGTCGGCGGGCAGGCGTTCCTGCGCTGATTTGAAGTTCGCCCACGCGCCTTGCAGCGCATTCCAGGAACGGTTGATCGCCTCGTTGAGCTTCTCGCCGGGTCGGTGGTAGCTGGCAGGAGTCAGCCCTTCAATGTTTTCGCCCTCGCTGATGCGTTGCAGCAAGTCAGGCGGCAGTAGTGCGCCTTCCGTGCGAATCGTCGTGAAGATGTTTGCCGTTTTCGCCATCGTTAATCGCTATTCTTCATGCGCGGAGTGAATCAGTTCAAATAAAGCATCCAGCGACTGCACAAACGTCCGGGTGTCATCAAGGGTCAGCAGCCGCTCCTCGTAGTGGCCTACAACCCGTGCTACTTCGTTCTCGGCGATGGGATAAAATTCGGCGAAGGTCGCAGGAACAGCGAAAGTGCGCATTTTGTTGGACTTAGGTTTCACCCAGGCCACGACCAGGCAGCGGCCCTTGTGCCGTGGCGGCGTGTACATGATGCTCCATTTGTACAGGCGCGGATAAAGTCCGTGCTCTGTACACGTGTTATACAGCAGGCGGAACTGGTCACCAATCCCGCTTTCATCAGCCAGTTGAAACAGACGCTGGAGACCAGATTCATCGCACTGTTCCGTACCTGACGCCTGATTGGATAGTGGGCGCGCCTGGTCCTGCTTGGTTAGTTTGCGCATCAGGTAATGGTTGCCCATTTCATCTTCAAAGGTGTTGAAGTCTATCACCGTGATGGGCATGCCATACTGTTTAACCAAGTAATCGACCATTCGCTCGAGTTGAGTATCGCGCCCTGTGCCCACTACGCACACTCGGATCTGACGATCATCATTGAAGATACTCTCGTCTATAGTGCCATCGTCAATCAGTACCTGCAGCTCTACACGATATAGGCGCAGATAAGCTTCGACACCCTCGCGCAGTTGTCTTTCGGACATCGTGTAAACGCTCGCCGCATAGTCAATAGCTTGCGTGATCGTCTCGCGGCGGATATTGCCCCGTTTAATCTCGATGATTACCCACTCGTTCGTTATTCTGTCCAGGGCCAGCAGGTCAATAATGCCGCCGTCACATCGTTGCTGGCGTCCTAGAATGACAAGCCCCTCCTGCACCAGACTTGGGTCACGCTCGATCCATTCTTCCAGGTGACGCTCTAAGCTGACCTGAGACCGTTTCAGACGCGCTGGATGATCAGCCTGTATACTCCAGATGCCAAGATCATTCATGAGAGCCTATCTCCCCATTGCAGGTAGGAATACATAGATACCCAGCACATCAGGTGGTAGTTGTGCTTCTACCCGATGCTGTGGGCGACGATCACCGCGTCGATAAGCTGCTTCGCGCACGCGCAGGTGCGCCTCGAGGAGTTCCTCACCACGCTGGCGTGCGATCTGGTTAAGCGTCGGAGCAAGATACTCATCAAAACCTGCAATCACGCGCCCAACAAAATCAGCCGCCTGTTGTGGGTGTATGTTCTCTTCTGGCTCTGCCTCAAGCAGGCCTTCAGCAACCTGTGGATCGAGCCATCTCGCGTTTTCTGGTGATCCTTCGAAAGCAAGTGTAAGACTATCTTCGGCAAGTAGCTGACGTTCTTCATCGCGCGTTTTCGTGATCAAATGGTAACGAAAACGTACCAGCAGCAGGGTAGTTCGTCGCTCAACAGCCGTTGTGCGGATGGCTCCGGCACGCCTTGCCCTCGGCTGATTCTCTTCGACCTCCACGGCATCGAGTGCCGTGTTCATTACATAAGTCGCCAGCGATTCGACCAGCGGGTGGGTGCGCGTCAGATAAAGCTGATCGTCCTTCACGGGCAGTTCGAAACGTGCGGTAAACTGCTCTGCACCGAGCATATCGCGCAGTCCACGCGGTGTTTCTGACAGATCGAATCTCACCGCGCCACCGGGCGATACAACGCCACGGTGCATCTGCACCGCATCTCGCATGAACACTGCAACATCTGTTCCAGAGCCTACAGCTTGGCGTGTAGCACTGAGTTCCGTGGCAACTTCATCAACTCTGATCGCCTGCTGAGCGAACATGGTGCGCGACTGCTTCTCGCGCTCTGCTGCCGCGTCCCATTGCAGATCCAGCTGCATCTGTCTCGGCTTCATGAATTCCTCAAACCCAGGTAGTGCTGTCTGAGAGAAACTCGCATTCTCACGCAGCAATAGCCCTTCAAAGATTGCTTCAATGACGTCTTCGCTGTTGCCGGGTACTGGTACCGAAATGCCCAGCGAGCTCCTGATCGTTTTGTGCTTACGGAGCAATACATCAAGCACGATGCCATCTATCTGATTGTCGATACCGTAGTAAGTCACGATCTTGATGCGATTATTGGGTTGCCCGTAACGATCCACACGCCCCTCGCGTTGCTCATGGCGCGTCGGGTTCCACGACAGATCATAATGAACTACAGCGTCGAAGCCTTGTTGTAGGTTGATACCTTCACTCAAACAATCGGTGCATACCAGTACACGCTTGCCAGATTCAATCAACTGATTTACGCGTTCCTCACGTTCTGCAGGGGGCAACAAACCAGTCACACCGGTAATGCCGACACCACGGGTTGCTTCACGCAGTGCTTCAGTCAGATACTCCACCGTAGGAATGAAGCGGCAGAATACGATTGGGTTATATCCCTCTTTTAGGAGTGCCTTGACGATTTCGATGAGCCCCTGCAATTTGCGGTCATCATTGCCTTGAAGCGCTTCTGCGGCGCGTGCCATCTCCAATAGGCGTCTGCGGTGGTTATCAGCGTTACCCGCCAGGTCTCCAATGTCACTGCCTGGGATCACATCAATGCCTTCTGAGGTCTCATCGTTCATGAGATCGAGCACCGTGCGTCGTCCGATCTCATCGACGTCATCTTCTGTTTCCGCCTCGGTTGTTGCCGCTCGGCTACGCAGAGTTGCAGCAGCTGCAGCAGGGCTGGATGCAAGGGAGCGCAGTAGCGCCAGCGCCGACCACCATCGCACTCGCTGACGATATCCCTCACCAGGCGTTAGCACAGTTTCGCGTGCGTAGTTAAGCACTCGATCAAAAAGGCGCTTGTAGGCATCTGATAGCTTATACGTTGCCTCAGTAACTTCACGTTCAGGGAAAGGTGTGACAGCATCCAGGTAGGCCTTGATGTCCCCGCGTCTTCGTTGCACGAAGTAGCGTGCCAGCTCCCGGCGCAGAGATTCGTTCTCTGTGCCAGTCAAGTCATCAGGTAGATTGGCAAAATCCGGGTTTAGTAACCCAAGAAGAGAACGAAAAGCCTCTTCCTTGCCACTGTGCGGCGTCGCAGTTACCAGTACGAGATGCCGATCTGCTTTTTTTGCCAATGCTGAGATTAACTCATACCGTTGGTGTCTGCCTCCACGTCGGTCTGTCGTATGTGCGACGGTATGTGCCTCGTCTACGATGATGAAATTCGGTGCGGCTCGAAGGAAGTCATCACGCCGCCGCTCGGACTTAATGAAGTCAGTGGAAACAACAGTGTATGGGTGACGGTCAAAGAGAGATTCCCCCATGCGCAAGTGTCGCTCAAGCCGTGTTGCCGTGCTGGGTAGAATAAGTTCGGCTTCAATATAGAACTTCTCGTGTAGCTCACTATGCCACTGTTCGGCAAGTTGTGGGGGGCATAAGACTGCTAGGCGATCAATTTCGCCTCGATCCAGGAGTTCGCGAGTTACAAGTAGCGCTTCAACTGTCTTACCAATACCCACGTCGTCGGCGATCAAAAGCCGTACAGGATCCAGCTTCAGCGCCATCAGTAGAGGGACGAGTTGATACGGCCGTGGCTCTACGTTGATTCGCGCAAAAGAACGAAACGGCCCAGCACTTGCTCGGAAACCTAATCTCACCGCTGCTCGCAAGAGCCGTGCGGAACGATGGTCTCCGACCTGATTGGGATCAGGAAGCGCAAATGTTGCTGGCTCTATTGTCTCAAGTGCCGTGAGTATGCCGGTTACTTCATCTTCTGTACCGCCGAGCGGACGGACATGCACCAGGTCGTCGGTGGAGTTCGGTAGCACAACCCATTCTCGGCCTCGTGCGCGCACCAACGATCCAACTGTGAAGCTCATGCATCACCTCCGAAAATGTGCATGTTATCCCTTAGAATGGCGTCCCAATCCGCTTGGTAGCCAAAACGTATTACACGGTAACCGTAGTCCTCCAGACATTCGGTTTGCTGTTGATCACGCTGTTCTCGGTAAGGATAGTCGTGTTGTGAGCCATCCACGTATATGGCGGCATAAATACCATTGCGAGTGTATTCAAAGTCTGGTCTTGTCTTGCAATTCTCAACGTACTTCTGAGCTGCATCAGGTAATCGCAAGCCTCGTTGGTGCAGATAAAGTAACCAGTTCTGTTCCAGGTCAGATTCACAGAGCTGGAGTAACATTTCCAGATGAGTATCTCTCGTCGTGTGTGTAGGACTGATGCTTATCGTAGCATTCGTCAATGTTAGCAACCAATCCCAGATCAACTTGCGATCCAGCAGAGGATGTTCACGTTGATTGCTGTAACTCAAGAGGCAATCGTAGCAAGCCGCTTCGCAATCTTCGCGTGCACGTGGGGCTGGCCTGTGTCTTCTCCTGTATCTGGATTGAAATGACAAATCTCTAGCGCTTTGCGAGCGACTTGTGACAATACAATCGGATCATCGACCAGCTGGCGCAGCACTCCGGCACCACCCTCGGCTGCTTCATAGAACAGCAGCATCTGCCGGTTGTTGGCATCAGGTAGTGGTTCTGATGCCAGTTCATTGTCTTCAAGTTGAAAAGTGGCTTCGATGGCTCGCTTCAGCGCTGCCTGCAATGATGCCATCACCTCGATATCAACCTCGATTGCTGGCTCAAAAAGCAGACAGTTTCGATTGTCTTCAACGTATGGGATTACGCGCCGCGTGCGCTCGGACATTGGGTCGTCTGGATCATCTTCGTTCTGCTCGTTACGGCCCCAATAGCCGCGTTCGATATCCAGCACGAAGCCGTTAACTTGCTTGTTTTTGCGCCGAGTCCAACCGAGGTTGATTCGCCACAATGTAGCAGTCTGGGCGTATGTTAGACGAACGATTTCCCCTTCATTGTCGGAGATAACGGCCGTGCGCACGTCCACTTGACCATCCCGTTCGCTGAAGCGCACGCCGGTGCGGATTTCATAGCCCAGACGCAGTCGCTCTTCCTCATCAGCGTTGATCCGATCGCGGCGGCGCGTAACCACGTTTTGCAATCGTAGCAGCGGCTGCAAAGGTGAATCCAGCGGACTGGCGCAGCGCTGGCAAAGATCATAATCTGTGCCTGATTTGATCGGATGGATGTAACCGCAACTGCCACACTGCTTGATCTGTGTGGTAAGTGGACCATCTTCATCATCGGTCACCGGCATGATGACCTGGTTGATGAGGTAGCGTGAGCCTTCGTGATAGATGATTGCACGCGGTCCGAACTCCGAAATCGCCAGGAAGCGCGGGCGCGAGAGGAAATTGTCTGGCTGATTACCACGCCGCGCTGGAATGAAGGCTGAAAGCGGTAAACGGGGGAAGCTGTAGCCTGGTAGGAAACCCTCAGTCGCAAAGTAGCGGTAACTGTAAAAATCGGATTGTGACAGGCTGTTTACTTCCGTGAGTAGATCAATCTGGGATAGTGCCTCGCGTCTTAGCCGCTCTGCCTGGCGTTTGTCGGACTGTTGGCGGGTTGGGTCGCGCCGGATCGTTTCCTGGACTTTGACCTGCTTTAGCGCCGACCAATACAGTTCGCGCCAACGAGTGCAGGTGCTATCAAATCTTTGAACTACGTTTTGCATCGTCAGGTCGAGCAGTTCATCAGCATTGCGCAAGTCCGGTATCGTAGCAAGTATGTCAGTCGCACGACGGCGTGCTGTCTGACGTGCTGTAACTGACTCAGCTTGCTGGCGGATTTCTGGTAACAACTCGAAAGAGGGCGGGTCTCCATCCATACTCAGGATTTCTTTCAGCGTGTCGTGTAGATCGATCCCAGTCTCGGCTAACCAGATGGCGTGGATGTGTGCTCGAAGCAAGTCTTCGTTACTCAAATCCAGACGAGGTGGGGCTACAGCGCCAGCAACCATCAGAGATGGACGCTTGAAAAAGTACTGGTCGTGTGGACTACCCCCGGAACAATACGTGAAAACCAGGGCAGGTTGACCACTGCGTCCGGCGCGCCCGCTGCGCTGTGCGTAATTGGCTGGGGTTGGCGGCACGTTACGCATGTTAACGACATTCAGTTCGGCGATATCGACACCAAGCTCCATTGTTGGTGAGCAATACAGAATAGGTAATTCACCACTCCGAAACTGTTTTTCTCGATCTTCCCGTTGCTCGTACGGTACTTGAGCTGTATGTTCATGAGCTTTAAGACCAACGAGTGAATCTGCTACGCTGCGATAGAAGTCGACAAAGAATTCATTGGGCCGTCCACCTGCTTCTGATTCATTGGGAACCCGTATTGGATCATGGAAGGCACGCTTGCCATCGCCCGCACACCAGCGCATCGCCGATGCGACCAACTGGTAGCCTGGCACATCGTCTTCGGAAAGTGGTTCACGAGTGATTTCGACCAAGCCGGCAACGCGTAGACCTTCCAGTAATTGCCAGATAATCGTTTGTGTCTCCTCCAGACCAAGTCTTCCATACGTTTCAGCATGATACTCCGTGAACGTTCCTGGACGTCGGAGATAGATACCAAATCCACCACGTGCTGATACATACGTGAAATTGCCGCGGCCATCGTCGCCACCTGACGAGCGTGGTATCAGCATTGAGGCATATTCCATACGTTCGTCTTCATCAATCGCCCAAGGTTCCTTAAGGCGTTGGCTACTGCGCTGTTGTATGCGTTCTTGATAGTTGCTATCCAGATAGTCGACTTTAATTGCGAGTTCCCGACGCATATAGTCCAGCAGCGTCCGTGCGATTCGTGCTCGCGTCCGTGGTGTCGCAGTCACAAGGGCTGGATGCTTGTCTTCCCATACATCCTCTGCTTGGCAGACTGCTTCAAGGTCTGCGTAATCGATCTCCAGAAGTCCGCATTGCTCTAGATTAGGTAACGCGATACGCCACCCCCTGCGCAAATCTCGATAGATGCGGTAACCGAGCACCTGACGTAGTGCTTTCTGTGTATCTTGCAACGCCTGAAAGCGGACACTCGCGTCTGCGGCATATAGTTCAATTGGTAGATCCAGTGCCTCGAAGACCTTCTCAGCAATGACCTCATGAGACAGTCCATCTTCTCCAGCATTCTTCACTGCCCGGTATATGGCCCCGCGCAACAATCCAACTTCTATGAAGTCGTTGAAGTGGCCTGCCTGAAGCGATGCATCCTGACGATTGTCAGTGAAACTGAGAAGTTTCTGCGCATGTGTGGGCAAATCTGACGTCTTGAGCGAACGAATTGCCGACAAACTGAGTAGGGTTGTTGCACTGCTTCGTCCTTCGGAACTGAGTGTTGCCAATTTGCCGAAGTCACTCTGCCGTGCAGCATAAGAAACACCACAATTCAGGCAGAACATAAAGGGCGCGCCGATATAGACGCATTCCTGCCCATTATCTGCTTCTGCTCCGGAAGGAATCACCCGCACATGATAGGGCAGCTTATCTCTACGATGGGAGCGTACCCGCCGTACACCATTGCGCTCTTCTAACCAGTCATCGGGTAGCCGTTCCAGAATATCTTCTGCTTCATGAGGCCAGGGCTTGTGGCTACCGATATATAGATAGCCCGCCTCACTGCCATCATCGGGTAGCCTATCGCTGAAATCACGCGGCATTACTTTGCGGCGTTCACCGTCCTCGTTTGTAGTTACGCGCACGGTGTAATATTCCTGTCCACATTCGCGGCAGAAGCAGAGTGGGAAAAGGACCTTTTCTCGGTCTCCTGGCACAAACCGTTGTCCGCTTAAGGTGATATATCGCTCTTCTTCCGGTTCAATAGTGGCGAATACGGTATCTCCCGGGCTGATGAATTGGTGAAGCCGAAATGCAAAAGGTACGTAGCCGCTCTCTGGATCAGGCTCGCATTCATATCCTGCGAGTAACCAAGTCTGAATAATGCTGGCGCATTGTTCGGCTGTCGCACCGGTCAACTGGCTGAGTTCCTCGGCTGCTGACTGTATGCTGCGCGGTTCCTGCCTGGCGAGACGACCACCTTTTTCTTGTAAGCCGAATGTGTCTTCGATCCATCGAGAAAGTGGATGTGATACGTATGCCTCATAATTGGATGGGGCACGAGATTCTGTCTGATTGACAACTGATTTTAGAGAAACGGGATCATAGCTTGCGGGAGTTGTCCGCCGAAGCGTTTCTCCGATTACATGTTCAGGTTCGACAGGCGCACCAAAAATTGAAGAACCAACTTCCGCTACCTTCGCCTGCTGCTCAGAGTAAGTTCCTTCGCTGGCAAGCGTAGCAGAAGTCCCAATGAACTGAATTGGTTGTTCTGACGTTTCGAGCCGGTTGCGCACGCGGCGCATTAAAAGGGCTACATCCGCTCCCTGTCGCCCACGATATGTGTGCAACTCATCCAGCACCAGAAAACGCAGACCTTCTGCCTGCCGGACAAGCTGACGCTCACGAGGGCGCGTCATGATGAGTTCCAGCATGACATAGTTTGTAAGGAGAATATCAGGCGGTGAAAGTATGATGCGTTGACGTTCTGCCTGGTTTTCCTGACCAGTGTAACGGGCGAACGTTACGGGTTCGCCATTTTCCGCATAACCTTCTTTGAGAAATTTCTCGAGTTCACCAGCCTGGCTGTTTGCAAGCGCATTCATCGGATAGACAATGATGGCTTGAATGCCTTTGCCACTACCGCGTTTGAGGACGTGATCTACGATAGGTACGATATACGCCAGGCTCTTTCCAGAACCGGTACCAGTTGTGAGGATATAGTTGTGTCCAGCAGCAGCAACTTCTATAGCTTCACGCTGATGTCGGTGAAAGCGTAGGGTTTGACCGCCATCACGTTTGTTGCGAACGAAGATATGCTCACACTCAGGATGGAGTAACCCCTGCTTAACCAACTCACTGACGGTGCCGCCGCTTTCAAAACGAGGATTGAGTTGTATAAGCGGGTTAGGCCAGAATACTCCGTGATTCAGGTTATCCTGTACTTCCGCGTATATGCGTTCATCGCGGATTTGTATGAAGCTGCTCGCGTAATCAGCATAATCACTGACGAGTTTCTCTCGTAAGTCAAAGACATCCATCCATTGACCCTTGCCGGTTGTGTTTACTTATAGGCTCATATCATGTTTCAAAAGACTATATTATTATTGCACATTTCTTCCCATTGTAGGCTTGATTTCTCTGCGCACGCTGCGCCTATTGTCGAAGACCCGATAAGTCCCGTAAGTCAATCTGGTACGTCGAATACTTTCTGGTTCGTGTCCGCCATTGGGCCAGATCATCTGCCGGATTAGCCGACTGCACCGCTTCAATGCCGAGACGTACCAGATACTGATGTGCTGTGATGATCTGATTCAGCACAGATCCAACGGGTGCTGGAGTGCTGAGTCGAGGATCAATAGCCTTACCAGATGGCCCACTTACATTCCTCCGCTTTCAGAATCACAAAAAAGGGCTGCATGTACATCTTCCGAATTGCAGGACCATGTCGAAGGGAAGCTCTATTTGCTGACATTATTGCCAGATGGCTATGTTTATGACGGCGGTAGCTACAATCCGCAACAAGCACAGTTTATCATCACCTAGCGCTGTGGCACGCTGAACAGCATCGGGTTAGCGGCAAAACCGATAGAAGATGCTGCACAGATTATGCCGTATGTGGTATGCGAAAGCGCGATATCACTGATATCGACGTCTACGACATGCGGGGTCAGTAAGTGAGGGGATTCGGGTGTTAAGAGTACCCGATTACGACCCGGATGCAACAGCAGCCGATGTGCCAATCCAACAACCAGCAGAGGCAGTCTGGACGAATGGCAGCGACCAACAGATGCTGTGGTGGTACGTTTCGTAGAATAGTTTAAATCAGTTCGATCATATGAAGTGATTTTTTCCCACACCGTTAAACTACGCTTAAGTTCGATTTATCACCTCGCCGCACCAGGCTTAAACCACATTCGTCATATTCTCTGCTGGAGAGTGATCGGTGACGATCACTCTTGCATAATTTCTGATTACTGCCGAAACTGAGGAGGACAGATGTTTGTGAAACGTTTTCTGCTGGTGCTTGTTGCGGTGGCGCTGCTGACGCTGCCGGTACTGGCCCAGGATGATGCCGATGAAGCAGTCGCGCCCCCGACGCTGCTGACCGACCCGTTCCTGCAACTGCCGACCGAAGATGGCGTACATGTTGTCTGGTTCACCGAGTGGGAAGGCTCCGACCATGTCGTGACCTATGGTCCGGACCTGGATATGACAGCGGACGCTTCATCCATGCAGCTTAGCCGCACCGCTGAGGATGCTCAGTCCTGGGTTGGGGAACAGAACGGTGATGGCAGTATTTACAATGGTTACACCCCGCGCGAAATCTGGCGGCATGAAGCCTACGTCGAAGGGCTTGAACAGGGTGTGCGTGTCCCTTATTTTGTGACCAGTATCGCCCCGGATGGTACGGAGTTGGTTAGCGATACTTATACCCTGCAGCCACTACCGGCTCCCGGCCAGGGGCTGTCTATTTTGCTTACCAGCGATCATCAGCTCAAGGCCATGACCCCAGCGAACCTGGAAATGGTCGAGCGAGTGGCCGGTGAAGGCGGGATTGACGCCGTCTTCTATCCCGGTGATCTTCAGAACATCCCGGACCGCGCTTCGGAATGGTTCGATGATAATCGTGGCTGGGCATTCTTCCCCGGCCTGCAGGGAAATGGTGGTTATGTCTTTGAAGCCACTCGCGAGGAAGATGGTATCACCTTCAATACTACTCGCACCTACGTCGGTGGCGAAATCATCCAGCACGCGCCGCTGTTCCCCTCGGTTGGCAATCATGAAACAATGGGCCGTTTTAATCCCGGCAATAGCCTGGGGGCGCAGTATAACGACCCGCAACCGCGTGCCGTCGCTGAAGCCCGTTATGAGGAAATCGCCGATCTGGTTAACCCGACTGGCGATCCGGCCATCCGCGAGCAGTGGATTCTGGATAACAGCCACAACTTCATTACCTACCAGGAACTGTTCACGCTGCCGGATGACAGCCCCGGCGGTGAAGGCTACTGGGCGTTGGAGTACGGCGATGTTTACATCATCTCGCTGTATTCGACCCGTATCTGGCGTACTCCTGCCCTGGGCGATAATGCGCGTGGTAAGTACCGTGAACGTCTGGCTGACCTGAACACACCGGACAACTGGGGCTATGGCGATTTCATCTTTGAAGATTTGCAGGAAGGCTCGGTGCAATACGAGTGGCTGGTCGAGCAGTTGAACAGCGACGCCTTCCAGAACGCCCGTTATAAGGTTGTCCTGATGCACCAGGGACCGCACGGCCTGGGTGACAATGTCAATCCAACGTTTGCCCACCCGGTCCAGGTTATCGACTACGACGAAGAAGGCCGCATCGAGGCCGTGCGCTACGAATACCCCATTGAAGACGACATCCTGTTCCGTGACCTTGTGCCCCTGTTCAACGAATACGGCGTGAACTTGGTCCACAATGGCCACAGCCATGTGTGGTGGCGTCTGCAGAATGAAGCCGGAGTGAACTTCCTCGAGACTTCCAATGTCGGTATTAACTACGGATGTTATCTCCCCGGCTACCGTGATCGTGGCAACGTGCCCAATGACCCGCGCTACAATGCCGATAACTATGTCGCCGCCGGAGACCCCCACGGCCTGGAGCCGATCTTCCCGTCTATCTTCAGCCCGATGCAGGATGCTGACGGCAACGATCTGCCTTGTATCGCCAGCAACGAAATGACGGTGTTCAGCCTGTTTGATACCGAGACTGGTATCATCAGCAGCTATGTCTTCGACATGACCGACCCACAAAGCGAGCCGGTCCTGTTCGACCAGTTTAATATCCTCGGCAGCGAATAAAGCGGTTTCTTCCATTAGCGGGGGCAGGTTCCGTGCCTGTCCCCCACGACTTCCTCACGAAACGATGATTGACGCCCATAGATCGAATACTGGTGGCTTCTCCGGGTTGCCATAAATCTGCCGCAAGGTGTGCGGACCGGCCCAGGATGTCGGTAGGTGGCAACCTGCGGAATCGGACGGATCTGCGTGCGCATATTATGCCGTATGGTCGAGTGGGACATGAGGATACTTTCCTCTGAACTGCTGGAGTGTCCAGCACGTCGAGCGCAAGGCTCAACCACGCGGGGACGGCGCAGAGGAGTAGGGGACCCGTCAAACATAAAAGCCGTTCAGATTGGGCGGCTTCTCGTTCGGAGCTTCTCCTCGGCGTTATGCTGGCGACGGGTCTGGCGGTGGATGTCCTTGACGGTTTCTTCAGTGGATACTTTCTTGCCCATTTGCTTGCTCCTTGATGGTCTCCAATGGGTGGAAAGTCTCCTTTATTTTAGCCCATCCTGGTGTCCGAGCGGTTTTGAAGATTTACACAGTTGTTGCTCCGAAAAACTGAGGGCGACTTCGAGACTGCCATCTCGTTATACACGGATGCCATTGCACTTGTCCCGAACTACCCGGCTGCTTATTTTAGTCGTGCCATTGCCAACCGCAACGCCGATAACCTCGAGGATGCACTATTGGATTTCGGGAAAGTGCTGGAAATTGTGCCAGATCAAGCTCAGATCCACGCTAGTACGGCTTCGCTCCATGCCCTTTTGGGCGATCTGGAAGCTGCTGTTGCAGAAATGGAACCAACTATCGAAAACTAATGTGTCCCGACTTCATCAACTGGCTGCGCATCGTAACCACGACAGCGCTACAGCATTCGAATTCTGGTGGGAAGAAATCCCTTACCGTGACAGAAAAACCAGGAATCACAGACCCGCCTGCGAGCGCTTGTGTCTGTGTCAACAAATGACGTTCGTCTTGTGTGAGTAACTCAACCAATCGCTGCGACGAATCTTAAACTTTTCATGAACCAGCGCTACGGCACAGGCGGTTAGTTCTGGATGGATGTTTCCTCACACTTCCTCACTTTGCTCCTGATAGTCGCGTACCAGATGCTTGCCGCCATAACGCCACAGTACCAGTGCCAGTACACCGATGAGGATGAAACTGTGGTAAGTGAAAATCTCGGCGGGCATGACGAAGATACGGCTGGTCAGGTTGATGGAGAAGTGCATAAGGATGATCGCCAACACGCTGCGAGCGTTGTTGTTGTAAACCCACGTGAACAGCACCGAATAGATGATGACGACATACAGGTAACCCGCCAAAAACACCGGGTCAGTCCCATTTTCGTTAAGAAACGACCCCGCCACCGCGATCAGCGGCAGATGCCACGCCCACCAGATCACGCCTAAAATCACGCTGGATACAAACGCGCTGTATCGTGCCTGCAACCAGTCGAGCGCGTAATCACGCCAACCGAGTTCTTCCGAGAACGGCCCGAAGATGAACACGAAGATGACCGTCGTCACCAACACGCCGGGATTGCGTAGCATCTCCGCCAACGGTGAAGCGTCCAGTTCGATGCCAGTCAGCAGGAAGGTGAGAAGTACCGTTAAAGGATAGAGGAACAAAATCGGCAGGAACCAGATGGCCCCGATGCGGCGCAGATCAAACACACGCCGCCAGTAATCGCGGATAAACACCTGATCGTTGGTGCGATACACCATAATGATGCCGGCAATCGCCGGGCCGAAGCCGCCCAGTACCGCCACGATGCCCACTTCCAGATCGGTGAAGATATCGCGCCCGGTCAGTGCGACGAAGAACCAGCACGTCCAGGAGATGCCGAAAGCGATGGCGATAAACCGCCAGGGGAATTTGTCCGTCAGTTGCTGTGGTATTACGATAGGTAGATTAGCCTCAGATGCCATAAGTTGACCTCGCCTATATAGGACTTTACCTATATAATACTCTGCATCTATATGACCTGGCGCATGGAATTTGCGACTTCGCGCCATGACAAACGTCACTATTGGGAGAGATCACCATGTCCCTTGCACACGCGATTCTTGGTCTGCTCACCATCACGCCGATGACCGGTTATGACCTGAAGAATGAGGCGTTCGATAACACGGTTGCCCACTTCTGGCAGGCAGATCAGACACAGATTTACCGCACACTAGCGACAATGGCCGAGTCCGGCTGGGTGGAAAGCACGCTCGAAATTCAGGAAGACTACCCCAATCGCAAGGTGTATCACATCACCGAGGCAGGACGGGAGGAACTCCATCGCTGGCTGGAAATCGAGCAGCCTTTGCCTGTCCACCGTGAGCCATTCCTGGTGCAGATGTTCTTTGCCGGGGAGCTGGATAAAGAGACAATCCTTGACCACATCGCTCACCATCGTGCCGGGCATGAGGCGCGGCTGGTGAAGTATCAACAAATCCCGATGCCGCCGCTGGACGACCCCGATCTTGACCGTAACCAAACATTCTGGCGGCTGACGCTGGAGATGGGCATGGCGATGGAACGTGCGTATATCGACTGGTTAGATCAGTGTGAGGCAGTTGTGCAGAGCATAGATCAGGATGAAAAAGGAGAAACTCAATGAACGATACGCAACATTTAACCCAAGTCGCCTGGATTTACCGCCATTGGCCCGCGCTGTGGGGCGTGCTGGCGGTTGGGTCAGCGCTGGCGTTGTGGCTGGCGTTCGATGAAGCTGTGTTCACCCAGCCCTACTGGTACGCCTGGGTGCTGATCCCCGTGGCGTGGGCGCACGAATTTGAAGAATACTTCATTGGCAACTTCTGGCGCTGGTACAACCGCACTTGCTTCAAGAGCAAGGAGGACTTCTTCCCGCTGACGCACCAGCGTGCCTTCCTCATTAATGGTTCGTCGGCGATTCCGCTGGTGTTGCAGGCCTTCCTCATCAGTGCTTTCGACTTCAACGCGCTGACGGTGTTTCTGTTGCTGACCGTCCACGCCAATGCCTGGTTTCACATCACCTATACTGTTGGCGAAGGGCGCTATTCGCCTGGTTTCTGGACATCGCTCCTGCTGTATCTGCCGCTGTCGGTCTATGGTCTCTACGACCTGACGATCATCACCGGCGCAGTGACGCCGCTGGGCTTTGTGGTTGGGTTTGTTGTGTCGCTACTGGCAGGGTTCGGGCTATTCGGCTATCTGCGGCGTATCGCCCAAAGTGAGCCGGAGCGGTTGTATCCGATACACTGGTAACAGGAACAAAGGATACCTGAAATGGCGCTTCTAGGCATTATCTCACTGGCAGTGGGTTTACTGACGATGGGTTTATTCAGCGGATTGATGTTTTCATTGATAGTGCTCTTACAGCCGAAATGGGATCAACAGTCTGCTGCCGAATATATCACAGACATACAGCCCTTTCTCAAAGTGGGTAAGGGCAATCCGATTGTGGCTGGGGTGCTGTTTGTCGGTTTACTGGCACCGCTGCCAGCCCTTCTGACGAACGAGACCGTCAGTGCTGAGGTCAACATTTTTATCCTGGTTAGCCTGATCGTATTCACAGTTGGGCCACTTGGGGTGACGGTCATTCTCAATTTGCCTACATATAATGCGATCATGAGTCTCGATGCGGGTAAGCCAGCAGAATACTGGGTAGACCTGCGGCGGCGCTTCTATCGTCTGAATCTTCTGCGTTTTATTGCCTCTACGACAGCTTTCGTCCTGCTAATTACTGCAGTAGTGCTTCAGTTGTAAGCTCATGTGCAATGACGAAGGGAGATCGTATGTACGAGGCACCGATAACCGAGGTCATTCCGTTCTAACATGGGCAAGGATGGCAGAATGCGTGTTACCGGCACGCGGGTTCTGCTCGATCTAATCGTTCTTGCGTATCATCAAGCCGAATGAAGTTTCTGGCGGACGAGAACTTTAATAATGACATCATACATGTGGGATGGAGCTACCGGGAGATTGCCGCTGGGGTAGGCGTGCACTTCACGCGTGTGGGGCAGATTTTGCGAAACAAATGAGGCGTGACGCGATTTACGTTTGATCTATTGTGTCGGGACATGGGTAGCGATCGAAGCGCACAAACAATTCGCGATGCTCGATGCGTTTCAGGATTTCTTCAACAAAGGTGCATTTGGGGCAGTCTGGATTGCGGCAGCGAAAGCGTTTCGTACGGATACCACCTACATTCCTACTCGTGTGTGGGCTGTACCTAGTCAGTCCTATTCGACTATATTGAGGTGTTCTACAACCGTCAGCGGCTACAGTCGGGGATCGATTACGCCCGTCCAGTCAGCCATGCCGCTTGAGCAGTTGTTACTCAAAAAAACTGGGGGGAGACCACAGGAGGTATAAGCCTACAAATGGGGAATATATCGGGTTTACACACCGCGCAGATGCAATGGATCCGTTAAGTAGCCACTACAACCCTTTTTGCCATCATTATCCCAGCGACTTGCCTTCTTTTATGGGATACCTATCAACCTACGATTCGACAATCCGGCGCGATTGGTGTATATTCTGCATACGTATGCAAATCGCTACACCGATAGAAATCAGCAGTTTTCTGCGACAGGGTCGCAATCTTTTACACTAACAGGACGGTTCATGCGCAGGAACAAAATCAGGCAGATGTGGCACGACGGCAGTGTTGTTATCAACGGCTGGCTGCACATTTCGAGTACGTGGTCAGCGGAAGTGATGGCGCACGCTGGATGGGATAGCATAACGGTCGATTTACAGCACGGTATGCATGGTATGGAATCCGCTATTCAGCTGCTGCAGGCCATCTCGACAACCGACACTGTACCGCTTGCCCGCGTCAACTGGAATGAGCCGGGTAGCATCATGCGCCTGCTCGACGCTGGTGCCTACGGCATTATCTGCCCCATGGTGAATACCCGTGCTGAATGCGAAGCCTTCGTTGGCGCGTGCCGTTACCCTCCTCAGGGGTATCGCAGCCTGGGGCCAACACGGGCCAGAGTTTATGCAGGCCCGGATTATATCCAGCATGCCAACGATGAGCTGATAACGATGGTAATGATAGAGACAAAAGAGGCGATGGATAATCTGGAAGCGATCGTCAGCACCCCTGGTTTAGACGCAGTCTTCGTGGGCACGGGCGATCTGCGCTTCAGCCTTACCGGGCGTGTTGGCTTCGATAGCGACGATACTGAAGTCGATGCTGCACTGGATCTCATCGTTGCGGCATGTGATAAGCACGGCGTTGTACCAGGATTATTCACGGCTTCACCGGATTATGCGCAGCAGATGGCTGCTCGTGGCTTCCGGTTCATCACCGTCAAGACGGATAGCATGATTCTGAGTGAGTTTGCAGGGCAGATCGTCGCTCAGACGCGCAGCCTCATCGAAAAATCGTGACGCGCAGCTAATGAAGACTAGTTATCTGAAAGGAAAAACATGGCAATTCATTACATAAAGAAGGGCAAGTCAGTAGACGAAAAAGCGCAGGCCGATGCCAAAGTGCAGGAGACCGTGCGCACGATTCTGGCTGACGTGCAGGCACGCGGCGATGCGGCAGTGCGAGAGCTGTCGCAGAAGTTTGACAACTGGAACCCGGATGATTTCCTTCTGAGCGAAGCAAAGATCAAGGAAATTATCGATTCGTTGCCACAGCAGGTGGTCAATGACATCAAATTCGCCCAGGAGCAAGTACGTAACTTCGCCAGAATCCAGCGTGAGGCCCTGCGAGATGTCGAAGTCGAGACGCTGCCCGGCGTGATCCTGGGGCACAAAAACATACCTGTGAACAGCGTGGGATGCTACGTGCCGGGTGGCCGGTACCCAATGGTGGCGTCGGCGCACATGAGCGTCCTGACAGCGCGCACTGCCGGTGTTAAGCGCATCGTTGCCTGTACACCACCCATAAACGGAGAAATCCCGGCGGCAACCGTCGCCGCGATGCATCTTGGTGGCGCGGATAGCATCTATCTGCTCGGCGGTATTCAGGCGATGGCAGCAATGGCATATGGCGCGGTCGGCATTGAGCCAGTGGATATGATCGTTGGCCCGGGCAACGCTTACGTTGCGGAGGCCAAGCGCCAGTTATTCGGCGTGGTGGGTATTGATCTTCTGGCAGGGCCGACGGAGGTGCTAGTCATCGCTGATGACACATCCGACGTAGAGATCTGCGCGACTGACCTGCTGGGACAGGCCGAACATGGCCCCACGTCACCGGCGGTCTTGCTGACGACGAGCAAAGAACTGGCGGACAACATTCAGGCGGAGATTGATCGTCAGCTTGAGACGCTGCCGACTGCTGATCTGGCAGGTATCGCCTGGAGCGATTGCGGTGAGATTATCCTGTGCGATACCGATGCGGAGATGGTACAGGTCGCGGATGAAATCGCCAGCGAACACGTTGAGGTGCTCACGCGAGACCCGCAATATTTCCTGGATCATATGACCAACTACGGCGCGTTGTTCCTTGGGCCGAGGACTAACGTCGCTTACGGCGACAAGATCATCGGCACCAATCACACACTTCCGACCAGGAAGGCAGGACGGTATACCGGTGGCCTGTGGGTCGGCAAGTTTATCAAGACCGTCACCTACCAACGCATCATGACCGACGAAGCCAGCGTGCTGATCGGCGAATACGGTAGCCGGCTATGTGAAATTGAAGGATTTATGGGGCACAAGGAGCAATGTGATCTACGTGTGCGCCGCTATAGCAAAGAGGCTGTGCGCTGACGCGCGGCCTCGCTGACTGTCTTTATAGGGCGATGGTCAGAAGTCGCCCTACCCATGCTTTACAGCAGTGTCTGGCCTGATCACCATGAATGAAAACGTCACATCTTTTGACGTCGCAGCGCGGGCAGGTGTCTCGCAGTCCACCGTATCCCGTGTCTTCAGTGAGAACAGCCCCAACGTCTCGCCGGAGACGCGCGATCGGGTCGTGCAGGCGGCGCGCGAACTGGGCTACCGTCCCAATGTGATCGCCCGCATGATGAGCACACGCCAGACGAACATCGTCGGCATCGTCATGGCGAACATCGTCAGCCCCTTCTATCCCTATGTACTGGAGAAATTTCTAAAGCGCCTGCAAGAGATGGATCGACAGGTTTTATTATTCACTGCTGCGCCTGATCAATCTGTCGATGATGTGCTGCCGGTAGCCTTACAACACCAGGTGGACGCACTCATCATCACGTCAGCGACATTGTCCTCGGAGATGGTTGAAATCTGCGCGCATAGTCGTACGCCGGTTATTCTTTTCAATCGTTACATAAAGGGTGCGAATGTCAGCGCCGTGTGTGCGGATAATCTCGCGGGTGGGCAACTCATCGCGGACTACCTGCTGAAGGGCGGCCATACGCGCTTTGGGTACATCGCCGGGCAGGCAAACACGTCCACAAACAGCGAACGCCAGCGGGGATATATTGGCCGCCTCCGCACATTTGGCATCGATGATGTGCTGATCGAACCTGGGGATTACACGTATGTTGGCGGGCACGCTGCAATGTCGGTGCTGCTGCAGCGATCAGATCCACCGAATGCCGTTTTCTGTGCGAATGACATCATGGCAATCGGTGCAATCGACGCAGCGCATGAACTCGGCAGACATGTGCCCGATGACCTGAGCATTATCGGTTTTGATGACATCCCTATGGCGCGTTGGGGCGCTTATCGGTTGACGACGGTCAGCCAGGAAGTGGACGCGATGATCGACGCGACGATTGACCTGATGCTGGCGAAAATCGCAGACAGTAATTTACAGACAACGCTCAGGCTGATCCCAGGCAAGCTCAAGGTGCGGGACTCAGCCCGGCCGGTCCACGAGGAGGGACAAGATACGTGACACGAACATTGCATAATCAGGTGGTCATCGTGACGGGCGGCAGTGGTGGTATCGGCAGCACGATCTGTCGTCGGCTGGCTGAGGCCGGTGCGAAGATCGTCCTGACTTATAGCCGCAGTGCTGATACAGCGCAAGCCGTCGCAGATTCGCTCAGCGGCGACGGTCATCTCGTGATACGCTGCCCGGTCGATGACAGTGCAGCTCAGGCGCAACTCGCGCAGACCATCCGCGCTGAATACGGACGGCTGGACATCCTCGTTAACAACGCCGGAATTACGCGTCCGGTGCCACATGATGATCTAGATGGTCTCGATGATGCGCTAATTGACGATATCTTTCGCGTGAACTTCCGGGGCGCATTCGCCTCAGTGCGGGTATTTAAAGACCTGCTCGCGGCGAGTGACGGCGGCCTGGTAGTCAACATCTCATCAATTGCCGCGCGTACAGGCATAGGCAGCAATGTCGCCTACTGTGCCAGTAAAGCGGCCATGGATAGCATGACGCGGTCGCTGGCGCGTGCGCTGGCACCTCGCATCCGCGTTGTCTCCGTCGCGCCGGGTTGGGTCAATGGGGAGTATGCACAACGTATGCCGCCGGAGATTATTGAAGAGCAAAAAGCGAAGACCCCGCTTCGGCGCATCGCTGAAGCCGAAGATGTGGCAGAAGCCGTTTACGCTGTGGCTGCCCATCTAACGTTTACAACGGGCAGCATCATAGAGGTGGATGGGGGCCGCCCCTTAAATTAACCGCTGATCAGTAGCTTTTGCAATGCAGCGCGGATCGCAGGCGGGATGGGTGTGGATTTGCTGGTCTGGCGATCCACAAACACGTGCACGAAATATCCGAACGCGACGGGACCAATATCCCCCTGTTTGAAGATGCCGACCTCATAGCTAACGCTGCTGTTGCCGATGTGCGCCACGCGCAACCCGGCACTGATGATGTCAGGGAAGCGCAGCGGCCTGAAGAAGCGACACTGCGATTCGACAGCGAAACCCACGACGTTATCTGTGGTGTAATCCAGGCCGCCCTCGGTCATCAGATAGTGGCCGATGACGGTATCGAAATAGGCGTAGAAGACGACGTTGTTGACGTGTGCGTACATATCAACGTCACGCCAGCGCGTCGGGATGTTCAGATGATAAGGAAAATCAGCGGCCTGCGGAACAGGGGTTTCGGTCATCGGATTTCCTCGTTATTCACCGTACAGCCAGCGTGACGATCTCTCGCGGTTTAAGCTCAAGCTGCACGCGTTTTCCATCAAAGGGCACGTCCGCCTCGAAATTTTCCATCAGATCACAGGTATGGGCCGCTTCCAGCTCCCGGTCGAAGGTGAGCGTCGTGCGCGTCAGCCGATTATGGCGCTCAACCAGTCGCACAATGAGATACTCACCAGCTTCTGACCGTTTGACGGCCTCCAGCGTGACGTTCGGTGCATCACAGGTGATAAAACTCCGCACGGGCAATGGCTGTTGGATGCGTCGGGCATAGAGCGGCGTATTCAATCGGGCAGCAGCCGCCATGACGCCTCCCCCTTGCCAACTGTCCTTATGCGGGTACAAGACATAGGTAAAGTGATGTACCTCGCGGTCTGCATGAGGGTCAGGTGAAATCGACCCTTTGAGCAGAGTAAGCCGCATCCACTGGCCGTGTGCTTCATGCCCGTATTTGGCGTTGTTGAGCAGCGCTACACCGTAGCCCGACTCCGAAATATCCATCCACCAGTGTGCCGGAACCTCAAACCGAGCCGCTTCAAACGAGGTATTGCGATGGGTCGGGCGCTCGATATTGCCATAGGCGATATCGTAAGTCGCGTGGCGCGCGTTGACCGCCACTGGAAAACCAACCTTAAGCAGACGCTGGCGTTCATACCAGTCGATCTCCGTCTCAAAGGTCAATGCACGAGAATCCGCCTGCAAACTGATGCGCTGTGTAATTGTCGATTCATAGCAGTGACGCACTAATCGCAGCGAAGCCCGCAGCGGTCCGAGCTCGTCAATCACAATGCTGGTTGTGCCGATGATGGGAAGTTCTTGCTCAACATAGGTCGCAACAATATCCCAGGCGTCATATTTGCCAGGCCGATCTTCATAGAGCTGGAAGCGGTTGCCATGCTCACCCGCCTGCAAAACCTCGCGGTGGGCCTCTTTGTCCCACAGTCGGATCAATTCACCATTTTCAGCAAATTCCGCCCGCAGGTAGCGGTTTTCCAGTGCCCATTCGCTGGCAGTGACGCGATCATCACGTATGTGAGTGAGACTGCCATCTATCAGCGGGAGGACGCGATAGCCGCAAGCGGGCACGGCGTCATCGAGTGCTACCAGCACGGCGTTTGTGCCATCCAGGTTGCGAACGTGTTGCTGGGAAAGTGGCTGACCTGACGCGTCAGCCAGCAGTTTGTCCTGAATACAATCAGCGGGAACAGTGATGATGCCGGTTTGTGGATCCAGAAGTGGGTTAAATATCAGGAGATGGTCACCGTCATCCTCGCCGAACAGCCTGGTACATGCGGCCTCACGGATCGCCTCGGCAGCACGGCGCAGCGATTCGTATTCATCCAGCAGGTAGTGATACACCTCGGTGATGTGCGTACCGGGCAGAGCATCGTGGAATTGTGTGCCGAGCAAGATTTTCCACGCGGCATCCAGTTGATCCGACGGGTAAACATCATGCTTGCGCCAAGCCAGCGACGCCATTAGCTCGACCTCACGCAGCAATACCTCAGAACGCCGGTTGAGCTTCTTCAAACGCCCTTTGGTGGTGTAGGTGCCGCGATGGGCTTCCAAATAGAGTTCGTCGTCCCAGGTTGGTACGCCGACGTCCTGTGCTCGGTCGGCGATACGCAGCAGCGCGTCTTCGGGATTGGCGTAACATGTACGCACCAGTCCAGGGAAATCAGCGTAACGGTCAGCGCATTCCAGCATTTCATGATCGACGCCACCGCCGCCGTCACCCCAGCCATAGGTGTAGATGGTCTCGCCGATCGTCTCCCGGTCGGAGTAGGATCGCCAGTATTTGTCCATATGATCGGGATCAACCATGCCGATGAAGTGACCGGGTGGGATAATGGTCATTAGCCTGGACCCATCAGGACCTTGCCACCAGAAGGTGTTCTGTCGCCAGGGGTTCGTATCGTTCCAGACGAAGAACTTGTTAGACAACATGACCCGGATACCGCTACGGTTGAGGATCTGCGGCAAGGCCCACGACATGCCGAATACGTCGGGCTGCCAGCAAACCTGCGACGTAAAGCCGAATTCCGCCTGCCAGAATCGCTGCCCGTGCAGGATGTGTCGCACGAATGACTCGCCTGAGATCAGGTTGCAGTCCGGTTCCAACCAGAATGCACCGACTGGCTGCCAGCGCCCTTCTGCAATGCGCTGCCTGACTTGGTCGTACAGTTCCGGATAGTGCGTTTTCATATCTGAGTAGATCTTGGCGCTGCTCTGCGAGAACCGGAACTGCGGATACTGCTCCATGAGGCGCAGCATCGTTGCATGGGTGCGCCCTATCTTGCGGATGTATTCCCGGTGTGGCCACTGGTAGACGATATCCAGGTGCGAATGCCCGACCATGTGCATCAGGCCTCGTACGCCGAAACGATCCGTGTTGAAGACCGCCTCGCGGAAGTCCCGCTGAATCGCCAGCAGCGTCTGTTTAAAGCTGTCGAAGTTCGGCTCGTGGACGGGCACAGCCAGCAACGCATCGTGCAGGTATGATTCCAGAAAGGCGCGCAGGTTGTCATCGATATTCTCGATAAAGAGCGCTTTGAACGTCGCCACGAAATCCCAGTAGGCAGCTTCCACGTCATCATCAATTGTGACCAGTTCCGCCATGCTGAACGTGTTGTAGTTTGACTCACTCGGATACCAGTAGATGTACGATTCCAGTTCGAGCTGGTGTGTGCGGTTTGCTTGTGCGCTGTTGGTCAACAGGACGGTGTTGCGAAACGGGTCTAGACCATGATGTGCGACGCCATCGAGCCGCAGCAGCGAATCACCACCGACGTATATTTTCAAAAAGACGCGCTGCTCGGCCATTACTTCCGGGATAGTAATCTGGCAGCGAAAAAAAGCGCTGACATCCGGGCCACCCCAGGTATCACCGATTTCGATGGGGCGCCAGTCAAGGTCAATGTCTTCGTAATGGTCGATATCTCGATAGTAGACCTGTCGAATCTGCCAACCGTGGAGCGGCTTACGGTGGGTGACCGTGCGCTCGAGTATGGCTTCGAGCCGCAGACTGATGCGTTCTTCAAAGCGAATGATGCGCCGTTCTGCGTTTTTTTGTTTCGTGCGCCAACGATTCATCGTTGCGCGCGCGTCACTGTTCATGTCCATTGACTGAGGCATCCTGTTGTATAGTCTGGGTACGCGCAGCCTTACTTCATCTAGCCATCAATACAACCATAAGTGAGATGAACGAGTTTCAACTTCAGGTGGCGATGTAGAAAAACGGCGCGCCGCAAATTGCTGGACGCGCCTATTGTCTTGTTGTGCCGGTTTGACGGACTTACTGTATCGATGACGCCTTGACCTTTTTGTCGTAAAGAAAACATGACGCTACATGCCCCTCTGAATATCCGACAGGATAGAGTGCGGGGGCACTCGTCAGGCAGCGATCCATGCGTTCAGGACAACGCGGGTAGAACCGGCAGCCAGATTTCTGCGATGTCCGCATCTCTTCTTCGGCTGGTAGTTCAATTGTGCCTTCCCATTTGATGTTCGGGTCGGGCACCGGTACGGATTTGACAAGCAGCTGGACATAAGGATGGTGTGGTCGATCAATCACATCCAGCGTGCTTCCTGTCTCCGCAATTGCCCCCTGATACAGGATGAAAATTCTGTCGCCGATCTGGTAAGCGGTGCTCAGATCGTGCGTGATATAAAGGAACGAGATACCATTATCTCGCAAACGCATCATCACATCCAGGATGGCAGCGCGCAGCGAGGCATCCACCATGGACACTGGCTCGTCGGCGACGATTAACTTCGGATGCAGCATATAGGCGCGTGCCATCATAATGCGCTGTCGCTGGCCGCCGCTCAACTGATGCGGGTATTTGCGCAGCACATCCTCGCCGTGCAATCCGACGATATTCAACGCTTCTTCAATCATATCGCGTGCCTTGGCAGCGTTCGGCGCGAGCTTGAAGTTCTTCAGTACCATGTCAAACACGTGCCCGACCCGGTAGAAGGGATTATAGACGCCAAAAGGGTCCTGAAACACTGCCTGTACATCCCGCCGATACTCCCGCTGCTGTGCAGACGTAGCGGTCGTCATGTCCTGACCATTGAAGATGATCTGTCCGGATGTCAGCCTGGTGAAGCCCAGAACGAGGTTCGCCAGCGTCGACTTGCCGCTGCCACTTTCCCCGGCAATCGTCGTGATCGTTGCCGGGCTATGGGGGATGTCCAGATTAAAGTCCTGCAAGGCAACGACCTGGCGCTTACCACCACCAAACGCCCGCTGTGTATAGACTTTGGTCGCGTTACGAATTTGTAGCAACATCTCGGACATCGATGTACCTCCCATCTTCTTGCTTCTCATACAGGTGGCAGGCCACTTCCTGACCGGGGCGGATTTCCTGGCGAACGGGTTTGTGGGTGCGGCATCTTTCCATCACGAACGGGCAGCGCAACTGGAAGATACAGCCGGGCGGCGGGTTGCGCGGATCATGCGTGATGCCTTCGGTGATCTTCAACGGTTTGCGCTCTTTGAGCGATGGCACGGATTCGATCAGCAGTTGGGCGTAGGGGTGCCCCGGATTGCGGAACATGTGCTCAACCGTTGAGATTTCCACGATGTTGCCTGCGTACATCACAACGATCCGATCGACCATCTGAGCCATCAGGCCCATGTCATGTCCGATCATAATCATAGAAACGCCTGTTGCCTGCTTCACCTTGAGCATCGTCTGTGCAACGACACGCTGAACGACTACGTCCAGCGCACTTGTTGATTCGTCTGCGATGATGACGCTCGGGTCCAGCGCGATCGCCATCGCTATGCAGGCGCGCTGCTTCATGCCGCCGCTTAACTCGTGCGGATACATATCGTAGATGCGTTCCGGCAGACCAACCCATTGCAGCAGTTCAAGAATGCGTTTCTTCACGGCCTGCTTGCTCTTACGTTTCTGCCGATCCTCGTGCTGACGGATAACATCCTCGATCTGCTGGCTGATACGCATCGTTGGGTTGAGCGAATTCATCGCCCCCTGGGGAATCAGCGCCAGTTTCGACCAGCGCAGCTTGCGAAGACCTTCTTCATCAAGATCGAGGATGTTCACCCCGTCCAGCCGGATCTCCCCGCTGACGATACGGCCCGGTGGAACGATCAACTGCAAAATGCCCATCGCCGCCGTTGACTTGCCGCAGCCCGACTCGCCGACCAGACCAAGGATTTCTCCTTCGTAAAGTGTAAAGTCGATACCGTCTACGGCGCGTACGTCACCCTTTGGCGTCTCGTAGTAGACGCGCAAGTCCTCAACTTCCAGTACGGTATTCTTCGCTTTATCTGTCGTCGACATGCGCCTCCTCCGTTATTTCTTCCCCCGCCGCAGTCGCGGGTTGGCGATTTCATCGAGGCCCAGGTTAATCAACAACAGCCCGACGAACATGATCGAAAGCAGAATTGTCGGCACACCCCACCACCACCACAGATTGCCTGATAGCGCGAGGTTCGTGTACGCGTCGTAGATGGTGCCACCCAGGGTGATCGCACCCTGCGGCCCGAGTCCCAGCGTTTCCAGACCGACCGCCGCCAGAATCGCTCCTGTCGCCCCAGAGATGAAGCTGGCGAACAAATACGGGATGAGGTTGGGCAGCATCTCCTTGAACATGATGTCGATGTTCGACGCACCTGACAGCCGCGCCATGCGGACATAACCACTTTCGCGCATGGACAGCACCTGTGCGCGAATCTGGCGGGTTGGCCGGGGCCAGGCAAACGCCGAGATAATCACTGCCATCGTGAGCAAATCAATGCGATCAAAGACCGAGTTCAGTACGATGAGCACCATCAATGCCGGAATCGTCAGGGTGATATCAGCGGCTAATCGGATGATGTCATCGACCAGCCCACCCATAAAGCCGCTAGTAAACCCCAGAATAATGCCAACAAGCATGCCGATCGACGCGGCCACAAAGCCCAGAATAAACGTATTCGGCGCACCGACCAGGGCGATTGCCAGCATGTCATGGCCGAAGTTATTCGTCCCCAGGGGATGGTCCCATGTCCCCTCGACACCACGAATGCTGGTGAAGCCGACGGGCGGCAAACGCCGCGCCTCGAGATTGCGCTCACTCGCTAGATCCGTATCCCAGAATATCGGGCCGATGACGCCCATGAAAAGAATGACGGTAATAATCCCCACGCCGACCAAAAGCCGCGTATTGAACCAGGGCGTGTCCCAGACGTTAAAGCGTCCCATTTTCTTGGGTTGCACTGCCTCGACAGGTTCCGGTGCGGGGGGTACAGGGTTCGGTGCAATTTGTGGTACTGTCGCCATTACTCTATGCTCCCCACTGATATACGCGGATCAATGTAGGGGTAGATCAGGTCGACGAACAGCACCGCCAGCGCAGTCAACATGATCAGGAAGAACGCCGCACCCTGAATGACGGGGAAGTCCTGAGCGAGAATGTTCTCGTAGATCACGCGGCCCATGCCCGGATACTGAAAGACGTATTCCACCAGCACCTGGCCACTGACAAGCGTACCGAGTGTGATGGCGAAGGCCGTAATCTGAGGGAGAATTGCGTTACGAATCATGTAGCGATACAGCACATAAAACGGCCGCAGCCCTTTGGCTTGCGCCAGTTGCATGTAGTCCTCGCCCTCTACCGTGATCATCATGCCGCGCATACCCAGCGCCCAGTAGCCAAAGCTGACCAGGATAATCGCCAGGGCAGGCAGCGTGCCGTGATAGAGCACACTGCCAATAAACTCCAGATTAAGCCCAGGAGTAATCTCGCCGACAGCATAAGCATCAGAATCCGGGAACCAGCCCAGGACGAAGGCGAAGATATAAAGCAGGAACAGCGCAGCCAGAATGGATGGAATCGAAGTAAACACCATTCCCAGCGGGATAATCGCCTTGATTAATCGGGGCGTGCGCGACCAGACCATGATCGCCCCCAGGAAATTCCCGATCAGGAAAGTCAGCACCATCGCCACCACCAGCAGACCCAGTGTCCATGGCAGTGCTCGCAGGATGATGGCCATCACGGGCGTTGGGAAAGCGTTGATCGAATAGCCGAAATCAAACGTTGCCAGGTTCCCCAGATAGCGAATGTACTGTACTGGCAACGCCTCATCCAGGCCGAAGCGCTCGCGCCAGCCCTGGATGATCGCTTCTGAGTTTTCCGTATCGGAGCCGGCGTTTTGCATGTCCCCGACCATCGCGCTGATCGGGTCACCGGGGGCAAGGCGCGGGATGATGAAGATCAGCGTCGCGGCAAACCAGATTGTCAGAAAAGTAATCGTAAGCCGCCTTAAGAGATACGAAAGCGGGATTTTTCCCATAATGACCTCGTAATAATCATTTCTTTAGATTTGACGAAGGGTGAGGAGAATCCCCACCCTTCCCGTTTGTCTTTGCTCAGTTACTTCAACGGTGGCGAGGCTTATCCAGCTTTCGTCACGTTGTGAATAATCTGATGACCACTGTTCCACCAGAAGGCCGGGTGGTTGAAATTATTCTCAGCGGTTGGCCAGCCAGTCCAGTAGGTGGTGTTATACGGCAGCAGCTTGGAAGCCTGTACCAACGGAATGATGGGGGTTTCTTCGTACAGGTAGCTGTAAGCTTCTACGACTAGATCAACAATCTGCGGATCGCCCAGCGGCAGCGTGCCAATTTCGGCCACGATTGCGCTGTAGGCTTCTGCGCCTTCACCGCTCCAGCGGCCGGTATTGTTGATACCTGGCGCACGTTCGCCAACAGGGGCGAGGAATCGCGTGGAATAGCGGTTCAGGGAGGCCCAGGGTTCGTTGACGGAAGCGCAGGACAACCAGCCATAAGTAACTTCATAGTCGCCCGTCGGCGCGGCAGCACCCCAGAAGGTGCCGTTATCGACTGGGCGCGCAGCGGCGTCAATGCCAGCGTCACGGAACTGCTCTACCAACACCTCAACCGTGTTGGTGTATTCCGTACTGGCATTGTTGACCAGGATATTTACCGACAGGGTCTCACCGTCTTTCTCGTAGAAATCGCCGTTGCGGGTGTAGCCTTCAGCCTCGATCAGAGCCTGGGCTGCTTCGACATCGGCCGTCGCGGATACGCCGTAGCCAGCTGCCTCAACGGCCTGGACGAATGGCTCCATCGCGCCATACTGCGTGAAGATAGTGCGCGATACCTCGGTTGTGCCTTCGTAGGCAAACGCGACGATTTCTTCGCGGTCAACGATCAGGCTCAGCGCGCGCCGCATATTGGGGTTATCCCAGGGTGCAACGGTCGTGTTGATGTCCAGCTGGCGTGAGCAAGGATCGGCCCACGCAAATGGCAGGTCGTTCTGCCAGGCGATGACGTTCGGGTTGCTGGATTGGATCACCTCGAAGGCCAGCAACGACACACTGTTAGCGACGTCGATCTCGTTGTTGGACATCAGCTCAACACGAGCATCCTCGGTGGTGGTCGTGCGCCAGATTAGCCGCATCGGTTCCGGTAGGTCCATGAGGCCCACCTGGGCGCCCCACCAGCTATCATTGCGGTCCCAAGCGAAGCGCGTCGGATCTGAACTGGTCAGGGTGTACGGCCCCGTACCAATCGGCCACCCCTGTTCCTCATCGTAGAAAGTGAACGTCGCCGGGTCCTGGCCTGCCCAGATGTGCTCGGGCATGATCAGGACGCTGTTCGCAACGCGGACGGAGAACAGATCAAGCTGGAAGCGCGGGTTCGGACCGGTCAGGTTGAACTGAACGGTGAGGTCATCGATTTTTTCCACGCTCTCCACAGTCTGCTGCACATTTGCGGAATCAATCAATGTAGCGGATTCATCGCTCAGCAGCATCTCTATCGTAAAAACGACATCATCGGCGTTGAAGGCTTCGCCATCCGACCACGTAACCCCATCGCGCAGAGTCAGCGTCCAGACATCGAGTGTCTCATTCGACTCCATGCTCTCGCCCAACCACGGGTCAACACTGCCGGTTTCGTAATTCAGGATGAACAGTGGCTCCCACATAGCCTGATGCGCGCCGTTACCACGATTGGTATTCCCTGCCGGGGTAAATGGATTGTAGTTGAACGGATCCGTAACCGTGCGATCAAAGTCGAAGATGAGGGTATCTTCGCGAGCGACGTCCTGTGCCATCGCCGTCATACTGAAGACAGCAAAAAGCCCAACCACAAGAACAAGAAAACCTGCTTTGAGTTTCATTCTATTCATTCCTCACAAATTATTGGTTCATTGAAGTCAACTCGCCGCTGCTGCAACGTTCGTCCATCGGGTGACGGACAGGTGTGTTGAAACACCTCTACTACATTGAAGCTCATTCTCCGACTTCGCCTCGCAGCCCTCCTTTCAGTCCTGCGACTCTTGTGAGAATGAATTGGGGAGTGAGATCGGCGTCGATGAAGACGACCGGATCTGCAAACGAGTGGGGACAACCTCATGACGTGGAGGGCCATTCACAGCGTCGAGGCGATCGAGCAGCAGTTGCGCCGCCAGTCGACCGATCTCATGCGCGTCCTGACGTGTGGTTGTCAGAGGAATACTCATGTAGGCTGCCAAGCTGATATCGTCAAAGCCGACTACGGAGATGTCATCCGGCACGATCAGTCCCATCTGCTGAACTGCTCGCACCGTGAGGATGGCGAGTGCATCGTTGACGCAGGCGATGGCAGTCGGCCTGGGGAAAACATCTTCCAGCAGCGAGATTACCTGGTCGATGAGGTCCGTACTGCTGTCATCAAGCAAGTCATGAATGTCCGTTTCGTGGAAGACAATATCACGCGGGGAGTTTATCCGCACTGGTGGATACACGGGCAGTCCGTGTGCAGTGAGGGAATCTTCATAGCCGCGCTGGCGCTCATCAACAGGGAATAAATCGCTGATATTTGAACGCAGATACAGGATGCGCTTGTGCCCCAGCTCAATCAGGTGGTTAATCAGATCGGCGCTGCCACCGTAGTTATCACTGGCGACGTAATCCGCTTCGATGCCGCGCACGAAACGATCCACAAATACAATCGGAATGCCCATTGTCTGCAACTGCTGGAAGACCTCGCGCTGAGCATTCGTGGGGTTGGCATTTGGCCAGACAATCAGCCCCATGATGCCATCTTCCAGCAGTTGCTTTAGCACAACGACTTCTTCGTCGTTATTCGTCGCATTGCTGAAGACAACGCGATAACCTGCAGAGCGCAGCTCGGTTTCCACACTGCTTAACAGGACGCGATGGATGTTGTTGTGAAAATTACGCGTCACATAACCGATTAACCGGGTGTTGGCTCTGCTGTCCGGATCGTAACTTACGAAGGTGCCGCGCCCGACAGCGCGCTTAATCAGCCCTTCAACTTCCGCACTTTGCAGCGCAATCCGTACGGTTGTCCGGCTGATTTTCAGGTGCTCAGCGAGCTGAGGTTCACTGGGCAGTCGGTCGCCGTTTTTCCATTTTCCGGAAACAATCAGGTGGCGCAGCAGGTTATGCAGTTGAACATGAAGGGAAATATAGCTGTTATGGTTCAGTTTGAAATCAGAAAGTTTAGCCATTTTGACGTATCACAAGGGTTATTTTCTTTAAATGTATATACAGGTGAGGACATTTTAGCGTCATTACGGGGATTTGCAAATTTTCCTGGGTTTCTTCCTGTGATGAAGCAGGAATCCACGCCGGGCCTGAGACCATGCGGAGATAATGCCAGGGGAGATCGACGGACACAGAGGCGGCTGTGCCCGTCTCTGTGTATTTAGCGGGCGTAGTCCATCACCAGAACGCGGGTGCGCTCCGGGATGTCGTTCCTGGTGAGGACTGTTTCATGCGTGCATGCAAAATCGACATCGCGATCGTCGAAGTACGCCAGGAACGATGCAATCCAATGCGTATTGCGCGGCTTATACGTCAGGGTGCGAAAGTGCATAGGAACGATGAGTTTTGGCTGAGTTGCATCGATAACCTTTTTAAGATCATCGAGTTCGATTGTCAGTTCACCTCCTGTCAGGGCCAACAGAATGTCCACATCATTGAAAAAAGACGTCTGCGCTTCCGTCAGCGGATTGCCGACGTCGCCCATGTGTGCGATGCGGATGCCGTCAACCTCGAAGCGGTACATACCATTCTGGTCGGGTTCGTGTTCCGGGTGATCTATGAATTCCATCGCCTCTATCGCCTGGATGGTGAGGCCTTTGACAGTGCGGCTGCCGCCTTCGCGGGCTACTTGCAGCGCATTGACTGCGAACGGATCACCAGGGATCAGATCATAACGACAATGAGCGGTGTCGTTGTCAGACGAGACAATCACCACGTCCGCAGCGTCGGTAATCGGTGGATAGCCGACGCCTTCTGGCGTGTAAGGATCGGTGATGATGGTCAATCCGTCAGAAGATTGAATGCGAAACGCTGCGTGACCATACCATTTGAGCTTCACCAATGTGTTCCTTTCCGTCTTTGGGTTCAATCTTTTGATCAGCGCAGGGATTTTACCATCTCGCCAATCGTGGAGACCCGTGCGATGTCTTAATCGATGTCTCAATCTGGCGGGAACTCATCAGAATTGTCCAGTTCGATCTTGTTTTCGAACTTGTGTATAGCGATTGTCATCGGCCAACGCGTAAGTGTCGCCAGCGTTCCCGCACGGCGAACCGAGCGCGCTGGCGACAGCCTATTTGTCTGCTGATCTGCTAGATGACGATCGTCTCCAGCGGATTGTTTGCGATATTCTCACCACGGCAGTAGAAAAGGCGATGTGTTTCGTTGCCGGGCGCATCCGGGTTAAACTTAGTTTCCAGCGAGAAATAACGCATGGTATAACCAGCGCGGCGACGGTCACTTGTGTTGGCCTGCGCACCGTGAATGATGCGTCCATCGTGCAGGGAGCATTCGTTGGGATTCAGCTCGAAATACACAGCCTGTGATTCATCGATCAACTCTGGCTTTATCTCGCTGCCGAAGGTATTCGTGGCTTTGTCTACTTCGACATACTCGCTGAAGCCATTGGTATGCGTACCGGGGATGACACGCAGACAGCCATTCTCACGATCTGTGCGATCCAGTGCGAGCCATACCGTAACAATCTGATCCATGCGATCCAGCCGACCCTGCCAGTAGCTGCTATCTTCGTGCCAGGGGGTTGCCCGCCCGATGTTCGGCTCTTTCGCAATGAAGTGACTCGACCACAGCCCGATATTGGGACCGATCAGCGGTTCGACCAGATCAAGCACTGCGTCCGCCATCAGGAACTCAAACAGGCGCGGCTCGCTGAAATGTGGCTTATCGAGTTCGTCTATGCGCGAACCGGCGGCTTGCTTGGCGACAAGGTCCTCAAATATTGTGACAAGCTCATTGAACTTCTCTGGTGCAAAAACCGGTTGTTTGAACAATAGAAAACCATCTTTGTGGTATTGCTTGATTCCTTCATCGGTGATGCGTAAGTTACTCATTTGCCTCTCCTCATCTGAAAAACTATCCTCGAGTATTTGGCCAATTTGTCGAAACACCATTCTGGTATACGTTCAGCCCCTCAAATAGCGCTAGGATCCAGACGTGTGTTTCAACTTATTGCGTCACAAGCAAAACGCTGCTTTTGGCGCATTTAAAGACAGCATAAGGTTTTTTGCAGTACACTGACTTCTAACGCATTGACCTTTTTTTGTACTATATTGATATTCAGGTGCTTTATGGAACTACGCGCGGCAAACATAATCGATGTGGAAGTCGAGGGGCATTACGCTTTCTACTCATTCGTCGAGCAGATTTCGACACGGGCACATAAACACGATTTCTTTGAGATTTTTCTGGTCACAAGGGGCAGCATCATCCACCATATCAACGGCGAAGGCGTGCTGCTGAAGGCGGGGGCGTTGGTGTTCATCCGCCCCGAAGATATCCACTACTACGAACCCAACGCCGACCAGAACTGCGAGCTCATCAACCTGGCGTTTTTACGGCAGACGTTTAGCGCCCTATCGGACTATCTAGGACTGGCGACGAAAAAAGCGCTGCTGCTGCGCCCGCATCTGCCGCCGACGGTCATGCTAACAGCAACTGAGACAACGCAACTGGGCGCACGCCTAAAGGAATGGGGTCGTGTCATGTACTACGATCCGGCACGGTCTCGGCTGACATTGCGGGCTTTGCTGGCACAGCTGGTATCAGCCTATTTCATCGCTCGTGTAGAGGACTACCCCGCAGATGCGCCCTGGTGGCTGGTGGAACTTTGCCAGCAGTTACGGCAGAAACCAAATGTTATCGAAGGTCGTGATGCAATGCTGAGGCTTGCCAATCGCTCACCGGAGCATATCGGGCGTGTTTTCAAGTCTTATCTTGGCATTACGCCGTCGCAGTTCATCAACAACGCACGCCTTGATTACGCCAGTGATTTGCTCCTTAATACCGATGCTCCAGTGACACGAATCTGCTACGATGTCGGCTTCGACAACCTGAGCTACTTCTACCGCCTGTTCGGATCGCGCTGGGGATGCTCTCCCCAGCAGTTTCGTAAGATCAACCGACGCACATTAATCCCCTGAACACGGTTGAATTATTCAAGGGGACAAGATATTCGTGTCGATCGAAGCCGGCGAACGCGCCCGCCGGTCGCGTATAGTAGATAAATCGCCGGTAGCCCGATTTTGTGTAGACGTCGTCGGGTGCGATGAACAACGGGCGGATGCTGGTGCGCTTATTCTCGGGCATATTCAAACATACGTAAGTGAGCTGGACCAGTTCAGGTGGTAGCTTATCTGGTTCCAACAGATCGGCACGCGGTCAGGGCAGAGGGAGTTCTAAATGGTATTGATGGGTTCAAGATCACACAGGTCACAGCAGACGATCCGCGCATTGAGGTGCATACTGAGAGTACCAGCCAGGCAGCCCTCTGCCCGGACTGCGGCTGTGCCTTAACACATTGTCATGGTAGGTATCAACGGCATCCACAGAGCGCTCAAGATGCCACCGGCTGTCTATGCTGCCCAGTAATTTCCAGACTCTTGTCTTCATAAATTGGGTGCTTGACAGAGGCTTGACAACCAAGAAGCCTATATAATTCAGTTCATCGATCTATAGTGTATTTTACTTTCTACCTTAGTAAGGTACATTGGATTGCCCAATCTGCAATAGTAATGCTACAAGAGGAGTTCCTTTATGAATCGTGTAATCTTGTTGCTCGTGCTCACAATGGTAATGGGCGCGAGCTATATACTGGCGCAACAGGTAAATGAACCGCGTACTCATTATGATTCGCTTGCCCTGGAAACGCCAGAAGATGCTGTTATGACCTTTGTCGATGCCTTCCAGCGTCAGGACTACCCCACTGTATTTTTGATTTTTTCGCCACATGCACAGACCCGATTTCAGCGGATTAACGCCACGTACAACTATGACCAAGCCATCAATGAGGAAGTTGCCGCTGAGATCTTTGAATTGCTTCCACCCTTATCTGAGTGGGAACACGTCCACGATGGCTACGTGTTCGACCTTATTATGTTGACTGCTGAGGGCCGAGATGGGTTGTTAATTGATTTGCGAGGTGATGTGGAAATTCTGCGAACAGAGGAGGCAAGCATCGAGGGAGAACCTGCCGTTGACGTAATCGTGACTGTTGAGGACATTGATGGTGAGGTGCGTTTCCGCATGGTGCAATCAGCAACTGAGCGCTGGCGCGTGTATCATGTCGCTGCACCGGGTAGTGTAGGTGATAACGCGCTGTGGGCGATGCCGCCTCGAGATTAGCGAAGTCACGAGTTTCAAGAAACCATCCATATGTTCTATTTCAAGATCACGCGGAACTGGGTGATCGATGAAGGATGAGAAGTTCCGATGGATTATGCTCGAATATGTCGTTGTGTATGTGTGTAGAATGGGTTTGCAGGATTTCAATCAAGGTTGTAGCATTACGGTGGTGACTGTAATTTACTGTAAAGCGCTGTAAAATTACAAAGTTGGAGGGTCTCAGGTACGTTAACTGGGCACATACTCCGCTTCGATATTCCCCTGCCAGCCTCAACCGAAAGTGATCTTCGTAATCCCGATAAAGAGCAGCTCCGCGCTGATATTCACGCTATGCGGGAACGTTGCATGAGTTACCGCAAAATTGGCGCGGAGCTCGGCATCCACTGGACACGGGTGGGCCAGATAGCAAAGACCCCACTGTAACCTGAACATAGTGGCATAGCCGACACGGTTCTGCTTACAGTATGTTCGCTTGGCCCTCATCTGAATTTACACATCCAATCGCAGCAGCTCCAGATCGGCCAGCAGCAGCGTCCCACTGGCATCAACTGAACGCAGTGTGATGCTGACGACCTGCGTAAGGTCTACGGCATTGAAGGCTTTCAGAGGGATGCGTACCGAAGCCGGATAGAGCGCGAATGGTTCGTAAGCATAGAATTCAGCCGGGGCCGGAATCGTCTGAAACGATTGGTCGTTTAGCAGAAATTCGCTCTCACTACCGCTAGTATCCGTCAGCACAACGGCGAAACTGGCTGCGGCATCCGGCACATTGAGCGTACTGGTGTAATCGGACGCAGCGCGCAGATGCAGCATGTCGTAGGCGCTCAGGTCGCGGTGCGCCTCCGGTAGCTCAAAGCTGAACGAACCGCGCGCGCCATAGCTGAGGCGTAAATAGCCAAAACGCCCCATTGTCGTTATGCCCGCCAAACAGGTATCGCCGGGTGGGCAGAACAGGATACCGGCACGTTCACTCGCCCGTACACTGCCGTCCAGCAGATGGGTGTTGCGTTCGTCGGGTGTGCGCGGATACAGAATGACCTGACGCTGCGCGGCGGGCAGGCTCAGGCTGGTTTCGACCGATTGGCCGAACAGTTCAGTGGAGGCAGGCAGTTCCGGATCAAAAGCGGCATGCAGCGCGTTCCTCCATACACTGCTCAGGAAAGCTGTTGCATAGGCGGCCAGGAACTGCTCCTGGTCAGTCCGCGGCATGATGTCGGTAGTTTCGCCAAAGCAAGGTGGATAACCAAAACGACGATCACCACGTTCCATCGCCGGATTAAAGTGATTGTGATTGGCGCGGAAAAGGCGAACCGATGCGGCAAAGGCGCGCCGCTGCGGGTCGAGTCGGGCGGCTTCATAGGCAATCTGCGACCAGAAATTGATCTGATCACCGTCGCAGTCGGGCAGCACGGTGGCAACGGTGACATCTGCGGGCGTGCTGTAATAGGCATACAGTTCATCGCCAGTGCGCTCCAGTCCTTCCGGCCCCAGCGCATTGTAAGCGGCGGCGACCAGCAGCAAAGCGTCGACCTCATGGGTCTGCGCGCGTGTGATGTGCAGCGCCGCGCCACCACCGGACGAATGCCCGATCAACGCGATGCGCGAGAAGTCGATACGATCTACCAACGGTAGGGACAGCGCGGAATCTTCACCATCAACCGCAGCTTGCAGGGTGGCCAGGTGCAGATCGACGAGCTGCGCCGTGCGCGCATCGACATCACCGCGCCCGTACGCTTCGGTCAGGGTCGGGTTGATATTTAGCGCCATGGCCGCATAACCTTCTCTGGCCAGCGCTTCCATCAGATAGCTGAAGCCGAGATCGTAGCGGATTTCTTCGCCTGGCGCGCATGGATAAATAGTGATATCCACGCCACACATGGCATGGCGGCCATGCAGGATGACGACCAGTGGCGCGGGGGCCGCGTCCGCCGGTAGGGCGATGGCGCCTTGCAGCGGGGCCGAGATCTCCACGTCCAACACCGGGTCGGTGATCATGGCCGTCCCCAGATCGTAAGCTATAGGACTGATCTGTGCAGACGCTGGCGCACCGAGCGTCAGCGTGAACAGCAGCCCGAGCAGGTAGCACAAAGCCATCTTTGCTTGCATCATTGGCATCCTTTCTTGCTGCTTGCGACCGTCATTGCGCCTGCACCTGTTAGCCCACCTGTTAGCCCAATGGTTTCACTGACTTCATGCGCAGATGACCTGTAAAATCGTTGTTTTGCGACAACCGGGAAACCAAACCGCTCCCGGTTGCTGATAGTTTAGCGCGTCCGACCGCAGTTCCCCTGAGTGAAGTCCTCTACACGGCTTATCCAAAGCTGGCCCATCTCCGGTAGCTCAAGGCTGTACCACGCTTCGCCGTTCACCATTTGCAGACTGCGGATTTCCCATGCACGTGCCGCAAGTTGGGTGATGAGTTCGCCATACGGTGCGCTGAAGGCTGGCCATGGCTGCGTGAGCGCGACAAAGCATTGATCATCATCAAAGATGATCTCCTGCGGCGGTGGTGGCGGCGGCGGTTGGGTCGGTTGAATATTGCAGTTGCCCTGGCCCAGCACATACTGGATGCGTATGTCCTGGTTGCCGGCATAGGCGCGCAGTTCGTGCGTTTCGTTGTAGTAGACGGTGGTGGTCACCGGGAAGTTGACAACAAAATTGGCACCCGGATTTAGTGCCGGATACGCGCCGTATACGGTTGCGGTAACCTCGCCTGTACCAAGATTCACATCCTGAAGCGTAACTGTACCTTCGTTTGAGGCTGCATCACCGTTATTGACGACATTCACCTGGACGTTGAAGGTCACACCGCAATCGGTCTTGCCCTGCGTGCTAATGCCGTTGAGAGCGATATTGGCAACTGCCGGTGGCGGCAGAGGCATAGGGGGTGTGACGGCAGGCAGCATCGAAATGTCACTCCCCACCTCAATAACGGTGGGCGAAACCCAACCCGCGAGGCCAGAAGGCAACTGAACCTGCAGCCAACCGTTATCGTTGGCGCTGCGGGCGATGATCGCTGCCTGAGTATCCAGCCAACCGATGACCGGGCAACCGTTGTTGTCGATGACGTCGCAGTAACGCACGTTGACCGCGCCGACCCCGCTGGCGGGTATGGCCGTGGGCACCACCGGATCAATCACCGGCCCCGGCTGTGATGTGGGGTCCGGTTCGAGCTCGATACCATAAGCAGCCAGCGTTTCGGCAATCACACGGTCGGTATAGGCCTGCATCCGCGTGTTGTTGAGACGTACCGGTTGCACGATATCGGTAAAAACTTCGCCACTGTTGTTCAGGACCACCAACCGCAGCGCATACACACCATCCGGCGCGATAGAGGTATCGAGCGTTACCAGCGGTCCATTGCTGACAGGTACGGTGATCGCGGTAGTTGCCGGGATCCATGGCGCGTTCTGCGGAATGGTCAGTTCAGTCGTCAGCTCAATATATTCCAGATAGTAATAGGCCATGTCGGGGATCGCAGCGGTGCCGATGACTTCACCGGTGCCCCAGACTTCGGATACCGGCGGTGGCCAGAGAATATGCGCCCCCATGTCTTCTGGTGCCGGTGGCGATGTGTTTTCCTGTGCAAACAATGCTGCATGCGAGGTAAACAGCCCCAGGAATAGCACGGCCATGAATAACAACTGTAGAAATCGACGCATCATGTACTCCTCAATAATCTAGCGTTCGAGCTTGAGACGAGCTTGTAGCGGATCACTGACTGCCTCTGGGAAACGCATCACCAGTTCGATATTATCAGTACCCGACAGCAGCGCTTCGATTTCGGCACACATCGCCTCTGCACAGGTAAAATTCAGCTCGCCGAGCACGGTAAACGTACCGTCGTCGTTCGGGGTGATGATCATCGGGGGCACGGTGATCTCAAAGGTGAAATCCGGTCTAACTGGTTCCTGAGATAGCACCGCTTCCAGTACATATCGAATGCTGGATGCATCTGCTGGGGGATTGGCGACCGGTTCCACACGCACACGGAGTTCGTAGGCTGTACCCCATTCGAAGGTGAACCCTTCGATCTCACCGTAGAGCAGCGTTTCCTGGCCATCGACATTGGCAACATAACACAACTGCGGTCCGACACTGCTGCAAAATGTGCGATATGGTTCTAACGTGATCGTAACTATCTGAACGGGCGCGAGCGGCAGGACTGCGGGGCGGTTCACGCGCAGGATATACAAAGTGTTTGTACCCGAATCTACCACTGTGATATACGACCCGGTGCTGTCGCTGCTGATGGCATTGAGTTCACCAGTTTGTGATGGGAGACCAAAGCGCCCGGCAGCAGTCAACTGCCCACCGTCAGGGTTGATCTGATGGATCGTCACTGGGGCCAGCAGGCTGCGCTGGATATGGCCGGTGTGCGCCACCAGAAGCTCTGTGCTATTGAGGGGCAGCGCCAAATCGGCCGGGGTGTATGCGTTGCCACTCACCTCAAACGGCGAGTCATTCAGCGGAACAAAGCCTGTATCGACGCCGGCAAAGCCGTAGGCACTGATCGTGCCGGTTTCTGACAGCAGGGCATAGACAAACTGGCTGTCAGCGGAGATGGCGACCGCTGCGGGTTTTTCAGGAAATTCAAGCTGCGTAAACGCGATGCGCTCGCTCGGGTCCAGTGATTCCAGCGGAATGAACGCGACATTATCTCCGGCAACCCCTGCAACCACAAGTGTATCACCCCCACCGCTCACGGTGATGTCGGTCAGGGGCGTGCCATCGATCGGCAGGCTAATCATACTCTGAAATTCCAAGCTGCCTGTGCTCACATCAACCGCCATGATTGTCACCGGGGCCAGCAGACTGCGCCCGATCATGCCTTCATGCGCCACGTACAATATGCGTCCCGATGGCGCCATCGCCAGGGCGGTCGGGCGGTATGATGGCGCAGCCAGTTCCAGTGGGAAGTTGGCCAGCGGCGTCAATTCACCCATGTCACGATCAAACTCGTAACCGAGCAGCGCCCCATCGTTCTCAGTGATAGCATATAGGAAGCGCCCATCTGGCGTCATGGCCACATCACGAACAGGTGCATCAAGTATGAAGGTGGCTGCTTGCCGCATTGTCAATTCGCCCCCTTGTGCCACTGCCACTGAGCCTGCGATTACAGACAGAAACAGCAGGGAGAAAAGTTTCAGCAGTACCATTAAATGCCTCCATGTGAATAAACTACGACGCCGGTTGTGAGCCAGGTCGGTAAAAAGTATATAATCATAAAAATACGGGATATACTGTCTTTAAGGCGGGGTTTTTCCTATGCCAGAGTATAGGTTACTCCTCCTGGTGATTCTTGCACGGGTGACCATGCCGACCTTGTTAGATTTCATAGGCAAGAGTGATTTCTATGAATGATGATAGCCAACCAATACGTGCGTTCATCATCAGCGATCAACTTGTAATTCGGCGAGGGCTGGAAGCGATCATCCGGTTGATTGACGGTTTTGTCATGGTGGGGGAAGCCAGCAGCGCTGCTGAGGCGGGTGGGTTAATCGAAACGCTCCAGCCCCATGTCATTCTGATGGACATTGTTCCCTCCGATCCCGATCAGGCCAGTGTCGATGAGATGGCGCTGTTGCGGCAGCAATTCCCCGATTTGCGTATCGTTGTCCTGAGTGCGAATGCCGAAACCAGTTTGATCAGTGCGATCATCAATGCAGGGGCCAATAGTTGGGTCCTCCCGGGTATCACGCTGGCTTCGCTGGCGGCGGCGCTGCGCTCCACAATCAGAGGCCAGACGGTGCTGGCCCCACAAGTTGCGGCGAAATTAACCGACACCGCCTCACGGCCAAAAACCATCACCGTATCTCTCACCAGTCGCGAAAGCGAAGTGTTGAAGTTAATGGGCCAGGGCCTGGCCAACCAGGAAATTGCGGCACAATTGGTCATCAGCCATGCGACGGTTAAGTATCATGTGACCAACATCCTCAGGAAGGTCGGTGCAACGCATCGCTCTCAGGCGATTATAATGGCCATACAGCAAGGGTTGATCGACAAAAAGAAACGATGATACAGGAGTCCGGCTCGATCACACAATTAAAACGTGGACGTGTTATTGTACGTCCACGCAGGATTTTGCTGCTTTGCTGTGGTCAGTGGTCGGCAGATTATCGGCGCGATTTGCCGTATATTCGCAGCAAACGGAGGAACAGGTTGATGAAATTGGTGTAGAGCATCATCGCGCCAATGATCGCAACACGATCAGCCAAGCTCGGTTCGATCTCTGCTTCCATCTTAACAATCCGCTGGACCGATGCGGCTGTTGAGATTGTGAACAGGCCCACACCGGCAACACTGATCAGCAGATCAAGCTGACTACTCTGGAACACCAGCACATTGAGGCCCAGTGCCAATCCCATGCCGATAATGCCAAAAATGAGATGAGACCACCAGCGTGTAAGATCGATGCTTGTGAACAGCGCAAAAGCTGTTGCGACGACAAAAAGACCGATCGTGGAAGCGAGGGCATAGACAATGGTCGCTTCAGTATAGGCGGTGAATATCCAGGAGAGGGTTAAGCCAGTGAATGCGCTGTAGGCGAAGAAGAAGATCAGACCTACGATGAATGGAACCCGTCGCACCAGAAAACCAAAACCCAATCCCAGCACGAGCCATACCACCAGGCTGACAATCCCGACAACAGGTTGGGCATTGATGATGTCGGTGAGGGATGTCGTCTGCGAAACGACCCAGGCAATGATTGCCGTCAGAATAAGACCCAGCGTCATCCACATGAATGCCTGGCGCAGTGCAGCGCGTGATACCTGGCTTGGTGCACCTATTGTTGTTGAGGAAATCATAATTGGGGATCCTGTTAGAGTGGACATGCTAGGATGTAATCTAGCACGCTGTCGGATGTACCCCAATCCGCATTTAGTCTGGTTTTTCCCTCGACCAGAGTATAAGTTTTGACCGAGTTACGCCGGTGGATCATTAAGATATCGTGCGATCCAGCTATCCAGTGTCTGTGCGCGTCCTCTTGCAGAGGCCGTTGTATATACTTCATCATCGAGAACAGCCTGCACATCTTTCTCCAGTGCAGTCAGATGATATGTGTTAAATGCCAGCATCCGGCTGTCGGCACGCACACAACTGGCAATTTCAGCCGCGGTGCACGCATCCCCCCGCAGCAGTTCACGATAGGCAAAGCCGACCAGCGCCAGCAGGCTGATGGGAGCGAGGTGCAGCACCTGTGACAGACGTAGTGCTTCCAGTAAGGCAATATCCGCTTCGGGGCCAGGTTCACGCATCTGCAGCAGTCCCATCTGCACATGACACAGCATTTCAGTGCGACTGCTGTGCATCTGTCTGGCGAGGTTCATCGCGTCCGCCAGTGTTTGTAATGCCTCCAGCGCGCAGCCCTGCCTGGCCTGAATTTCCGCAAACCCGATGAGAATCTGCGCTTCCATGTGGCTGTAGTGATTCTCACGAGCCAGAGACAGGCTTTGTTGGTAATAATGGGCGGCTTCCTCGAGATCGCCCTGAGTCTTCGCCATGTATCCCAGGTTCGAGGTGGCAATTGTCATGCCCAGTGGCTGATTGGCTGTTTCTGCCATCGCATAACCGGCCTTATACAGCGCCTGTGCCTGTTCGATATCGCCTGCGCTGGCTTTGATCGCCGCCATATTGATCAGGCTCTTGGCCGTAATTACCGGATCGCTCATCTGTTCGGCAATTGCCAGGGCGCGCCGATAATACGATTCAGCCAGGGCAACGTTGCCCTGCTCGCGCGCGATGGAACCGAGTAAGCTGAGAATCGAATACTGCAACGTAAAGGCTTGCGCCTGCTCGGCGATGTGCAGCGCCTCCTGGCACAAACGCAGGCTGCGCCGCTCGGGGTCGCCCTGCATTCTGACAGCTTGTGCCAGCAGATAAATGAGCCCGCCTGTGCGCAGGTCATCCGCAGGATAACGTGGTAAATTACTCTCAAGTAGCTGCTGTGCATGCTGCGGTAACCCCTGATCGATGAGCCTTTGGACGGCCAGATCGAGATAGTAGCGTTCCTTATCAAGATCGCCGACAGCACGCCAGTAATGCGTCAGAGCCAGAGCATAGGTGCGATCCTGTGGATAGACTACTTCGATAGTTTCGGCTACCACCTGATGCAGACGGGTCAGAGTATCTTTTGGCAGGCCGTCGAGGATGCCCGCTCGGATTTTATCATGTGCAAAATGCCAGACCTGTCCACGACGCCTGAGGATGGCACTGCTGGCACAGTACGCTAGCCACTTCTCATCCTTAGCTACCGCCGGTGCCAGGTGATGCATTAGCGGCCAATCGATCTCACGTCCGATCACCGCAGCCAGTTGCACAGCCTGATGATAAACCGATGGCATACGATTCAATCGTCTTTGCGCGATTTCAATCACGCCGGGTGACAGCAAGCGCTCTGGTTGTAGATTCATCTGTTTGATGGTGGTCAACGAACCGGCCTGTTGGGCCAGTGTTTCCAGCAGGTCTGTAATAAAAAAGATGTTTCCTTCGGCGTAATCGGTGACCGTGCTGACCAGTGTTTCGGTCACACAAGTTGGGCTGAGCATATTCTCAATCAGACGACGGATGTCATGACGGGTGAGTGGCCCCAGGGAAAGAAGCTGCATTTCAGGCAGAAGATGGTGTAGGTTGGGGGCATCATCGCTGCGATAGGTGCCGATCAGCACAATTTCGTGACCGAGGACGAGGCTTGCTATCTGTCGGATGAGGGTAAGGCTTTCAACGTCGTGGTGCAGATCGTCCAACAGGATCAGCAGCGGGGATGTCTGCCGCTGTAGTACCGCGAGTATCGTATGGATTAAGCGTTCCTCGTTCTTTGCGGGGTCCGGCAAAGAGGAGGGCGCGATAGACTCACCAATAATGTGATCGATATCGGGAATGATAATTTTGAGTGTGGCAGCCTCCAGCGGTGTAAGTGCTGTCACAGGAATAAGCGCACGCAGGCCACGGCCAATACCGGCAAATGGATTGCTGTTTGTATCCGAAACCGTACTCATGATGACGTGAAAGCCATCCAGTAAGGCATAGGTGCGGATTTCATCCAGCAGGCGCGATTTGCCAATACCTGATTCGCCGGCGATCAACCAGGCAGAACCTTCACCCAGCAGCGCATCCTGCAAGGCGGCCCGCAGTTGGGTCAGTTCGGCTGTGCGTCCGGTATAACGTGCAGCGTGCAAATAGCTCTCGCGGATCCTGAAGTGTTCTGGTGGTAGCGGGTGTTGTGTGGCCTGACACACGGCATTCAGGACGCTGCGGGCATCTGCATAGCGGCTGGCGGGATCTTTGGCCAGACAGCGCTCGAGCACCAGCCCCAAAGCTGCGGGGACCTCGCCGGTAGGCGCGGTGACAGTGCGATGCTGTATATGGTACAAAAGTGTGCTGACAGACCGGGTTTCATAAGGAAAGTGACCGAAGAACAGTTCATAGGCCACCAGCCCCAGGGCGTAAATGTCGCTGGAGACCGTAGGCGGTGTCCGATCTAACAATTCAGGGGCCAGATATGCCAGCGTGCCCAGGCCGTATTTCCACTGGCTCTGATACGCCGCCAATCCGAAATCCACCAGCTTGACATGCTGGTCATTCACCACAAGCAGATTGCCCGGTTTGAGGTCGCGGTGCAGGATGTCATTTTGGTGCAGGTACGCCAGGGCCTCAAGGGCCTGAATCAGCCAATCCACTTTCGTATCAAAGGGCACGGTCTGTGCCTGTGTGATCGTCTGCGGCGCGTCGAGCAGATCCATGGTGAAGTATGGCTGGCGGTCCTCATCCAGGCCGTAGTCATGGACGGTAATAATGTTGGGGTGACGTAAGGACGCCAGCATTTGAAACTCTGAAGCCAGTGCCAGATGCAACGATTCCGGATCAGCCCGCCATGCACTGTCATCAGGACCAGAGTGGATGCGCTTCACCGCGACGATGTCACCAGTGAGCACGTCTCTGGCGCGGTAAACGGTTCCCATGCCACCGCTGCCGAGTTCGTCAAAAAGCTGGTAGCGCCGGTCGAAAAGCTGTGACATCCGTATTGATCCTGTACACACTTCTCCAGGATAAAAGTATACAAAGTGATACCTTGTAGTTCATCTTGCAGGGATGAGAATTAAGTTAGTCCTGCGCTACTACCCGGAAACCGTGAAAATCGCGACTTTTCAGCCTTGCGGTTAGGAAAAAACTAGACTGCAGTCGAGAGATTTGTGCCGATAAATTCATTATACTGAGCACGTGTCGACACACGTACTTTTCCTGTGTCGTCCATAAGATCGAGCAGCATGATTGTTGCATGTAAATATGCAGAAACGGTTGAGGACGGCATATGGATCTACTCACAGGTGGACTATTACTGGTGGTTGGCATCATTGTCTGCTTTTTTGGATTGCGTTTTTATCGCCTTGTACTAGCACTGTTGGGTTTTGTTGTGGGATTCTATAGTGCTTCGGGTGCGTTAGCACAACAATCGGATATCGTACAGATCTCTGGCGCGGTTGTTGCTGGGCTAATGGTGGCCGTATTGTTCTGGCTTTTCTACAAGTTCGGCTATGCGCTGGTCGGCGTGTTTCTTGGGCTGGCCGTTGCGGCTCTGATTGTGAAAGCTTTTAGTCTGAGCGATGCTCCCGCTATTGGGGTCGCACTGATACTAACGATTGTGGGTGCCATTCTTGGTGTCGTATTGGCGGACATCATGATTCGTATCGGTACCGCCTTCTCTGGCGCCACCCAGATTGCCGGTGGTATCGCGGCGCTGGCGACAGCAGCCAGCATCTCACTGCCGCTGGTCGACACAACCCACGGCAGCGTCAACGTGAACTCGACAGCGGGCATTGCCACCATCGTCCTGGTTGCTGTATTGGGCGCATTAGGCTTTCTGTATCAATCACGGCAGACACCGAGGACGCGCTAGCCATCCCTTGGTTACGCCACACTGAACACGCACATCAGGTTTTTGACGAGGCTAATGCATGCTCTGTTTCATCGTTCGGGTTTTCATGAATACTGTGGCGCTGGCATTGACCATTGCCCTCCTGCCGGGCATCACGATAAACCTCCTACCAATTCCCGATGTAATCAGCACGACCACATTCACAGTGTTGTTGGTCACAACTTATGGCGGGGCAGGTATGTTTTTTTGGTCTGCTCAACGCGTTTGTACGACCCTTAATCCTGTTCCTCACTGGCAACCTGATTATCGCCTATATGGTACTGGTCGTGCTTCTGAGCAACACTATCCTGATGTGGCTGCTGGAAGTCTTCACCGATTTTTTTGTCGTGGACAATATACTGTGGCTGATCGCAGGCGGAACACTTATGGCAGCCACGGTCTTTATACTGGAATCGATTTTTGGCCTCGATAGTCCCACACTGGAAGACCGCGTCGACAAGATGCCGTTCTACTGGCGCTGGTTGGCGAGTGTCCCCACCGGTCGCCGGAATCGCATTATCGAAAACATGCGCCTGCGCCGGGTGTACAACACGCTGTGGCAGTATGGCATCGATATTGCACTGGATCAGACGTCCTTAAGGGGAATGGGCTTCAATGACAGGCCCATTCAGATTGAAGTGTTGCGTCCACCGATGACGTCAGGGGTGAAACAAAAAGATTGGCTCACGTGCGAGTGGGTGCGCTGCGGCGATGTTCGTACCTTTATAGAGATTACAACGCAGGCAGCTTAAAGCGAGATTGTCTGATTCGGTTTTTCCGCCGTGTGAAACGGCAATGATGTACTCTATGTGAAACGCGAATCGCTGGAGGCCTGGCTAACTCGACAATACCCACAGCAACCACCGGCACGATCAATAACAATGGTGCGCATTCGATCGGGGGCGTAGGTCATTTGCCGGTGAGTTTAAGCTGAGCCTTGGTTTTCATAGCCGCACCTCAGTGCGGTCGTAACTTTTTCAGCTACAAACTGTATTAGCATTCCCAAAGCCCTAAAGGCGAAGATGTGTCTGGCCAACACCGACTACGTTATCAAGATACGTGTAGCTTACACACAGCAAATGCTAGTGCGGGACCTTGCCCCCAGGGGTAACCCGTTCCTACAGGAATACGATTGTAGTGCTGAGCACTTCCGGGCGGAGTTGCAATAGATGTACCCTTAAGTAGACCATTATCCAGCGCTATATATGTGGCTTGCCAGGCTGCTTCGATAGTGCGTTCAAAGGATCCATCAAGCCAGCCACGTTGTACGCCCTGCAGGAGACCTAGGCCAAACATGCTGGGTAGAGAGCTTTCCAAGTAGCTAACTGTGAGATCGCCTTATGGCCGCACAATGTTGTTTCTCTAATTCATTAGAATCGTTCTAGCACGCGCATCTTGGTATTGACTAGATGCCGCGACATTGCTTCTTGTGCGCCTTCGGCGTCACGCTGGAGCAGTGCCCGGATGATCTCACCATGCCCGGTATAGGTCTGGGGTGGTTCGATCATGTATGGATCACGGTTGAGCATTCTTTCCATTTCATCCAGCGATTGCTCAATCAGTCGTAACAGGCGCTGGCTACCGCTGGCCCTGGCGATGGTCAAATGAAAATCGCGGTTCATTTCGGTGACGTGAGGAGGAATACCGATTTCGATGGCTGAAAGATGCTCGAGCGCTGTTTCATCAATACGAGCCGCTGCCAGCCGCGTGGCTTCACATTCCAGCAGCTCCCGCAAATGAAAAGACTCCTGTACATCGCGAATCGTCAATTCGGTTACCAGATAACCAGCTCTCGGCATCGGATTCACGAGATTTTCTACTGCGAGCATTAGTAGTGCTTCGCGGACGGGAGTTCGACTGACACCATATTGTTTGGCGAGAGTACCTTCGTTCAGAATGGTGCCGGGTTCTACAGTACGGTTAATGATGTTCTGGCGTAAGATTTCGTAAATCTCAGACTTCTTTGAATTGTCCATTGATGATCGCTCAAGGTCCAAACCGCGGATCGAATGCATCCCGTAATCCATCCCCAACAAGATTAAAGGACATGGAGCACAAAAACAAGAAGGTTCCAGGGAACACACTCACCCACCATGCTCGACGTAGCAGAGCGTTACCCTCCGCCACCATGTTGCCCCAGCTCGGCGTCGGCGGCTGAATGCCTACTCCCAGGAAGCTCAAACTGCCTTCAATCAGAATGATCAGCGCCACGCGCAGTGTAGCATCCACAATGATGATCGGCAGTGTATTCGGTAAGATGTGCTGCAGCATAATCCGCATGTGTGATGCACCCAGCGAATTGGCGGCCTCGATAAAATCCTTTTGCCTGAGTGCGAGCACCTGTGACCGGACCACCCGTGCTACCACCCCCCACGAAGTGAAACCCAGTAGCAATGTCAACACTTCGATACTGCGCCCGAACAGCGTCGTCACGGTCAACAGCAGGAAGAACACTGGGAAGGCCAGCAACATATCGGTCAGGCGCATGAGGACATTATCCAGCATTCCGCCAAAATATCCGGATAACATGCCGATGGATACGCCCACTGTCAGCGAGACAAGCATCGCAAACACACCAATGGGCATGGAAATCCGTGTCGCGTAAATCGCCCGGCTGAAAATATCCCGGCCTAGCTGATCAGTTCCCATGAGATATTCTGAGCTGGGTGGCTTGAGCCGATCGACGATGTTCTGAGTTTCAGCGTCAAAGGGCGCGATCTGTGGGGCGAAGATCGCGCCCAGAGTGAAGATCAGCAGCAACACTGCGCCGACGACGGCCCGCTTGTTGCGAATAAACCGCTGGCTGAACGTAATACGGGCTGGCATCTGCTGATCCTGTAAGCTGCTGACACCTGTTTTCTGTGGTGTAAACATCGTCATACGGTTAGCTCAGGCGGATGCGTGGATCCAAATAGGTATACAACAGATCGGTCAGCATAGTGGAGAGCAAGATCATCACGGCAGTGAAGATGTTCAGGCTAAGCATAACTGGCAGGTCCCGGACCTGAGCGGCCCGTACCGCAAGCCGTCCAATACCTGGAATGGCGAAAATAGTCTCCACGATGGCTGCTCCGCCTAGCAACAGCGGGAAAATCACGCCTATCAAGGTGACCACCGGCAGAATGGCGTTAGGCAGTGCATGGCGGATTAACACGGTACGGCGTGTCAGGCCTTTGCTATAAGCGGTACGGACGTAATCCTGGCTCAGCACTTCGATCATGTTAGAGCGTGAGTAACGCATGATCGACGGCAGCAGGCCAATCGCCAGTACAATGGTTGGCATGACAAGATAAGGGATCATCTCCACGGGCTCGTAGGTCTGGGCATCAATCGGACGGATACCGCTGGAAGGCAGAATGCGCAATTGTTCGCTGAAGATCAGGATCAGTAGAAGTGCAAACCAGAACTGCGGCAGCGACAAACCCGTCAGCACCGAGACCGTTGCTACGTTATCAAACCACGAATAAGGCTTGAGTGCCGAAAAAATCGCCACCGGCAAGCCGATCAGCAGTGCCACGATGACGGCCAGCGTCGTTAGCAGCAGGGTGGAAGGGAGTCTGTCAAAGATTAGCTCCATTGCGGGGCGGCGTTCTTGAAACGATTCCAGTTCACCGGTGAAAAAACGTCCGATCATGCGGACGTACTGCACCGGCAGCGGATCATTGAGGCCGAGCTGATCGCGCAGCAGTTCCAGATCAATGCGATCCAGCACTTCGGGCGGATAAAGGCTTACCACCGGATCACCTGGCGCAAGACTGATCATCATGAAGGTGATGAAAGTGATCCCGATGAAGACCGGGATCATCTGCAGTAGGCGACGGATGAGGTAGCGTTGCATCATCATTTCCTTGAAAGGAGTATCCGGTATACGGTCGTCCGACCGGGCCACCCTGCACTGATGGCCCGGCATCTCTAGAAGTGTTAGCTACCCCATGACCATTGCGGAATAGATTTGAACAGGTTTCGCAGGTTGGTGATTTCTGGCAGTGCGAGATTGCTATCGAAGGCCACAAGATTATCAAGGCGCGTCAGATAGAGGAAGGGCACTTCTTCATGTACGATGGCCTGTACCTCATAATATGCGGCGTTGCGTTCGCTCGTGTCAAAAATCGTTGGAATAGCCGGGACAAGCTCATCCACGCGAACGTTTGACCAGAGTGTGCGGGCATGGCTCCCGCTGCCAGTCGGGAAGTTACCGGAGATGTCAGCATAGGTCGGCACACTGAAGTTGAACCAGCCACTCATGCCGAACTGGAAGTTGGGGTTGTTGGTGGCTGTCAGGTATTCAGCGAAGTACACGTTAAAATCGACGACGTTCACGGCAACTTCAACGCCGACATCCTTGAGGTTCTGTTGGATGATCTGTGCGGGAAGGTTGTACAGCGGGTTGGACCATGTGCCCAGCTCAACGCTGAACGGTGTGCCATCTTCTAAACCTTCAATACTGTAGGATTCGCGGATGCCATCGCCGTTTTCATCGCGCCAGCCAGCCTCTTCGAGCAGGGCAGCGGCTCGTGCCGAATCATAGGGATATGGCACGATGTCCGCGTTATGTTCTGGTACGCTGGGGTGTAGCTGGTTGGTTACCAGTCCGCCGCTGCCGCCGCCTATAGCGATCATGCTTTCACGATCGACCGCGAAGGCCATTGCCTGACGGGTACGGACATCGCTGAAGAAAGGCGAACTGGTATTGAACATCACCAGCGTCATATTTACGCCCGGCATCTGCAGCGTGGAGATCCCCGGCTCGCTCTGGATTCCGCTGAAATCATCGGCAGGCACCGACGTGGAAATATCTGCCGCGTCCGTTACGAGTTCGGTGTAGTGCGTTGCAACTTCCGGCACGACTTTCCAGATGTAGTTAGGGATAATGGCGGAGCCGCCGTGGTACTCCGGGAAGGCCTCAAAGATCAGGGCTTCATCCACGCGCCACTCCACCAGACGGTACGGCCCGGTCCCGATTGGGGCGGTGGCCTGTGCGCTGCTTGCCAGATCCGCCACCGGCACATCGGCCAACGCGTGGGCCGGCAGAATGTACCGCTGGGCGATGGTATCTAGCACGAGCGCGTTAGGCGCTGTGGTCGTGATGGCGACGGTATAATCGTCAATGATCTGCACACCTGTGACTTCATCAGCGGAACCATCACGCTTTTCGGCTGCGCCGACAATATCTGCAAAGTAGGAGCTACCGGTGTAGGCAGCATCCGAGGCGATCTCGTAGCTGAACTTCACGTCGGCGGCAGTAAGGGGCGCACCGTCATGCCACACCACATCATCGCGCAGGCTGAACGTCCACGTTAGTTGATCTTCCGATACTTCCCAGCCTGTCGCTAGATCACCCACCAGATTGCCTTGCAGATCGGTGGTGACGAGCGTCGAATACAGGTTGATAATTACATAGCCAGCCGTGGCTGTCACTGCAAAATCAGGAAACAGCGAATCCGGCTGAGAGGGCCACAGGACTACGACGGTATCGTTCTCCTGTGCGGTGCTAGTAAGGGGCAACGTCAGCAGAAAGACGAGTAACAAAGCGACGATCTGTTTCATAAACAAACACTCCTCATGTACGATGCGGTCAGATGGATACGGTCACAATCCCAGAATTCTTGACGATTTGCCCACCCTTCAGCACGAGATGGATACGATCTTGATCGCGTAGGTGGCGAATATCGGCCAGCGGATCGCCGTTGACGACGACCAAATCGGCCAGCTTGCCGGACTCAACTGTGCCGATTTCATCCAGCAGGCCGATGTTCTCAGCGGCGTGGCGCGTGCCGGCTATGATGGACTCCATCGGCGTGAGACCATGCTCGACCATCAGCTCGAACTCCCATGCGTTGTCCCCGTGATAGACTAGCGGCATGGCGGCATCCGTTCCCAGCGCGATCTTCACGCCCGTGCTTCTGGCCAGTTCAATCGCTCTATAAGAGTTGTCGCGCATACGATAAATCTGGTCTTCCGATCCCGGAAAGGTCCAGATGCCCTGCTCGATAGACTGTATAGATGCTGGGTTAACGGCCAGCGTTGGGCACAGGAACGTGCCGCGTTCGGCCATCATGTCGCACGCTTCCTGATCCAGCGGAGCACCATGTTCGATGCTATCCACATTAGCGCGGATGCTATCCTTGATGCCGATCAAGCTGGAATGGGCGTGCACTGCGACTTTCAGCCCGGCTCGATGCGCTTCTGCAACACCAGGAGCCATCTCGTCAGTGGTATAACCGGGCCGCCCACAAAAGGGCGCAGAGAGAGCCGGACGCGTGCCGCCCATGATCTTGATGGCATCCGCTCCGGCTGTGATCTGACGGCGGACGGCTTTAAGGACTTCATGTGCGCCATCTGCGACGATGGCCGCGTCATTATCCACTTCGGTTCCGTGCCCGCCGATGTGTGTCACGCAGGCCCCGGTTGCCAGCAGCCGTGGCCCGATAAATTCACCGGCGGCGAGGCTATCGCGCAAAGCGAAGATAGCGTCATTGGGCGCAGCGACATCGCGGATGGTGGTGAATCCCGCTTCGACAGTCATCCGGGCGGCCTGTACACCAAACAACAGCGATCGCGCTTTGAAATAATGCTTATCGCGCAGGGGGATGTTGCTGGCTCGCGGCAGCTTCGCACGCGGATCGGGATTCCAGAGAATATGTACATGACAATCAATGAAGCCTGGCAGGAGCGCCTTACCGCCTAGGTCAACCTGAACAGCATCGTGCGGCACTTCCATACTCGCCGGTTCTCCGACGGCAACGATGCGTTCATCGTCAATCAGAACTGCCTGACCGGTGCGCGGAGTTCCGCCATTGCCATCAATTAAGTAGGCATTCTTCAGTAGCATCATCATGGGTTCACCTATCCCTGTCCACCGGATAACCCCTCGGGAATGAGCCGGGCGGCTTCTTCCGTTAGCCATTTGCGATCGACTTTGTTGGTTCCAGAAACGGGCAATACGTCAATGAACAGAATGCGTCGCGGATGGGCATAGGCCGGCCCGCGTGTGAGGAAGTACTGCTTGAGATCTTCCTCAGTGGTGGATTCACCCCGATGCAGTACGACCCATGCCACCGGAGCGGATCCCTTGATCTGATGCGCGGCTGCCACAACACACACATCTGCGACGGTTGGGTGCTCTAGCAGGATTGTCTCGACTTCTTTGGGATACACATTCTCGCCACCGACGTTAATCATGTCATCCACGCGGCCGCGGAAATAGATATACCCCTGCTCATCTGCAGACACGAGATCTCCGGTTTTGAGCCATCCATCCGGCGTGATCTTCTGCGCGGTGACTTCGGGCTGCTTGTAGTAGCCTATAGTATTGGCCGGTCCCTTGCACCACAGTTCGCCCACTTCGCCGGGACCACACTCCCCTGCGCTGTCCTCCAGCGCGACGATACGTATCTGTACATCCATCACTGGCAGCCCGCAGCTGCCCAGCTTCTTAAGGCCCCAGCGCGGCGTCAGGACGTTGGCCCCAGCTTCGGTCAGTCCATACGTCTCCACGACTTCGCATTGGAAGGTGCGCTGCATGGCGCTCATGAGTTCTTCTGGCACAGGGGCAGATCCGCACGCTAGCATTTCAATAGAAGTAACATCGTACTGTGCTAGCGCCGTGCGCTCTGCCAGAATGAGGCTATACATGGAAGGTGTACCGGACATAAACGTCGGTTTGTAGTGGTGGATCGTCTCAATTACAGGTACGGGTGCAAAACCAGGTAAAATCACTGCTGATCCGCCGATGTACAGCATTGGCAACAAGCTGCCCCATAAAGCATTGGCGTGGTATAGCGGCCCAACTATCAGTGCCTTGTCCGTTTCAACGTGCATCATCGAGCGTGCTGCGCTTTGTGCCGTCCACCATTTGTTGGCGTGACTGAGTAAGCACCCTTTGGGCCGTCCGGTTGAGCCGGATGTGTACATCATCATAGCGATATCGTTTGGCGCAACCGGGACCGTCTCGAAATCGGCGGGGGTTTGCGCGAGCAGATCGTCGTACCCGTCGAAGCCAGCCGCCTCGCCGCCGACGAGCAGTGCCGCTGCCACGTTTTGCGCCTGTGCGCGGATAACTTGCGCCTTATCCAGTAGATCGGCATGGGCAATCAGCAGGCTGGCATCGCTGTGCTGCGCCACGTATATGAGCGCGTCACTGCCTAACTTAATGTTCATCGGCACGGCGATGGCCCCTGTCCGCAGAATTCCGAACAGACATTCCACAAAGCGGAAGTCATTGGTCATCAGCATCAGCACCTTATCGCCAGGGCGAATACCGTGGGTGTGTAACAGACCCGCTGCCTGACGGGTGCGCTCTTCAAGTTCGTAATACGTCAGCGCATGATCGCCCTGTTGGATGGCGATCTTCTCTGGATAGAGCCGAACAGGCCGCCAGAAAATCTCCCCGAAGTTGTTAGAAGCGGGCATGGCGGCGCTCATGGTGTGATGATGACCTTCCCGAACACTTCACGATCTTCCAGCAGACGATGTCCCTCAGCAGTTTCGGCCAGCGGCAATACGCGGTCAATCACCGGGATGATGGCTCGCGTCTGCACAGCTTGCACCAGATCAATAAGGTCTTGCCGATGCCATCCATCTGAACCGCGAATATCCATCTCTTTGCGCCAGATGTAGCGGATGTCAGTGGGTGGATCATAGCCAGCGGTTGCGCCGCAGGTCAGCAAGCGCCCCCCATGTTTGACGCACTTCAGGCTACGTACCCACGTATCGCCGCCCGTATAATTGACGACGACATCTACCCCGGCTCCATCAGTGAGACCGCGCAGATAGCGATGAAAATCTGGGTGTTGCACGTAATTGATGCCATAATCCGCCCCCAGATCGCGCAGGCGTTGCAGCTTGTCTTCGCTGCTGGCGGCGGCATATACGATGCATCCATGCATTTTCGCGATCTGCACAGCGCCCGTGCCGACACCACCGCTGGCTCCCAGAATGAACACGGTCTCGCCTGGCTGAATCTGACCGCGTGTGATCAACATGCGCCATGCGGTTCCGTAGGCAATCGGCAGGGCGGCGGCCTCCTCATAGGTTACATCATCCGGCAGCGGGATGGCGTTCTCCGCTGGTACAGTGATGTATTCGGCTAATCCGCCGGTGGTGTTTTCGCCCAGTGCGCCGATTTCACCATTGGGCAGCGTCACCGCCGGATCGAGGAGTACGCGCTGGCCAACTGCCAACGACGTGACGCCCTCGCCCAGCCCCGCGATGTCTCCGGAGATGTCGCCGCCGCTGATACGCGGCAGGTCAATCGGCAGGCCAGGCATACCCCGCCGCACAAAAATATCTAGATAGTTGAGCCCAACAGCCCGTACTCGTACCAGTATTTCGCCGAGTCCGGGGATGGGGTCCGCAACTGTGTCATAGATGAGCTTTTCTCTGCCACCGTGTTCATAGATGACGATAGCTCGCAAGATCACTGTCCCCTTCTGAGTTGTTCACGGGGCGGTGCATTGTTCACAAGTGTGGACCGCCCAATCGCTACAAGCCGCCCATCGGGCGTGTGCACTTCTACGGCCGCGACGCCAACCGTGCGCCCAGCCTTGACCGTCGTTCCAGTCGCGATAAGGTCCGTGTCTGGTCCGACCATTCGCAGATAATCAACCTGTAGGTTCAGGTTGGGCGCATCACGGCCGGTACTGCTCATCATGACGAAGCAGGCAGTGATATCGGCAAGGGTGGCGATGACGCCGCCGTGAACGTTGGTTCGCTCATCACCTCCGAGGAATTCCTCACGGAACGGCATTCGCACGATGACGCGGCCCGGCTCAACGTGGATCAGGTGCACGCCCAACCAACGATGGAAAGGAGCTTGTTGCATAATTTCAGGCAGTTCAGCGGGACCGGATTCGCGTTCAGTCATCTTTGCGCTCTTGATATGCTTGAGATATACTTTTTGTATACAAACGATATCTCAAAGTTTTTGCCCTGTCAAAAATTGATGGAGAAATAATGTCATCGTCCATTCTTCTGGATGTCACACCTTTGGAAGCCATGATGGATGTTCCTTTATCCATCACAATTCGGGGCCTGCCTGCTGGGCAGATCGTAACGGTGCGGGCGAGCTGGTTGGATGGAGCCAGAACTGAATGGGTATCCCAGGCCACCTATCAGGCTGATTCCACCGGCCATGTGGACCTGAACACACAGCCCCCTGTTGAGGCGGTCTATCAGGATTCTGATCCGATGGGGCTGATCTGGTCCATGCGCCCTAGAAATGTCACCAGGCACTATATGCCTGTTCATACCGCTACTTCTGAACCTTCCAGCGTGTATTTTGCCGTTGAAATGGATGGGCAAGTCGTGGCATCGGCAGAGGCGCGTCGTCACATCATCGCGCCTGGTGTATGCCGTGAGGAAATCCGGGTAGATGGGTTGGCCGGTACTCTTTTTGTACCGCGTGGCGGAGGCCCGCATCCGGCCATAACCGTCGTCAGCGGGTCGGGCGGGGGCGTCAACGAGCATCGGGCAGCGCTCTACGCCGCGCATGGGTACGCCGCTTTTGCGTTGGCCTATTTCAACTACGAGGGCCTGCCGAAATCGCTAGTGCGTATTCCGCTCGAATATTTTGAAGCATCCATCGCCTATCTGCGCCAGCGGCCTGAAATTGATGGCGAGCGGCTTGCCATCGCGGGCGGATCGCGAGGGGGAGAGCTATCGCTGCTGCTCGGCGCAATGTTCTCGGCATATCGCGCCGTCATCGCGGAAGTGCCCAGCGGCCTGATTTGGGGTGGATTCGGCCACGATCCGGCGGAAGGCAGCCAGCCTGCTTGGACCTATCGCGGCGAAGGGTTGCCATACATGTCTGATCCTGATCCAGGGATCTACGATTACTATGCTGAGTACGCCGCACGCGGTGAGGCTATTCCCGGCACACCTAGTTTTCAGGCGATTGTGGATCGCAACCCTGACCAAGTTGAGCAGGCGATGATCCCCGTTGAGAATACACAAGGCGCAATCCTGATGATCTCCGGTGAAGATGATCAGATGTGGCCGGGTACAGAACTGGCGGAAATCGCCATGCGCCGCCTGAAAGAGCACGGCTTCACATTGCCCTACGAACATGTCAGCTATGGGGGGGCCGGGCATTTTATTGCGCCACCGTACGCTCCCACAACGACTATCGCCATCACCCATCCTGTCGACGGAGGCTATTACACATTTGGAGGCCAGCCCGAAGCCAACTACCGCGCCAGCGTGGATTCATGGCAGAAGCGCATTGCCTTTTTGAGAGAACATCTATGACACAGGTCATCTCACCAGTAGATTGGCATGCTGAACTCACCGTCCGTCGCGCACGGGTCTGGTCAATTGCGGCAGAGATGAACTGTGATGCGGTCCTCATCTACGGCTGCGAAGGGCATATGGAGCCGTTTCGTTATCTGACGAACTTCGTGCCGGTCATGGGGGATGGCTGGGGCGTGCTATCCGGTGCAGATGCGCTGGCCTGTGTGCTTAATTTCGACTGGCAGATCATCGAAGCGCGGCGCAAATCCGGCGTTGCGGACTGGTACGGCCACTTTGACACGGTGCCGGTGCTGGCGGATTTGCTTGGTAGCCCGCATTTGCAACGGGTCGGTGTGGCTGGGCTGCATCGTCTGCCGGTGGCTGTTTATGAGGCGCTGCGGCGGGTGCGTCCAATGATCGACTGGATCGACATCGGCGCACCCGTAACTGCGTTACGCCGCATCAAGTCCCCGTTTGAGATTCAGCTTCTGCGTGAAGCGGGACGGATCACGGATGCAGCTTTCGATGTGATCCGTGCGGAAATTCGACCTGGCCTGACTGAACATGACGTCGCGGCCCGGCTGGATTATGCCATGAAGCGTATGGGGGCGGGACTTTCATTCCCGACGACGGTTATCAGCGGCAATGATGACCCAATCATGATCCGTATGCCGATTAATCGCACGTTGCAGGCCGGGGATACGGTGATGATTGATATGGGCGCGATGTTCGAGGGCTATCAGGCGGATGCATCGCGCACTTTTGTGCTGGGACAGCCATCGGTTGTTCAGCGACGGGTGTGGCAGACGGTACAGGACTCGTATCAGGCCGCGCTGAATCAGGTCCAGCCCGGCATACCCTGCCAAGCGACCCATGTCGCCGCTCTTCAAGTGATTGAATCTGCCGGATATGCACTCATCCACCGGGTCGGGCATGGCATCGGTCTGGCGACTTCGTTCGAGTGGCCAAGCCTAATCAGCGAAACTGAGCCCTTCCAGCCGGGTATGACGTTCTGTCTTGAGCCGGGCATCTATGTGCCGGGCGCAGGTAACATGAAGCTGGAAGATGATTTCGTCGTTACGGAATCCGGCTGTGAGCGTCTAACTCATAGCTCACACGATCTGGTGATTCCTCTTTAGCGAATCTGTACACTAGGCATATAAGGAAGAAGGTTGATGGATGCGTCACTGCGCTTCGATCATGCGATTCTGGCTGTGAATGATCTCAGACAGGCTCAGGCTGATTTTGAGTCGTTGGGATTCACGGTCTTTTATGGTGGGCAGCACGCCAATGGCCTGACGGAAAACTGTCTAATGGTCTTTCAGGATGGTTCGTATCTAGAGTTGATTGGGCAAGTGAGGCGGCCCGAACCGCCTGCACCGGATGAATCCGACAGTCTGCGGCGCATCTTTGATCCCGGCGAAGGCTGGGCGGGTTATGCGCTGCTCTCACGGGATCTTGTTCATGATAGCACATCGATGCAGCAGCGTGGGCTTTATATTGTAGGGCCGATGGAGAACAGCCGTCTGCGCCCGGACGGGGAACGAGTGGCATGGCGGGCTGCCATCCTGGATGCCGAAATGATGCCTTTCTTTCTAGAAGATGTGACGCCCCGCCGCCTTCGTGTTCCAGATGACGAGCGCGGTATCCATCCCAACGGCGTGACTGGCGTTGTGCGGATCGTCATCGCAGGCGAAGCTTTGGCGCCAATGACGGTTCTGTATCGAACGATCCTCGGTCAGACTGAGACGCCATCCACGCTGGAGATGCCTGGTATTCATGCTGTGGATTTTACGTTACCCGGCACAACGATAACCCTCGTTAGCCCTTTGGGAGAACATCCAGAACTGGCGGCTCATCTGGAACGGCGCAGCCCGTGTATCTATGCGATTTATCTAGCTGGAGGGTTAGGGAGAGCGTTTGAGATATCGCGTACCCATGCGGGGTTGCTTTATGCAGTCAGGTGAGTATCTGATTATGTTTGCGAAGGGAATTATGGCGTACCAACGATGCCCGAAAATCAAAAGGCGTAAATGCTCAGTCGTCGTGACTTGGACCTAGGGGAATCAAATTGAACCATTTCGGATGCTATATGTCAATCGATCGGTGGCCTACAGTACAAGCACGCTCTGGACGGATGACCCGTCGTTATGACGAGAATCCGGTGCGGTTTGACAATGAACGCTGACACGCAACTCATGCCTGTTCGCTGCATCAAACCGTACCTTAACGTATATATTCCGACTGTACCAACTGACTAAGGCGCCATAAGCACGACAGCACCGTAGCATTCGTCAGGTCTTGAACGATCTGACTTTCGTGAACTATACGGGCGCAGGCTGAATCGTGCGTGAAGATCTATATATATAACCAAGCCTTGCGGAGCGATAGGCACGACCTTACTTCAAAGCGTTATGGTCAACCGTTGGCGATGCGCTATCATGCGGTGTGGCAGGGAGCAAGTCCACGTCGTGTAGGCCCTGCTTTATTTGAGGTCGGACGAATTCTAATACCGTCGGGGCGCGGCATGACACAATATAAGGTGGGACTATTGTCAAATTTCAGTGATGGTTATAGAATTTCAGTGGAGACTGTAATTTTACTGTAGAGGGCTGTAAAATTACAAAGTTGGAGTAACAGAGTTACGACTACTAGGTATAAACACTCGTTTAACATCTTTGTTAATCCCCCTGAGTTAGCAAAAACCGCGACAAAGTCAAGCTTCGAGAGCAAATCCAAGAGTATCATCGCATGGGCTGGAGCTACCGCGAGATTGCCGCTGCGGTCGGCATACACTTCACGCGAGTAGGGCAGATTTTGCGATGCAAGTGAGGCGTGACGCGATTTACGATTGATCTATTGTGTTGGGACATGGGTAGCGATTGAAGCGCAGAAGCAATTCGCGATGCTCGATGCGTTCCTGATCATTCAAACGTAAGACGAATATCGTAGTACGTTCTTCAGGGGAATGGGCTTCAATGACAGGCCCATTCAGATTGAAGTGTTGCGTCCACCGATGACGTCAGGGGTGAAACAAAAAGATTGGCTCACGTGCGAGTGGGTGCGCTGCGGCGATGTTCGTACCTTTATAGAGATTACAACGCAGGCAGCTTAAAGCGAGATTGTCTGATTCGGTTTTTCCGCCGTGTGAAACGGCAATGATGTACTCTATGTGAAACGCGAATCGCTGGAGGCCTGGCTAACTCGACAATACCCACAGCAACCACCGGCACGATCAATAACAATGGTGCGCATTCGATCGGGGGCGTAGGTCATTTGCCGGTGAGTTTAAGCTGAGCCTTGGTTTTCATAGCCGCACCTCAGTGCGGTCGTAACTTTTTCAGCTACAAACTGTATTAGCATTCCCAAAGCCCTAAAGGCGAAGATGTGTCTGGCCAACACCGACTACGTTATCAAGATACGTGTAGCTTACACACAGCAAATGCTAGTGCGGGACCTTGCCCCCAGGGGTAACCCGTTCCTACAGGAATACGATTGTAGTGCTGAGCACTTCCGGGCGGAGTTGCAATAGATGTACCCTTAAGTAGACCATTATCCAGCGCTATATATGTGGCTTGCCAGGCTGCTTCGATAGTGCGTTCAAAGGACCCATCAAGCCAGCCACGTTGTACGCCCTGCAGGAGACCTAGGCCAAACATGCTGGGTAGAGAGCTTTCCAAGTAGCTATTAGAATCATTTAGTACGGTATGCCAGCCGCCGTTGGCCGCCTGGCAACTAGCCAGGGCATCGCAAAGTCGTCGATACCGGCCTAAAATCTCTGTGTATCCAGCGTGGTTAGATGGCAGGTTTTCGAGCGTTTTGGTAAGGCCAAGCAGGGCCCAACCGTTACCGCGGCCCCAGAATGCGCCATTGATGCGACCAGTCTCTCCGTCGTATTGATGAAAAAATAAGCCACTCTGTTCGTCCTGCAACAATGCTGCATAACTGGTGATCTGTTCAGTGGCGGTATCGTTCCAGCGCACATCTCCCGTCACTGATGCCAGCCGGCACAAGAATGGCGCGTCGACTTCCATACAATCAACGTACAGAAACGCATAATAATCAGGATGATTCGGACGATGAAAAGTAGCTCCGTTAGCGTGATGGGGTAGGGTGCGCATGTACTGGGCGAGCTCAAGTGCTCGCTGAAGATAACGTTTGTCACTAATGGCTTCGTATGCCTTCAGCAATAACATACCCGGCGCGGAGTGGTCCGATTCTACAATATCACGTTCCAACCAGCGCTCGAGAAGTTCTAGGACAAACTGTAGGTATCTGTCTACTCCCGTAACCTCGCTTGCTTGCCAGAGAGATTCCAGTGCGATCCCCTCGCCAAAGCCCCATACTTTGAACGGATATTTCATCGTTTGTTCGGCGATTTGTGCGATTAATTCACGCATTCTTATCTCCTAATCAACGATCCTGGGTTGACTAGTCCCTCAGGTTCTCGACCGCTTAGGACATCCAGAATGCTGGCAACGGCCATTTGCGTGGTATATCTTAAGGAATCGATCGTATATGCACCCAGATGGCTTGTGGTGATGACATTGTCACGACCTCGCAGACTTTCATCGACCTGCTGCTCGACTGGATGCACATCCAATGCTGCCCCGGCGATGTGTTCCTGATCTAGTGCCGCAACCAGTGCAGCGATTTCCACGACGGTGCCTCGAGCGGTGTTAATGAGATAACTGCCGCGCCGCATGCGAGCCAGGGCATCAACGTTAATCAAGTGGTGCGTCAGTGGAGTAAGCGGGACATGCAGGCTGACTATATCCGCATGTGACAGCACATCATTGAAGCTCAACATGCTGATCTGATGTTCGCGGGCGAAGTAGTTGTCCGGAGCAATATCATTGGCAATGATGTGCATATTAAATGCTTGCGCACGCCGGGCGACCTTTTTGCCAATGCGTCCCAAACCGATGATACCTAGCGTCTTGCCACTTAACTCCAGACCTTCGATACGATGCCACTGACCGGCTTGCGCTAGCCTATGCACAGGCAGTACATGCCGTACCAGCGAGATCATCAGACCCAGAGTTAGCTCTGCGACAGAGGTACTGTTTGCCCCAAGTGGGGCTGTCACCAGTACGCCATATTGGGTCGCGGCATCCAGATCGATATTATCCATTCCAACACCATTACGCGCGATGAGTTTCAGTGCTGGACAGGCTTCCAGTACCTTTGCTGTTACCTCATCCAACCCGATGATGGCGGCCGGTGCGTCTTCTAGCCAATTGGCCAATTGTGCTGCTGACATAGGATAAACACCGGTGTTAAGAACTACCTCGATACCCGCTTGGTGCAGTGGAGCGAATAGATCGGTGAAGTTCGCCAGCATGTTCGGCGTGACCATAACACGATCGAGTGTGAACAGGCTCAACTTTTTTTCCTCCCAATCAGCTTTTGCCGGCTAATTTCCTGTCCCAGTATCGCACTGGCGATGCCAATGAAGAGGATCAGACTGCCTGCAATCTGCAGCGGGCTAGGTACTTCGGCAAATAGCAGAAATGCCAAAATAGCTGAAGATAGTGCGACACTGCGTGTCATCAGGACAATCAGTGTGGCGGGGAAATAGCCAAGCGCGAATGCCATGCCGGAAAAACCGAGTAGTTGGACGAAGATAGTTGATACGCCGATCCAGCCATAACCTGCCAGTGTGTGTCCAGTGATTTGCACCTGCATGATCAGCATTATCGGCAAGGCAAAGAGCCCACCTGTCCCGTAGACGATCCAGAGATAGGGCACGGTCGATACCTTGGTCCGCGAATAGCGCCCAAAGGCAGTATAGATGGCCCCACAGATCGCGCTCAGAAGTGCCAGCACAATGCCGAGCAGAGATGTGTTAAATTGGTCGCCGCTGAACTGCGGCAGACTAATAACCAGGCTACCACCGATAACCAGGGTGATGCCCACTAAGATGAGTGGATGAAAGCGCGTCTTTAGCCACATGACTTCGATCAGTGCTGCCCATATCGGGGCGGTGCTGGCTAGGATCTGATTGATGAGCACCGGAATATGTTCCAGAGAGATGATGACAAGTATGCCGTTAAGGCACATCCAGATCCCTGTCAGGGTTAGGAAGAGTACATCTCTGCGCGTTAGATGTTTCAGTTGTTCCCAATAGCGACTCAGCACAACCGGAGTGATTAAGAGCGCTGCCAGTAGCATCCGGCTGCCTGCTATGAGGATTGACGGAATGCCTTCATGCTGAGCATAACGTACAATTATCGGAGAGAGTGTTAAACACAGCAGCGCTCCCAGCACTACAAGATACGGCAGAGCGGCTGATTGTTTCCACTGCACCATGTCACGCGCTCTCTGCGTACCACTTCTTGAGCTCCGCCTCGTCAATTCTGACCCCCAATCCGGGGCTATCTTTGATAGACACATAACCGTCAGCAACGGTGAATCGCTCGCGCAGAATACTATCTTCAGGTGTGCTCGACAGTGGCCATTCACATCCCATCAGGTTGGCCCCAGCTGCGGCTACCTGCAATGTCGCGGCACGGCTGATGGTTGTGCCTGGCACGTTGACGGTGACAAAAGGCAACCCATAAGTGTCCGCCAGTGTGATGATTCTCAGCGCTTCACTGATACCACCTGCAAATCCCACATTGACATGAACGATATCAAACGCTGAGGCAGCCAGTGCCACATTGAACTGCCAGCGACCTTGAAGATTGCTACCCCCCGCAACCGGAATATCCAGATATTCTGCAAGCCGAGATGCATCACGTAGATTGTCGGCGCTAAGCGGACTCTCAAACCATGCAGCGTTGATGGCCTGTGCCTGATTGCCAATTTGCCGAGCCAGGGCAAAATCATCAGCGCCGACCGTGGAAATCACCACAGCGCCAGTCTCGCTCACAGCTGATTGCAGTGGCCTGAACATATCTGATGCATTTTTGATTGGTGTGTTTACTCGAATTTTTACTGTACGATAGCCCAGGCTAGTCAATGACTTTATCTGCTCTGTGGCTCTTGTGTCACCAGTAGCATACGGCACATCTGCGGCTATGACTGGGATGCGGTCTCGTATCTGGCCACCCATCAATTTGCACGCAGGCACACCGGCGATTTGACCAGCGATGTCCCACAACGCCATATCGACTGCGCCGATAGCTCCAAGGTGTCTACCGTTGGTTTGACCACGCATCCTCTCCCAAAGGACGCTGATGGAAAAGGGATCTGTTCCTACAACAAGGGGCGCCAAGTACTCATCAATGACAAGGCTGTTGATTGCGCTGTCGGGCCCGGTGATCTCGCCCCAGCCAACAATGCCGCTGGCAGTCTCAAGGCGCACAACCAAAGATGTGACCTGTGCTGATTGTGCTGATGTACGACCTGGCATGGGGTAGATGCGTTGTTCGTCAGCAATTTCGCCCGCTGTCTGGGTTGCCGGCATATTTAGGACGAACGTTTGAATACGCTGGATGCTATGTTCTCCGTTCATGATGCCATCTCCCCTGTGGCGTAAGGTCGCAGTGCCTCCTCATTAATTTCAATGCCCAGACCTGGAGCCATTGGTACGTGGAATTCGCTGTTTTCAACCTTCAATGGTTTCTTCAGGATAGCGTTGCCCAGTGGGTTGGGTGCGTACCAGTATTCCATCCAGGTCTGATTGGGAAGGGAAGCAGCAAGGTGCACGCTAGCAGCGAACTGAATGGCCGAACCAATGCTCACATGCGGTGTAGCCGCCTTGCCGAATGCATCAGCCATATCGGCAATACGCTTGCACTCAGTGATACCTCCGGTGCGGCAAACATCTGGTTGAATCACATCTATGCTCCCATTCAGGAGCAGGTCGCGCGATTGCCAGCGGTTGAAGATTTGGTCGCTCGCGATGGGAACAGTCAGCGATCCTGTGAGTGTTGCACCAAACGCAAAATCTTCCGGTGGTACAGGTGCTTCAAACCAGCCGATGTCGAGTTTTTCTAAGGCACGGCCCAGGCGCAGGGCATCTCCCAGGCCATACATGCCAGCTGCATCCACAAAAAGTGTGAAATCAGGCCCAAGTGTTTCACGCACGGTTCGAACCGAGAGAACGTCTCCTTCGATGCCTAGCCCAATGCCCATCTTGGCGCCCTTGAATCCTAATGCACGTACATTCAAGGCTGTCTGACGGAGATTTTCCCAGGCTTCTAGTGGAGCTTCGGCGCGGAGACCAGGGATACCCGAGGCATAAACCGGCACGCGGTCGCGAAAGGCGCCACCCAACAGATGGCATATTGGTAACCCATATGCTTTACCGGTAATATCCCATAGGGCGATATCGATGCCACTAATTACATCCATCCAGAAGCCATGCGATCCACCCCGAATGCGCATAGCACCATAGAGGCGATCCCATTGAAGTAGGGGGGCTGTCGCGTCTTGACCAATAATCAGGCCGGCAGCCAGATCGCGGATTATTGCTGCGGTGATACTTGGTGCAACGGGAGATTTGGCTTCACCCCATCCGATTATTCCTGAGTCGGTGGTGATCTTTACAAGTGTTGTGTCAATGGTCTTCGAATAGGCGGCGCGGCTCCGCCAGAAATAAGGAAACTGGCTGCGATCATCGCCTACAGGTAAGCCCGGTGCACTCGTGTTATCTGCCTTGGCCCGCCCCCATGATTGGTTGCCCCAGTACACTTCGGCAAACGGAGCCTGAATAGGTATTGCTTCCACAGAGATGATCTTCATGTATCTACCTCTGCATAAAGTTGACTCAACATACCACCGTCGACACGCAAAACGGTTCCAGTGATGAAATCTGCGTCGTCGCTCAGGAGAAATGCAACCGCGTTGCCGACATCGTCGGGGTTGCCGACCCGTTTGCGTGGGATATAGCGTATACGGTCGGCGATAGCAGCATCGACATCGACCATCTGCTCAGCCCACATCTCCGTCAGAATCACACCTGGTGCAACCGCATTCACTCGTATATTCGGCGCGAGATCAATTGCGAGACTGGTGGTCAGGCCAATGATTCCGGCTTTTGTGGCTGGATAGGCCCCCATGCTCTTTATGGTGCGATAGGCGTTGACTGAGCTGATATTGACGATGGCAGCATGTAAACTGTACTTCAGAGAGGGCACACAAGCCGTGACACAGTTGTAGATGCTGGTGAGGTTGGCGTTAACCACTCGATGCCATTCTTCGAGGGTGAGATCGCTTAGTGGCTGGCGTGAAGTGATGCCCACGTTGTTGACTAAGCTATCAATCTGACCGAATGTCGCGGTTGTCTCTTCTACCATGTTGTTGATGCTATACGGATCGGTAACATCAGTGTGAATGTAACGGCAATCAATTCCTTCGGTTCTTAGGGAAACTGCCGCTGCTTCTCCAGTATTGGCGTCAAGCTCTGCTAGTATCAGACGCGCTCCCCGTCTTCCACAAGCACGAGCAATTCCGAGACCAACACCTCTTCCCGCTCCGGTCACGACAACAACACGATTCTGTAAAGGTTTCATGAGGGTTGCTGAAGCGAATAAGTGTAATCCGAAATGGTGTGCTCGGTGATTCGGTGCCACAGATGGTCAATGGCTGCCTCATCATCCTTGTTTAGTGGAGTGCGTTGAGGATCACGGGCAGCGGGGTAACGCAACACACCGCGTCGCCATAGTATGTACTTATGAAAGGACACACCATACATCGATGCGTAAGTTAGAAGTGGCAGCAGGGTGAAATTAAGTTCCTCCGCTTCTGTGATGCGTCCGGCCTTGTACAGTTCATAGATCTTTACTTGGATATCAACCACTCCGCCGGCTGGCATATTGCCGCAGGCACCGCGCTGGAGCTCGTCTACCAGGTAAAGGCCATTGGCTCCACCGAAGACACCCTTGCAGTAGTCACCAGTAGCCTGAATCACTTGTGTGATTCGTTGTAGTATCGGTGGAGTCTCTTCCTTGACGTAGAGGATATCTGGTTCATCAGTGAGGAGTTTGGCCAGCTCAGAAGGTGATAGAGGCGTTCCTACTGGAGCAGGGGCATTTTGAATAATGACCGGGAGTCCAACTTGGGCGATCTGACCATAGTAGGCCTCTACATCCGGCTTAGTGGCTTTGCGCAGGTAAGGTGGCATCGCCATCAGGGCACTGGCATCATGTTTGGCAGCATGTTCAGCGAATCGCAGAGCAATTGCTGTCGTTATGGCTTGCACACCGACGACCATAGGGACACGTCCGGCGATGCTACGTGCCGCAAATTCGACAACTTCTATTCGCTCGGCATCACTAAGGGTGAAGAATTCGCTTGCCATTGCTGGCAAGACAAGTCCATGAACGCCTGCTTTAATGCAATAGTCAATCTGAGTGTCGAAACTAGCGTAATCAATATCGCCAGCATCCGTAAAAGGTGTATGCAATATTTGAAATATCCCAGCCAACACTGCTGTTTCTCCCTGATCTTTGTCGACTCATTGCGTAACAATCGCATTTTGACTATACTATATCGTATAACAAAACTTATTTCCACAATACAGGAAAACTTATTGCTATGCAGGATTACTTTTTGGATGCGCACCTCGACCTAGCCTGGAACGCACTTCAGTGGAACCGGGACATCACCCAATCTGTATACACTATCCGTACTCAGGAAGCCACTCAGCCAGGCCGTGCCGGTAACACTGTTGCTCTGCCTGAAATGCATCAGGGTAAGGTCTACCTGGCTATTGCTACGCTGATGGGGCGCAACACAGGTGTACCTGTTCTTAATGTCGATTTCCGCTCTACTGCTCAGACTACCGCCGTCGCCCAGGGGCACATGGCTTATTATCGAGCTTTGGAGCAACTGGGCCATGTGAACATTATTGAAACTGTGGCTCAACTAGATGATCAAATCAGCGCCATCAATACGGGTTCTCCTGATCGGATTGGCTTATTGATCGGTATGGAGAGTGCTGATGCTATTCTAAGGCCTGATGATGTCCACATCTGGTACGAACTTGGCGTGCGCGTAATTGGTCCGGCGCACTACGGCATGGGGCGGTATGCTGGTGGCACAGGTGTTGAAGACGGTTTCACTGATGCGGGGCGGGTATTGCTACGAGAAATGCAGGCCCATTCAATCGTGCTCGACCTCACTCACTTATCTGATCGGGCATTCTGGGAGGCACTCGAGTCGTATGAGGGGCCAGTGATCGCGAGCCATAGCAATTGCCGTACATTGGTTGCCCACCAGCGGCAGCTAGACGACAAGCAGATAAAAGCGATTGCCGAGCGCAACGGCACAATCGGCATTGCGTTCGATGTCTGGATGTTGTGCCCTGAGTGGATTAAGGGCTATTCCAGCAACAATGATATCACTCTGAACGATGTTGTCGATCACATAGACTACGTTTGCCAGTTGACGGGTAATGCGGCTCATGTTGCTATTGGAACAGATCTGGATGGAGGATTCGGGCGCAGTCAATCACCTGTTGACCTTGATACAATTGCGGATATTCAGAAGATCATACCCTTATTGCGGCACCGCGGTTATGATGACACACACCTTGAGAATATCCTGCACCAGAATTGGCTGTGCGTAGTGAGAAAAGCCTTGCCATGAATTCCAAAAAATCGCCTAATGGCGGCCTTACCCAGAGTGTCATGCGTGCATTTAGCATTCTGAACTGTTTTACAGATGAAACACCTAAGCTCCGAATGACAGATATAAGTCAACGGCTCGATTTGACGACGAGCTTAGTGTCTCGCCTTCTCGCCACACTTGAACATGACGGTTTCGTTCAGCAGGATCCCAATACGGGCTTATACAGCCTTGGTCGAGCTGTGCTAACGCTTGCTGGGGTCGCGCTAAACAATAACACGTTGCGCATTGAAGCTCTTAGTGAGATGCAGAATGCTTCCAATGAAATTGGCCTGGGTGTCAACCTTTCTGTACTAGATGGTGACACGATGTTCTATTTGGCCCATATCGAAACGCCAGAAGTTCCACGTCCTTATACGCTTATCGGACGACGTAATCCTCTACATGCAACAGGCATGGGCAAAGTGCTACTCGCATTCTTGCCCCCTGAAGAACAGAGTGCTCTACTGGATCGGCTCGAACTACAATCATATTCTGTGCACACCTGTACTGACAAGAAAGAGTTAGTCGAAGAGCTAAAGGAAATTAGAGCGTGTGGCTGGGCTCTGGAGATGGAAGAACTCGCTCTGGGACGAGCTTGTATCGCCGGGCCAATACGTGACTCCTCCGGAGTAGTTGTTGGCGCACTTAGCCTATCGGGACCGCTGAGTCAGTTCCGATGGAATGAACGTCAGGATGAGCTCATCCAGAAGATTATTGAAGTGTGTGATCGTATCTCCATGCGCCTTGGATACATTACCGCGCCAGGTATGCAGAGAGAGTACAACCGATGAAGATTCATAGTGTACAAGCCTTTCCGCTGCGCATCCGCCGGAATGAAGCCTATTTGGGTGCTATGCCTCCGGGTGCGACGACAGAATCTTATTTTGTGCGTCCACCATATCGCGCTCTGTATTCTGCATATTTTGAAACTGTCTTCGTCAAGATCACAACGGACGAAGGTCTAACAGGCTGGGGTGAAGCGCTGGCACCTGTCGCGCCAGAAGTAGTACGGACAATTGTTGAACAGCTGCTCAGCCCCGTTCTCGTTGGACGGAATCCACTGGACGGTGGTGTCCTATGGAACGTAATGTATGACCTGATGCGTGAGCGCGGATATTACGGCGGTTTCATGCTGGACGCTATCAGTGCGTGTGATATTGCCCTGTGGGATCTGCGCGGCAAGATTCTGGGACAACCAGTTTATCAGCTCCTGGGTGGTGCTTATCGTGATTCGGTTCCGTGCTATGTGAGCGGTCTGCCGCGCCCAACAGATGAAGAGCGCGTCGAATTGGCCCTCGAATTTGCTCAAAAGGGCTTTAGTGCTTTCAAGCTCGCAGCCGGATTCGGTGTGAAGGAGGATGCCGCTAGCATTGGCGCATTGCGCGATGCTCTTGGCGAGGATTCGCCATTGCTTCTCGATGCACACTGGGTTTATTCATTGGATGAGTCGGTACGTCTAGGGCATATTTTAGAAGAACTGAACACTGCGGTGTTTGAAGCTCCCATCAACCCCGAAGATATCGCTGCGCATATTCAGTTGGCTTCGGCGATTTCGGTACCTGTTGCCATTGGTGAGACAGAACGTACTCGTTATCAGTTTCAGCCCTGGTTGGTGCAGCGTGGCGCTGATTTGTTACAGCCAGATGTGGGACGTGTGGGCATCAGCGAATTAGTAAAGATTGCGCAGATGGCCGAGGCATTCAACGTTCCAGTTGCGCCGCATTTGAGTGTGGGATTGGGTGTGTGTATCAGCGCATCAATCCACGTTGCGGCTGCGATTCCTAATCTTTTCATGTTGGAGTATCAGCCTCCTGTCTTTGAGCTGGCGAACGCTCTACTTTTGGAGCCGCTAATTTGCGAGGCAGGTACTTATCAGTTGCCAGCTGGTAACGGCCTCGGAATCATAATCGATGAGAAGCAGATACATAATGCGCAGTCCTGATCGTCATTTCCTGGGAACTATTTGCACATTATAGGAAAGTATTCTATCATCTGGGTGTCGGTGCAGTTCGAACTTCCTTGAAGTGAAATATCGGACTGTAAAAGGATACGCATCTGTGCGTGTATATCGAAAATTTCTTTTGTACAAGGAGTGCAATTACGATGAAACGACTGGCTCTTCTCACAATAGTTATACTATTGTTTGGTGCGCTATTCACTGTAACAGCGCAAGAGGATGTCACCCTTCGGCTGGCGTCATGGCAATGGGAGGACCCCGCCTATTTGCCTTTCTGGGAAGGCACAACTGATGCTTTTATGGAAGCTAATCCGAATGTTACTATCGAACGTTTCGGGTTCCCTATAGATCAGCTCTGGGATCGGATCAATCTGGAAGTAGCCGCTGGCACGCCACCCGATCTGATCGAAGTGACAGGCTTTAACGTCTTCGAGTACATGAATAACGGTGTGCTGGCACCGCTTAATGAGTGCTTTGCTGATACAGATGTCGTGGAGCGTGTCGCTGGGCAGGACAGTTACGCAGTCGACGACGAGGGCAACATTTACGCCCTTAACCTGTCATCGCGTACACTACAGCTTTGGATCAACCGTCCAATGTTTGATGCAGCGGGTCTCGAAGTTCCGACGACCATGGAAGAATTTCGCGATGCGGCAGTTGCGTTAACCAATTCTGAAGAAGAGGAATTTGGACTAGTGCTGACCAATATACCGCACTCGCGCTTTTACGAGGGTGTGCTGCTGATGGTGGTTGGCTTTGGAGGTCACTGGACCAAAGACGGTGAGCCGGCATTCACTGAACCAGAAGTTATCGCTGGGGTCCAATTCTTCAAGGATCTGTTCGATGCTGGCGTAATGCCACGCGGTGTGGATGGTGCTGGCTCACAGTATGCTTTCTTTAACAGTGGTAAAGTGGGCATGACAATTGATGGGCCCTGGTACTGGGCCTCAATGGGATCTGCTGCACCAGAAATGCAGGAAAACGTTGAAATTCACCCCGTACCGATGGGAATCTCCACTGGCGGACCGAACAACCTTATTGGAATTGCCGCAAATTCTCCCCACTTCGATATCGCCTGTGAGTATATCAAGTCCATAGCCACAACCGAATGGGGTCAGGTGTGGACAACCAGCAGTGGTACGATCAATCCGATTGAGGATAGCGTGCCAGCAGAATTCCTGGAAGCCAACCCGTGGTTTGAGACTTTTGCTGAAGAGAACAACAACTACGTCCCCGTTGCTGCGCCCGGGCTGGAAATCTACCATACTGATATGATTACGCTTATCAACAACAAGCTGGCTGAGGTCATGTATGACAGCAAGCCTGTCGAACAGGCAATGCAGGAACTGCAGGCCGAAGTTGAGGAATACCTCGAAGATCAGTCATAATCAGTAAAGGGCGGGGCCGGTCTCTGATCTTGTTCGCAAATCGCGTCAAAGATCATGGTTGGATCGGCCCCTCTTCAGTTGTGAAATAGATTTCTTGATGGTCTGATCATGATACCTACGCATTCCACACAGCAAACTCAAGTATCTCGTGGCAGCGTGTTTTCGCTTTTGAGTAAACACACTCTGCCTTATCTCATGCTGGTTCCTGCTACGTTTCTTCTCGTTGCGATCATCGTATACCCACTGCTTTATAGTGCCTACATTAGTCTCACTGACGCCAATCTTCTGCGCTTTGCTCAGGCAGAATTTATTGGTTTTGAAAACTATGAGCGTTTGCTGACGCGTGAGCGGTTCTGGGTGTCAATTCAGCGGACGCTGAGTTACACCGTCGGCACAGTAATCGTGAGTTATTCAGTGGGGTTGTTTGTGGCGTTGATCCTAAACCGTCAGTTTCGGTTTCGTGGGTTGGTGCGTACACTGCTGATTATTCCTTGGGCTACTCCCTGGCTAGTGGTAACGCTCATCTGGTTTGTGATGTACAACCCACAGATTGGGCCGATCAACGAGATTCTCAAGTTAGTGGGTCTGTTGGATGTGGGCCGATCGTGGTTGTATAGCAGCGATACAGCCATGATCAGTATTGTCATGACAACGAGCTGGCGTTTGTTCCCCGCAGTGACCCTTATTATCCTCGCTGGGTTACAGAGTATCCCTACTGAACAATATGAAGCAGCTGAAGTCGATGGTGCCAGTATGTGGCAGAGATTTCGCTATATCACATTACCTGGTATACGGACAGTCAGCCTCACGATGATTACGTTGCTTACCATCTGGTCATCGAAATTATTCACAATTGCCTGGACGTTGACACAAGGTGGTCCTGGTGACGCAACCCAGGTGCTATCTGTGTTTACATATCAAGAGGCATTTTCGTCCAATCGTTTGGGTCGGGGTTCAGCACTGGCAATGATGTCCTTTGTGCTAAGTCTACTGCTTGTCGCGATCTATTTCATGATTCTGCGCCGCGATGAGGAGAGGAATCGCAAATGAACTATGCCATGCAGCGCACAGAGGAGTTAAAAGAGATCAAAGCTGCTGCCAGACGCGATCGCTTTATTCGTAACCTGGGCTTTTTTATACTCGTTGTAACCACAACCATCGCGGTAGTCTACCCATTTTACTGGATGGTGATGGCATCATTTACTCCAGAAGGCTATAGTCTGGCAAATGCACCATTATTTCTTGCAGAAGAGTGGAGTTTAGAAGCCTATCAAGCCATATTTACCGAAAAGCCTATCTGGTTGTGGATGGGCAACACAATCATTGTAACCGTAGGAGCAACATTGATTGTTCTGCCGGTCGCTTTGCTAGCTTCCTACAGCCTGAATCGTTTTCGCTTTGTTGGGCGTGTGCCGTTTATCTTCTTCGTTCTACTGTGTCAGCTTCTGCCTGCATCTGCGCTAATTGTCCCACTGTTCTTGATCTTCCGCGATTATGGTCTGCTCAACACGCTTCCGGGCATCACTATTGCCTTTACAACATTCATGTTGCCGTTAGCGATCTGGATCATGTGGGGCTATATGCAGTCGATTCCGCTTGAATTTGAAGATGCGGCTCGTGTCGATGGATGCAATGGCCTGCAGGCCTTTTTTTTGGTCACGCTACCGCTTGCGACACCGGGTTTAGCCGCTACAGCATTGTTCATCTTCCTTGAAGGTTGGAACCATTATCTTCTGGCGTTTGTGCTTGCAGGTGGCACAGACCAGTGGGTGATCTCGCTTGGCTTGTATTCGTTTATCGGTCAGTACAATATTCAAATTGAACAGATGATGGCTACCTCGGTGATTGCAGCTCTGCCAGCATTAGTGGTCTTCGCGATTCTGCAACGCTATCTACGTGGTGGACTCGCACTGGGCGGTCTTAAAGGCTAGGAAGTGCCAATGAGAATCCTGGTTACAGGAACGAGCGGTCGTATTGGAGGGGCACTAGCGGCCCACCTTGCAGAGCGTGGTCATACCGTATATGGGCTTGATGTAGTAGCACCGTCTGCCGATGTTCCTTTGGATAGGTTTGTTGTAGGTTCACTGCTGGATCTCGATGCTCTTGATGCAGCTCTTGAGGGTGCTGATGCCGTGGCACATTTGGCTGCATTGATGACTTGGCATCCACAAGATAATCCGCGTCTTTTTGAAACGAACGTTACTGGCACGTTTCAGCTACTGCAAATGGCGAAGACTCGTCCCATCTCACGTTTTGTATTCGCCAGTTCTGGCGAAGTTTATCCTGAACTGAACCCGCAAGTATTGCCTATCACCGAAACACATCCGACACGCCCAAACAGTGCGTACGGCATGACAAAACTACTAGGCGAGGAGATGGTGCGCTGTATCGCACAACAGACAGGTCTTTCATATACAATTCTGCGATTCTCTCACACCCAGAGTGCTGACGAGCTACTTGATCCTGCCAGTTTCTTCAGTGGACCCCGCTTTTATGTAAATGCCAAGCTGCGCCAATTGCAGAATCTGCCAACATCACATCCAATTGAAAAGACTATCCAAGCGTTGCAAGCTGCAGCCCGTACCAACGACGGCAAAGAACAGCACTACATTAGCCTGGATGAGAATGGCCGCGTTTTTCGCATGGGAATGTGTGATGTTCGTGATATGTGCCAAGGTATTGAACTGGCTTTGACCCAGGATGCTGCCCATAACGAAACGTTCAACATAGGGTCACTGGAGAGTTTCAGCTTTGATGAGGCTATTATGCACCTGGCTCAGGTAACGGGTCTGCGGGTAGTACGTGTAAACCTTTCGACAACGCGTTATTACTATGACACCAGCGTTGAAAAAGCGATGTCTGTACTGGGTTATAGCCCACAGTGGGATATTCGCAGGATGATCGACGACGCATCGACACGGTATCAAAAGCACACCACCTAGATATCATGACAGTCACCTATGACTTGCTTACTTTAGGCGAGACTATGCTGCGGCTGTCCCCGCCTGATAACTTACGTCTCGGTCAATCAGCATTGCTGATGTTGCGATTCGGTGGTGCGGAATCTAATGTGGCTGCCAATCTGGCACGTCTCGGACGGCGGGTATCGTGGTGGTCGCGTCTGCCTGATAATCCACTAGGACATCAGCTAATAGATGATCTACGCGGACACGGTGTGTTCACAGACAATGTGCTCTTCTGTCCGGGTGAACGGTTAGGCACCTATTTTATCGAATATGGTACGCCACCGCGTGGTATTAAGGTTTGGTACGATCGTGCTAATTCAGCGGCCAGCAAGATGCGGCCAGATGATGTGCCGGATAGCTGGTTAGATAGTGGCCGCTGGCTTCACTTGTCCGGCATTACCCCTGCTCTCAGTGATACGTGTCATGAGACTATGTGGCACGTTGTTGATCATGCAAAAGGTCACCGTACGCCCCTGTCCTTTGATGTAAACTACCGATCCTTGTTATGGACTCCCGATGTTGCAGGTCGTTGTCTGGAGAGCTTCTGCCGTGTGTCGGATGTTGTCTTTATCGCATTGCGGGATGCCGCTATGCTCTTTGGTGTTGCAGAAGATACGGCAGCAGGTGTGGCTCGACGGTTGCAGTCAGATTGGGGAGGGACGGTGATCGTGACAGCAGGTGATGCAGGTAGCGCTGCATGTGATGGAGAGGACGTCTATACAGCCGCGGCCTATCCAGCCGTCATAGTAGATCGGATCGGCGCGGGCGATGCGTTCGCTAGCGGTGTTCTTGATCGACTTCTCGATGCAGCTCCGCTGGTTGATGCACTCAGATTTGGTGCTGCACTAGCTGCACTCAAGTTGACGATACCCGGTGATGTTGCCCAGGTTATCCGTGATGACGTGGCACAGCTTTTGAGTGCTCAATCTAATAAACTTCGTCGTTAGGAGATTCAGTGCCCACTTACCAATGGCTCACCAAGTACGGCATTGTTGCAATACTGCGAGGTGATTACGCACCGCATATCTTTTCGTTGGCAGATGCGCTTTTTGCTGGTGGAATCCGCGTGCTGGAGGTCACACTTAATTCACCGGGAGCACTTGCGCTCATCGCTCAATTACGGAAAGCGTATGCCGAGAAGATGTGGATCGGTGCGGGAACTGTTGTAGAGCCAGATCAAGTCGATGCGGTTGCGGATGCAGGCGGTGAGTTCATTGTCTCGCCAGATACCTGCATCTCTGTCATCGAGCGCGCTCTCGCGCTAGGGCTTGAGCCGATCCCTGGGGCGTTTACACCCACAGAAATACGTACGGCGTTGCGGGCAGGGGCACGTTTCATTAAATTATTTCCGGCCATGCCTGCTGGGCCCACTTATCTCAGTCACTTGCGTGGTCCACTGCCGGATGTGCATTTTTTGCCAACTGGTGGTGTTGGACTTGAGGAGATCGCACCTTTTGTGCAGGCGGGGGCAGTTGGCTTTGGTTTGGGTAGTTCATTAGTGCCGAAGGTGTTTGAAGGAACCCCTGCACAAATAAAGCAGGTTACGTCACGTGCGACTGCGTTCTGCAGTAGTTTAGAACAGGCTCGAGCCAAAGATGCGTGATCTCAGGGTAGTAATCGAGTGTGCTGATGAATTAGGAGAGTGTCCGCGCTGGCACTCTGAAACGCAAGCGCTGCATTGGCTGGATATCGAGGGGCGCCGCTTACACCGATACGTGCCTCATAAAGAGCAGTATGAGACGAATGTGCTAGTTGAGCGTGTTTCTGCTCTGGCTTTTCGATCTGAAGGCTATCTCTTCGCCTGTGAGAAATCTATTTCAATGGCGAATATCGATGGGCAGATACACTCGCGACTCGCTGAGCCAGATCTGCCAGCGGATACGCGATTTAATGATGGCATGCTTGACCATACAGGACGTTTCTGGGTGGGGACCATCAATGCAGAACACCGTCCTGATAATGCTCTCTACTGTTTTGATTCAGACGGCACGTTTCATATTGCTGATACTGGCATTTTCTCTGGCAATGGGATCGGATGGTCGCCAGATTACACCCGGATGTACTTCGTAGATAGTCGAGCGCATATGATACATATGTATGACTTCGATGGCAAAACTGGCAATGTCAGTAATCGTCGGCCTTTTGTCTATACAAATGCCGAACCTGGTGTGCCCGATGGTATTGCTGTTGATCAAGATGGCTATGTCGTCTGTGCGTTTTGGGATGGTTGGCAGGTCGTTCGCTATGATCCACAAGGCACTGTCGTCGCACGCATGAAAGTTCCAGTTGCTCGTCCTACTGCCTGTGCTTATGGTGGGCCTGACCTAAACACCCTATACATTACGAGTGCAAGAAAAGGCCTTTCGGCAAGTAGCCTGCTTCATCAGCCGTTTGCTGGAGCGTTGTTCGCCTGCGAAATGCCCGTACGCGGAATGCATTTGGGGTACCTATCACTTAGCTAAATACAAAGATTCGTGATTCGGGTGGTTCTATAGGTCCACGACGCTTAACAGGTGAAAGACGCATTTCAAGAGAGAATCATCAGCAGGGACGCGGTAACTAATGGAATGAAGATGAATGCGATTGCTAAATGTCTGCAAACAACTCATCGAGAGCCAGAGAGAATCCGGGGAGGACATTGCCAGCATCCAGAATCCCACCAGTTTCAATGGATCGAATGACAAGGTGGTTTTCGCGAAGAGAACAAATCTCCACTCTTCGGGCTTGAGGGTAAATCAGCCAGATGACATGGGAGCCGTGTTGCAGATAGTAAAGGGCTTTTTCACGCATGTGGTGGGGGCGATCCTGAGGGGACTGTATTTCAACGGCCAGGTCAGGGAACATAGGGACTGCGCCTGAGATCATGGGTGGTTGGTTGGTGAGACGTATGGAAACATCAGGAATACGGCTGTTGTAAGGATCATCAGAGGCCTCATGTCGCACTTCAACGCCGACATGAGCCGCGATGTTGCCGTTACGGATGAAAGTAAGGAAGAAGTAGGCGATTAAGGCGGCCAGCTTCCCATGTATTTCCGTTGGCATTTTCTCTACGACTTCTCCGTGCACGAGTTCAAGAAGGCGCTCCTGGGATCGATGGGTTTGCAGGAGTGACTCGAGCTCCGTGGTGGTGATGAGTTTTATAGGTGTTTGTGCCATGGCGACAGATTTTTCACGACAAATAGTGAGTATAGTATAGCATTATCTGGATTAGCGCGGACTCGTCGTCTTGTCAGGTTGCCTTGCTGAGATGTGGAAACAGGGACAAGGCCGAGTCAAAAGGGAGAATACGTTGTTGTCAAATTTCAGTGATGGTTGTAGAATTTCAGTGGAGGCTGTAATTTTACTGTAGAGGGCTGTAAAATTACAAAGTTGGAGGGACAGAGTTGCGTCCACTAGGCATAAACACTCATTTCACATCTTTGTTAATCCCTCTAAGTATAGCAAAAACCCCGACAAAGTCAAGCTTCGAGAGCGAATTCAAGAATACCGTCGCATGGGCTGGAGCTACCGCGAGATTGCTGCTGCGGTAGGCGTGCACTTCACGCGTGTAGGACAGATATTACGAGGCAGCTCTTCGTCCCACTCACAAAATCGCCATCCTCGAGAAACGCCATAGCTATCTTGAATCAGCAACGTACAAAAGTCGGCATTCAATCGAGTGCTGCCTTACTTGGTTATTGTTCGCATGCCGCGTTGGTATTTGTGTCTGTAAATGATATCTACCGTGTCTTGAGTTATTGTGCAATGCAGTCTGTAATGGGAAGAAATACACTTACAAAAAGTGATAAGCGGACTGTGAAATGGATAAAGGGAGTGAGTACACTGAATATGGGAGCACATTACTTTTTATTCTTGCGCTGCGTTTAGGAAGTGAGTGGAGGAAGTTCTCATAAGGAACCTTCCGTGAGGATTGGTCCGATCCCGATAAATCGTCTTCAATACCCCACACGGAGTTGATGCCTCGGGATTTGTGGACCCTCATAATCTGGTAACCCTCTTGCGCTAGTTCAAGAGCGCGCTTGCTGGACCTTCACGCAGCATTTGCTTCTATGACATTTGAAGGAGGGATCTATGTCACAGTCTGCTAGCTACAGTGCAGACTTGCCTCAGACCTTCCCAATGCGGCCGTACATTACACTCCTGGTCTACTTGACAAGTCTACTGCCCATCTTTGTTGTCATCGCTTTCATGTATCAGAACATGTATCCGATACCTGTTCGCGATCAATGGGCGTCTCGTGCTAATGACTTTGGTACTGTTACCGTTGCTACCCATGCCAGAATGGGCACACTGACGTTTTCAGATTTACTTCATCAGCATACTGAACATCGCCATTTCACCTATAGGTTGGTGACAGCACTGGTAGCCGTTACGACGAACTGGGACATCCAATATGAGTCCTGGGTGGGCTTCGTACTGGCGCTGCTTACGTTATTGATGTTGGTGCACTTGTTCGCCAGGCACCAGGCTCGCTTATGGCCGCTTGGACTTGTGGCGTTTTCTGCTCTCGTTTTTTCTCTCAGACAAGACAATGTCTGGCTGGGCAGCAATATGACGGTGTGGATCTATGGTGTTTTCTTCCTTGTGCTGGCCACGTGGTGCGTTTTCGTGTTGCCGATCAGTTATGCAACACTTGGGCTGTGTCTCATTACCCTAACGCTGATGACATTCACCATCTTCACGGGCTTTCTCGCATGGCCCATCCTGGCAATTGCTCTATGGTTACGAGGTTACCGACGGTGGTTGGTTTATGTCTTGATGGGGATAGTTCTTCTGGTCGTTGCGATAGTGTTCTTCACTGATTACACCATGCCCAGCCAGGGTCTAAATCTCGATGTCAAAGACGTCGTGCGATGGACGTTTTCCAATTTGGGAGCGCCACTGTGGCCCTATCTTTCCGATGACTGGGGTCTATCTATGCGCGTCTCTCGCTATATAGCGGTCGTTGGCATGATTGGTTTAGCTGTCAATGCGATGTACGTCCTCTGGCGCGAGCGCGATTCTCAGTGTGTTGGAGTATGGTTGGCTTTGGCTGCGTATGGACTAGGTTCGGCTCTACTTGTGGGTTTAGGACGTGGATCATATGCACATCGCTACGTTGTCGCCAGCAACCTGGTGTGGATTGCTCTGATCGCGCTGGTGTTGATGGCCATGTGGCACATCTGGCATCGCCCAGCACGATATCGTTGGGAAGCGGGGTTATTCCTGATGAATGGGGCAGGTTTATTGATAATGGCAGGATTGTATATCTATACCAACGTCAATACGATGCCGCAGGAGAAATTCGGACAGTATTCACAGGATCGCGATTATTGGGTCAACTGCCTGCTCAACTATCCGATAGACCGGAATGAGAGTTGCTTCGGGGAGATTGCACCTTTCGGCGCGCAGCATCCTGACGATCACTACACACGCGCGAGTGGGATATCGATCCAGCGGTTGACGGTATTTCATGATCTGCCGGTGCCAGCAGCTATGGCGCACGATACCTCAGTAATCCCTGTGATCATTGAAGCGCCAACCGCCTGGCAGGCGTATCACATGTGGGATCGTTTGCCCCAGCACTTACGCACTGACAAGATAATGTTCGTATTGCCAATTGCCGATGATGAAACGCATGCAATCCTGGACGATGTCGGCGTATGTGTTGGTATGGATGACCAGGGTTGGATTGCGACTTTCATACAGGCAGCCTCTGAGCTGTGGGTGATGCAGTATGAACGTGACACAGTAACGGCTCACCTGGCAGATGACTACATCCTAGAAGATGAGTATCCAGCTTATACAGATCCAACACAGCCGTTCAGCATGATTCGATACCAGCGACCAGGATAGGTCGTCTCGGATGGAGAGCTAGCTCATGTGGGGGCGAGTTTGGTTTCCCAACAGACGATGTCACGATAGTGCTTCCAGTTAGAGTTTTGCAGACTATCGACAGCACATGAGAAACGGCCCAATCAGCCCATATTCACCTGTGGGCAACTGGTGTGTGATTCACAAAGATCGTTTCAAAAGTTCAATCAATTCGGCCTCATTGTGGGCGCCAATAACACCATTACGATGGAGCTCAAAGACGGGATTGTAGGCAGAGATAATCGCGTATTCGCTTGGGCACTGATCCAGCAGATCCAGAGCCTTGTGTATGGGCGGTTGTCCCAGGCTGCCGTGAATGCGATCGCGATTGTAGTCGTCAATCCAGTCTTCCAGTTCCCAGTTGATCTCCTCGAGCGATAAATTGTCCAGATCAATGGTCGCGAACAACTCATCAAGGACTGTCTTCTGGACGCGTTCAACTTTGCCATTGAGATGCGGAGATCTGGGACGTATTGGACGCCACTTGATTTGATTATCTTGAAACCACTCGACGACTTTCATGGCCGTAAACTCTGTGCCGCGATCTGTCTGGATTCGCTGAACGCCAAAGATGAAATCACTGACATAGGTTTCCAGAAACTTGACCGTATTTGCGGAGGTTCGACGTGAGTACACACGAGCCGCCAGGCAACGGGTGCAGTCATCTATCGCGGTATACAGATAGATTCCGGGACGTACCTTGCACGTATCCAGTTGGACACGCTCACCCGGAATGTCCTTCTGATAGCGCATCACCTTCTTGCGTCGCCGTAGCCGCTTCAGCGGCTTCACTTCATGTCGCTTGAGTACCTTGTGGATAGTCGCCAAAGACGCACGAAAATTGTGAAGTCGCAATAGCTCTGTTTTGATGCGTCGAACGCCTAATTTGCGCTCAGTTCGCATCTTCAGAATCCACTCTTCCTGTTTCTGATGAATGCGACGTCCGGGAGAATGGTGTGGACGACGGCTCTGGCTCTTGAGACCATTCGTCCCCTCCGCTTGATACCGTTTCCACCACTTGCGCAAAGTCGGTCGTGATATCCCACAACGGCGGCAGGTTAGTCCCGCATTCCCTGTGGCCTCGTACATCTGTACCCACTTCAATCTTTGTCTGATCTCTCTGTCCATCTTTCAATCCTATCATTGAAATGATGTCAGTGAATCACACATTGACATATACCGCAATTAAGCCAAACGTACAGCTGTGAATTTCACGACATCTTTAACGTACAGGCGACGAATAATGATCTCTTCATATATACTGATGACACGTTTTTCTTCGAACGTGTTCAAAGCGAAGTTATCCTGTTCGCAAAACACCCAGGCGCAACCTTTTATGATCGTGTGTAGTGCCCCCCAAAAGCTGGACACAAAAGTGCCTGTGCTTATTCTAACAGTGGTTGTGGTTGGCGAGCCAACCAATGTTGCTCATATTCAGCCGGGGTGAGATAGCCCAGCGCCGAGTGAA